>Ga0209415_10000206_pt1 | contig 100262 bp, 81 predicted proteins | sample PeaSoiSIISIP2007_FD_187696 | JGI IMG/M metagenome (GOLD analysis project Ga0209415, IMG submission 187696) | Peat soil microbial communities from Weissenstadt, Germany - SII-SIP-2007 (SPAdes) (version 2) | ecosystem: Environmental > Terrestrial > Soil > Wetlands > Peat | place: Germany...
CAGGAGTGCGGCGACGGGACCACGACGGCCGTCGTCCTCGCCGGCGAGCTGCTGAAGCGCGCCGAGTCGTTGATCGAGCAGAACATCCACCCGACGATCATCTCGCAGGGCTACCGGCTCGCCTCGAAGAAGGCTCTCGAGGTCTTGGACCAGATCGCGAAGCCGATCCACATCGAGGATACCGAGACGCTCAAGAACATCGCGTTCACGGCGATGGCCTCGAAGTCCGTCTCGTTCAACCGCGACCTGTTGGGCGACATCTCCGTCAAGGCGATCACCGCCGTCGCCGAGAAGGGCGAGTCCGGCTACGCCGTCGACCTCGACAACATCCAGATGATCAAGAAACAGGGCGGCCAGATCTCCGACACGACGCTCATCGAGGGCGTCATCGTCGACAAGGAGAAGGTCCACTCGGGGATGCCGGTGCGCGTCGCCGAGCCCCGGATCGCCCTCTTGGACGCCGCGCTCGAGATCAAGAAGACCGAGATCGACGCCAAGATCGAGATCAACGACCCGTCGCAATTGAACGCCTTCCTCCAGGAGGAGGAGAACATGCTGCACCGGATGGTCGAGCAGGTCAAGAAGAGCGGCGCGAACGTCGTCTTCTGCCAGAAGGGGATCGACGACCTGGCCCAGCACTACCTCGCGAAGGAGGGCGTCTACGCCGTCCGGCGGGTCAAGAAGTCCGACATGGAGAAGCTTGCCAAGGCGACCGGGGCGTCCATCGTCTCGAAGGTCAGCGAGCTCGCGAAGGAGGACGTGGGAACGGCCGGGCTCGTCGAGGAGCGCAAGATCGGCGACGATTCGCTCACCTTCGTCACCGGCTGCAAGCACGCGAAGGCGGTCTCGATCCTCATGCGCGGCGGCACCGAGCACGTTCTCGACGAGATCGAGCGGTCGCTCGATGACGCCCTCAACGTGGTCGCCGTCGCCGTCGAGGACGGGCGGATCGTGGTCGGGGGCGGCGCGGCCGCCTCCGAGCTCGCGCTCCACCTCCGCGACGAGGCCGCCAAGGTCGGCGGCCGCGAGCAGCTCGCGTTCGAGAGCTTCGCCGAGGCGCTCGAGTCCATCCCGCGCACCCTCGCCGAGAACGCGGGGCTCGACCCGATCGACATCCTGATCGAGCTTCGGAAGGCCCACAAGAACGGCAAGAAGACCGCCGGCGTCAACGTCTTCACCGGCAAGGTCGACGACATGGAGGCCCTCCACGTCATCGAACCGATCCGGGTGGGGCGCCAGGCGATCGAATCGGCCACCGACGCCGCCGTCATGATCCTGAGGATCGACGACGTCATCGCGTCCAAGAGCACCTCGCCCGGCGGCGGAGGCCCAGGCGGCCCCGGCGGCATGGGCGGTATGGGTGGGATGGGCGGCATGGGCGGAATGGGCGGCGGCGACTTCGGCGAGGACTAGCGCCGTCCCCTTCCCGACCGCCGGTCCGGCCCAGGACCGGCGGGACCAACCCTTTCCGTCTCTCCTTTTCTGAGATCGGTCCGGCGATCCCGTCGGACCCCGCCTACGTCTCGGTGCTTTCCGCGGGCGTCTCCTGCCATTCTTCGGCCGGAGGCGGCGTGTCGCCGCCGCCCGAGCGGCGGCGCATGAGCAGGACCGCCGCGACGACGACCACGAGGAGAACGAGCACGATGAGCCCGATGATCAGGTAGCCCGTCGATCCGCTGAAGCCAAGGAACCCGGCGGTCGTGGGCACCGTCTGGACGACGAACTGGGTCGAGCCCGACGCCGTCCGGCCGAGCGTGTCCGTCACCGTGACGGTGACGTTGAACGTACCGGTCACCGACGGGGTGCACGAGAGGCTCGAGACGTTGGCGCTCGTGCAGCCCTTGGGCAGGTTCGTGTACGCGAAGGTGAAGACCCCGCTCCCCCCGCTCACGACCGTCGTGAGGATCGTCGTCGCGCCGACGTTCACCGGCGTGACCGAAGCCGAGAACTCGGTGATCGCCGGCGCGGGGTTCACGATCAGCTGGCCCCCGAGCTGGCTCGTCATGCGCCAGGAGTCGGTGGCCTGCGCGACGAGATTGAAGGTCCCGGACGCCAGGGGGCGGCACGTGACGACCGAGGTCGTCGTGTTGACGCACCCGCCCGGGAGCCCGGAGTACTGGTAGACGAACGGCGCGGTGCCGCCGGACACCGAAACCGTGATCTCCACGGTCTGGCCGACATCCACGCGCGCGGGGCTCACCGTGACGGCGTCGACGCTCGGGTCCGCACCGATCGTCAGGGTCAACGTCTTGGTGACGGCGACGCCGAGCGCATCGGTGATCGTCCCGGTGATCACGAAGGTCCCGCTCGCCGTCGGCGTGCACGACCCGAAGCCCAACCGGCCAAGATTGCACCCCGCCGGCATGCCCGAATAGCCGTGCGTGAGCGTGCCCGTGCCGTCCGTCCCGTTGAGCCAGAACGTCACGGTCTGCCCGATGTCGATCGCCGCCGGCGACACCGCGAAGCCCAAGATCGCCGGGGCCAGGTTCACGATGATCGTTGAGGTGGCGAAGGCGGCCCATCCGTACGCGTCGGTGACATTCGCCCTCAGCGGGTAGGTCCCCGACACCGTCGGGGCGCAGGTGAGCGTCGGCCCGTCCACGGAGGCACAGGGGATCGGCAGCCCGGTGTACGTCCACGTGAGCGGCGCCGTGCCGCCCGTGGCGTTGGCCCAGACGGAGAAGTGCGTGCCGACGTCGATCGTGCCGGGGCTGACGACGAGCGCGGGGAGCGAGGGCGACGGGTTCACCGTCACCATCACCTGGAGGGACTGGTTCCATCCGACGGCGTCGTACGCGGTCGCGGTGATCGTCGCCGTGATCGCGGCCGTCGGCGTGCAGGCGAGCGAGGCGGTATCGGCCGACGCACACCCCGTGGGCAGTCCCGAATAGGAGTACGCGTAGGGAAGGGTGCCGCCCGTCGCCGTCACGTTGACGTGGAACTTGGTACCGACCGTCACGGTCGACGGGGTCGCGTTGACGCCGGTGACGGAGAGATCCGAGTTCACCTGGAACGTCACGTTCCTCGACGTCGGCAATCCGTTCGAGTCGTTGACCGACACGGTGACGTTGTAGAAGCCCGTCGAGGTCGGCGTGCAGCGGAGGACCGAGACGTTGGCGCCGGTGCAGCCCGGCGGGAGCCCCGAGTAGTTGAAGATCGCGTAGTTGGCGAACGTCAGCGGCGTCGCGTTGAGGGTCACCGACTGGTGCAGGTCGACGGTCGCCGGCGCGACAGTGAGGCGAGCGAGAACCGAGGGCCCGAACGCCCAGGTGTCGTTCAAGAAGGTGCCGGCGAACGGATTCTGGCCGCCGAACAGAAGGGTGTAGCCGTCGAACGCGTCATACGCGAGCATCTCGAGCCCACGCGTTGACGGCGCCGTCGAGAGGCCCGAGGTCAGGTCGGTCCATGTCCCGTTGAGGAACTCCCACGTGTCCGAATACCCGGTGTTCGTCGCCTCGCTCACGCCCCCGAACAGGAGAACGTAGCCCTGGGCGGCGTCGTACGTGAGGCCCGTGTAGGATCGGACCGGGGGCTTGGTCGATGGGGAGAGCAGGGTCCATGTGTAGTTGTGGTAGGTCAGGGTGTCCTGGCTCGAGCAGGCGGCGACGGTGCATCCGCCGAACATAACGAGGTAGCCGTCCGCCGCGTCGTAGACCATGTCCTGGCGGAACCGTGCCGCCGGGCTCCCGGTGACGTTCGTGGTGATGTTCGTCCAGCTCCCGGCCTTGTACATCCAGGTGTCCTTCATCGGGGCGGTCGTCCCGGCGTTCGGGGTGCCGCCGAAGAGCACCGTGTAGTTGTCGGCGGCATCGTAGGCCATCGCGCCGCGCCACCGGACGGGGGGAGAAACGGCCGGGGTGAGCTGGTTCCACACGCCGTGCACGAAGGTCCAGGTGTCGTTGTAGAACGTGATCGAGGAGGAGTCGTACCCCCCGAAGAGGAGCATGTACCCGTCGCCGGCGTCCCAGGTCATCATCGCGGCGTATCGGGCCGGAGGGCCGCCGATCTGGAGCTGCGTCCAGAGCCCGTTCGCGAACGTCCACGTATCGTCGTAGGGGGTGGTCGAGCCGTTCCCGTAGCCGCCGAAAAGCAGGACGTACTGGTCGATGGGATCGTAGTCCATCGTTCCGATGTAACGGTAGGCGGGGACCTGGTTGGTGACCTTGGACTGGAGGTCGGTCCATCGGGGGGTCGGAGCGGCCGCGGGGTGGGGCGATGCCGGGGCCGGCGTTGCGGTCGGAAGGGGCGTCGCGCGCGCTTGGGCCAGCAACGCGGCCCCGACGCTCAGGGTCGGGGCGGCCCGGACGGATGACGGAGTGTGGGAGCCCCATGACGTCGGGAGCCCGGCCATGAGGAACACGAGCAGGATGAAGGTAGGTACGAGCCCACGCGTGAGCGCGCTTCGGGAGACGCGGTTCAAGGCGAAACGGCGAACTCCCGCGGTCGGTCGGACGGGTGCCATCGGCGCGAGGAAGGAACCGCGTCTAATCTACATTTGCATGGGCCCTCCAGGACCCCACGGCGAGACGTTCGCTCAGGCCCGGGCGACGTCGTGAAGGAGGCGGGCCCCCGCCTTGCGGATCGCCCGCCCCCGGTGGGAGCTGAGGTTCTTCTCGGCGATCCGCATCTGGGCGAACGTGTGGCGACCCCCCGATGGGATGAAGATCGGGTCGTACCCGAACCCGCCTTTCCCCCGGGGCCCCGGGGCGATCTCGCCTCTCGAAACGCCGGCGACCCACCAGGTCGATGGGCCTCGGCGGACGCCCGCGACGGTCCGGAAGACCGCGCCGCGCGGACGGCCCTCGAGCAGCCGGAGTATCCCGGCCAGGCCGATCGTACGGTAGACATAGGCCGAATAGACCCCAGGGAACCCGTCGAGACCTTCCAGGAAGAGGCCCGAATCCTCGACCAGGTAGGTCCGGCCGTCGGGCGGGAGGGCGGCGAGCTTGGACCGGACCACCGGCTCGAGGCGGTCCGCCTGCGGCTCCGGTAGCTCGCGGCGGGTCCAGCGAACCCGGAATCCCAGGGGTCGGAGGAGGTCCTGGACCTCGTGGAACTTGTTCCGGTTCGACGAGACGAAGCGGAGGTCCATCCCGCTACCAGGGGAACTCATTGTACGAGATGATCTCGTCCGGGCTCTTCCGGCCCTCGGCGTCGGCCTTCGTCCCGCCGTTCGCCTCGGCGGGGAAGCCGATGGGGATGATCGCGATCGGATGGATCCCCTCGGGGACCCCCAGGACGGCGCGGACCTTGTCCTCGTGGAAGTCGACCATCCAGTTCGAGCCCAGCCCTTCGGCCGTGGCCGCGAGCTGGAGGTGGTCGATGGCCACGGCGACGTCGAGCGGATAGGCCGAGATGTAACCGCCGATCGTGACCGGAATGTCCTCCTCGACGGAGAACGCGACGACGACGACGGGGGCTTCCCCGACGAGTCGGCCCCGGACGCAGGCCTGCGCGAGCTTGCGCTTGAGCTCGTCGTCCTGGACGACGACGAACCGCCACGGCTGGAAGTTACCCTGCGACGGGGCGAGGCGAGCCGCGCCGAGGATGCTCCGGATCTTCTCCGTCGGGACCGGTTTCGGCAGGTACTGGCGGCAGGACCGGTAGGTCCGTATCGCCTCGAAGAGGTCCATGAATCCGTCCGGCGAGAATTGGATCGGGAGACGGAACGGGGCTTAGTTCCCCGAGTCGAGGCGATGCATTTCGCCGGAACGAGGCCACTGCTTCCTAAAAGGGTTTGCGCGTTCGTTGCGGTCAGGGCGCCCGTCCCGAGCCCAACGCCGGCACGGGACCCGCCTAGGCGGAGGGAGGCGGTCCGAATCGGTACGCAGACCGAAAAAGGGCGGCCCCGCTAGGGGACCGGGGACATCCAGACGACACTCGCGACCCTCGGCCTCGGCAGCACCATCGTGCCCCTCGGCGCCGTCGCCGGCATCATGGTGGCGTTCCAGCTGTCGCTCCTCTACCTGTTCCTGCCTCGACGGTCCGAACCCGCCCGGCCGAGGCTCTCCCGGGCGATCCTGATCGCGTACGTCCTTCCCGCCACGGCCCTCATGTGGGCGGTCATCCCGGGAGCGGTCCTTCGGCCGTCGTACGGCTCGTGGTGGGTCGCGATCCAAGCGATGATGATCCCGATGCCGGCGCCGTTCTTCTGGATGATGAGCCAGCTGGCGCGCGCGGAGGAACGCCCCATCAATCGGCGGGGACCGGCATGGCCGCTCCTGCTGGCGGGAGCGGTGGTCCTGAACGAGACGCTCATGGGGTACGCGTTCGCCGCGATCGCCGGAGCCTCCTCCCTCCAAATCCCCGCGACGGCGTTCGCCCTGAGCGTGAACTCGCCCTGGTTCGCAGCCTCGATGATCGCCACCATGATCGGCCTCATCGTGTGGGTGCCCACGCCGTCGTGGCAGCGGGCCGCCCTCGCCGGTCTGGCCGCGTCGGCGTTGGCAGGACCTCTGTGGCTCCTGGACCCGGTCGCCGCAGCGGCCGCGATGGGCGCGATCATGACGGTGACGCTGCTGGTACTCGTCTACGGCCTGGAATCAGCGGCCGGAAGCCCGATCCCCTCCCGGCGGTTCGTCTACGGGATCGGGGCCGCCCTCGGCGCGATGACCGTCGCCGGGATCGCCTCGGCCGCCCTTCCCGGGCTTGGCCCCGATGGGCTTCCTCTCGCCGTCGCCGGGCTCTCGGTTATGCTGGTGGAAACGACCTACCTGCTCCACGAAGGGCTGGTCTCCATCCCGGATCCGACCCCGCCGTTCGTCTGGACCGTGGACGTCCCGGCCACCGCCTGAGGGCGGGGCCGCCCTTCCTTCCAGGACCCCGCCGAGTACGTACCAACCGTAAAGAGGAGCAACGGGCTAGCCGCTCGGATGGACGGGGAGAGCACGCTTTTCCGGGCCTACTCCGTCGCGACGCTGAGCCAGACGCGCGCCCAGCTTCGGAACTGGTGGGGCCGCCTCATGGTCGCCGGGATCGGCGCCGTGTTCGGGCTGATATCGCTCCTCGTCGGCCAGATGCTCGTCCTCGAGCGGATCGGGGGATTCTACGGTGCGGACGTGATCTGGCGATCCTCCTCGGGGGCGTACTGGTGGAACTATCCGGGGGTGATCCTGATCCAGCCGTGGGGGATCCTCGCCCTCCCGTTCCTTCCCACGATCGCGATGGCGCTCGTCTCCTACGGGGTCGGGCTCGGCATGTCCGTGGCGATCCTGATCGGGGCCCGGATGTTCCGTCTACGACGGGCGGGGCTCGGCCGCCCGACCGCGCTGGGCTCCGCGACCGGGCTTACGCCCGCGATGATCGCGCTGGTGACGCTCGGCGCCTGCTGCTCGACGACCGCGGCCGCGACCGCAGGGATCGGCGTGGCCGCCCAGACGAGCGGGACGACAATCGACACACTCCTTCAGAACAACTGGTACCTGAACGTCTTGCAGCTCGTCATTCTCTGGGTCGCGCTCATCGCCCAGGAGCAGCTCCTCCTCGCCTACGGCATCTTCTTCGATCCCGACCGGGCGCGGGCCGCGAGCGCCCCGCTCCCGAAGGACCGGTACGCCGTCGTGAAGGGCGCCGCGCGCCTCGCTCTCCTGATCGGCGGGATCACGTGGTCGTTGACCACGATCGCGGCCTGGACCCAGGTCTCTGCCGCTTCGGCGGGGGCCGGACTCTGGTTCCACTGGATCGTCCAGCAGCAGGCACCGGCGCTCCTCGCCGTAGCCGTGGCGCTCGCACCCGCCGGCGTGGCCGCCTTCGTCGGCCGTCACTTCACCCGCCCGGAGGGCTGGGTCCTCCGCGGCCTCTTGCTCGTCGGCGGGATCTCGCTGATCGCATGGGTGCCACCCTCGTTCGTATCGGCTGGCATCGTCGGTTGGGTGAACGAGCTCCTCGGCACTCTCGGGATCGGGGCGGCGCTCGGCGCTGCCTCCGCGGCTCCGATCGCTGGGTGGGGTCTCGTCTTCCACTGGGCGTTCCAGCTCCTCATGCTCGGTGCGCTGTCGATCGGCGTGGCCATCGCTCCCACGCGGGTTCTCGGTGCGCTCGCGCCCGCTCCCCTGCGCATCGCCACCACAACGCAGTCTCCGTCGCTAGCCCCCACTACCGAACGACCCCCCGTCACGGCGACCTCCGGACCCGCCACGGACCCGTAGGTCGCGCCGGTCCCGGACGTACCCCCGAAGATGTCGATCCCCGACGCCGCCCTCTGGCCCTTCGCCCTGCTGATGGCGGTCGTCACGGCCTACCTGATCCGGTGGGCCGCCGAGGCGACAGCGTTGCCGAGGGCCGCCGTGACCGTGTTCCTGTTCGTCATGATGGCCGCCATGCTCGGCGGCGCCGCGATCTACTTCGCGGCCCCGAGCCGGACCTCGCTCATCGCGGGCCTCTGGGCCAGCGCCGCGGTGATGTCGATCAGCGTGTTTCCGCTCTTCGCGGTCCTGCTGCGATACGCCGCCCGCGCGCGGGCCGCCGGGGGCCCTCCCCCGTTGGGCCAGTCCGGCCTGTTCCTTGGGACGGTCGCCGCTCTGGTCCTCTCGAACGAGCTCCTGATGGGATGGACTTTCTCGATGGCCGCCGGGACCAGCTTCGGGACCGCTTCGTGGGGCGGCGTGTTCCAAGGGCTTGCAACGGTCGTCAGCTCCCCGTGGTTCCTCTTCACGATGTCCGTCGAGATGGCGCTCGCGGCGTACCTGCTCCGCGACCGGTTCGACCGTCCGCTCCTCTTCGTGTTCGCCGCCCAGGCGGCGATCATGTTCCTCTCGCCGCCGGCCCTCGCGGACCCGCGCTGGGCATGGTGGAGCCTGGTGCTCGGCAGCGGCGCGATGATCGTGCTCTACGTCTACGTGATGGAGTTCATCTACCGACACCGCGAGCTCAACGGCGCCTTCGCGCGCTACCTCGTCCGGCTCATCGGCCTCTACGGCCTCATGATGGGCGGTCTGTACGTCTGGCTCCGCTACGGGAACGTCGAGCTGTTCGCCCTCTCGATCGTCCTCGAGATGGTCCTGTTCCTCGAGGCGATCGTCTCCTCCGAAGGGTTCCGGTCCGGACCTGCGTTCTCCTGGCAGCTCCATGCACCATGGGCGTTCGGTCTCCTGGGCACGATCTTCGTCGCCGAGCTGTTCATGGGCGGTCTCCTCGACCTCCAGCTCTTCGGATCGAGCTGGCTCGCTCTCGTCCCCGCCCTGCCGATGTCAGGGTCCGCCGGGACGATCGCGTACAACGCGTTCTACAACGGGTTCTGGTTCACCGCGCTCGTCTCCGGTTCCACGTGGTTCCTTGCGATGATGGGGGCCGAGATGGGCGCGTTGGTCTACTTCAAGCTCCGCGAGATGCGGCTCCCCGAGCTTCGGGCCCGCCTCGTCCTCATGATGGGATCGTACGCGCTGGCCGCGACGTACTTTCCCAGCATCTACTACCAGACGGCGTTCCCGAAGCTTCCGGCCGGGACGAGCGTGCCAGTCCTCGGCTGGAGCATGGGGATCGGGTCGGCGCCGCTCGCCCCGTCGGTGTTCCTCGTGGTCTTCGCCAGCTACGTCATCGTTGGCGTGCTCGCCCTGCTCTTCGGGCGCCGCGTGATCTGTTCCGTGTTCTGCACGGCGCCCTTGATGTTCCAGGGGACCGCGATCGACTCGATGAAGTCGTTCAACCGGTCCTCGCCGACGGCCCACAAGTTCCTCGGGAGCCGTTTCTCCCGCGCCTACTCGGTGTCGATGGGCCTCACGATGGGCTCCCTCGTCGTCGCGTCGTTCGTTTCCTACTTCGACCAGATCGGGGTACTCTCCTGGACCGTGCTCGGCGCGGACCCGACGGTCTTCCTCTTCGCGCTGTACTTCGGGGTCCTCTGGTACGCGATGTTCGTCGCGATCCCATACGCGGGCAACTACAACTGCGTCACGATGGGGTGGTGCTACACGGGGACGATCGCCGCTGCCTTCCAGTCCCTCGGGTTCTACAAGCTCAAGGTCCGGAGCCGGCAGGTCTGCAAGGACTGCACGACGATGGACTGCGCCAAGGCGTGCCCCGTCGGATTGGTCGATATGGTCGGCCACTTCCGCACGAAGGGGGAGTTCCGCAGCTCGAAGTGCTGCGGCGTCGGGAACTGCGTCGGCGTGTGCCCGTACGGGAACCTCTACATCCACGACGTGCGGCACTGGATCCGGGAGCGCGCGGGCACGGGCCGACCCCGCCCCACGCCGATCCCGATGGTCTCCATCGTGCTGCCCCGGGAAACGGGTCGAGCGGCGAACCCGGCGCCCGTTGCGGGCGCGACCGCCCCAACGGAATCCGTGGGCCGGGGCTAGCGCGGTCCGCCCCGGCAGGCCCGCCGGCCGGAGAATATCGGAGTAGGAGGGTCGTACGGACAACCACCCTTTATGAGGGTCGGTGCCGGGAAGGACCAGCATGACCCGACTCGCATCGATCCCTCCACCCCGTCCGCTACACCTGCTCTCGGTGACCTTGGTCCTGGCCGTCCTACTCCTCTCCGGCCTGGGCGGCGCCCCCCTCTTCTCCGCCGGACGTTCCACCCCCATCCGCCCGGCGGCCGCAGGGGCGGACTTCGTGACAGCGGGGGGCCCGACCCAGCCGTGTCCTGGCGGGAATCCCGGGTTCTCCACGTATCTGATACTCGCCTCTCCGAACACGACTGGTCCCTTGAACGGTTCGCAGTGGGTGGTCGGACCGTCGCCGATCAATGTGACGCTCAACGTCTCCCTCTGGGGAGCCCCGATCACCTACAACGCGACCGTCAACTGGGGAGACGGCTCCGTGGTACAGACCGACTTTGACAAGACGATCGGCAACGGTACGCAGTCCTTCCTCGTGAGCCACGTCTTCACCTTCCCCGCGATGTTCCAGCCTTGGGTCTGGACGAACTACACGTGCGCCTCCGGGCCGGCAACCAACAGGACCGGCTCCTACCACGACGGCGCGGCCCTCACGGTCTACGGACCTGCCGGACCCACCCCCATTACCGCCACGGCCAACGAAACGAGTGCCCCCGTACCCGCGACGGTAGCGTACAACGCCAGCGTGGCGGGCGCCCCTGCGAACGCCCTTGCGCAGTGGACGGTAGGACCCGAGGAGGGCGGCACGACGATCGCCCTCACGACGCCGCTCGCGGCCCAGAACAACAGCTCGTTCGTTCCGGACCTGAAGTTCCCGGGACTCTACACAGGGTCTCTCCGGATCCTCTATCCGGGAAGCGGACTCATCTACGCCCAGACGCTGCTCCCGTCCGTCAACGTGACCCCGCTCGCGTGGGTCGGCCTCGCGGACGTGAATGCGACGGGTCGGTCGCCCTGGAACGTCACCTACTGGGGAAACGTCACGAACCTGAGCGGCAGTAGCTACGCGCTCGGCGCGGACACCGTCAGCTGGTCGTTCGATGATTCACCGGCGGGCACCCCGACCGGAGCGGCACGCTTCTGGGCGTACGGACCGACCGTCGGATCGCCGGTCTGGCGCGAGTACTACGACAACCGCACCGGGGATTGGAACGTGTCGACCTCAGTAAGCGTCGTCCGGCCCGACGGCGTAACGATCGCGTTCAACTACACGAACCTCGAGCTCTACTCGAACCAGACGGCGTACATCCCCCCGACGCTCAGCTTCGCCGCGACGCCGCCCAACGGGTCGGCCCCGCTGGCTCTCAACCTGACGGCCCAGATGTACGGCTACAATGCTTCCCGCGGATTCGCGGTCCTCGACGCCGACGCCGTCCTGATCGGCGTCGGCACCGTCTGGACCTTCAACAGCTCGACGAACCGCACCTGGGGCTACTCGGCACGGAACTGGACCGGCTGGCCGCTCACTATCCCAGAGGTCCTCACCGCCGCCGGTGACTACCGCATCTTCGCGTCCGTCCAGGAGGACCTCTCCGGGAACTGGACCTGGATGGCGGACGCCAACCTTACCGTTCTCGTCTCCTCCGCGACCTCGAGCTCGCCGCCTTCCCTCTCGTTCTCCGCCTCGCCCGACAACGGCAGCGCGCCGCTGAACCTCTCCCTTAGTTTCGTTGCGGTGGGGGGGAGCGCTCCCTACGACCTCGCCGTCTGTGTGGAAGGGCCTTTTTCCAGCCCGAACGGCACCGGCCCGTGCACCGGCGTCGGCGCGGCGACCGGCTGGTCCGGGTCGGCCCTGGCCCTCCCCGTCGCGCTCAACACCACCGGCAACTACACGCTGGTGGCCACGGTCACCGATACCAAGGGCCTCAACTGCAGCGCCGTCGCGACGGTGCTCGTAATGCCGCCCGCCCCCGTGCCCCCCTTGACGGTCCATGGATCGTCCTCCGGAGCGAGTGGCATCACGTCAGGGGGCGCGACCTACGCATTCGTCGCCTCGGTCTCGGGCGGAGTCGCGCCGTACAACATTCAATGGACATTCGGTGACGGGACGAGCGGCTCCTCGATGCCGGGAGCGACCGTCCTCCACACCTACACCGTTTCGGGCACCTTCACTGCTACGCTCACCGTCACCGACGCCCGGAACCACCGTGTCTCGACGGCCGTCGGGCCGCTGGTGGTCGCACTGCCGCTGGCCCGGGGGGCCGATACGCCTTGGTGGGCCACGACGGCCGTGATCGGTTTCGCAGCGGTCGTCGGCGTTGTCTCGGCCGCCGTCCTCGTATGGACGACACAGCGGCTCGCGCGCCGCAGGGAAGCCCTCAACTGGCTCCAAGAGCTTGAGGCGAAGCGCGACACGACCGGACCCGAGACGGGTCCGAAGTGAGCCGAGGGGGGGAGCAGAACGAGGGTTCGGACCGACCGGTGGATGCCGGCCGGCCCAGCCGGGGCGTTCGTGCTTGTCGCGCTGATCGCCATTGCCGCCCCGGGCGCGCCGGCCCGACCCGCGACACCGTCAGTCCCGCCGGCCACGATCGGATTGTCGCTCGTCGCCCAGCCGCTGAACGGCACGGTACCGCTCGTCGTGGACTTCCGGGCCACAGTGACCCCGACGACCCTCGTCGCGACGTTCAACTGGACGTTCGGGGACGGGAGCACGTACCAGGAGACCGCGACCAGCTATTCGGGCATCGCGCACTTCTACGGGGTCCCCGGCACCTACCGTGCGATGGTGTACGCCCGATCGGCCGACGGTGACGCGAATGCCAGCCTCTCGGTCGTGGCCCGCTCGAGCCCCCTCACCGTTCAGATCCTGGCGACGCCGCTTTCCGGACCGGCCCCGCTGACCGTGCACTTCGTGACCACGATCCAAGGAGGGACAGGAACGTACACGGCCATCGTCTGGCGGTTCGGCGACGGCGGGAACGGGAGCGGTTCGGATCTCGACTACACGTACCTCCGCGCGGGGAACTACGTGGCCGTCCTGAACGTCTCCGACAGCACGGGCGAGTCCGCGACCTCGTCGGTCCCGATCGCCGTCGCCCCGAACGCGTCCGCTCCGGGGGGTGGGCGCGCGGCGTCGACCCCTGCGTACGCCGCCTTTGCCTTGCCGATCGCGCTCGCGCTCGCCGCCGGTGCCGTGGTCGCGCTCGTCTACCGTGCCGTGCTGATCCGACGGAACGACACGGACGTCACCGGATCAAACCCCACGGCGAACCCGGTATCCCCCTCGCCGGCCCCGACGCCGACCTCCGCCCGCGGGGCCGTCGGCCCGGCCTCCCCGGAGGCGATGGTGGAGGTAACGACCGCGCAGCCGGGCCGCGAGGAGTCGCGTCGGCTTTCGGAGCGGATCCTCGTGCACCTGTACTGGTACGGCCGACCCACCGCCGAGGGGGTCGCGCGCGCCGACTCGAGCCAGGCCGGAATGGCCCGCCGGCTCGGCGTCGCCCAGAACTCGATCAGCAAGTCCCTCCAACGCCTCATCGATTCGGGGGTCGTCACCATGGAGCTGCGCCACGTTCCGGGGGCCGCGCGTCGGCTCCGGACGTACACGCTCACCCCGCGCGGCGAGGCCGTCGCACGCAGCATTCGGGCGGACTCGGAGCGCCGCCGGCCGGGGTAACCGGACGGCGTCGGGGGCCGGAACGCCGGGCGTAGGGGCGTAACGCCGTCCTAAGGCCCGCGACCCTTTATCACCGCGGGGGCCGGAAGAACCACCATGCAGTCTCCCGACGCGCCCCAGCGATCCGCTCGCCTCCTTACCCTCGTCCCGATCCTGATCCTCGCCCTGCTCGTCGTGTCGATCTCGGGGGTCAGCCTCGTCGCGCCGGCGGCGTCGTCCGCCCTCGGAGTGCCGGGCGCGTCCAGCGCCCGTCCCGTCGGCGGGATATCTGCGGCCGCCCTCCCGGCCGGCTGCATCTCTGGGAACTATACCGGAATTCAGTTCACGTTGACCCCGGTCGGTAATGCGACGAGGGTCCCGACCGGCTGGGCCGTCGGCCCGGTTCCCGGCAACGTTTCGATCAACTTCACGATCAGCGGTCCCTCCAGCTCCTACAACTGGCAGTTCAACTGGGGTGACGGGTCCACGGCTTCTTCCGGGATCGCCGTCGACAACGGCTCGGCGCCGGCGACCGTCACTCTGGCTCACGACTACGTGCTGCCGGCCCTCTACGTGGTGGACATGATGGCGAACTACACGTGCGGGAACGGAGGCGGCGCCGGCGGTGCTTCGAGCGGTGAATGGCTCGAGGCCTATGGGCCCGCCGGCCCGACCCCGATCACCGTCAGCTCGAACGTCACCTCCGGCCCTTCCCCCCTCGCCGTGAATTACACGGCGACGATCGTCGGGGCCCCGGCGAACGCGACCGCGAACTGGACGGTCTATTCGGCCCTTTGGAACGGGGGCACGTACTCCTCGAACCAGACCGCCGTCACATCGACCCAGAACTCCTTCAATGCGATCCTGACGCTCCCCGGGACCTACAACGGTGAAGTCGTCGTCTTCTATCCAGGGGGCTTGCTCGAGTACGGCGTGGCCTGGCTCCCCGCCGTGAACGTCACCCCGCTCGCGCTCCTCAACGTCAGTCATTCGACCGTGGTCGGTGCCTCTCCATGGAACGTCACCTTCTGGGCGAATGCCACCAATCTCACGGGCGGCGGAGCGTACACCGGAAACGCCACCGTCGTCTGGAACTTCGGCAGCACGGCCGGACTGAACGGGAGCTCCAATCCGTGGTTCTGGCAAACCGGGCCGACGAACGGCTCGCCGATCTGGCGGTTGTTCTACCTGAACGTCACCGGGGGCACCTTCGTCACCGGGCTCGCGTTCCTCGTCGCGCCGGACGGCGCGGTCCTCGCCGACGGGTCCACCTTCGTGGGGCTCCAAAGCCCGGGGAGCGGCGGCGGCCCGGGCACGGTCATCCTTCTGAACTCTAACGTAACGAGCGGACCGGCCCCCCTCGATTTCAATCTCACCGCGACGGCTCATCCAGTCCCCGGGACCAACCTCTCGCCGACCATGCAGCTGGTGTTCAGCGCGGTCCTGGGGGCCCACGGCTCCGTCTGGAACGATACGATCTCCAACTGGTCCGGCACCCCTACCACCGTCGCCGGGACGCTCACCGTCCCCGGCTCGTACTACGTCGTTGCGACGGCGTTCGCGAACGGTCCCTACAACTGGTCCTTCATCGCCTCGGCGAACCTCACCATTGTCGTCTCGCCGTCCACGACCACCGCGCCCTCGATCGCGTTCTCGGCGTCGCCGGCCAGCGGGAGCGCTCCGCTCAACGTGACCCTGAGCCTGGTCGCGGTCGGGGGGATCGCGCCCTACAACCTGTCGGTCTGCCGGGAAGGCCCGTTCGCATACGCGAACGGCTCCGGGACGTGCACCAGCATCGGGTCGACCTCGGGATGGAACGGATCCGCACTCGCCCTTCAGACGACCCTAGCGACCGCCGGCAACTACACGATCGTCGCGACGGTGACCGCCCGCGCCGGAGCCAGTTCGAGCGCGCTCGCGGCGGTCCTCGTCACCCCGGCCGGGCCGACGGCCCCGCTCGCGGCCCGTGGGAGCTACATCGCGCCGTCCGCCATCACGTCCGGTGGCGCGACCTACGGCTTCGTGACCATCGTCACCGGCGGGGTGGCGCCGTACACGATCCAGTGGAACTTCGACGACGGAGCGATGGGCTCCGCGCTCCCGGGCTCGACCGTGCTTCATACCTACACGACCTCGGGGATCTACCGGGCGATCCTCACGGTGACCGATGCCCGGGGGACCCTGGTCCGCGCGACCGTCGGTCCCCTCGTCGTCGTCCTCCCGATCGGCCCGACCAGCGTCGTCCCCTGGTGGGCCTTGGGCTCGGTGCTGGCGATCGCCGCGGTGGTCGGGATCGTCTCCGCCGTCGTCCTCGCGGCGACGCTGGGACGCATTGCCCGGCGTAGGGAAGCCCTCAACTGGTTCCGCGAAATCGAGGAGCGGCGCGACTCCGTCGAGTCCGTTCCGAGATCGCGGTGACCACAGGGAGAATCCGAACGCGTCATCGGGCCGGGGGCACCCGGACCTGGCCAGTCGGGGCGTTCCTACTCGCCGTCCTCGTCGGCGCGAGCGGCCCGGTCTCGGCCGTTCCGTCTCCGACGTCCGGCCATCCCGGGGTCCTCGGCCTCTCGCTCACCGCCGTCCCCGTGAACGGCAACGCCACGCTCGTCGTGGAGCTTCGGGCCACGCTCGATCCGAGCTCCGCCGCCGGGACGTTCGATTGGACGTTCGGGGACGGCACCTCCTACCAACAGGTCGCGACGAGCTACTCCGCCGTGGCCCACGAGTACGAAGCGGCCGGGGCGTACACCGCCCATGTCTTCGTCCAGTCCGCCGAGGGGGACTCGAACGCGAGCGTGTCGATCCACGTCGGGCCGACGGCCCTCGCCGTCCGGATCACCGCGGCCCCCACGTCGGGATCGGCGCCGCTCACGGTGAACTTCACCTCCCAGCCCAATGGGGGAACGGGGACCTACACCAGCTTCGTCTGGCGGTTCGGCGACGGCGACAACGGGAGCGGCCCGGACCTCGAGTACACGTACCCCACGCCGGGGACCTTCACCGCCACGCTCGTCGTGACCGACACCTCCGGGGCGACCGCCGTCGCCTCGGTGCAGCTGGTCGTGGCCGGGCCGTCGACGGTTCCCTCGCCGAGCTCGGCGGTCGTGCCGCCGTATGCGGAGTACGTGATCCCCGCCGTGCTGGCGATCGTCGCGATCACCGCGGCCGCGGTGATCTACCTCGCCCTCGTGGTGAGGCGCGGGTCCGACGCGCCACCCGCACCGGCCGCCCGTTCGGTGCCGGCGCTGGCCGCGGTCGCGTCGTCGGAGTCCTCCCTCTCGGGACCACCGTCCCCCGAGGAGATGGCCGGGGCCACGACCTCCCGCGCCGGGCTCGAGGACACCCACAGCCTCGCCGAGCGGATCCTCGTACATCTTTACTGGTACGGCCGGACGAACATCGACGGCGTCGCCCGCGAGGACTCCAGCCAAGGCGGGATGGCGCGGCGACTGGGTGTCGCCCAGAACTCGCTCAGCAAGGCCCTACGACGGCTCGTCGACGCCGGGGCGTTGAAGATGGAGCTCCAGCACGTTCCCGGAGCCCCGCGTCGCCTCCGGACCTACTCGCTGACCGCCCGGGGCGAGGCCGTGGCCCGACGGATCCGCGCCGAGGACGAGAAGCGACCTCCCGTCTGACTGGGAACATTGGGCCCGGGCTCGGTGCGACTCTGGGGGGGGCGTCGTGGCCCGGTCGGAGGCTCAGCCGCGAACGGCGAGCGCCCGGGACCGAGAAGGATTCCCGGGCCTTCGCGGAAGCGTTCCGAGCGGTGTTCTGGTGCTTTTCGAGTGGTTGAGGTGCGGAGTTAGATATAGCCGCTCGATTTCGCCCATATAAGCATGGGCCCGGAACTTGATCTCGGGGCTCTCCATCGACGCGCGCTGGACCCTTCCGTCGGCCGCCGGAGCGCCCCCGGTCCCTTCGTTCGACGTCTCACGGGCGGGCAGGCTCGAACATTCGCGGCCATCGCGGTGGCGTCCCTCATGTTGCTCGGCGGCGCCACGGTCCTTGGAAGCTCCGCGTTGCCTCGGGACGCGGCCGCGGGTCCCACCGCGGCAGGGAGCGGGCACCTCGCCGCAGGCGACCTGCGCGCGGCCTCCCAGCCGGCGGCCGCCTCGACGAATGCGACGACCCCTTCGATGCAGGTCTCGGTGGCGCCGAGCGACATTTGCGCTCAGAACTATTCGGCCTGTTCGGCCGGGACGTCAAGCGCGCGCGTCGCGCTCCAGGTCGCCGGCCCCGCGGGCGGCGCCGGCGCGAACTGGACCTCGATCGATCTCCTCTTCCTGCTCGAGACCACTCCGTACGACGGCGCGTTCGACCAGGCCGCCGGGGATACCGGCGCAGACTCGTGCGCGGCAGTGACGGGGCTCCTGTGCGAAGAGTCGAGCCTGCTCCTCACCTTCGCCACGAACGCGGGCCGGATCGCCACCTCCCTCGCCGCCGCCCACCCAGGCGTCGAGATCAACTTCGGTCTCGTCGATTACTTCGCGACGCTCACCTCGTTCGACGACGGCGACGGAGACCAGTATCACGTGGACGTCGGTAACTTCACCCCGGCGAGCGCATTCGGGACGGCGGTGAACAACTCGCTTCTGAACGCGAGCCACCCAGTCCTCACCCGGCCGGCCATGACCATCGGCGACTCGGACCTGAGCGACAACTTCCTGGCGACCGACTCGATCTCCGCCATGTACCTCGCCCTCTTCGGAGGGGGCCTCAACTGGTCGAACGAATCGCACCACGTCCTGGTCCAGCTGGGTTCTTCCGCCCCGCAGGATCCGAACTACCCCGAGAACTACTGTATCAGCCCATCCGACTACCGCGCCTTCAGTTCCACCTGCCTCGGGTCGACCTGCGAGCCGAGCGTCACCTACGGGACCCTGACGAGCCCCGCGTGCGTCGGATGGGTCCTCGGACCGGCCAACAACACGAACGCTTCCATCGCGAATTACGCCCGGACCTCGCCCGAGTGCGCGAACTCGACCGGAGCCCTGTGCACGATCGACGCGATCGACGTCTGGGACACCCCCACCGACCCGAACAGCAAGGGATGGCCAACGGGCTTGCGCGGTGGCGGACCGGGCGGGGCAAACACGACATTGGATTCCGACAACATTCTCCAAGCCGGCTGCGACATCGCGACCGCGACGCGCGGAAGCTGGGACGGACCGACCTTCTACTCCTGCAACGGGACCTCGGGAACCCTCAACTATACGGGCCGAACGTCCGACGACACGTCGCTCTGGTCCGCGATCACCAACGTAAGCCTCGGGGGCGCCATGATTGGGATCCTGGCCGGCCGCGCCGCGACCCCCATGCTCCAGCTCGTCACCGGCCCGGGCGTGCTCCTGGCCCCCGAGCCGAACTTCACCGCGAGCTGTGACGGACCCGGGGCCTCCTCCACCTGTCCTCAAGCCCCGAACGTGACGAACGAGGGGGACCTGAGCGTGCTGGCCTGGAATTGGAGCGCCACGCCGTCGTCCAACTGGTTGATCACCGGCGACCTCTGGACCGTGGGTTTCTCCGTCGTCGCGGCCGCCGGGGTCGAGGGTGCGGTTCCCGTCTATCTCTGCGCCTCCACATCGTGCCTGGCATCGGGGGCCGGCCCCGTCGACGGCTTGAGCTCGGTGCTCTCCGGCGTCCTAGGCTGGAATGCCCTTTCCCCCGCGTGGAGCGGAACGCTCCCGCTCGCTCAGGTGCGCGTCGACGCGGCCCCGTCCCCGAGCGTCCACCTGGCCGCGTCCTCGGACCTCGGCGAAGCCCCCTTCGCGGCCACTTTCACCTCGAGCCTTTCGGGCGGGGTGGCTCCGGAGGACGTCCTCATCGCATTCGGGGACGGCGGGTCCATCTCCGGGATCGGGACCATCTCGCATACCTACGGGGCCGGCACCTTCTCCGCGACCGCCTACGTCGTCGACGCGCTCGGCCAGACGGACCGGGCCTCGGTCGGCATCACGGTCCTCTCGCCGCTTCAGGGGTGGTTCTCGGAGAACCTCTCGTACGGAACGGCCCCCTTGGCCGTGTCGTTCGTCGCCTCCGCGGCCGCGGGGGAGGGCCCCTACGCGTACGCGTGGAGCTTCGGCGACGGCGCGACCTCGGCCCTCGCCAGCCCCGCTCACACGTACCACGCCGCGGGAACGTGGAATGTCACCCTTACCGTCACCGACGCGCTGGGCTACAATGAGACGTCGACCAACACCGTCCTGGTGGGACCCGCGACCCCCGCTCCCCATACGACGGTCCCGCCTCCGACCTCGCAGCCGCCTTCCGCTTCCAACACCTCCTCCGGAAGCACCCCGTACATCCTCTACGCCGGCGTCGCGTTCGTCGGACTTGCGGCCTTTGCCGCGGGGGCGGTCATCTTCTCACGACGCGGCGCTCGTCCACCCCCGGCCCGCTCCGCCGGTCGATCCACCGAACCGACCTCGCGTCGATAGGTTTCCCTAGGTCCCCCTCCGTGGGGGAAGGTGCATGTCGAATAGCAGCGCGTCGGAGCAGACCTCCTCGCGTCACGAAGGTCGGGCTTCGACGGGGGACGGCGGCCCGCCTCGGCACAGATCGTTCGGGCGACGGATCCAACGGCTGCCACCGGTCGTACGGCTTCCGTGCGGTCATCGTTGGGCCGGTCGGGGCCGGACCTCAGGCGGCTCCCTGCCCCCGTCGCGAACGGAGGCACGGTGTCCTCCGCGGCCCCTCGGTCGCTGAGCACTAACCGAGGCGGCCCGCGGAGGTCGTGTCGGGCCGATCTCGGAACACTCCGTCTCGACGGGCCGCCCGTCGGAGGGGCTACGCTCTTTTCATATCGCCAGAACGGGTCACTCCGGCATGGCCGGCTCCTCTTCGCCCGTGGGTACCCCGGCTCAGCCTCCGTCCTCCCCCCCGGCGGGTGCGCCCTACGTCCCTTCGGGGGCCACCGGGTCCCCCGCGCCCTTCCGTTCTCGAGTGTCGTCGCCGATCCTCTGGATGGCCGTCCTCGCAGTGGTCGTTGTGATCGTGGTCGCCGTAACGCTGGCGTTCACGGGGGTGATTCCGCTGCATGGATCCGCCAGTCCCTCCGGGACGCAGACGTTCTCGGGCTCGCGCGCGACCGCCCAGTCCGCCGCCGACGGCGCCTCCGGCGGGCCGTGGAGCCTGTTGCTCGTGGTCGGCATCGCGACGCAGTCCGCCTACAGCGGCTCAGCCTCGAACCTCACGGAGGTCGCGGGCAGTGTCACCGGGAGCCAGTGCACGTTCTCGGGCGCCTCCGGCACCCCGGCCCCGCTTCAAGCTCCCGGCGTCGGCAACGTCTCCCAAGGGCTCGCAGGTGCGTGGGTCTACATGTACACGAACAGCAGCGGCTCCGTTCTCCTCGTCTCGGTGATCAGCGGGTCCGCGACGGTGCTCGGGACGATCTCCGGCGCGGGCTGCAATCTCGGGTCGAGCGGACTCGCAACGATCCCGTCGAGCGGGATCATCGACTCGACGACGGCCACCGCCGACGCCGGGGCGGCCGGTGGGTGGGCGTTCCTCGCGGCCCATCCCCAGGCGAATGCTACGCTCCTGTTGATCGGGGGATACTCGGTCCTCGGCACCTCCATCGGCGCCACGTGGGCCGTCGAGTACCTCACCTGCGCCCTCTCCGGTGCCGGGCCGGTATCGGCCCCCGCGTTCCTCGCCATCCTCTCCGCCACGAACGGCGGGGTCATCCAGTCGCAGGCTACGACCGTGACGTGCCCGTCGACCTCAGGGAACCCACCGTTGAGCTCTTCGCTCGCCCTAGGCACGCCCGCGGAGGCCGCGTCGGGGACGTCGCACTGGTACAACTTCACTATCGAGGGGGCCTCGAGCGGCATCACGTGGGCCGAGACGACGCTGTCGATCCAATCGGGCGGCCAGACGCTCGCGACGCCGTCCGCCGTCGCGAAGGTCATCTCACTGACCGGCCAAACGCTGGCGACCTACACCTTCTCCAGCAACACCTGGTCCGGGCTCGGGGTCGGGACCATCTCGTCGGCCGAGGTCCTCTCCCTCGAGAGCCCGTCCGAGCTTTCCGGCGACACACTGGTGGTCGAAGCGGCCGGCAGCTACGCCGGGACGCTCCCGGTCAACATTCCGTGATCTCCCAGGCCCCGGGGGAACCCTACTCTCTCGCCGTTCATCTATGGCGGGGAGGGGGAGTCGCACCACAAACCCACCCGCTTCGCGGCGTCAGCCTTTGGCGGCCTTCGGAGGTGAGCGAGGAGCAAGGAGCTCCCCGGCGGACAGTGTCCCGGGTCCGTGCCGCACGATCCCGAAGAGCTTTCCCGCTCGCCTTCCTGAGTGCGGAGGCTCAGTGACAACCGTGCCCCTCAACTCGGAGCCGCTCTCCCCGGCCACTTGGCCCGCTTTTGCCCGCCTCGTGGAGAAGCACAACGGGATCTTCGGTGGATGCTGGTGCATCTCATTTCACCTCGGGCCGGGGGAAGGTAAGCAGACCCCAGCGGATTACCGAAGGATGAAGGAGGCGCGTGTCCGAGAGGGGAGGGCGCACGCCGCGCTCGTTTTCGACGGCACCGATGCGGTCGGGTGGTGCCAATTTGGTTCCACCGACGAACTGCCGAACATCCGGAGCCGAAAGGCCTACGAGGTAGGGTTGCGCCAGCTCCCTGACTGGCGCATCACCTGTTTCTTCATCGACCGAGAGCGGCGAGGGGAGGGGATCGCGAACGTCGCCCTCCGAGGGGCCCTTCGGGAGATCGGCCGCCTGGGAGGGGGAACGGTCGAGGCGTACCCGGAGGATGTGACGGGCCGCAAGGTCTCACGTTCTTTCCTTTGCAGCGGGACCCTAGGCATGTTCGAAAAGGCTGGATTCGAGAAGACCCGCAAGATCGCGATGCACCGGTGGGTCGTGATTCGGAAGATTCCCCGCCTTCGTGCGAGCCGCACGGCAACCCGAGCATAGACGAGAGCTCGGTACGCGCCACGCCGGTCCCAGAGCGCTCGAAGATCACGGTGGAGGTCTACTTCGACTTCGACACCCTCCCAGCCTCGGACCTCCGCCGAGGGTCGGCCAGCGAGTTCCCCGGTCTCTGAGCACCCGGCGAATTGCCGAGCCCTGCAGCCTCGATCGGGCGAGCATCCGGCCGATCCACCCCCTGACCGTCTGAGCGACGTCGGTCCCCCTGCCCCTCGTTCGACTTGCTGACGGGGTCGGACTCGCGAAGGAGGCGCACAGCCCGAAGACCCGCGACCGAGGAAGAAACTAAGCGCGACCGGCCGATGCCGGGGGCCCCGATGGAACAGGTAGGATCGCCCCTGCTCGTCGACGGCCTCGGGTGGATCGACAATTCGGGTAAGGAGCTCGTGCGTCGGCGGGGCTGGAGAGCCCTTGCCGTTGGGCTCCTCGGCTTGGTTTCGTTTGCAGGGGGCTTCTACCTGGTCCAGGGCACGGCCGGGCCCGGCGCGCCGCAGGTCCCTTGGGGCGTGGCCTTGATCATCGTAGGGTTCCTGACCTTCCCTGCCGGGCTCACCCTCTCCTTCTCGCGGAGTGGCTACCTGAGCCGGCTCGCCGGGATTCCCGACCGCGTCCGCGTCGAGGAGACCGGCGTTCGGTTCGCTTGGAAGTCCGGCCCGGGCTCGGATCGCCCCCCGCCCCGAGCACGGGCCCCGGAGTTCATCGATTGGTCCACCGTGGCTCGCGTGACGGTCGTCGACGGCTTCCTCGGGGACTGGGGTCGTCAGATCGAGTTCGGCCGGACCGACGGGACATTCCTGTACGTAGGCGACCTCTCGGTTGACATCACCCATCGCGTGAAGGCCGCCTTCGACGCACGCTCGGGTCCGGCCTAGGCCCCGGATACCTCATCCCCGAATCTCCTCGCGCCGTCTCGACCGACCCCGTACGTCGGTGTCACCACGGTGCGGGAGGAAGCCTGTCACCCTCAATGCGCCGGCGCCTCTCCCACTATGGAGGAGGCTCGTTGCGCCGGGAGAAGCGGAGTCAAGAGGGCGACGCCGACCACGAGCGCCTCGAGGGCGAGGAGACGCGCGAGCCTACCTACGGAGTGGCGCGGACCGCCGGTGCCCGGTTGCCAACGGAGCACAGTTCGGGGTATCGAGGTCCGTGGTTTGGCCCCTCGGCCACCTGAAGTGTACCCAAGGGGGCACCCTCCAAGGTAAGACGGTGGGGGGCAGGGCGCCTCCAAAGCCAGAGTCAAGTGTCTCGCACGAGGGCAAGCGAGATCTTCGACTGGATTGGCGCTCACCCCGGATCGGGCTTGGGGTTTCGCGGGCCTTGGCCGGGGGGAAGGCGCGACACCTCCCGCCGGTGAAACGTCGGCGGCGATGACATCTCGGGGACCCGTGCGATAGGTTATCAGGGGGGCGACCGTGAGCGTAACGGCGCGGCCGCTCTGGGGGAATCATGGAGAACAAAGACGAGGGGCGATGGACGCGGCGAGGCGTACTTGGACTTTCGGCGGCGATCGGGGCTATCGTCGTCGCCCTTGTGATGGTCACACCGAGCGTCACCGGAGCCTCGGTCGCGATCGCGTCACAATCACTCGCCCAGCCTGATGCGGTGGTGCGCTGCGCCGTGAACGGGGCTCCTTCCTACCCCGCGTACGACCCCGTTGACAAGCTCATCTACGTGCCGAACGAGTACATCGCGAACATAACCGTGGTAAAGGCGCCGTGTACGGTCGTCAAGGAGATTGCATTGCCGGTGCTGGCCTCAACGCAGTACGCGGCGTTCAACCCTCAGGATAACGAGGTGTACGTCACCGACTCGAGTCTCAACCAGGTCTATGTGATCTCCGGCACGACCGTCGTCGCGACGATCATCTCCGTCTTTTTCAACGGCCCGCTAGGCATCGTCTACGACCCTGGGCTAGGCGGCATGCTGGTCGCCAACTACAACAACAACAACATCCTGGGGATCGAAGGAACGTCACTCATCACGAGCGGGGCTGTGGGGTCTGGTCCCACTTCGATCGCCATCGATCCGATACTCGGCAACGTGCTCGTCAGCAACTCCTTGGGCAATAGCCTGTCCTTCTTCAGCACGACGAACTGGTACTACTCAAGTCCAACCGTCGCTGTAAAGGGCACCGGGACCACTCCCACCGATATCGTCTACAGTCCCTCAGTTCTCGCCGACTACACGACTAATTTCGGCTCCAACAACGTGACGGTACTTGCCTCCACGACCAATGTCGTTACCAGCGTGAACGTGGGCTCCGGGCCGCAGGGGGACTGTTATTCAGGCTCGACCCAAGACGTCTACGTTGTGGATTCCACGAGCCACAACGTCTACGTGCTGAACGGGACGACCGTCGTAAAGATCATCACGCTGCCCAGGGCAAGCTATCCGACCGGTTGCGTCTACGACGACAGTACCGGCAACATCTACGTTACCGGGTTCGGGTCCAACGAGCTGTACCTCCTGCCGTAGCGCGATAGCCGCGTGGTGACCATCCCTGGGTGGCGGGAGCGCTCGGAGCGACAGGAGGTCCCAGGGGGTTTGGCCACTGAGAACCTCCCCGTCCCTGCGGGAGCGTTCGACACTTTCCAACCTGTGCCTTTCGATAAGCCGGACAAATCCGCCCTCGCGATACCGGGAGACAATCCCCCGGCCCCGCTCGCATTGGACGGCCACCGCGCTCGGCCCTGAGTTTGAAGGGCCACGGCTACGGCCTGGAGGTCCGAATGTTCGGGTTTGTGGTGCGACCCCTACGCCCCCCTGGTCCGGACCTCAGGAGCTGGTACTATTCGATAGCGAGGGGAGAGCGGATCGGCCGCGCCCTTTGTTGGATGATGGGTGGGGGCGTCGCTCGGCTCGGGGGGAGATCGATCCGAGGGCCGTCCGAGCCACGTTCGTCTAACCCGCGAGGAACCTCGGCGACCATGCGGTCTTGCCGAGGCCCCCGCTCAACAGCGCGATCCCGCAGAGAGTGACCGGGAGGAACGCCCACGCGAGAAGGTAGGGGCTCCACGAGAGCGAGGACTGCAAACCGATGCCTAGGACCAGGCCGACGAGCGGGTTCCATGGGAGCAGGGCGGCCCCCAACCAGACCCGGAGTTGTTCCCTCCCGATCCTGGAGGGTAGGACGGGGGGTTCGGCGGAGGAAGCCCGCGCGAAGACGGAGCGCTCGACGCCCAGGTGATACAAGGTACGGAGGCCGATGAATACGAGCACCGCCAGGACGAGGGCGATCACCGTCGGCGACGGTCCCGCGGGACCCACATAGGCCGTGGCCGAGCCCGTCGCCTGCGGGGCTCCCGCCAAGACCATCCACAGCAGGACCAAGACGGCCAGCGCCGCGAACCAGCTGACGTAGGCGAGCTGGCTCGTCGCCCGGACCCGATCGAAGGCATACCCCTTCGGGCCTCCGGCTGGCTCCCCGAGGAGCTGCGCTTCGAAGACGCCGTGGGTCGCCTGGAGCCGCTGGCGGATCAGGTGATGGATCGGGAACCCGATCAGCACTCCGAGGCCCGCTCCGATCAGGATGGCCTCCGGCACGGCGGACGGGGACAGCCCCGAGGTCGGATCGAGCGCTACCAGAGTGAGCGGAAGCCAGGCGAGCACCCAGACCCCCAGGCCGGCGAGGTAGGTTCGCCGGAGCGATCTCGGCAAGGCCGCCTCCCCCGTGGGTTGCTCGCCGGACCGAGCCTCGGGCGAAGCCGGGGGCGGGTCGACCAGCGGGCGCCGGCGACCCCACCACGCGGCCGCGAGGAGGGCCACGAAGCCGACCCCCACCAAGGCCCACGCGAGGGCGCCGAGAATGGCCGGCCCGGGGGACGCGCCCTTCGCGTACGCGTACGCCGCGAGTCCCGAGGCCGAGGAGCAGCCGGTGACACACACCGAGGTCCCGACCGAGGCCCCCCCCGACGACGCGGTCGGGGGATTGACCGTGCCCCCCGACGGACAGCCGGGGTTGCAGTTCTGGCCCGAGGCTCCGATCGCAACCCACCACCCACCTCCGTCGAGCAGCGCCACGATCGGCAGCGCCGAGTACGACGGCATGAGCCACGATCCGATGGGAACGTGGCACGACTGGGCCACGCCACCGTGGATCGTGTCGATCTGCCAGCAGTCCACCCCGAGGTTGTCGGAGGTGGTGGCGGCGATCTCAACCTGGCCCGGACCCGTGGCGACGAGCGAGACCACCCGAGGGAGCACGCCGATCCCTCCGCCGTCGGCCTGGAGCTCGTTGAACGGAAGGGCGGTGTACGGTGGCGCCGTCAGAGGGATCAGGTAGGTTGGGGTCAGCAGGTACGCCGTCGTCCCCGGATCTCCTTGGAGGGTCCAGCTCGCGGGAGCGGGGAGGTCCGCGGTGAGCGCGAACCCGCCCGACCCGGTGTCCGAGAGCTGCCAGAGGCTGAGCAGATCCGTTCCCGAAGCCGCCGACACCAGGCCGAAGCCGATGAGGATCCCCTGGCTCTCGGGGGCCATCTCCAGCCCTTCGCCCATCGGAACGGAATCGGGCGCGGTCGAGACGGCTTGGACGCCCGCCCACGTCTGCCCGCCGTCGCGGCTCGTGACGGAATCGACGGCGCCGACCTGGGCCGTGCAGCTCGTCGTTTCCCCGAGCCAGGCCACCGCGGCGATGCCGCCCTCGATCCCCGCCTGAAGTGACGTGACACTGAGGTTGCTGAGGACGAACGTGGCGGTGGCCCACGTAAGGCCGCCGTCCGGGCTCGAAGCGACCAGGATGGTGGAGTTGGTTCCGCAGGACATCGCGTCCGTCACCGGCCGGGACGCGGTCGGGTAGGCGGGAGTGTACGGGTATTGCGAGACGTACCCCCCGGTCGCGGCCGCCAGGATCAGGTGGCCCTGATCCACGGCGACGGCGGCATAGTTCCAGGGAGCGCCGCCGGCGACCGCGGAGTACGGGACCGGGTTCGCGGACCAGTCATTGCCTCGGTCCGTGCTCTCCTCCAGGAGGATCGATCCGCCGTTGTCGGAGGCCGCATAGATCGTGTCGCCCGACGACGCCAACGCGAAGAAGGACCCGGACGCGGCGAGGGTAGTGGCACGGTAGCCGGGCGTGGCACCGTTCACGACGGCGAGGGTGATTCCGCTCAGGATCAGAACGACAGAGAGAAACGCAATCGTCGCCCGGCCCCGAGGCCGCCGCAGGTTCGGCAGTCGCCCCCGCCGGGCCCCGACGTCGTTCGCCCCGCGATCCAATCTGGGATTCGTGTCCTGCTCCATCGAAACCTCTCCTCGACTCAAAGCATGTGCCGGAGCGGATCCGGCTCGACCTCTCCTGACGGCCGCCGTTCATGGGCGTCGAGGGGTTGCGTGACGGGCGTTGTCGGGCCTCCGGGAGGCGGGGCCGGTGGACGGCCCCGCTGTCGGCGGGCCATGACCGAGACAGCTGCCACCGCTACGATGAGGACCAGGACGACGCCCAGAATCGGGACGAGCCACCCGATCGGGCCGCCCGCGGCGGACGCCGATGTACCGGCCGTGGGAAGGGACGAGGTCACCAGCTGCACCGGGACCGTGACGGGCTTGCCCGCGACATCGAAGGACCCGGCGGCGGACCAGTTGCCCGGCGCGGCGTCGGAATGCGAGGTGAAGTTGTAGGATCCGTTCGGTTCGTATAGGGTTAGGGAGGCGGCCGTCGAGTTCCATGTCTCCCCGAGGATCGATACGCTCCAGTTCGAGCTCGCCGGCAGGGTGGACTCCGTGAACGTGACCGGATACATCGGAGCCGCCGGCACGACCACGAGCTCCCCTACCGGTTCGGAGGACGCGCTCTGGTTCGTGGGTCCGAACGGCGCGACGATCGCGAGCGAGCTCGCTACAAGGATCCATCCCGCGACGACCCAGAGCACGAAGGCCACTTCGAGCGGATTCCGACGGGGCGACGGAACGGGCCTCATCGAATCCAGAATGGGCCAGGGACACTTCAACGGGTCTACAAGTTATGGAGCGGAACTTGTACCCGTCCCCGAGGGGCACCTAGGTGCGAGCGTGCGCGAACTGACCTCCGCCGAGTACCGGACCGCTCTCGCCGTCTTGGGCAACCCTCGCGCGAGCGATCGGGAACGGATCCGCCTCTCGGGCCTGCCTAGTTCGACCTACAATGTGGCGCGACGGAGGGTCTTCGAGGAAGGATGGCTCGTCGACCTCGCGATACCGAATCCCGGGCCGTGCGGCTTCGCCGGCGTCGAGTTCCTGCTGGTGAGGCCGACCCTCTCCCAGCGGCAGTCGATGGGCCGGACTTGGGGCCGCGACCCAGACTGCGTCCTCCTCTGGTCCGGCGTCCACGCTGTCTTCGGGGTCTTCTTCCGTAGGAGCCCCGATCGACCGCCCGACGCATCGGAGTCGCCCCGGGAGTCTCCCGACCTCTTTCGCCTCCGGGTCGGCCCAACCGCCGGGAGCATCCCGGTCTACTTCGACTACTCCGGCCTGTGGGCTCGCTTCGGCCGGCAGCCCCAGCCCCCCGACTATCCGGCAGGGCTCGACCGGCCTTGGAAGGTCGTGGACGGCCGCGCGCTCTCGGATGCGAAGCGTCTGCTGCTCTCCGAGGAAGCCGCGGCATCCGACGGTGGGCGTTGGACGAATCCGGTCGACCTATCGCGGTCGAGCCGGTGGGCGCTCGCCAACGACGCGGTCCAAGTTCGAACCATCCTTCGCCACGCTCGCGTTCCCCCGTTCGAAGGCCGACGGATCGCCGAGGTGATCTTTGTCCGGGGTCGGCTGCGAGCCTCGGAGACGGGAGGGCGTCTCCTCAACGCCCTGACGAAGGATTGTCGGGCCTATCCGTTCCTCTTCACGGAGGCGGATGGGCAGGTCCTCTTCGCGGGTCTAGGGCAGACCAGCGCCTCGGGATCAGGGCGCGTGCCGATCGCCTCCGCGGATCGTTCCATCATGTCCGCCATCAACGAGAGCCTCGACCCCGCCGACGTGTTGGTCGAGCCGGTCGAGGCGATCGAGGAACCGGTCTCGCACCGTTACTCCCACGCCCTCCCCGGCCCGGCCCTCTCCCGCGACCACGCCACGTGAGCCTTCGGACCTCCTACGCCGGGTCGATCTGGACCGGGGTCAACGCGTCCGATCCCATCCGGCGACCCGAACTCCCGGTGCCACCTCCAGAGGATCCAACCTCGGAGGGTCTCGAGAGAGCCCACGCCCAAGGTCGGTCCCGACTTCCGAGGCGGGGAGGGCCGGGGCCCGCGGGGGCGGCCGGTGAGTGGGGCTGACCCGCGAACACGCCCGTTGGCCCGTGGACCACCCGAGCTATCGCTGGCGGGTGCGAAGCGTACCCGCCCGGTCTGCCGGTGTGACGGGCCGGAGAGATCGGATCGTGGCCCGTGGAGCGACGTGCCGCGCCTAGTTCTGATCCGCGAACTTCGCCGTTCCGTTGGGGCCGGAGCTGCCGCTGCCGCCCTTTCCGCCCGCGCTCCCGGAAGATCCGGCCGGGCCTGCCGTTCCATTCGAGGCCTGGCTGGTACCCATCCCGTTGAACCCGCCGACGCCGAGCGACCCGCCCGATCCGCCCGCGCCGCCGGTGCCACCCGAGCCCGGGCAGGCCAATCCTACCGAGCAGTTGTCGACCCCGCCCGATCCGCCTTTGACCGAGTCGGAGCTGAAGGTGACGCCGGTTTCGACGGTCGCTGGGACCGTCTTGTAGAGCGCACCGCCCGTCGCACTTCCCCCCGCCCCGCCGTTCCCCGACGCGCCGCCGCGGCCGCCGGAGGCCCCGGCACCGCCGGTCTGCCCGTTCCCTCCAGGCCCTCCGCCGCCGCCCGGGGGAGTGCCGGAGCCGCCGCCACCGCCGCCGCCACCGCCGCCGCCGGTGCCGCCGAATCCGCCGAGGGCGCCACCGCCGCCCGCCGATCCGGAGGTACCCGCGCCGCCGGTCGCGGAATCTGAGGAGAACGCGACGTGGATGAGGGATAGCGCGCCGGAGCTGTAGATCCCCCCGCCGAACGCCTTGCCACCGGGGCCGCCGCTGCCGCCGCCCCCGCCGGTGCCGCCGATGCCACCGTTCCCGGGCATTCCCCCGAAACTACCGGAGCCGCCGGCCGCGCCGGACGCGTTGGTGGTGCCGGAGCCGCCATCGCCGCCGCCTCCACCCAGCCCTCCCGGCCCGCCATCGCCGCCCGAGCCGGCGAACCCGCCCGCACCGCCCGAGCCGCCGAGGCCGCCCGACGAAGAATCCGTCTGGATGGTCGTCCCGTTCAGCGTGGCCGAACCCGCGGAAAACAGGCCGCCGCCGTCCGCGGTGCCGCCCGCGCCGCCGCTCCCGCCGCGCCCGCCGGTGCCTCCGGCGGCCCCCTGGTAACCGACCCCGCCGACGCTACCGCCGCTCGAGGCTCCGCCGGGGAACGGGAACGACAGGTTGTCCGTCATGCCCTGACCCCCCGCGCCGCCGTCGCCGCCCGAACCGCCGTCGCCCGGATAGCCGGCGTCGCCGCCGAAGCCGCCGGGGCCACCGGCGCCCCCGTCGCCCCCCGTGGTCCAGGAGCTCGCGATGGAGCCGAGAAGATACGTCATCGATCCGACGGTCGCGTTGTTGTAGATCCCGCCGCCGGCGGCCGATCCTCCGGCGCCACCGACCCCGCCGGCGCCCGCCGACCCGCCGTTCGTAGCGGATCCTCCGCTGCCGCCCGGGTTCGAAGATGAGGCCCCGCCGCCGGGCCCGCCCACGGTGACCACCGTCGGCGCACCCGCGCCCCCGTCCCCGCCGCGTCCGCCGGTCGCGCCGGAGCCACCGCCCCCTCCGACCGCACCGCCGCCGCCGTATCCGCCACCGCCGCCGCCCCCGCCGACCGCCGAGTCGGAGGTGAGGCTCGTATCGTTGCTCGTAAGTATCTTGATGTTGAAGATCGCGCCGCCGTCCGCCGATCCGCCGGCGCCACCGGCACCGCCGGTCCCCGCCGCTCCCGCGACCGACGCGGCCCCGCCGCCCGTGGCGATGCCCCCGACCCCGCCGCTCAGTCCTCCGCCGCCGGTGGCCGGGGCACCGCCCTGGCCCCCGTGGCCCGCCGTCGGGGCGCCGCTGTTGCCGTCCCCGCCCCAGCCGCCGCCGCCGCCAGAGGACGCCGGGCCGCCGCTCCCGCCGTCCGCGTAGTTCGACTCGAAGAGCGTGCCGTTGAGGATGGTGAGCGTGCCGGCGTTGTAGACCGCTCCGCCCATCGCGGCCCCGCCGACCCCGCCGCGACCGCCGTTCGCGCCGGCCGACGCGTTCCCGCCGTTGCCCGAGGGTCCGGTCGCGCCGCCCAGACCGCCTGCGCTGATGCCGCCGGCCCCGCCGTCCCCGCCGCTGCCGCCGACCCCGGCGGGGCCGCCCTGGCCGCCCCCTCCACCGTAGCTCCCGCTGCCCCCGCCGCCGCCGATCGCCCCGTTGGCGTCGAAGGTAACGTGATCGAGCGTGAGCGTGCCGGCGTTGTAGACCGCCCCGCCCGAGGCGCTGCCACCCGAGCCGCCCGCTCCCCCGGCCCCGCCCTTGGAGCCGTTGCCGCCATTTCCACCGATGCCGCCGTGGCCGCCGCCTCCACCGACGGGCTTGCCGGAGCCGCCGTTCCCGCCCTGGCCACCGGCGCCGCCCTCGGCCCCGCTGCCGCCGTTCCCGCCGGACCCGCCGGTGCCTCCCGTGGCTCGATTGTCCTCGAGCGTATCGTTGGAGAGGACGACGGTCCCCGACTGAATGAAGATCGCCCCGCCGCGCGCCGCGCCGCCGGCGGGACCGGCCCTGCCGGGCGTTCCCGCCGAGGCCGCGTTCCCGTCCGTGCCGTTGGTCCCGTTCGCTCCGCTGCCCGAGGAGCCGTCGCCGCCGTTCCCCCCGGCCGAGCCGGCGATACCGTTGACACCGGAGCGGCCGGCCGAGCCGGACGTTCCGTGCACCGCCGCGTCGTAAAGGGTGATCCCGGTGATCGTCAAGTGGCCGCCCTTGACGATGAACAGCTCGGTGGAAGCCAGACCGTCGAACAGTACGGTGTGGCCGTTGCCCGAAATGGTCACTTTGAGCTTCGCGCCGATCGAGATCGTCTGAGTGAACTTGAGGTCGGAGCACGACGTTCCGAAGGAGACCGTACCGCCGGCCGCGACGGCGGTCATGAGCGTCGATTCATTGCAGGAGGTGATCGTCGTGAACGGTCCGATCGACGGCCGCGCCTCCGCGTGGACCGCGCCGTTCGCGGGCGATCCCGTCGGCAAGGGACCGGGAGCGACCATGAGCCCGACGCCGATCAGCGAGATCAGGGCCACCGTCACCATCGCAGAGATCCGGGTCCGCATCCGACGATCCTCGAGCGCGGCGTAGAGCGTGTCCGGTATTAAATGCGGCAACGCGGCGGGCGTCTCATCGCGCCGACGCAAACGCGGCGGTCGCGGGCCGGATCCTCGATCCGGCCCGGCGCTTGTCGGGTCAGAGCCGCCGGGCAGGTCCGGGATCGCATGCGAGGCGGGCCGCTACGGCCCACGGCAGCCGCGCGGGCGCCGCAAGATTTGTCGGCCGGGCCCGGAGGGCTTGTGGTGTTACCCCCCTTCCCCCTGAACAGTACCTCACGGAGGGCACATGGGTCACACCACGAAACCGCGGTTCCCCGGTCCCTCAAACTTTGGCGGTAGCCCCCGATCGTCCCGTCATCCCCGAGGGCAGCCGGCCCATCTTAGGGGCGTGCCCTCGGATCCATGTCGGTCAGTTGGGGTGGGATTCCTCGAGGCGCACGTGCTCGGCACCATGCAGGGCCGTCGGTGGGTCGATGGGCCGACCGCTCGACCGGCGTGGACGAGGTCGGTCCGCTTCCCGCCGTTCAGCACACCGACAGAAGCGGGCACTCGGAGGAGGTGCATTGCCCCTAGGCCGTCGGTCCGAGGAAGCGTCTACGCGTGACCGGCGGTGCCGAGAAAGCGGCCCGTCGTCTCCTCCGGCTCGACGCCATGCGGACCCATATGGGGCCCGAATCGTATTCGGAATCGCGGCGCACGGAGAGGGATCCGTGCGCGGGGCGCTTCCGCTGCCGGGCTGCCGAGCGATCGCGAAGCGCCTCCCTCCTATCACGCCCTGGCGCACCTCGATTATGCCGGGTAGAACGTCGCGATGAGGCCGGCCTGGTAGCAGGATACCGCCGCGCCCCCACCGGCCCGGTCGATCGTGTAGAAAGTGTAGGTTCCCGCCTGCGAGACGTTCAGGACGTTCTGGAACGAGATCTCCTGGTTGATCAGCTGGGTGGGCTGGGCAGCGTCAACATAGTAGACGCCCGTCCAGGCGTCGAACGTACAGCCGCTCGTCGAATTCTGCAGGTAGAGCTCGATCTCGTCCGGAGTCCCCGCCGTGTGGGCGATGACCACTAACGCGTTCTCCTCGATGGCGACGCGCCCGGGGCCCGTCACGGTGATCGTGACGTTCGCTCCTGGCCACGGCGCGCAGGAGGTCGACCCGGTGACCGAGTAGCCGGAGACCACCGAGTTGGAGGCCATGATCGTTCCCGGTCCTGCCGGCCCGGTGGCGCCCGCCGCGCCGGTCGGGCCGGTCGGGCCCGTGCCACCGGTCCCTCCCTGGGGTCCGGTAGGACCGGTGCCGCCCGTAGACCCCTGCGGCCCCACCTGGCCGACCGGACCCATGGCGCCGCTCGGACCCGGCAGGGCTACGCTCAGGGCCAAGGCCACGACGGCGAGACCGATGGCGACGAGGCTCAAGGCATTCCACAGGCCTAGTCCCCCGCCGGAATTGGTCGGGGGTGCCGTGTTCGGGACGACCGCTTGCTTGGGGGCGTCGGATGGCGACTGCATGCAGGGGGCAAGAGCAGGTCGGCGGAAGAACATTCCCGCGCGCCGGGCTGCGGTGGGCGTTGATCCACGAGGCGCACGGGCCGAGTACCCGGAGGGCTCTCTTCTCGCGGGTAGGACGCGCGCTCGAAGCTGAGAACGGCCCTTCCCCGGGGCCCGGCACGTGCTCGAGCGCGGATCGCTGACCCAGCCTTTGCCACCGTGGCCAGCCGGAGGGTCGGACCGGGCGGGTTGGGTGTGGTGGGGCTCTCTGCCTCCTGAACAGTACCTCACGAGCTATAGAATTAAATATGGCTGAGCGCCCAAGAACCCCCGCTGACATCTGTCTGACAAACAGAGCGGAGTCGGCGACGCGTCGGTGAAAGCGAGGCGCAGGACGGTACGATGTATCTCAAGCGCGTGAAGGTTCGAAACTTCAAGTCGTTCGCCGGCTCGACCGAGATCCCCTTCGAGCCCGGGTTCACCGGGGTGGCCGGGCCTAACGGAATGGGGAAGTCGAACATCTCGGACGCGATCCTCTTCGTCCTGGGCCCGACGAGCTCCAAAGCCCTGCGCGCCGATCGCCTGACGCACCTGTTCTTCAACGGCGGCTCGTCGAAGAAGGCCGCCACCGAGTGCGAGGTCTCCCTTACCTTCGACAACAAGGACCACCTCCTCCCGGTCGAATCCGGCGAGGTCGAGGTCACGCGGTACGTGAAGCTCGCGCCCAGCGACCCGAACGGCTACTACTCGTACTTCTACGTCAACGGGCGTCGGTCGACCCAAACGGAGATCGACAGCCTGCTCTCCCACGCTCGTCTCTCGGGGGATGGGTACAACCTCGTCCAGCAGGGCGACGTGAACAAGATCGTCGCGATGGGCCCCATCCCCCGCCGTGGGCTCGTCGAGCGCCTCGCCGGCATCTCTCAGTACGACGACGAGCTCCAGCGCGCCGAGACCAAGCGGGCCGACCTGGAGACGAACCTGGGCCGCATCAACACCCTTCTCACCGAGATCCGCAACCACCTGGCCCAGCTCGAGTCCCAGCGCCTCGCCGCCATCCAGTACCGTCAGATCCAGGAGCAGAAGCACAAGGCCGAAGCGCACTTGGCGCGCGCCGGCCACCGGATCGCCCGCCAGGAGCTCACGAGCTGCGAGGCCCAGCTGGCGAAGCTCAACGAGGAGCTCGGGACACTTCGGGGCGAGATGACGTCGCTCCAGGCCGACCGCCAGAAGCTGGAAGCGTCGATCGAACAGGTCGAGAAGGACATCGTCAAGCGCGGCGGGATCGAGGCGGCGAAGTTCAAGGCCGATCTTGATGCGAAGCGGATGGCGTTCGCCCGGCTGGACGAGAACGTCCAGACCGCCGAGCAGGCGCTGACCGAACTCGACACCCGCCTCGCGGCCCTGGTGGAGCAGGTCAAGGCCGATTCGAAGGAGTTGGGCCGACTCGCGGGCGAGGAGAAGCGCCTCGCGGGCGAGCTGGGAACGGTCGAGAAGGCCGCCCAAGCCCACACGACGGACCTGAAGGCCGCCACGGGAGAGGCGGAGCAGTCGCAGGGCAAGCTCGCCGGGACCCGGAAGCAGATCCTCATCCTCCAGCAGCAGCAGGAGGAGCGCGAGAAGCGCTGGCAGGCGGTCGTCCGGGACCAGGAGGCCGCCAAGGCGGCCTTCGAGGCCGCCGAGCGGACCAAGGCCCAGGCCGAGGACGATCAGAGGACCCGCGAGCTCGAGCTCAAGGACATCGAGCTTCGGACCCGACCCGGGAAGAACGAGAAGGGCGGGGCCGAGGCCGCGACGCCGGAGCTCCAGAAGCATCTCTTCCAGCTCCGGTCCAAGGAGAAGTCGCTCACCGCCGAGTCGGACCGGCTCGGCCAGGAGGTCACCGAGCTCAACCGTCGCTACATGTCGCTCGACGCGCGCCTCAAGGCGCGCACCGAGGGAGGAGGGCGCCCGAACGCGCTCGCCGCCGTCGACTTCCTTCTCTCGCAGCGCAACCTCGGACGTATCGCCGGGATCCGCGGCACCGTCGAGGAGCTGGCCCGGTTCGACGCCGCGAACCAGACGGCGCTCCAGATCGCCGCCGGGGGCCGGTTCCAGGCCCTCGTTGTCGAGACCGATCAGGTGGCCGAGGAGTGCATCAAGCTGCTGCGCGCCGAGAAGCGCGGCCGAGCCACGTTCCTTCCGCTCAACAAGATGCTCGCGGGCCGCCCCCATGGGAAGTCCCTCGTCGCCGCCCAGTCCGACGGGGCGGTCGGCTTCGCGATCGATCTCGTCCACTTCGACGAGGAGCTCCGGCCGGCGTTCTGGTTCGTGTTCGGCGAGACGGTCGTCATGCGCGACCTCGCCGCCGCGCGGAGCCAGATGGGCGGCGTCCGGCTCGTCACCCAGTCCGGGGACCTCATCGAGGCCACCGGCGCGATGACGGGCGGGTTCGTCGAGACCGGCGGACGCGGATCGGACAACGCCGTCGAGCTCAAGCGCCTGGGCGAGGAGCTGCGCGAGAAGAGCGCGGCGGAGGCCGCGGCGCGCGCGGAGCTCGCCCAGCTCACCGTCGAGCTCAGGTCCCTCACCGAGGAGCTGGCCAAGCGCTCCGGACAGGCCGAAGCGCAGTCGTCCACCCGCCACCTCCTGGACCAGGAGCTGAGCGGCGCGCGCGAGCGCCTCAAGGAAGCGTCCCGGCGGATCTCGGAAGCCGAGAAGGCCCGCGGGAAGGCCGAGGCCGACCTCGAGGCCGCGAGCGGCATCGCGACGAAGCTCTCCCAGGAGATCGCCGCGACCAAGGCCTCCCTCCAGCAGCTGCAGGAGCAGTACCTCGGGCACCTCCCCGGTTCCGTTTCCACCCGCATCCGCACCCTCCAGGAAGCCGTTCAAGCGAAGGCCGAGGAACGCCTTGGGATTGCCAAGGAGCTCGAAGGGATCCGGGCCTCCCTCGCCGCCGCGCGCCAGGCCGCCGAGGGGCACCAGAGCGAGCTGGCCCTTGCGAAGAAGAGCCGCTCGGAGAAGAACGCCCTGCTCGAGACCACGCGCCAGGGTCGCGACGAGGCGAAGCAGAGCCTGGAGGCGCTCCGCACCGTCGAGGACCAGCAGCTCGACGCCGTCAAGGTCCTCTCCGAGAAGAAGCGCGGGTTCGAGGAGTCCCGCCTCAAGATCGTCGACCGACGCGCACGCGTCGAGGAGACCGTCCGCGGCAAGGAGACGATGGCCCACCAGGAGGAGATCCGCCTCGCCGAGGCGCAGCACCACCTTCAGGAGGTCGAGGCCGCGCTCAAGGACCTCCCCGTCGAGGAGCCGGACGCGAAGCCGGTCCCCGTCGACGAACTCAAGCGCACGATCACGACCCTGACCGCCCAGCTCGAGGGGATGGGCTCGGTGAACCTCCGGGCGCTCGAGGAGTACGACGCGGAGAAGACACGGCTCGACGAGTTCCAGGGCGAGGTCACGCGCCTCGGCACCGAGAAGCAGGAGCTGACCAGCCTCGTCACGGAGATCGAGAAGCAGAAGCGCGAGCGGCTGAGCCAGGTCGTGATCTCCGTGGACAAGAACTTCCGCGAGATCTACTCCGAGCTGTCCGGCGGCGGTGAGGGCGAGATCGCCCTCGAGAGCCCCGCCGATCCGCTCGCGGGCGGCCTCCTCATCAAGGCCCGTCCCGTCGGGAAGATCATCCAGCGTCTGGAGCAGCTCTCCGGCGGCGAGAAGTCGCTCGCGAGCCTCGCGTTCATCTTCGCCCTCCAGCGCCACGATCCGAGCCCCCTCTACGTCTTCGACGAGGTCGACATGTCGCTCGACGGCGTCAACGCGGAGAACGTGGGCCGGATGCTCCGGCGGAACGCCGAGCGGGCGCAGTTCGTCGTCATCTCGCTCAGGAAGGTCACCCTCAAGTTCGCCCACCGGCTCTTCGGCGTGACGATGCACGGCGACGGCTGCTCGCGGGTCGTGAGCTTGAAGCTGGACGAGATCGTCGACGTCGACGAGCGGGAGCGGGCCGAGGTGCGCCCGGTCCTCGCCCCGGGGGCCGCATGACGATCTCCGAGACCGCCGCCCAGCAGCTCGTCCCGGGCCCCGAGTCGATCCAGCGCGAGGCGGCCCAGCGGGTCCTCGACTACCTGATCTTCCACCGGTCGCTTCTCGGCGAGGCCGACGATCCGGGCAAGCTCCTCGAGCGCTACCTTGTGCTCGTGAACCGGCTCAAGGACGGCGTCCATGTCGTCATCCCCGATCCGTACCAGAAGGCCACGGCGCTCCTCTTCGAGCTCGTCATGGAGGAGGAGTTCGACCCGTGGGAGATCGATCTCGCCCGGTTCACGCAGGCGTACCTGGAGCGCGTTCGCTCCGAGGGCGGCGTGGACTTCGCCGTCGCGGGCCGGCTCCTGTACATGGCCTGGTCGATCCTCTACCTCCAGTCCGAGGAGATCCTGAAGAACCGCGAGACCCCCGTCGCCCCGACCGACGACGCCGCGGTCCCGATCGACGACTCGTACGTGTCGGAGATCGACACCCCGGAGGGGCTCGACGTGACGACGGCCGTGCTCGGCACGACCGATGCGCCCCCGCTGGTGCCGATGGTCCGGCATCCCGAGACGCGACCCGTCAGCCTCCTCGAGCTCGTCAGCGCCTTCGGCGAGGCCGAAGTCGAGGCCCGTCGCTCGCTCCGGATCCAGGAACTACGGGAGCGTCTTCGCGAGGAGCAGCGCGCGCCCCCCGAGGTCCTCGTCCACGGCGACATCCCCGAGCGCGATCTCGTCGACACGTGGGAGGTCGCCCTCACGCACGCCAAGGGGGAACCGTTCCCGCTCCTCGACCTCTGGCGCCCGACCCAGGGCCGCGACCGACTGGTCGCGGTGTTCCTGGCCTGCCTCTTCCTCGCCCGCGAGAAGGTGATCGAGCTCCGTCAGGAGCATCTCGGCGTGACGCCCCTTGTCCTCGTCCGCACGGCGGACGAGCGCGTCCCCGTTTCGGAGGAGTGAACCGATGCCGTCGAAGGTGGACGACCTGGTCCTGCGCCTCGAGGCGCTCCTGTTCGCCAGCGGCAAGCCGCTGTCCACGAAGGAGCTCACGGAAGCGCTCGACGCGCCCGACTTCCGGCCGGTCCAGCGCGCGCTCCGCCAGCTGATCCGGACCTACGACGGCCGTCAGACCGCCCTCGAGGTCCGCCACGTCGGCGACAAGTTCGCCCTCCAGCTCCGGGAGAAGTTCGTCCCGGCGGCCCACGGCGTCACGCCCGTCGAGATGCCTCCACGGACCCTCAAGGCGCTCACGCTCATCGCCTACCACCAGCCGATCCTCCAGAGCCTCCTCGCCCGGATGCTCGGCGAGGCGGCGTACGAGGAGGTCGCGAGGCTCCGCGGTCTCAACCTGATCCACGCCGATGCGAAGGGCTCCACGCTCGAGCTTCGGACGACGAAGGTGTTCGCGGAGTACTTCGGGATCGCGTCGACTAAGCCCGAGGAGATCCGCCTCTTCCTCGAGAAGAAGCTGGGCGTCACCCCCTCCCAGATGGCCGTCCCGCCGGTAGCGTCGCTCGAAGCCCCCACCCCGCCGCCCGAGCTCCCGACCCCGCCGCCGGGCGCGAGCGACCCTCCCGCCGCGCCGGTCTGAACGACGCGGCCCGCGGCCGTCCGGACCTAGAGCTGTCCGGACCTAGAGCCGTCCGCACGCGGGACACCGCGTCGGCTCGGCCGGCCGAGGCGCGCCGCAGTACGGGCACAGGAACGTCGTGGGAGCCCCCGGGGGGTACCGACCCAGGTCCCCCGGCGAGGAGGCCGGGAGCGGCCCCCCGGGCGGCGAGTACCCCGTCTCGGGTGACCACTGTCCGCCCACGGTACCGGGCGGGTAGCCGTACCCCGGCGGTGGAGCGGGGCGTCGCGCGCCGTAGGTGATCACGACGACCACGACCCCCGCGATCGCGATCCCCACGATCAGGATCAGGTACTCGTCGAACGTCCCTGGGGTGACGGCCAGCGGCGGAGGAAGGCCGGGGGTCGGACCCGTGTATAGGTAGTTGCGGACCGTCGCGTTCGCATCGGCCTGAAGGAACAGGACCGCGTCGAGGCCTCCCCAGCCCGTCGCGGCGTTCCAGCCGGGGGTCGCGGCGAAGACGTAGTTCGATCCCTGCGTGACCTCGAGGAACGGATCCGTCGACGGCGCCGGCAGGGGCGCGGCGGTGGCGTTCTGGTAGTAGGACGCGATCCGGTACAGCTCGGGGTCCAGGTAGCCGAACCGATGGCCGGAGACGGCGCTCCACGTGGCGACCAGCCCGGCGAACAGCGGTGCCGCGATGCTCGTTCCCTCGACGACCTCGTAGTAGATCCCGCCGGGGTCCCGGGCGACATACGCGATCGTCGTGTTCGCGGCGAAGGCGACGTCCGGCTCGGCCCGGCCGAGGGAACCGAACCCCTGGTCGAGGGTGGCGTTCACGATCGTCGGTTGGGCGGCGGAGCGGAACTGCCACGACGGCTCGGGGAAGACCGACGAGATCCCGCCCTCGGATCCCGAGATGTTGCCGTACCCCGCGAGGGTGTCGAACCAGACGGACTGCGACTGGATCCCGGTGACCGTGGGATCGAACGAGGCGTTCAACGTATCGTTCGAGCCCACGATCTGGGTGGCCGACCCGTCGAGAAGGACGGTGGTGCCGCCGACGGAGATGGTGCCGTACGAATCGAACGCCGCCGAAGCCGGCCACGACGGCCACTGGCCCTGGAACCGCCCGCTCAGGGCGCTCGGGGCGTCGCCCTGGTCGCCGCTCGCCGAGACCACGGTGACGCCCGTGGCGGCCGCGAGCTCGAGCTCGGAGTTCCACAGGGTGTCGTTCAGATCGGTGAGGCCGAACGAACCGGAGACCACGGCGAGCCGGGCGGGGGAATAGTTGTGCGCGAGGGCGGCGCTGAGGCAATCGGCGAAGCCGTCCGCGATCGCCCCGATGGACTCGGTGTATCGGGGCGATGAGAAGAGGCTCCCGGAGAAGTAGAAGTTGACGAGCGTCGCCCCCGGAGCCATGCTGCCCGCCATTTCGAGGTCGAGCGAGTTCTCGACGGAGTTCGCCGTCGAGTCGTTGACCCCGTGGAAGTAGCCGGGCACCGGCGGGGTCACGCCGGAGACGTTCACCGGGACCCCGGAGACGTTCGGCTGCGCCCACGAGGTCGGGAACGTGTCGTTGTAGTAGGCCTGGACCACCACCGGGTCGTACGGCGGCAGGTCCGTGTCGTTCGTCGCGTTGTACCCCGACATGAGGATCGTCGCGATGGCCGTTCGGTTCGGGAACGTGGCGTTCGCCACAGCCGCGGACGGCGGGAACAGGCTGCTCACGTGGTACGCGGAAGCGAAGTCGGATCCGAGGAACCACTGTTGACCCGGGACCGCGGTGTTCGCCACCCATGCGTTCGGAGTCGGACCGAGGGCCTTGGGGGGCGAGGCGCTGAGGATCTCGGTCGCGGCGCGGGGGCCGGCGGCCCCGCTGAGGCCGCTCACCGCCGCTACGCTGCGGGCCAGCGCGGCGGGCAGGTGGGGAGCCCCCAACGCCGTGTACGCGCTCGCGCCAGGGCCGAGCGACACGAAGGATACCCCCAACGCCCGGGTCGCGCCCCCCGCGGGGATGGCGAATGAGAGGGCGAACCGGTCCGGCGTGAGCTGGAACCCGTGGGCCCCGAAGGCGGCCAGGTACGTCTGGAGGGCGAGGCCCGTCGACGGCGCCGGGGAAAACCTCGAGGTGAAGTCGCCGTAGCTCAGGAACTGGCGATACTCGCCCGAGGAAGGATCGGCGAGCCGGTCGAGCAGCGCGCCGAGCCCTGCCGGGTCGCTGGGCCGCAGCGTGACGGTGAGGTGGAGCGTCCGGTCCGACGGGAACGGGTGCGTCCCGACGCCCACGGGGATCGCTCTCTCGTCGGTGACGAACCCGCCCGGGGCGACTTGGTCGAGGAGTCGCTGCGAAGGTCGCCCCGCGCCGGCGGCCGCGGGGAGCAGGAGGGCGATGGCCACGGCCGCCACGGCGAGCGATCGAGCGAGGGAACCAGGTCGCACGGCTTTGCAGAGAGGACGCTGGACTTAACCTCCTCCGGCGCTGGGCGGCCGGCTCGGCCAACCCTTTATTTCTCCTCGGCATCGATGGGCGGCCGATGGCCGAGGGGAAAGCGGCCGAGGACCGCTGCATCTTCTGCGAGATCGTCGCGAAACGCGCCGAATCCCACATCGTCTACGAGGACGACAAGACGCTCGCCTTCCTCGATCTCTTCCCTGTGACCCGCGGGCACGTGCTCGTCGTGCCGAAGCGCCACGTCGACCGGCTCACGGACCTGCCCGAGGGCGACTACGCGGGGTTCCTGCGCGCGCTGACGCGGGTCTGCCGACGGGTGGACCGACTTTCCGACCACTACAACGTTTCGTTGAACCAGGGAACGTTGGCCGGCCAGATCGTCTTCCACATGCATTTCCACGTGATCCCCCGGTATGGCGAGGGGACGCCCCAGTGGGGGCGCCCTCGGGGCCGCCTTCCGGACGAAGAAGCCCGACGGCTCGTCGCGATCCTGGCGCCGGAGTAGAACGTGGCGGGTCCGAGGCGAGCTCCCGCGGTGGCCGGACAGTTCTACGAGGCGGAGAGCGTCGCGCTGACGCGGCAGATCGAGGCGTGCTTCCAGAGCGAGCGCGGCCCGGGCGAGCTCCCGACGCGGCACCGATCCGCCGAGCGGCACATCCGGGCCATTGTCGTCCCCCATGCGGGGTACGTCTTTTCCGGTCCCATCGCCGCGCTCGCCTACGCCGCCGTCGCCGCGGAACGGCCTCCCAAGAGCGTCCTCATCCTCGGGGTCGACCACCACGGCTCGGGCGTGCCGGCGGCGGTCTCGGACCAGGACTGGATGACCCCGCTCGGACCGGCCGAGGTCGACCACGACCTCGTCCGCGCCCTCGCGCGCGGTCCGATCGAGATCGACGAGGCGACGCACGCCCCGGAGCACTCGCTCGAGGTGCAGGTGCCCTTCCTCCAGTACGTGCTGCCGAAGCCCCGCTTCGCCGGGCTGATGGTCCGCTACGGGCCCTTCTCGTTCCTCGAGGAGATCGCCGAGGTCGTCCGGAAGGCGATCGCGGGGCGGGACCTGCTCCTCGTCGCCTCGACGGACTTCTCGCACTACGTCACCCAGGAGGAGTCCAAGCGTCTCGACCATCTCGCCGTCGAGGCGATCCTCCAACGCGATCCGGACCGGCTCTATCGTACCGTCGCCGAGCACGAAATCTCGATGTGCGGGATCGCTCCGACGACGGTCCTGCTCGCCGCCCTCGCCCAAGAGCCGCTCACGTGCCGGCTCCTTCGGTGGGGCCACTCGGGCGAGGCGGAGCCGATGCGGCGGGTCGTCGGCTACGCGAGCCTCCTCCTCGAATCGAAGGCGCCGCTCTCGTAGAGCGAGTTCGCGCGTTAAATAGCGCCCCGAACTGCCGCCGCCGTCACCATGATCCTCAGCGACCGGCGCATCCGGGAGGAGATCCAGGCCGGACGGATCGTGATCCGGCCCTACCGGCCGGACTGCCTTGGCTCCAACTCGTACGACGTCCATCTCGGCCCGTACCTCGCGACGTACCGGGACGGCGCGCTCGACGCCAAGAAGGCGAGCGAGATCGACGAGTTCCGCATTCCCGAGCGCGGCTTCGTGCTCGTCCCGGGCCAGCTCTACCTTGGGGTGACCGAGGAGTACACCGAGACCCACGCGGCCGTGCCCTTCCTGGAGGGGAAGTCCAGCGTCGGACGCCTGGGGATCGACATCCATTCGACGGCGGGGAAGGGCGATGTCGGGTTCTGCAATTACTGGACCCTCGAGATGTCGGTGAAGCTCCCGGTGCGGATCTACGCGGGGATGCCGATCGGCCAGCTGATCTACTTCGAGATCTCCGGAAAGGTCGACCAGAGCTACGACCGGAAGAAGAGCGCGAAGTACCGGACGGTCTCCGCGCACCCCACGCCGTCGCGGATGTTCCTGAACTTCCGCAAGCCGCGTCGGGCCCCGCGTCGCTAGGGCGGCGTCGTCGGCTCGTTCCCGGGCGGATACGAGACCCGGCCCAGGTAGAAGGCGGGCCGGCCTGGACGGGCCCGGTCCCTTCGGCCCATCGGGTCGTGGACCGCTGCCTCCTCTTCGCGAACGACCTCCACCGACGAGAACTCGAAGCGACGGACGAGGTAGCCTTCCGACGCGCGGAGCACGGCGAGCTCGTCTAGGGCGGGGCCGGACCGAGGAGGCTCCGAGCGCAGGAGCGGGCCGACGCGCTCGACGAACTTCGGGAGGTGGGGCAGGGCAGTAGCGAGGCCCGGATGGGCCTTCGCGCGCTCCATCACCGTCCGGATCAGGGGGCGGGGGTCGTTCGACTCGATCGCCTCGCGCATCCACCCTTCGACCTCGGCCTTCCACGGGGCGGCTACGAAGAAGACGACGGACGTCGGCTTCTCGCCGCGGGCGGTGGCGGGCCGCAGCACGCTCCGGAGGTCGTCCTCGACGGCGTCGAGGTACCGCTCGACGGCCAGGGCGCTCTCGGAATGCTCGAAGTCGTCGGCCGACGGAAGGGCCTGCTCGGCGACGAGGGAGTCGAACCGGCCCTGACCGAGCTCCTCCGCGAGATGGGGCGTGATCGGGGCGATCAGGCGGATCCACGCGTTCACGACGCGCCCGACGAGCGGACCCCGCTCGCCGCCGCGGACGAGATAGCGGCGGAGCCGGGCGGGCAGGGACACGTAGACGATCTCCGCCACCTCGCGGAACTGTAGGCCCCGGAACGCGGCGTGGTAGCGGCCGAGCAGCTCGTGGACCTCGCTCGAAAGCCACCGTTCGAGCTCGGGGGGTCCGCCGGCGCCCTCTCCGGAGAGCTCGCGCGCGATCCGGTCGATGTCGGCGAGACGGGCCTGGGCCGTGTCGACGAGCGCGGGGTCCCACTCAACGTCCTGGTAGGGGCTCGCGGACTCGGCATAGAACAAGCGGAGCGCGTCGGCCCCCCACCGCTCGAGGGCCTCCCGGAGCGGCGGGATCGCGCCCCCCTTCGAGCCGATGTGCCGCTTCGAGACCTTTTCGCCGCCGGTGAACGTGAGCCACCAGTAGACGAACACGGCGCGGGGTTGGAGCTCGGGCGGCAAGAGCAGCGCGTGCGTGTAGAGGAAGACGGGAAAGTGGACCCGCTTGTGCTCCTTGCCCCCGAAGTTGACGTCGAGGGGGTACCAGAAGGTGAAGGTGTCCCGGATCTCCTTCTGAAGCTCCGAGGAGACCGACGGCTCGCCCGCGCCCTGGCCCAGGAAGACGAAGTCGAAGAAGGCGTCGGTGAGCCCGGCCACGGCGAGACGGCCCGAGGCGACGAACGGCCGGACGACGAAGTAGGCCGGGTAGAACGTGGAGTCCGCGATCGGCTCGATGATCCACGTCGGGTCGAACGGGAACGGCGTGCCGAGCCAACGGCCGCGACGCGTGCAGGGGCGGTCGGCGAACCAGTCGAGGATCCCGGGCATCTCCTGGCCGTACTCGGGCGGGTAGAACGTCATCCGGCGCGCGGCCTCCCGGGCGCGGTCCTTCCACGCGGGGTCGCCGTAGTGGATGAACCACTGGTCGGGGACGCGGCGGATCACGACGTCGTGGCCGTTCCGACAGACGACCGGCTTCGAGAAGGTCTGCAGGTCCAGGCTCAGGTGGGTCTCCTTGAGGAGGGCCGACGCGACCTCCCGGGCCTCCGCGACGGGGCGCCCGCCCAGGAGATCCGGTCGCATGCGGCCCCGGACGAACTCCACCCGGTAGAGCCGCTCGGTGGCCTCCTCGAGGGCGCGGGCGTCGGAGAGCTTCGACGCCCCGATCGCCCGCACCGCTCGCTCGGCGGGGCTGCCGTCCCCTGCCAAGAGGATGCGTTCCGAGGGCGAGAGCTGGGCCGCCTCCGGAAAGTCGACGATCACGGGCGGCGCCCCCAGGGCGGCCCGCTCCGTGGGTCCCAGGGCGGCGACCGCGATCCAGTCGGCGGGTGCGTGCGCTGGGACGCTCATGACGATCCCGGTGCCGATCTTCGGGTCGACGAGCGGGCTCGCGAGGATCGGAACGGTCGCACCGGTCAGGGGCACGGTGACCGACCGGCCCAACACGTCCGCGACCGAGATCTCGTGGCCGATCCGACCGCCGTGCTGCTCGACGAGGCGATCCGCCCCGTTCCGGTGGACGAGGAACAGGGTCTCCCCGTGGAGCCAGACGGTGAGGGTCTCCGACGGGTGGACCCACAGGTTCGTGACGCCGTAGATCGTCTCGGGGCGCAGGGTCGCCGCGAGCAGGACCCGGCCGTCCTCGAGGCGGAACGGCACGGTCCGGTAGTCGACCCATTCCGCGTCGCCGCCGCTCGAGAGATCGGTCTCCGACGGATCGACGGAGACGGGGCCGCAGATCGGGCAGACCGACGCGAAGTGCGGCGCCTGGACGAGGGCCCCGTGCTCCTTCAGCTGGCGGAACTGCCAGCCGATGAACCGCTGGTAATCATCGTCGACCGTGGTGAGGTACGCGCGTTCGTCGACCAGCAGGCCCATCTGCCGGCCGACCTCGAGATACGTGCGCCCGAGGAACCGCGCGGCCTCGACGGGGTCGGTCAGCCGGGGCCACTCGCTCCGGGGCACCTCGTTCTGCTCGAGCAGCGACACCGTCGCGGGATCTCGCCGGGCGACCTTCTGGGCGAACGTCACCGAGGGGAGGCCGGAAGCGTGGGTCCCGGTCGGGAAGAACGTCGCGTGGCCCATCGCCCGGTGGTAGCGATGGGCGGCATCCGCGTACATCAGCCCGCGGAGGTGGCCCAAGTGCAGGAACCCGCTCGAGCCCGGGTAGGCGACCAGGGCGAAGAACTTCTCCTGGCCGGGAAGCCAGCGGGCCGTCGCGAGCGACCGGCTCGCCCACGCGTGCTGCCAATGGCGCTCCCGGGCCTGGTCCATCGGCGGCCGCGAGCGGCTCCGGCTATTTGAGGGGTGGTCCGAGCAGGCGGGCGGTCGGCAGGCCCAAGCTGGTTTAGAGGCCGGCCGGCTGCAGTCGCCGGATGCGGATCATCGAGATCTTCCACTCCGTCCAGGGGGAGGGACCGTTCACCGGCCTCCGGACCTCGTTCATCCGAACGGCGCGCTGCAATCTCCGGTGCACGTGGTGCGACACGACGTACTCGTTCGGGCCGGGGCGCGAACGCTCCATCGCCTCGATCCTTCGCGTGGTGAAAGCGCACGGAACCCGCTATGCGTGCCTCACCGGAGGCGAGCCCCTCCTCCAGAAGGAGGCGCCCGCGCTGCTCCGGGCCCTCGCCGACCGAGGCATCACCTCGGTGGTGGAGACCGGCGGCTCGCTCGACGTGTCGGCCTACCTCAAGATCGCCCGGGTCCACCTGAGCGTCGACGTGAAGTGCCCCGCCTCCAAGATGGAGAAGGCGAACCGTTGGGCGAACCTCCCGCTCCTGCGACCTAAGGACATCGTCAAGTTCGTCATCGCAGATCGTCCGGACTATCTCTACGCCCGCAAGGTCCTCCGGACCCGCCCGATGCCGGGGACCGTGGTCTTCCAGCCGGTCTGGGGCTCCGACGCCCGAGCGCTCGCCGAGTGGGTCCTTCACGACCGGCTCGACGTGCGCGTCATGCTCCAGGAGCACAAGTTCCTCTGGGGCGACGCGCCCGGCCACTAGGGTGCGGCGTGGACCCGCGCGCGGGGGAACTGTAATGAGGCTCGACCCATCCTGACCCGAGAGTTCGATGGTAGCCGAGGCTCCCGCCGGCCGCACCCCTGTGGTCGGGCTGGAAAGCCCGTTCGGCAAAGCCCGATCGATGGTCTTCCCTAGGATGGTCCTGGCCGGCCACGGGGTCCTGAGCGAGCTCGGCACGTCCTGCCGGCAGTTCGACTTTGGCGAGCGGGGCGCGGTCATCACCGGTCAGCGCACCGCAACGCTCGCGGGAAACCGCGCGGCGGAGATCCTCGAGGCTTCCGGCTTCGCCGTTTCGACCGTCATCGCCAAGGACGCCACGCAGGAGGAGGTCGACCGCGTCGCCGCGGAGGTGACGACGACCGGCGCTCGCTTCGTCGTCGGGGTGGGGGGCGGCAGCAAGATCGACATCACGAAGGTGGTGGCCGCGCGGCTCAAGATCCCGTTCGTGAGCGTACCCACCTCCGCCGCCCACGACGGGATCTCCTCCCCGAGGGCGTCCCTCCATGACTCCGAGCGGGTCACGAGCATCGAGGCCGTGGTCCCGATCGGCGTGTTGGCCGATACCGCCATCATCGTCCAGGCCCCGTTCCGGCTCCTGGCCTCGGGGTGCGCCGACGTGATCTCGAACCTCACTGCCGTCCTCGATTGGAAGCTCGCGACCCGGCTCCGGAGCGAGGAGTACTCGAGCACCGCCGCGACGCTCGCGGAGTACGCCGCCCAGGAGATCGCCGAGCACGCGAACCTCATCAAGCCGAACCTCGAGGAATCGGTCTGGATCGCGATCCGCCCCCTCATCGTGGCCGGGATCGCCATGAGCGTGGCCGGCTCCTCGCGTCCCTGTTCCGGGAGCGAGCACCTGTTCAGCCATGCGCTCGACCGCTCGGCGCAGAAGCCGAGCCTGCACGGAGAACAGTGCGGCGTCGGCACGATCATGATGATGTACCTGCACGGCGGGGACTGGAAGAAGGTCCGTACGGTCCTCCACACCATCGGGGCGCCGACCACGGCCAAGGAGCTGGGCGTGACCTCCGAGGAGGTCGTCGAGGCCCTCGTCGGGGCCCACCGGATCCGGCCGGAGCGTTACACGATTCTTGGTGACAACGGGCTTACGCGCGAGGCGGCCGAGCGCCTCGCCACCGTGACCGGGGTCATCGGGTAGGGAACATGGCCGAGATCACACTGATCGCCAGCAGTCAAGCGCGCGAGGGGTTCGAATTCGTCTTCCAGGGGGCCGCCCCGGTCTGCCGGACCTGCCCCTATCGGCACGCCTGCCTCACCCTCGACGCGGGCCGTCGGTACTCGATCACGAAGGTGCGCCCCGTCACCCATCCGTGCGCCCTCCAGGAGAGCGCGGCGAACGTCGTCGAGGTCCAGCCCATCGCCCGATCGCTGGTCGTCGAGGCCCGCAGCGCCGTCGTCGGCAGCTCCGTCGAGACCGGCCGGTACAGCTGCACCAGGCTCGATTGCCCGAACTGGGACATCTGCGCCGGGCCGACGCTCCCCTCGAAGCAGCGGTTCCGCATCGAGAAGGTCCACCCAGACGCGGCGGAGTGCCGCATCGGACGGACCTTAAAGCGGGTCGACGCTGTTTAGGTCGGGATGCGGGGCTGTGGGGTAGCTACGGGTCCGGGGACGCGCCCCGGTCCGCTCTACTGGTCCATCCTTCGGGCTTTGGGAGCCCGGGACCCCGATTCAAATTCGGGCAGCCCCATCCTGGTGCTGATCCAGATCTAGCGGCGAGGAACGTCCGTCCCCAGGCCCCACCCATCGGCGGTGGATCGAATGCCGGGTCGCCCCGAGGCGGCCTCCCAGCCTTCGCGGTTCAGGATCAGGTGCTGGCGGACGGACGCACGGCCGCCACGATCCGACGCCATAGGCGAGCCCCAGAGCACGAAACCGACCTTCTCGAAGGCCCTACGGCTCGCCGGGTTCGTGGTCGCGACGTGACAGGCGAAGATGGCGTCCGCGCCTTCCGACCGGAATCCGAACTCCGAGAGGGCACGAACTACCTCCGTCCCGAAGCCCTGTCCCCAGCGCCCGGGCTCTCCGATGCTTAGATCGATACGGAACAACCTTCGACCCGGGAGGGCTCGGATGACCTGGTCGAGATTCATCCGTTGGAGCCAGCACTCCCCGATCGGCCGGCCCGCCTCCTCCACGACGAACATATGGGCGTCCTGGGAGATCCTCCGATAGATCCGCTGAAGATCCTCCAGGGTCCACGGAGCGGTGTCCCCGTCGTTCCAGTAGAGCAGGACGCCCGGGTCCTGGTTCCAGCGGAGCAGCGTCGGCCAGTCTTGCTCCGACATCGGCCTCAGGCGCAGACGCGGCGTCGTTAGCTGGACCTGGTGGACGCGCAGCTCCTCCATCGTCGCCGCTCCCCCGGTCGCCTTGCCTCGCTCGATGGCCCGAGAGGACCTGGTCCCTACGAGCCTCCTTTCAGAGGCCCCTTCGCTCCCCGTACGCGACGACGGAGGCGCCGTGGACGCGCTTCGCGATTATGCTGAAGGGGATCTCTTCGTCGACGCCATCACGTCGGAAGATCAACGAATCGGATCCGACGCGGATCACCTGGCCCTGAATGAGCGGCTGCTCGCGGTGGTCGTCGTCCAGGAGAACCAGACCCACCTTCGTGTCGCTCCCGACCAGGCCCGGGAGGTCGGCCCGCGCCGCGTCCGCTCGCTTGGCATCGCCAAAATTCGTCACGGGAGGGCGCACCGTTCCTGGACATACAACGCTTTCCTTCGCGGACCGCGATCGGACGCTCTCGATCGACGACGCAATTCGGTAGGACTTAGTGGTCGCCCCTCGAAGACCCAGGCTCCCCGCGGCACGGGGGCCCGGGCGAGGGCCATGAGTGGAACGGCGGGCCGGATTCACGAGGTCGGGTCTCGAAACTCGGACTGTCTCCGGAGGAGATCGAGGATCCGCGGATCGTTCCGGCCGGAGGCGTAGAGGGGAGAGTAGAGCAACTCCATCAAGGGCAGGGCGCGCAGTTGGAAGGACCTCTCCAGGCAGGCCACGTAGGCGTCCATCTCCCCGAGCGCGAAGTGGACGAAGCCTTCGAAGAACGAGGTGAGCTCCCCGGCCGCGGCACGCTCTTCGAGCCGGTCGATGACGCGCCGGGCGACTTCCGGGTCGCCCTTCAGGGCCGACAGCATTCCACGGTACGTCAGCGTCCACACGTTGTCCGGCCTCAGCCGTTCCATCTCGCGGATCGTCGCCTCGGCCCGGTCATAGTCGGCGATCCCGAGGTAGTACTCGGAGAGGTGAGCGTTGGTGCGGAACGTGATCAGGGGCTTGGTCCGATCCCAATGGGCCAGGGCGTCGGCGGTCCTCCCGGCATAAGCGTACGCTCGACCCAGGAACGCGATGATGTTGACGTCCACGGGATCGAGGCGCTGGGCGGTCTCGAGCAATCGCACGCACTCATCGATCTGTCCCTCGCCCGCCGCGAGCTGGGCCAGCCAACGCCACGGATCGGCGAGGCTCGGGTTGAGCTCGATCGCCCGACGGGCCTCCTTCTCGGCCCGGACCATCTCGTCGTTGCCGAGCAGGATGCCCGCGAGGACCGAATGCGCCTCCGCGAGCCCGTCGTTCTGCCGAAGGGCCGTGGCCAGCTCCTCTCGGGACCGCCGGACCGAGTCGAGGTAGGGCAACGCGCCTTCGCCGGCGAGCCAGGAGACGCAGTCAGCGATCCCGACCCGCGCCCGGGCGAACCCCGGATCCCGTTCGACCGCGGCCTCGAAGAAGGCGAGGGCGCGCCGGATCGTTTCCTCCGATCCCTTCTCGCTGAGCAGCTTGCGTCCGTGAAGGAAGCTCGTGTACGCTTCCATGTCCTGAGTGTCGGGCGCCCCCCGGACGAAAGGGGGCGAGGGGGGGGCCCGACGCTGCGACACGTGCTCGGAGATCGACCTCGAGATCTGGCCGGCGATGTCGTCCTGGATGGCGAAGATATCGTCGAACGGTCGGTCGTAGGTGGACGACCAGAGGGGCTCCTCCGATCGCGTCTCGACGAGCTTGACCGTGATCCGTACGTGATTGCCGGCCTTGCGAACGCTCCCTTCGAGGGCCAATCGGACCCCCAGGTCCTGCCCGACATCCCGCAACGACCTGGAAGAGCCCTTGTACCGTTGGATCGAGGTCCTCGCCACGACCCGAAGGCCCGGGATCCGGGAGCTCTGGGTGATGAGCTCGTCGGTCAGGCCGTCCGCGAAGTAATCGTCCTTCGCGTCCGGGCTCATGCTGGCGAACGGAAGGACCGCCAGGCGCAGGTTCGAACTGCCGTCGTCCACGGGGGGATGGGATCGGGACGCGTCCCCCGAGAACACCACTCGGTAGATGTCCACCGGGAACTCGACGTTCTTCAGCTCCCGGGCACCGACCTTCTCGAGCGGGAGGTGCAGCTTGTTCCGCACCTGGTCGAACACCGAGCCGGACACGCAGATCCCGCCCGGCTCGGCCAGAGGCTCGATGCGGGAGGCGACGTTCACCGCGTCCCCGACGATGTCGTCCCCCTCCCCGACGACGTCGCCGACATGGATCCCGACCCGGAGGACGATCTGCTCCTTCACCGGGGGAAGGGCGTTGCGTCGCGCCACCGCCTCCTGGACCTCGACGGCGCACCGCACCGACTCGACGGCGCTCGGGAACTCGACGAGGAACCCATCCCCCATCGTCTTGACCTCTCGCCCTCCGCGGGCCGCGAAGAGGGGACGCAAGAGCTGCTGGTGCTCCTTACGGAGCTGAAGGGCCTCCTCCTCGTTTCGCTGGGCCAGCCTCGTGAATCCCACTAGGTCCGTGAACATGATGGCGGCGAGGCGACGGTTCGTGGCCACGTCCCCGAACCGCCTTCGTTAGAATAAGTCCCCTACGGTCACGGCGATCCGCGGAAGCCGGATACGGCCTACCGGGTTCGACTCTGGCGTTCGTGATGGGACCCTCGACGTTCGGCCGGCGCTCGCGAGACGTGAAGCTCGGTTTACCGACGCTATAAGCAGAACGGGAGGACCTGGCCCGGCCGTGAACATCGCGGCCCGGCCCTCCCTGGCCGTCCCCGCCGTGGCGGCGACGGTACTGATCGTCTTGATCGGATGCGCGTCGTACGCCCTGAATGAAAGCTCGTCGCCCCCGAGCGGTATCCACGTGTCCGGCCTGAACTGGACGCTCAGATTCCTGGTGGCGCCCTTGGGGCCGGCACCCCCCCTCTGGTACCCTACCGGGAGCTGCATGAATCTCACCGGTTGGGTCGCGGCGGGGACCAACATCACCTGCAGCTTCTACTGGGTGGGCGAACATTGCCTGCCCACGGGTGGAACCTCGGCCGCCTGCTCATCCATCGTCGGCGCGATCGTCGCGCCCCCGTTTACGTGGACCGACACTACCGTTGAGTTATTCTGCCCGTCCGGCGGCTGCGGCCTGCTAGCCTTGACCATCCACGTCCCCCTTTCATCGTTCAACGACCCGCTGATCGGAACGCTGCTCTTCGAGGCCTATTACCACACCTAAGACCACCCCGTGGATGCGGGTCCGACGCGTGGCCCCGTACCTCCAGCCCTCCGACCGTTACCTCCGGCCCCCACTCGGTGGAAAATCACCGCGCTTCGGTCCGAACGGATCGACCGGTTCTTCGATCCTGGCTTGCGGGCGAGCTCGGGGTCGGTCGCAACGAGTCGCTATGGCACGACGATGGTCCGGAGACCCTCGCCCTTCCGAAGTCGCTCGGCCGCGTCGTTCACCCGATCGAGCGGCAGGACGCCGGTCACGACCCCGTCGAGCTCGATCCGGCCGGACCGGACCATTTCGACGATCCGTGGGTAGTCCACGGGACGGCAGCCGAGCGAACCGACGAGCGAGTACTCAAAGAACATGAGTCGAGAGGCCGAAAGCGGGAATGGTCGGTCGCTGTAGCCGATGAGACAGACCCGTCCGCCCCGGCGGAGCGAGCCGAAGGCGGTCTCGATCGTGGCGGGAGTACCGACGGCCTCGATCGCAACATCGACGCCTCCCCCGGACAGGGCCCGCACTTGCTTCGCCACGTCCGTCGCCGGCGTAGCTTGAACCGTCCCCGAGGCGCCGAACCTTCGGGCGAGCTCGAGCTTTTCGGCGCTGAGGTCGATCGCGATCACGTTCCCGCCCGCGGCGACCGCGAACTGGACGACGTTGATACCGACGCCACCGCAGCCGACGACCGCGACCCACTCGCCGGGGCGGACCTGGGCCCGGTGGACCACCGCGTGGTAAGGCGTCGACAGGGCATCGGCGATGATCGCGCTCTTGACGAGGTCGATCTCGAGGGGAATTGCGACGAGGTCCCGGGCGGGGGCGACGACGAGCTCGGCGAAGCCGCCATCGATGTGGTTGCCCATCATCCGCATCTTCGGGCAGATGTTCTCCCGGCCCGAGCGGCACCAGGGGCAATCGCCGCACGGAAGGACCGCGGGGATCAACACTCGGTCCCCGACGGACCAGTGCACGGGTCCGGAGCCCAGGGCCTCGACGGTCCCTGAGATCTCATGGCCCAGGATCAGCGGCGGAGGGTGGGCCGTTGCCACTCCGTGGTCGAGGTAGTGGAGGTCGGTATGACAGAATCCGCATCCCGCGACCGCGATCCGGACCTCCCCGGGCCCCGGGTCCGGTCGGGGAACGTCCTCGACGGAGAGAGGCCGACCCCCGCCGTGAAACACCGCCGCCCGCATGCTGCCGCTCATGGCCGCGGAGTTCCGTGCCGGGTCTCTCGAACCGTGTCCGTCGGCACGAATCCACCTAGTCGAACAGGATCGACTCGACGAAGGTCTCGAGCTGCAGGCGGGACTGCTCGTACGACGTCGACTTCTCCTCGAACTCGAGGTGAAGGTACGGGATCTTCCGGGTGTCGAGCGCCCGTCGGTAGAGCACGACGTCCTCGAGGGCGGGCTCGCAGAACTTCGCGGTCAGGAAGACCACCGCCTGCGCGCGGGCCCGATCGACCTTGGCCAGGATCGCCTCGCCCTTCGTGGTCGGCGTTGCCCGGACTCCGATGTCGACGGGGCTGGAGACGTAGGCGCGCGCGAGCCGCTCGAGCGGGTCCGCGCCGGCGGGGACCGAGCTGTACCAACGGTGCTGCATCTGCAGTTCGTCGTCGACGACGTAGCAGCCCACCTGTTCCAAGAGGTCCAGGAGGTCCAGGGTCGGCTGCTCGCAGAACGACCCGACGAGGGCGATGCGGATGGCGTCCTTCGGACGTCGGTCGCGCCCGCTCGCCTCGACGAGGGCCCGTTCGAGAAGTTCGAGATGCACCTCGCGCGGGAGAAGGTTCCCCAGTCGGACGAGGACGTAGAATTCGGTGAAGGTGAGCCGCCATGGCTCCTCGAGCTTCAGCCGGGCCAGCTCGGCGACGCGCGCTCGGTGACGTTCGAACAGTTCGATCGAGGCGGTGAGGGCCTCCGGAGAGTACGCCCGTCCACCGGCCTCGCGGAGCATCGCGATAAAGCGACGGTACTCCGCCATGAGGAACGGGAGCGTCGCCGCCGAGTGGAAGTTCTGCGGGAGGTGCAGCATGTGCGTCGGCCGGCCCGGCAGGACCCGGCCGAAGATCCCTTCCAGGTTCCGGCTGACGTCGCAGATGTACGGGAAGACGAACCCGGAGAATGACTGGAGCCGCCCTGTGAGCGCGAGCTCGAGCGTCGACTTGCTCACCGAGCAGAGGAAGGAGCCGAGCGGCGCATCGGCGTGGGTGATGTCGATGTTCTCGCCGCCGCCCTGGATAAGCACCGGCAGGAGGTCCATCGAGTGGACGAGCTCCTGGGGCGTGTAGACGGGGAAGCAGCCGATCACCCCGCGCCCGGATTTGGCCCACGCGCGGGCCGTCGGGAACGTCAGGTCGTCGATCACCTTGCGGCCGAACGCGACCATCTCCGCGATGGTCCCGAGCGCCCGGAACTCCCGGAAGTCGGCGGAGATCTCCACTTCGGGGACCGGCTCCGGGGTTCCGGGCGGCGGCAGCACGGGAAGGAGGCTCGCCATCGATCACCCACCGACGGCGGGCGCCGCGCGGAGCTTCTGCAGGCGCTGGTAGCCGAGGAGGGCGCTGCCGATCGCGGCGGCATGATGGGCCGTCGGGGAGTGGTTCACGTTGAGGCCGGTCGTGTTCTCGAGGGCCCGGACCATACCGGGGTTGTGGACGAGACCCCCAACGAGGGTCACCTCGGGTTGGACCCCGACGTAGCGCATCAGCGACTGGGTCCGCTGGGCGAGCGAGAGGAAGATCCCCATCAGCATGTCCTGGATCGGGACCCCCTCGGCCACGTTGTTGATGATCTCGGTCTCCGCAAGCACCGCGCAGACGCTCGAGATCATCTTCGGCTGGGCGGCGGTAAGGGCCTTGGGACCCATCTCTTCGATGGGCACCTGGAGGTACTTCGAGCACCGCTCGATGAACCGGCCCGCCCCGGCAGCGCACTTCTCGTTCATCTTAAATCGGGTCACGCGCCCGGTCTCCGTCGCCCCGATCGCTCGGGAGGACTGGGTGCCTACGTCGACGATGTGGCGGGTCCCAGGGAACAGGAACACGGCGCCCCGAGCCGACGCGGTGATGTCGCTCACCTGGAGATCACGCTCGAGGTAGCCGTACCGTCCGAATCCGGTCGTGCAGACGTACTCGATCTCGCCCGGCAGGAGGTTCTCCTCCTCCACCATGCGCTCGAGGACCGCCCGCACCGCCGCGTTCGGATTGCCCCGGGTGGGCACCAGGGCGGTCGCGCGAAGCGTGCGACCGTCCTCGAGGAGGACGCCCTTGGTGGACCCGGCGCCGATGTCGAGGCCGCAAGTGATCATTGGGCGGCCGCCTCCAGTCGCTCCTGCCCCATGAGGGCCGCGCCGATCGCACCGATGTACTGAGAGAGCGGGCTCACGTTCACCCGCTGACCGAGGCGCGACTCCATGGCCCGCACCATGCCTTCGTTCCGCGATACGCCGCCGGTGAACGTGACCTCGGCCTCGATCCCGACCCGTTGCATCAGCGAGAGGCTCCGGTTCACGATGCTCCCATGGAGCCCGGCGAGGATGTCGTTGCGTTCCTTGCCCCGCGAGACGAGGCTGGTGACCTCGGATTCGGCGAAGACCGTGCAGGTACTGCTGACCTTCACGGGGTGACGGGCCTGGAGCGAAAGAGGGCCGATGTCGCCGATATCGAACCCGAGCGCGTTCGCGCAGACCTCGAGGAAGCGCCCCGTCCCGGCGGCGCACTTGTCGTTCATCGCGAAATCGACCACCTCGCCGAGATCGCCTACCTTGATCGCCTTCGTGTCCTGGCCACCGATGTCGACGACGAGATGGGTCTTCGGGAAGAGGAAGTTCGCGCCCTTGGCGTGGCAGGAGATCTCCGTCACTGCGAGCTGGCCGAACTGGACCTTGTACCGGCCGTAGCCGGTGCCCGTGACGAACCCGACATCGGCGCGCTCGAGGTGGGCGTCGGCGAGGGCGAGTTCGAACGCCCGCTCGGCGTCCCTCACGATGTCGACCCCGACGGGGTTGAGCGACTTCCCGACGACCTCGCTCCCGCGCAGCAGGATGCACTTGGCGGTCGTGGACCCGATGTCCATGCCGGCGGCCACGGGCGTCATGCCGGCACCCCGGCCCGCGCCGGACCGACGGCGCGGCGGTGCTCGAGCGACTCGAAGAAGGCGTCCATCCGGTTCTTGATCTGGGCCGGAGCGAAGTAGCGCGGGTCCTCGTGGTCGGACTCGATGTAGAGGGTCGGGATCCCGAGGTCGTGCGTCAGCCAGTCGCGAAGATCTCCCTGGCCGGCCGTGAACGAGCGGCAGGACTTGATCCCGTGGATGAGGACCGCGTCGGCCTGGTAGTCCTTGACGTAGGACTCGATGAGCTTGCGACGAAGGGGCCACGACTGGTTCACGTAGGCACCGAGCGAGTACTCGGCGATGCTCTCGAGGGGACGCGCCGGGTCGTGGAGGAACCCGCGGTCGAATAGGCCGCCCACTTTCGGGTAGGTCGCCGCGACGCTGACGGCGCCCCACTTGCGGAAGAAGTCCCAGAACGTGCGGTAGTTCGTGTAAGGGGGCACGCCCTCGACGACGAGGCGGACCTTCTCCTCCGGCACGGGGCCGACCCCGTCCTTGGTCCGCTGGTCGACCTCGGCGTTGACGATATCGTAGAAGTCCGCGGCCTCCCGGGTCCCACGGAGGACGTTGATCGGGAACATGTAGAAGATCGCCTCGAAGTACGCCTCGATCGGCGACGGCCGGCGCTTCCCCGATTCGAGGTAGCGGACCCAGCCCTCCTCGGCGCGCCGGCTCTCGGCGAGCACGCGCTTGAGCTCGGCAAGATCGAACGTTCGCCCCGTGCGCTTCTCCAGGTCGTGGATGAATTCCCAGAGCTGGGCCACGAGGTAGTCGATGTCCTCCTTCCACGGCGTCGCGCTGCGAAGGTAGGGGACGTCGTACGTCACCATCGGGGCGCCGTAGAGCTCGGAGAGCGCCTCCCACCACTTCACGTAGACATAGCAGCCGGAGAAGCTGCAGACGAGCAGGTCGGGCCGCGGGATCCGACCGAACGGCGTGGTGCCGCCCTGATCCTGGAGCCCGATATCGTTCTTGACGTAGCCGCAGACATCGAGGCCGTAGCCCATCGATTCGGCGTGCAGGATGTTGTCGAGCGACTTGTGCTTGATCGCGCAGTTGAGGGCGACGATCTCGGGGAAGACCACCTCGTAGCCGAACGAGCGTAGGATCTCGGTGAGGTTGCCGCCGACGAACGCGTACGCGACCGGCCGCTTCTCGCCCCCCGCGCTCGCGAGCCGCGTGTAGTACTCCTCCACCATCCGGCGTTGGAGCTCGCGTCCGTCGCGGAGGAACCCCGCCTCGGCCGCCGGCGCGTCGGAGGTCGCCGAGGTCTCGCTCACGGCTCGGTCCCGAGTGGGGGCAGCGTGGCGCCGCATCGGCCGCAGAAGGGGAGGTCCTCCGGAAGCCCGGTGGCGCGGCAGGCCGGACAGGCGCGGACCGGAGGCCCGTGGAAGTACTCGGTGCTTCGGCCTTCGGCGAGCGCCTCCCGGACCTTGTCGACCCGGGCCCGGCGCTTCTCGACAAAGGCGCGCATCCCCTCGTGGGGCTCCGGGGTGGCGAAGTGGAGCGAGAGCCACTCGCGCCCGTGGCCGATCGTCGCGTTCCACGAGAGCTCCTTCCAGAAGTTGACCTGCTGCTTCGTGTACCGGAGGCACTCCGGGAACATCGCGAGGAGGCGCGCGGAGAGGCCCGCGACCGCTTCATCGAGCGGCGTGAGGTCGATGGCGTAGCCGTCCTCGGAACGGTGGGCGCGGGCGACCTCGTCCGCTTCCGGATTCATGACCGACGTACCGTCGTGGACCACCGTCGGGGCGAGAGCGCTCACCAGCCCCCATTCCAAGGCCCGCGCGGCAGAGACTCGTTCGTTGAGGAAGAGCATCGCTCGGGCGCGCCGATCGCCGACGACGAGGGGGAGCCATTGGGTCGCTCCTCCGCAGGCGACCGAGCCGACTCCCACGCCGACCTGGCCCAGGTAGACATGGGCGCCGGCGACCGAAAGGTCGCAGGCGAGGTGGAACTCGTTACCGCCGCCGACCGTGACCCCGTTGAGCCGAGCAATCGTCGGCTTGCCGCAGCGCAATAGGGCCTCGATGGCCCCCTGGAAGGCCCCCATGTACTTCCAGTAGTCGCGAGGACGGCGCGTGTACCGCTCCGCGTACTCCTTCACGTCCCCGCCGGTGCAGAACGCTCGGCTCCCCGCGCCCGTGAGCACGATCACACCGATCGCGTCGTCGAGGGTCGCATCGTGGATGGCTCGTGTGATCTCCTCGAGCGTGCGGGTCGTGTAGGCATTGTACGACTCGGGGCGGTTCAGGGTCACCGTCGCGACGCCCTCGGCCTTCGCGTAGAGGATCTCGTCGAAGGCCAGTGAGCCGACCTGGGCCGGGGCCAAAGGGTCGCTCGGTCGGACTGCCTTTCGGCCCACCATGGAGCCGGCCCGCTTGGCCGCCATACCCGTTCCGGTCGAGAGAGAGTCTCGAGGGGGGATGCGCGTTCCCCCGTACAGGTACGGTATGTCCGGACTCTAGGGGCCGGCAGCGCATCTGGACCCCCGGCCGGCGCCTCTTGGCGACCGATGGGAGGACGGAACGTCGCCGTCGACCCATGGTGGGGCTCGGGACGGCGGGGCTCTGGTCGAAAGGTTATCCGCACCCCGCCGATCGAGTCGGCACGATGGTCATCCGCGACCTGGCCTGGGGGGACTTCCACCCGATCGTCGAGAGCTACTACGCTCTCTACGACGAGGTGAAGGAATCGCCGGACCTGGGGATCTCCCTGTTCGCCCAGCGCCCGACGATGGGGCACGAGGGCGAGTGGTTCGCCGGGCTCTGGCGGCGGATCGATGAGGGCGCCAGCCTCGCATCGGTGGCCGTCGAGGACGGCAAGGCCGTGGCCCTCTGCCATGTGGACCGGAGCGAGGCGCCGGAGGCGAGACACGTCGGGGTGCTCGGCATCCTGGTGGCCCGGGCCTGGCGGGGGCGAGGGATCGGGAAGGAGCTTCTTCGGTACACCCTCGATCGATGCCGCGGAAGGTTCGAGATCGTCGAACTCTCGGTGTTCGTCTCCAACACCCGCGCTCGCCGGCTGTACGAGTCCCTCGGGTTTCGTTCCTGGGGGATCGAACCGAAGGGGCTGCTCCGCGGCGGTCGGTACACCGACCTCGAACACATGACCCTGGATCTCACCCCCGGGACGCCGCGCTAACTTCGCCCGTCGGCCCCCCGCTCCTCGGCGAGATCCCCGCGGTGAGACGGCTCCCCTGCGACGGCGCCGCCGGCGGGACCCGGGGGACCCACCGCCTTCGGATGGAACGGGGATACCGAGATGAACCCGCGCTCCGTGCACGGTCCGATGGCCGTCCTCTGGAACGTCCGAAGCCACGTGGTCGTCATCACGATCGACCGCCCCGAGGCCCTCAACGCGATCGACCCCGAGACCAACCGAGACCTGGTCGAGGCGTGGAAGCGGTTCCGCGACGACGATGCCCTGCGCGTGGCGATCCTGACCGGTACCGGGGACCGGGCGTTCTCGGCCGGCGTCGACCTCAAGCGAATGGGGGAGATGTACTCGGGCGCCAAGGACCGGCGGCGCGAGACGTGGAGCCGGGAACCCGGGATCGGCGGGATCACGCGGAACCTCGATCCCGGCAAGCCCGTGATCGCCGCGATCAACGGCTACTGCCTCGGGGGCGGGCTCGAGCTCGCCCTGGCGTGCGACATCCGGGTCGCCAGTGAGAACGCGACGTTCGGGCTCCCGGAGACCAAGTGGGCCATCATCCCCGGTCAGGGCGGCTCCCAGCGCCTCGCCCGGATCGTCCCGCCGAACATCGCGCTCGAGATGATCCTCACAGGGGCTCCGATCGATGCCCATCGCGCGTACGAGATCGGCCTCGTGAACCGGGTCGTCCCCTTACCGGCACTTCTGCCCGAGAGCCTCTCGCTCGCCGAGGCGATCGCTCGCCAGCCGCCGCGCGCGGTCCGCCACGCGCGCGAGGCGGTCCTGCGCGGCCTCGACCTGCCGCTCGAACAGGCGCTCCGGCTCGAGCAGGACCTCGCCGATCCCCTGCGCGACAGCGACGAGAACCGGGAGGCCCGGGCCTCGTTCGCCGAGAAGCGGCCCCCGAGCTGGGCTTCGGACTAGACCGCCCCTTCCGGGACCCTCCCCCGATCCGGGGGGAGAGGTGATTATCGGTCCGCCCCTCGTTCGACGGTGGGGCGCTCGAAATCGACGTCGCTGGTTCCACGCGCCTCTTCCGAGGCCGTTCGGAAGAACCGTCGTTTCTGGCAGTCGATCAGCGCCGAGTACGAGCGCGCGCACGAGAGCGCCCTTCGTTCGAACGACGGTCGTGCCTGGGGCCTCTGGCGGATCCCGGAGGACGAGCTTCGGCTCCTCGGACCGGTGCGGGGCCGACGCGTGCTCGAGCTCGGCTGCGGTGCCGGTCGATGGTCGATCGGGCTGCGCCGACGGGGAGCGTTCCCGGTGGGGCTCGATCTCTCCTCCGCGCACCTGAAACATGCGGCCGGATCGATGCGCGCGGCGCGGGTCCGATACCCGGTCCTCCTCGCCGACGCCGAGGTCCTCCCGCTCCGAAGCGAGTCCTTCGATGTCGTCTTCTGCGACTGGGGCGCGATGAGCTTCTGCGATCCGTACCGGACGGTACCCGAGGTCGCCCGCGTGCTGCGCCCGAAGGGCGTCTTCGCCTTCTCGACGGCGTCGCCGTTCCGCTTCGCGGCCCACGACCTCCGGACGGACCGGATCGGCCGGACGCTGCTCCGGGACTATTTCGGGCTCCGGAGCCTCGATTTCCCCGGCGGCGAGGTCGACTACACGCTCCCTTACGGGGACTGGGTCCGGCTGTTCCGGGAGAACGACCTGGAGATCGAGCGACTGATCGAGCCGCGAGGAGGACGGGATCGCCCCAGCACCTACGTGACGAGATCCGAGCGATCCTGGTCCGGTCATTTCCCCCTGGAGGTCATCTGGGGCCTTCGGAAGGCCGCGCGTTCGGGCGACGGCAAATCTCATCCCCGCTCTCGGTCCGGCCGGCGCCATGACTGAAGCGCCCGCGCCCTCGGAGGGACCCCGGCCGGGGGACCCTCGCGCGGTCCACAGCGCCGAGATCTTCTGCGAGGTCTGCCAGCGACCGACCTCCCATCGCATCCTGCGGCTGGATCCACCGGCGACGAAGGGCCCGGTCGGTGCGCTCCAGGGCGTGGCCCGATGCCGTGACTGTCGACTCACCCACCGGTTCCGGACCGAGGCCCCTCGGCCGGTCGAGATCGACCTCATCGTCTCGGAAGGGGCCCGAAGCGCTCGACAGCGCATCCAGCTCGCGCGCCGGCTGCGTCTCTCCGTCGAGGACGAGGTCCCCGAGCTGACCGAACGGTACCGGATCCTCCGCATCGATACCACCGGAGGCGAGCGGGCCTCGTCGGCATGGTCGGAGGAGGTGGCCACGCTCTGGGTCACGAACGAGATCGGCGCGCTCGTCCCGGTTTCCATCGTGGAAGGGCGGCGCACGAGGTCCCTCCGGGTGCAGTTCCCACCCGAGACCCGGCTCGAGGTCGCCGCGGCGGTCCGCATCGAGGAGCGCGACTACGAGGTGAGCGCGGTCCGCGCGCGCGGGCATACCTGGCGCGATCTCGGCGACGGCTTCGCGGCCCGCGAGGTCGTCCGGCTCTACGTCCGCAGGACCTTCACGCCGCCGGCCGGGAGAAGGGCCTGGAGCCGGGAGCGGGAGATGCCCAGCTCGGAAGAGAGCGATATCTCGACCTCGGGGCGCTCCCGTTCCTCGCCGGGGACGATCCGCACCCTGACGCGACCGCGCGCCCGCAGGGCCGAAGGCGGGGCCGCGCACCACAGCTCGGCGCCCTGATACTCGACGGTCCCGACCCCGAGCTCCGTGGGAAGGTCCCGGAGCACGTTCTTCGTCCCGTGGATCACCCAGGCGCCCCGGGCCACGAACTCGCCGCTCGCCGCGGCCTTCGAGACCTGCTCCGAGGTGACCCAGAACGCGGAGGTCGATGCGAGACCGGCCCGCCACGCCTTCGAGAACGCCACGGAGAACTGGCCCGCCTCGGCGAGCGTCACCGGGCCGGCGGAGGCGCCGCCGGTCTCCGGGTGCTTGACGATGACGCTCGGGGCCCCGTGGATGTCGGCGTGGACGTAGAGGTCCTTCGACTTCAGGTACCGACGCACGATCAGATCGTTCGACGCCGCGTCGCGCCCCCCGATGACCAGGATCCCTTCCGAGGAGAGGAACCAGCGGTACCGCTCGAACCAGTGCGGCTTGCGCGCCGTGGGCTCGGCCCCCGGCGCCAGCGTCGCCGGAACGGGCCGGCTCACGACCTCGCCGAGCTTGCGGTCCGTCTCCTCGATCGCTCCCCGGGCCCCGGCGAGCTTGGACTGGGCGCGCTTCGCCTCCTCGTAGAGCGCCCGCGCGGAAGCATCCAAGGGCCGTCGGATCCATATCGGGACCCTCACCTCGCCCAGGGTCGCCTCGATCTTGTCGTCGGCGGCCTGGCTTCGTTCCGCCTCCGATCGGATCGTCTCGGCCTCCGTGTAATGGGCGTAGATCGCGTCCGCCTCCCGGTTCCGCTGGTCGGCCTCGGCGGCCAGCGCTGCGACCGCCTGCTCCTGCTGGGCCCGGTGCCGAAGGAGCTCGGCCCGCGCCGCGTCCATCGGGTCCGGGGGGGTGGACGGCTCCTTGGGCGCGAGCGAGGTGAAGTATCGGTGGGCCGCCTCGGAGAACGACTCCGTCGATTCCATCTCCGCCCCGGCGGCCGTCCAGCGCTGCGAGCGGAACGGCTCCACGTCGAAGAGGACGCCGTCGCGTCGGTAGAGGTAGCCGCGGGGGCGGTCGCCGAGCTCGGCGAGCAGCTCCGAGAGCGCGCGATGGAGCCGGGGAGCGGCCTCCCTCGCCTCGGTCGGGGCCGGCGCGGCGCCCGAGAGCTCGGCCCGGACGAGCAGCTCCTCGGCGATCGGACCTCCGAACCCGAGCCGGGCCGCGAGCGTGCTGGCGCGATCGGTCCGCGACGAGCCGAGCGCCGCCTCGAGCTCCGACACGGTCCGCGCCCAGGGATTGCCGCGCGTGGGAGGGGGCCGATAGTCCGAGCCGATTCGGACGGTGCGGTGGGCCCAGGCCTTCGGGTGGGCCACGGCGACGATGCGGTCTCCCCGGGCGACGATCAGGTTCCCCGTGCCGAAGAACTCGACGGCGAGCCGCAGGGGTTCCGCCGAGTCGGGTCGGGTGAGGATCATCTCCAGGTTGCGCTCGCCGGCCGGGTCCGGGACGTCCGAGATGATCGATCCCGAGAGAAGCCGGCGCATCTCCCGGGCGAGCGGCCCGGGTTCCTCCGCGTGCTCGACGCCTCGGTCGAGCATGGCCCCGTACCGTCCTAGGACGAGGAGCAGCTCGCGCCGGCCCGATCCGGCCGCGCGCAGGGAGACCCCGAACGCCTCGACGCCGGCGTCGAAGATCTTGTCGACATGGGCCCGGCCCAGGGCCCGGACCTCGCGGGCGAGGGCCAGAGCATCGAGGGAGGTGAACCGGTCCTTCTGGGGTCCCTCCGGCTGCGTCGCCACGGTCCTCGCCGGGCGCGAGCGGACAACATCCCTTAAGCCTTCGGCGAACTGCCCGCGGTCGTGACGGCCGGCGCGGCCCCTTCCGCCGACGATTGGCGGACCCGGGCGAGGAGCTTCGCGCAAGAGCGGCTGGCGCCCCTCGCCGCCCAGATCGACCGCGACGATCACCTCCCGGAGACGATCGTGCCCGCGCTACGGTCCGGAGGGTTCTTCGGTCTCGGGCTTCCCGAACGATGGGGGGGCCAGGGCGGCAACGCGCGCGACACCGTCGCGGTGCTCGAGGAGATGTCGGCGGAGAGCGCCGCGGTGGCGACCCTACTCGCCGTTCACCTCTCGGTCGCGGCGATGCCGATCCTCGCCTGGGGCACCGACGCCCAGCGCGCGACCTACCTCCGTCCCTTGGCCGAGGGAAGGTGGCTCGGCGCGTTCGGGCTGACCGAACCGGGGGTCGGCTCGGACACGGCGCGGCTCTCCACCCGGTACGAGCGTCGGGGCGATGGGTTCCGACTGAACGGCGCGAAGATGTTCATCACGAACGCCGCGAGCGCCGACCTCGTGCTCACCTTCGCCACGAAGGACCCGTCCCTCGGCCACCGCGGGATCTCGGCGTTCCTCGTCCGCACCACCACGCCCGGCTACCGGGTCGCCCAGCACCTCGACAAGCTCGGGATCCGGGGCAGCGAGACCAGCGGGCTGACGTTCGATGACGTCGATCTCTACCCCGACGCGCTCCTCGGCCCCGAGGGGAAGGGGCTCTCCGTCGCCCTCAGCGCGCTCGCCGGAGGGCGGGTCGGCATCGCCGCCTGCGCCCTTGGCGTGGCCCGAAGTGCGATGGAGGAGATGCGCGCCGCCGCCCGCCGCGCGCCGACGGACGAGCGACGCACCCTCGTTGCCCGGGCGTTCGTCGACGTCGCGGCGGCCACGGCGCTCGTGGCCGAGGCCGCGCGCCAGAAGGACGCCGGCCGGCCGTTCGAGGAGGCGGCCTCGGCCGCCAAGCTCTTTGCATCGCAGGCCGCGGTCCGGATCGCCTCGGACGGGATCGACGTCGGCGGGCCGGAGGCGGCCCGGCGCGGCGCGCGCGCCGAGCGCCTCCTTCGCGACGCGCGCGTCTTCCCCATCGTGGAGGGGACCACCGACATCCAGGAGATGATCCTGGGCCGGGCGCTCCTCGCCGCTCCGGACCCGACGTCCCGACCAAACGCTTAGTAACGCGCCGGGCTCCCCGCGACGTGCCGGCGCACCGAACCCATCGAGCCCCCGTCGGCTCTCCCGCTGGCGCTCCGGTCCGCGCGTCGACGGCCTCGGTGCCCGTCGATCGCCTGCCGATCGAGGCCGGGGTCCGGGAGATCCTGGCCGAGCAGGGGATCACGTACCTATACCCGCCGCAGGCCGAGGCCGCCGTGCCGGTGCTCGAGGGTCGCAGCGTGCTCCTGGCCTGCCCGACGGCCAGCGGCAAGTCGCTCGTCGCCTACCTGGGTCTCCTCCGCGCGGTGCGGGCCGGCCGTACCGGGCTCTACCTCGTCCCGCTTCGCGCCCTGGCGCAGGAGAAGTACGAGGAGCTCTCGTCGTTCGAGCGGCTGGGAGTGAAGGTCGGGATCTCGATCGGCGACTTCGATCTCTCGAACCCGGCGCTCGAGAAGCTCGACATCCTCGTCGCCACCAGCGAGAAGGCCGACGGCCTCCTGCGGAAGGGGAGCCCGTGGCTCGACCGGCTCGGCGCGGTCGTCGCCGACGAGGTCCACCTGCTGCGCGATCCCGACCGCGGCCCGACCCTCGAGGTCAGCCTCACGCGGCTGCGCCGTCGGCACCCGGAGCTCCAGGTGATCGCCCTCTCGGCCACCGTCGGCAACTCGGCCGAGCTCGCCCAATGGCTCGGCGCGGTCCACGTCGCGAGCGACTTCCGGCCGGTCCCCCTCAAGTCGGGGGTCTACCAGGACGGGCGGATCACGTTCACCGATCTCACCTCGCGGGCCATCCAGGGCCCGGGCGATCCGATCCCCCGGCTCGTGCGCACGGTGATCCAGGACGGCGGACAGGCTCTCGTCTTCGTGAACACACGTCGCGCCTCCGAGCAGGTCGCCCAGGCCCTGGTCGGTACGGTCCACGCGCAACTGGACGCCGAGGGGCGCGCCGCCGCGCGACGGGCCGCCGAGGATCTCGGCGGCGTCTCGGAGGAGGAGACGGAGGGGATCCGCCGGTTGAGCCAGCTGCTGCCGAACGGGGTCGCCTTTCACAACGCCTCGCTGACCAACCCCGAGCGGCGCGTCGTCGAGCGCGCGTTCCGGGACCGGGTCCTGAAGGTCCTCGTCGCGACCCCGACGCTGGCGGCCGGGATCAACCTGCCGGCCCGCCGGGTGATCGTCCGTGACACGTACCGGTACGACGACCGCATCGGATCGCAGGCCCCGATCCCGGCGATCGAGGTCCAGCAGATGTGCGGCCGGGCGGGTCGCCCCCGGTTCGACACGACGGGCGAGGCGGTCCTCCTCGCCCGGACGATGGACGAGGAGGAGCGGCTGTTCGACCAGTACCTTTCGGCGCCCCCGGAGGATGTGGTCTCCCGGCTAGCGGCGGAGCCGGCGCTTCGCATGCACCTGCTCGCCCTCGTCGCGAGCGGCGAGGTCGGCTCCGAGGAGGCGTTGGAGTCGTTCTTCGCCGCGACGTTCTACGGCCACACGCTGCCGATGGTGGACCTCGTCGACACGATCCGGACCGTGCGGAGCGACCTGGAGAAGTACGGCTTCCTCGAACCCGGCACGGCGCTTCGGGCCACGCCGTTCGGCCTCCTGACCTCGGAACTGTACCTCGACCCGCTGAGCGCGGTCATCCTCCGTCGGGCCCTCGAGCGGGCCCCGTTCGGCGTCGGGGTCTTCCCGCTGCTCGCGGCCATCGCGGCGACCCCGGACCTGCCGCCGCTGTTCCTGCGGCGCGGCGAGGAGCGGGAGATGCTCGCGCGATACTCCGACGAGGAGCAGGAGCTCCTCGCCAAGCCGGAGGAGGACCCGTACCCCCAGGACCTGGATCTCTTCCTCGCGACGATCAAGACCGCGCAGGTGCTCGAGGCGTGGCTCGACGAGACACCGATCGTGGAGATCTCGGAGCGGTTCGGCATCGGAGCCGGCGACCTCCGGGCGAAGGTCGAGGATGCGGAGTGGCTCCTGTTCGGGGCCTCCCGGATCGCCTCGCGCTTCCAACGCCGCCTGGCGCGGCCGCTCGACGATCTCTCCCTGCGCATCCGGTACGGCGCCCGCGAGGAACTGCTCGACCTGGTCCACCTTCGGGGGATCGGCCGGGCCCGCGGGCGGGCGCTCTACAACGCGGGGTTCCCCGACCGCGACTCCCTGCGCTCGGCACCGATCGACCGCGTCGTCGCGGCGCTCCGGTCCCCACGCCTCGCGGAGGCCGTCCTTCGGGAGGTCAGGCACCCCAATGTGCCAAAGTCGGCCGAGCCGGTCGCGGCGGGGCCGACCCCTCCACCGACCATGCCCCGGAGGAAGGAGCCTCCCGCGCCGCGCGCCCGGGCGAAACGAAGGAGCTTAGAGGAGTATCATACCGACCCGGACGTACCGGCCACTCGCTGATCGGGCGGAGCAGCTCGAGCGTAGAACGGGTGCCGCCCGCGCCTCCGGTCCGGACCCGGCGCCGCACGAGCCCGGCCGACTCCAGCCGGAGGAGCCGGCGCCACAACGTCGTGGCCGGGAGCGGCCGCCGACCGGCGGTGCGCGCCTGTCGGGCCTCCTCGACTCGGAGCTCGCCCAGGTCGGCCGGGTGGTCCGAGAGCGAGGACTCCAGCGCATCGAGCAGGTGCGGCTCGACCTCGAGGAGCCCTCGTCCCCCCCGGGCGATCGCGGCGGACGGGGCGGCCCTCGGCTCGGGTCCCAGGAGCTCGCGCCGAAGGAGATGGACGGCGCGGACGGCGCTCGCTCCGTCGAGGAACGCGCGGGCGGCGATCCGCTCCGCGAGCTCGAGCGACGGCGCATGTCCTATCGCCCTCGCAGCTCGGTCCCGAACGATCGTGCCGAGCTCGGACTGGGCGTAGGGCGAGAGCTCGATCCTCTGGTCCGACGAGATCCCCGCGCGCTCGGCCTGGCTCCAGACGCTCGCCGCCTCGGTCCGACCGGCCAGCAAGAACCAGGTCGAGATCCTCGTCTCGACCCCCTCGGGTAGGAATCGGTCCGGCTGTCGGAACGCCCGGAAGATCGGGGAGAGGTCGGGAGCCGACGGCCCGACGTCGTCGACGACCACGACCGCCGATCTCCCGTCCCGGTTCAACCGGCGCAGGAACCCCGCGAGCATCTCCATCGTGTGGAACCCACGGGGTTCGAACCCCTCGTCGAGACGTCGGACGAGCTCGGCCGCCAGTCCCTGGGTCCCCCGATGCGCCGGGGCCCGCAGCGTCACGACGACGAGCGACTCGCCCGGACCCGATCGGCGAGCCTCCTCGAAGACCCTGCGCGCGGCGACCCGGACGAGCGAGGAGGTCCCGCTCCCGGCCGGGCCCCGGACCAGCGCGCAGCGCGATCCGATACCGGCCCCGCCTTCCGGGGTCAGCAGGCGACGCAGCTGCTCCAACTCGCGCTCGCGGCCGAACAGGGTCGGGGGAACGAACTCCGGCGACAGGACCTCGGGGTGCGGCACCATCGGCATCAGTCGAGCAATAACCCTCAATTATAAGAAATCTTAGAACTCCATGTTTCACTTGTGGCCGAGGCTCCCGGCGCACGACGCGCCGCGGCGCGCGGCCGGGCGGGTGAAACGCCTTATGCGAAGGGACCTCCTCGGCGAGCCGAGGTACGGACCGTGAGCTACAAGGTCACGCTGATCCCCGGGGACGGGATTGGTCCCGAGGTCACCCGGGCGGCCCGGTTGGTCGCCGACGCGACGGGCGTCGCCATCGACTGGGAGGTCGTCGAGGCCGGCGAGGTCGCCGTGCTGCGCTCCGGGACCCCGCTACCGGACGAGGTCCTCCAGTCGGTGCAGAAGAACCGGCTCGCGCTCAAGGGCCCGATCACGACGCCGATCGGGAGCGGGTTCCGCTCGGTCAACGTCGCGCTCCGCCAGCAGCTCGACCTGTACGCTTCCGTCCGCCCCGCCCGCGCCATCGCGGGCGAGGGGACCCGGTTCCCGTCGACGGACCTTATCGTCGTCCGCGAGGCGACGGAGGGCCTCTACTCGGGCGTCGAGCACTGGGTCGACCGGGACCACACCGCCGCCGAGACGGTCAACGTGATCACCCGGAAGGCGTCGGACCGCATCGTCCGGTTCGCCTTCGAGCTCGCCCGGCGCGAGAAGCGGCGGCGGGTGACCGCCGTCCACAAGGCCAACATCATGAAGACGACGGGCGCGCTGTTCCAGACCGCCTTCCGCGCCCTCGCAAGCCAGTACCCCGACATCCCCTCCGACGAGCGGCTGATCGACAACATGTGCATGCAGCTCGTCAAGAAGCCCGAGGAGTACGACGTCATCGTCACGACGAACCTCTTCGGCGACATCCTCTCCGATCTCTGCGCCGGCCTCGCCGGCGGCCTGGGCGTGGCCCCGGGCGCGCTCTACGGGGAGAAGATCGCGGTGTTCGAGCCGGTGCACGGCTCCGCGCCGAAGTACGCGGGCCAGGACAAGGCGAACCCCGTCGCCGAGATCCTCTGCGTCGAGCTCCTCCTCCGCCACCTCGGCGAGCGGGAGGCGGCCGACCGGGTCTTCCGGGCCGTCTGGGAGACGATCGCCGAGAAGAAGGTCGTCACGTACGACCTCGCGCTGCCCGGCTACACCCAGCGCCCCGTCGCGCCCTCGACCTGCTCGGCGATGGCGCGGGAGATCGCGCGCAAGGTGCCGCTCGTGGACCTCAACCGGCCGGCGCCGACCCCCGCCGCGCCGGGCCCCTCGACCGGCGCGCTCGACCCGAACCTCGAGACGTAGCGCGCTACTCGCCCAGGACCTTCACGACGACCCGCTTGCGTCGGCGGCCGTCGAACTCGGCGTAGAAGATCTGCTCCCACGGCCCGAGGTCGAGGTCTCCCGCGGTCACGGGGACGACGACCTGGTGGCCCAGCAGGAGGTTCTTCAGGTGGGCGTCGCCGTTCGTCTCGCCGCTCCGGTGGTGCCAGTAGTCGGCCGGGGGCGCGAGCCGATCGGCCCACGCTTCGATGTCGTGGAGGAGGCCCGGCTCGTCGTCGTTGACGTAGACGGCGGCCGTGATGTGCATCGCCGAGACGAGGACCATCCCCTCCCGGACCCCGCTCGCCCGCACGACCGCCCGGACGCGGTCGGTGATGTTGACGAACTCGCGCGCCTTCTTCGTCTCGAACCACAGGTACTCGGTCGCAGTCGTCACGGCGAGGACCGCGAATCTGGGGGCAGGTTTATCTTGGACCTCCCCCGGTCGTACGGGGGAGGCCCCCCATGTCCACGACCCGGCCGGTTCGGATCGCACGACCCGCGGCGGCGCCGCCCCCGAGCGGGGAGGAGCGACGCACCTCGTTCGCGGGCGGCTGGGTCCGCAACCGCGCCGGAGAACTTCGCGCCGGCCGCCTCTTCGGATTGTTCCTCCTCGTGCTCGTTGTCATCTACGGAGTGTTCGTCGCCCTGGCCGAGCTCGGGTCGAGCTCCGGGGTCCGGTCCGCGCCGGTCGCCTGGGGCGTCTTCTCGCTGCTGGCGGTCCTCTTCGCCGTCTGGGGCTGGTCGATCACCTTTGGGAAGACCCCGAGAAGCGCCCAGCGCCGGGAAACGGACATCCTCGTTCGCGAGCGGCTCGGTCGGGTACGTCGGTTCCCCGTCGGATCGGCCGTGACCCTGAAGGTCGTCCAGCACAACGGCGGGGGCATCTTGGGGCCCCTCCCGACGCAGGTCGTGGAGATCGTGTCGCGCGAGCACTCGCGCCGGACGTACATCGTCGGCGAGCGGTTCTTCGAGCAGCTCGTCGGTTCGTAGGGCGCGTCGAGCTCACTCGAGCAGGTCTTCGAGCTCGCCGGCGACCAGCGTCAGCAGCTGGTCGAGCGCCCGGTTCTTGAGCTCGGTGATCTGGCCGCCGTCGGTCTCGATCCGCGCGAGGAACTCGTCCCCGTCTCGCAGGAACGAGAGCGACAGCACGTGGCGGCGCGCGTCCCCCGGCCGGGGCGGCGGTGCGGCAGCGGCGCCCCCGGAAGGGCCCTCCGACTTGTTGGCGGGGCGGGCCGAACCCTTCGCCGCGGGTCGGGCAGGGGTCTTCGGGGTCGCCTTCGCGAGCTTCTTGGTAATGGGCTTCTTGGCGACGGGCTTCGGGCGCGCTTTCGGGGCCGGCTTGGCCTTGGAACGCTTCGCGGGAGGGGCCGGGCGACGGGGAGCCGGCCGACGGGCGGGGGTCTTCTTGGATTTGGAACTGGGACTCACTGAAGAACCCTCGTTTCGGGCCCCACCAACGCCCCCTATTTAGAGGTATGTGGCCGCGTAAATCCGAGCCGAGCCGGTGCGATGCGCGTCCGCCCCAAGCGGCTATACGAGGGGGCGTCGGTGGGCGTCCGTGGCCCCGCGAACGCAGACGGTCCCAGCCGGCCTCGCCCCGGCGGTCCCTCGATGAATCGGGCGCACCTCCTCTGGCTCGCCTCGCTCGCGCTCGCCCTTGTGTTCCTCGCCCTGCAGCCGCTGCAGACGTTCGCCATCTTCGGCTCGGACACAGGGGAGTACTTCCGGCTGACGTCCGACGTCGTGACGACCGGGCACGTGCCGTTGGCCGGTTACACCGGCTGGGGCTTCGCCTACCAGGACTTCCCCGGGATCTTCCTGATCTCGGGAGCGACCTCGCAGGCCACGGGAGTCGACCCGCTCTCCTCGCTCATCACGGTCGTTCCGGTCCTCTCGGTCCTCTCGGTCCTCCCGCTGTTCCTCCTGTTCCGCCGGCTGTATCCGAACGACACGATCGCGATCCTGGGCGCGGGGTTCGCGACGGTAGCCATGCCGCGCCTGTTCTCTCTCGCGCACCCCGCTCCGCTCGCGCTCGGGGATCTCCTCGTGGTCGCGGGCCTCTGGATGTTCGTCGAAGGTCGGAGGGACGCCCGGTGGTACCTCCCGCTCGCCTTGAGCTCGGCGGCGCTCATCGTGACCCACCATCTGTCGAGCTACTTCCTGCTCGTCGGCGTGGTCGGCGGCCTCGTCCTGTTCGAGCTCTGGCGTCCTGGTCGATGGAGCCAACGGTTCCCGATGCGGGAGCTCGTCTTCGCCCTGGCGTTCACCCTCGGGCTTCTCGCCTACTGGTTCGAATATGCCACGGCGTTCCGCCAGATCATCCTCCAAGGCCTTCCCAACACGCCGTGGATCAACCTCGGGAGCCTTGCCGCGGCCGTCGTACTCGCCTTCGTCGGGATCGGCGTGCTCCTTCGCTACCGGCGCCATCACGCCCGACCGCACGCCGAACGGATCGTCCGGCTGCCGACGGACCGGGCGGTCGCGCGGGACTTCCTAGTCCTGCTCGCGGGGGTCTCGATTGGCGCGGCCGCGCTGATCCTGCATCCCCTCCCGGGGACCGACCAGCGCACGACCGCTATGACGTTCCTCTGGTTTGTCCCGCTCATCGCGGCCATCGCCCTCGCCGCGGGCGCGCGCCGTCCGCTGCTCTTCCAGCGCCCGGGACCGTTCGTGCTCACGTGGCTCGGCGCCATCGGGCTATCGGCCGCCCTGGCGATCGTCGCGACCCTCGCGATCTCGACCAACAACACGCTGATCTCGCCGGAACGGCACGCCGAGTATCTCCTCATCCCGATCGGCCTCCTCACCGCCATCGGGGTCGGTCGACTGGTCGCGCGGCTCCAGGATCGCGCCGGGCGCGCGGGGGCCATCGCCGGCGGCCTCGCCGTCGTCCTCCTCCTCGCGTCGAACGCCGCGATCGCGTACCCGCCCCAGACCCTGTTCGGCGGCTTCCAGGAGGGGCTCACGCCGCAGGACGCGGCCCTCTGGATGTGGATCGGCATCGCCACGCCGCCGACGGTGACCGTCGCGTCCGACCATCGTCTGAGCTCGATGATCTTCGGCTTCGACGGGAACAACGCGACGTGGGACACGACCCCCGCGCTGTTCACCGGCGACGACCGGAAGGCCGCCCTGGCCGAGCTCAATTCGAGCGACGCGCCTCACACCAACCGCGCGGTGAACCTCGTCGCCGTCGATGCGGCGATGCAGAACGGTGTGGCGCTCAACCCGGCCGACCTCGCTCCACCGATGAGCCCGCAGGCCGAGGCGTGGCTCGCCGATGGCCCGCCGTTCATCGCGATCTACGAGAACGGGGCGCAGTGGGCCTACTGGGTCCTCGACCCGTCGGCCCCGGCGGCATAGGGCACGAGGGTCGCGTCCCGGCGCCAGGTGAGGACCGGCACCGGCCCTCGCGCGAGCTCCGTCAGGGCCGCGCGCGCCCAGCGAAGCTTCGCGAGCTTTCTCTCCGGGTTCGGCTCGCTCGCGTACTCGACGGAGGAGAACTCGAACCCCCACAACAGGATGCGGCGCGCGCCGACGTGGGCGGCGAGGTAGGCCCCCCGGTCGCCGTCGGTGAACCCGCCGACGTCGAGCAGGCTCTCCGACGGCGGTCCGGCCCAGGAGCCGGCCAGGTCGCCCTCCGCCTGCGGCACCCACTCCTCGAGGGCGTCCACGTTGTCGCCGTGGGCGTGCACGATGAGAAGGGCGCCCTTCGCGCAGGCCGCGATCTCCGATGCGACCGGCCCGTCGAGGTCGGTCGTGATCACGTCCGGCGTGAGCCCGCCGTCGAGGCAGCGCGCCGCGGCCCCGTCGGCGGCGACGATCGCGGGGGCGGGCCGGCTCAGCGGGAGACGCCAGACCGGGGGAGCGCCCGCACCGGGCGCCAGCCCCACCACGATCACATCCCTTCCGGCCAGGCGCGGGGCGATCCGGGGCAACGGGGGTCGCCGGCCGGCGACGGGAAGAAGGTCGTGAAGGCGGTCGGCCGCGGCCCGCTCGCGGTCCATGGAGAAGCCGAACTCGCGCTGGATGCGGGCGTAGAACGGGGCCCACTCGGCGTACTCCACGATTACCGTTCTGTGACGGAACACGCTTTATAATGTGGCGGCGGCTCCCCCGACCCGAGGACCAGAGCCAATGCGACCGCTCGCCCAAGAGATTCTCGCGCACCTTCCTAGTGAAACGAAGCGGGGAGCGGCCCTGCCGCCTCCGACGAACGACGATCAGGAGCTCGAAGCCGTCCTGGCCTCCCTCAAGACGAACATCAAGGTCGTCGGGTGCGGCGGCGGCGGCTGCAACACGATCAACCGGCTCGCCGAGGAGGGCCTGAGCGGGGCCGAGATGCTCGCGTGCAACACCGACGCGCAGCACCTCCTCGCGATCCACGCCCCCAAGAAGATCCTCCTGGGACGACGCCTCACGCGCGGGCTCGGCGCCGGCGCGCTCCCGCAGGTCGGCGAGCAGGCGGCCCGCGAGGCCGAGGACGAGCTCAAGAAGGCGCTCGCCGACTCGGACATGGTCTTCATCACGCTCGGACTCGGCGGCGGCACCGGCACCGGCTCCGCGCCCGTCGTGGCCCAGCTCGCGAAGGACGCGAACGGCGGCAACCCGCTCACGATCGCCGTTTGCACCCTCCCGTTCTCGAGCGAGGGGCTCGTCCGGACGGAGAACGCGATGTGGGGCCTCGAGCGCCTCCGCTCCACGATCGACACCGTCATCACGATCCCGAACGACCGCCTCCTCGAGCTCGTGCCGCGCCTCCCGATCCAGACGGCGTTCAAGGTCGCCGACTCGGTCCTCGCGCGCGCCATCCGCGGCATCACGGAGATCATCACGCGCCCCGGCCTCGTCAACTTGGACTTCAACGACCTACGGACGATCATGAAGGGCGGCGGCGTCGCGCTCATCGGCATCGGGGAGTCCGAGAGCGAGAACCGCGCCGAGGACGCCGTCCTCGAGGCGATCAACTCGCCGCTCCTCCGCGTCGATATCGCGGGAGCGACGGGCGCGCTCATCAACGTCACCGGCGGCCCGGACATGACCGTCAGCGAGGCCCAGAAGGCGGCCGAGGTCGTCCAGAAGGCTATTTCTCCGACCGCCCGGATCATCTGGGGAGCGGCGGTCGACCCGACGATGCAGAGCACGATCCGCGTGATGCTGGTGGTCACCGGAGTTAAATCCCCCCAGATTTTCGGGGGCGCCTCGGGTGCGTCTGGCCCGGCCCGCAAGTCGGGCCCGGACCTCGATGTCGTCCGCTAGGATCAACATGGCGTTCCTCGACCGCGCTCGGCGCGTGCAGGATAATGTCGACGGCCGCCTGCGGAGCGTGGGCCACGGCAAGTACGGCCGCATCCTCCGGATGGCGCGCAAGCCGACCTCCGAGGACTACGTGCGCGTGCTCGGGATCGTCTGGCTCGGGGCCGTGATCATCGGGACCACGGGATTCGTCCTGTACATCTTCTTCTCGCAGGCCGGCCCGTGGCTCTGGGCGCACTACATCCAGAACCTCTAAGGGATCCAACGATGGCAGGGAATCCGAACGACGAGGGGATCGGTCTCCTCACCGGGGACGAGAACACCCCCGAGGCGGCGCCGACGAAGGCGCCGGTCGGCGTCCGCCCCGTCGTCCCCCAGCCCGCGGCCCCCGCTCCGGTGATCAAGGCCGAGATCCCGGGGCTGCTCAGCTTCAAGGCCGCCGACGACACGACCCGCGCGGTCACCGCCGGCACGATCACCACGCTGTCGGCGGTCCTCACGAGCGCCCACGGCGAGCCCGGCCCCGCGACGGTCGCCGTGGAGATCGCCTACACCTCCACCTACCCGGGGGAGGGCGCCGAGTGGCCCGTCTCCTGGATGCCCCCGGGGAAGCGATCGTTCCTCGACCTCGTGGCGCGCAAGGAGAAGGTCATCGTCACGCTCCAGCCCAACGTCGGCGTCGCGTTCAGCTTCGAGGTCACCGCCCCGGTCGGGGTCCGGTACGGCGACCGCGTGGAGATCCGGCTCATCGCCCAGTGGGGCGAGGAGCGGCCCGCGCGCCTGACCCTTTCGTGCGTCGCACGACAAGCCGTCCTCGCGATCAAGACGTCGCGCAACTACGAGCGCGAGGTCGCCGACACCCTGCTGGCCCGCGCCGAGGAGAAGCGCGACGTCGTCTTCGCGCTCCTGGTCCCCGCCGCGCTCCGCGGCTACGTCTTCGCCGAGGGAATGAGCTTCGAGGGCGTCCGCGAGATGCTCAAGGGGATCCGCAAGGCCCGCGGGCTCGTCGCCGGCGAGACGACGCTCAAAGAGGTCGAGCCGCTCCTCGTCCCGAAGATCACCGTCGAAGGGTTCGTCGAGGGCGCCATCGTCGAGCTGATCGCCGGACCGTTCAAGGGCGAGAAGGCCCGGGTCCGGAAGATCGACCAGGGCAAGGAAGAGATCACCGTGGAGCTCATCGAGGCCGTGGTCCCGATCCCCGTCACCGTGCGGGGCGACCACGTCCGGATGCTAGAGAAGGGAGGCGGCAAGAGTGGCGGATGAAGTCAGCGTCCTCGTCGAAGGCGGCAAGGCGACCCCGGGGGCCCCGCTCGGCCCGGCCTTGGGACCGCTCGGCGTCAATGTCGTCCAGGTCGTCCAGCAGATCAACGAGGCGACGAAAGGGTTCGTCGGCCTCAAGGTCCCCGTGCTCGTGCGCGTCGACCCCGCGACGCGCGCCTTCACGCTCGTCGTCGGCCGTCCTCCCGTCGCCGCGCTCCTCCTCAAGGAGGCCGGCAAGGAGAAGGGCTCCGGCAAGCCCAAGGGCGAGGTCCTGGGCGACGTGAGCCTGGAGGCCGTCACCCGCATCGCGGAGGCGAAGGGCGAGGACCTGTACGGCCGCTCCATCGAGGAGAAGATCAACCAGGTCATCGGCACGTGCACGTCCATGGGCCTCACCGTCGATGGACAGGATCCGCGCACGCTCCTCAAGGAGCGCGTCGCGGCCCGGGGCCCCCGATGATGGGTCCTCCCGGCGGGGGGCCGGGCCCGGATCTCTCGAAGGCCGAGATCGTCGACTACACCGTCCTCTCGGGCGAGCCCGTCGTGAAGCTGAAGCTCAAGGACGGATCGGTCATCGAGGTCAAGCTGATCATCATGAACATCCTGCGCGCCGGGAACGACCCGGCGACCGGCCTCCCCTTCTACGTCGTCCAGTCGGCGCCGATGGTCCGGCTGGTCGAGAGCCCGAAAGAGCTGCGCAAGGGTCCCAAGGGGCCGAGCGGCGACACCAAGTCGCTCCCGGGCTTCGCCTGAACCGACCATGTCCGACCTGAACGAGACCCCCGCCGTCCCCGAGCCCCCCTCGGGGGGCGACGAGCGCGCGGGGCTCTACCTCGCCGGGGCGACGCTGATGGCGCTCGGGTGGGGCCTCGCCGTCGTCCTCAACCTCATCCTCCACGCGGTCGCCCCCGCGGGCGGCCTCCCCTTGGGACCGATCGTCGTGTACGCGACGTGGGGCGCCTACGCGCAGGCCGCGGCGCTCATCGGCCTGCTCACGGGCGCCGTCGGGGCCGGCATCTTCTGGGTCGCGAGCTCCGCCCCCGAGGGACCGCTCGTCCTTCCCGGCTACAACTACTGAGGCCGGGGCGCCCCCCGACTAGGCCCGGCCGATCCGCCGTGACGGCGGCAGCGGGACCCCCGGCGAGCCCTTCTGGCGCTTCTGCAAGGCGATGCAGTCCGGGCACATCCGCTCGTCCGCGTCGAGGCAGTTCCGGCAGAACGTCCTTCCGCACAGCGCGCACCGGAGCGACGCCGGCGATCCACATCGGGCGCAGGTTCCTACGAGCATCGGCCCCCCGATCGGTCTACCGGCCGAGGACCCTCGCTCGCTTAAGCGCTTCCACGAACCCGTCCGCGTAGCCCCGGACCGAGACGTAGTCGGCGGCGGCGCGCGCCCTCGGACTGCCGTTCGCGAAGCTCACCGAGTAGCCGGCGGCGCGGAGCATCGGGACGTCGTTGTCGCCGTCCCCGGCCGTAAGGCAGTCGTCGATCGTGAGGCCCCGGGTGAGGAGCGCGGTCCGCAGGGTCGGGAGCTTGCCGCTCCCTTCGGCCATCAGGTGGAGCGCGTAGCCGGTCGACTCCACGGCGACCCCGGTGCCCTTCAGGTGCGGGCGGATCGCCGAGAGGGCGACCGTGGACTCGAGGGCGACCTCGGTCTCGCGCCACCGGTCCGTGAACAGCCGCACGACGGGGAGCCCGGCCGATCGAAGACGTCGGAAGGCTGCGAGGGCGGGCCGTCGGTCGCACATCCGCCGCACGACCTCCCGCCCATCACGACGCTCGTAGAGCAGCCCGCCGTTCTCCGCCACGATGGGCCCGGTCAACCCGAGGGAGCGGTGGAGCGCGAGAGCGATCGGAAGGACGTTCCCCGTCGCGAGCACGACCGGGACCCCGGCGTCCTCCAGCCGGCGGACGGCATCGATCGCCCCAGGGTCGAGGCGACGCCGGGCGTCGGTGAGCGTCCCGTCGACGTCCGTGACGACGGCGCGGATCGAACCGGGGGTCGGGCCCCTCGAGGCGCGCATTCCAGGACCGCCTCCAGGCTAGGGCGACGTCCCGGCCGTCGCCTTGTGCCGGGCGAGGGCCGCGCGGAGCGCCGAAGCGACCTCCTGTCCGTCCCGACGGCCTCGCAGTTCCTTCATCAGGTCGCCCATGAGGGGAGAGAACGCCGCGTCGCCGCGCTCGGCGATGAGCGGGGCGTTCGCGTCGACGACGCGCGCGGCGAGCGTCGCGAGGTCGTCCGACGGCCCCGTCGCCAGCCCCGCCTTCTCGACCGCTTCGAGGGGGGACCGGGCTCCCTTTCGGAGCTCGACGAGGACGGGAAGCATTCCTTCCTTGGCGATCGTGCCGTCGGCGACGAGGTTGAGGAGCGCCGCGAGGCCGTCGTCGGGGATCTCGGCCGCCGGGGGCGCGGGGGCCTCGGTCTCGGCGATCGGTACGTCCTGGGTCAGGAGCCGGGCGACGAGCGGGGCGGGGAACCCGCGATGGACGAGGGTCTCGAACGTTTCCATGGCACCGCCGCGCTGGATCTGTCGTACGACCTCGGGTCCGAGGGCGTACTCGGTCGCCAGGCGCGCGCGGGCCGCCTCCGGACGCTCGGGCAGGTGCTTAGCGAGCGCCGCCAGTCGACCCGGGGCGATCCGGATCGGGGGCACGTCGGTCTCGGGATACATGCGGTCCCGACCCGGCAACGGCCGGGAGTACCGGGTCCGTCCGTCTGGGAGGGGATCGCGCGTCTCGCCCGGGACGCCCTCCAGGGCTTGCAGCGCTCGGTCGCGGACGAGCGCGAGCGCCTTTTCGGCCACCCGCGCGTCGGGCGCCGTGACGAGAACGAACGCATCGTCGGGGGCCAGGCCCAGCTCGCGCCGGAGCCGCTCGACGGCGTCCGGGTCGAGCCCGTAGCCGGGGAGCTCATCGGAGTGGATGAGCCCGCGGAGACCGGCGGCGCGGGCGTGATCGGCGAGCTCCCGGCCGAGCCGTTCGCTTCCACCCTCGGGGGCCCTCAGGAGGCCGCCGAAGCCGGGGAGCCGGAGCGCCCGCACGGCGTGGCCCTTTCGGGCCGCGTCGGGGAGAAGCCCGGTCGCACCCTTCGGCAGCATCGGCGCGACGTCGACGGTGGTCTCGGGCGGGAGCCGGGCGCCTCGTTCCGTGAGACGGTCGCGGGCGCGCAGAAGCATGTGTTGCCGCTCGTCCTCCGCTTCGACGAAGCGCGGCAGGAGCCGAAGCTCCTGGACGCCCTTGATCTCGACGCGGGTGCCGCCCTCGATGGATACGTTGACGTCCTCGCGGATCGTTCCGACGCCGCGCCGGACGCGCCCCGTGGCGCGGAGCAGCATCCCGATCTCCTCGGCGACCTCGCGGGCCTCGGCCGGTGCGGTGATGTCCGGACCCGTCGCGATCTCGACGAGCGGGATGCCGAGCCGGTCGAGACGGTAGACGATCCCTTCCGGCGACTCGCCGATCTTGCGGGCGGCGTCCTCCTCGAGGCAGATCGTCGGGATCGCGTGCCGCTTCCCGCCGACCTCGAGCCAGCCGTCGACGCCGACGAGCGCCGTCCGCTGGAAGCCGGCGGTGTTCGAGCCGTCGACGACGATCTTCCGCATGACGACAATCTCGTCGAGGGGGCGGGCGTGCAGGAGCAGCGTCATCGTGAGGGCCACGTCGAGCGCGGCCTCGCTCAGGGCGTGCGGCGGTTCCTCGTCGAGCTCGACGAGGCAGCTCGACGGGACGATCTCGTACCGGAAGAGCAGATCACGGGCGGCCTGGAACGCCGCCGCCGGATCGACGGCGCGATTCTCCCCGCCGGTGGCGCGCAAGCGCCGCACAACAGAGCCGCGGACCTCCTCCGTGAGATCCGCCGGGCAGGCACAGAAGAGCTTGCCGGTCGCGAGCTGCTGGTGCACCTCGAGGCCGGCCTTCACGGCTCCCCCGACGTCACGCGGCGCTCGGAGAGCTCGCCGGCGCGGTCCGTGAGGAGAAGGTGGGCGATCTCCTCGGGATCGCTCGAGCGCCCGAGCGCCCAGAGCAGCTTCACGTACGCCGTCTCGGGGAGAAGATCCTCGGCGTAGACGACCCCGGCGCGAAGGAGCTCCCGACCGGTCGCGTAGACGTAGGGATCGACGGCCCCGGCAAGGCACTGGGTCGTCATCACGACGACCACGCCCCGCTGGATCGCGGACCGGATCCAGGGAAGGTGAACGGAACTGACATGCCCGAGCCCGGTCCCGGCGAGAACGACCCCGCGGAGCGGCGTGACGAACGCATCGGCCTGCGTCGGAGTCAGCCCCGGGTAGAACCATAGGAGACCTCCCTCGCGCCCCAGCCGCCCGTCGAAGCGCACCGGTCCTTTGCTCGGCGGGCGCACCGCGCCCTTCCAGACGAGCTGATCCCGGTCGACGAAGCCCAGGGGGACGACGTTCCGGCTCTCGAAGGCGTCCCGGCGGCTCGAGTGCATCTTGCGGACGCGGGTCCCGCGGTGGACGGCGAACCGGTCGTCGGAGAGTCCGTCGTGCATGACCACCACGACCTCGCCGATCTCCGCCTCGCGCGCGATCCGGACGGCCGTCGTCAGGTTCGTGAATCCGTCGGAGGACGGGCGATCGGGAGAGCGCTGGGCCCCGACGACGACCACCGGGCCCGGGAGATCCTCGATCAGGAAGCTCAGCGCCGCCGCGGTGAACGCCAGGGTGTCCGTCCCGTGGGCGACCACCACTCCCCGGGCCCCCTCTGCGAACGCCTTTACGACGTGCTCGGCCAGGACGAGCCAATCCTCCGGAGAGATGTCCTCGCTGAGCCGGTCGAACACCGGCACCACCCGAACGGGCCCGCCGCGTTCGAGATCCGGGTAGAACGCGAGGATCCCGGCCTTGTCGTTCACCGGACGTACTCCACCCGTCCGGTAATCGACCCGCGATGCGATGGTGCCGCCCGTCGACAGGAGAGCGACCCAGGGTCCGGTTGCCAGCCCCGTGGCTTCCGGAGCGGCCGAGGCGGCCGTTCCTCCGTCCGCCCCGTTCCCGTTCGACGGTTCTTCGGGGAGCACCGCGAGCGTATCGGTGGGCTCGACGCGGACCCCGACGTTGTACCCGTTCTCGAGCTTGATCTGGACCATCCGAGGTCCGGAGAGCTCGTGCGAGGGGACCGTCGTGCCTCGCCAAGTCCGGCCGTCCGCGCTCGTGAGCTCGATCCGCCGCCCCTGCGGCAGCTTCCGAAGGGTCTCCCAAGGGTCGGGGACGGCCGGTCCGCTCATCGTCAGATCCGCCGCGAATCCACGGCGCGGCGGCCTCAGCGCGCCGCGCTATAAAGGATGGGCCGGCGGGCGGGCTCGGCGTCCCCGGGCTTTTATACGGGACCCCCCTCGGCGCCCGCCGAAGAGGGGACCCTTCTTCGGTGCCCGTGTGGGGTAGCTACGGGATTCGGGAGCGATTCCGAGCCCGCTACAATGGATTATCCTAGAGGCCTGCGGAGCCTCAGACCTGGGTTCGAATCCCAGCACGGGCGCTTCCCTCTCTCGGGGAGCAACGTTCCGCGTTGCCGGCGGAGGAGAGGGTTCCGGTTACCCCACTTGGGGCCGGCCGCCCGCCCGGCCCGGGACCCCAAGTGCCTAAGCGCGCTTCCCCGGATCCAGAGGAAGGCAAAGCGCTCCCGATGGTCCTTAGGGGGCGGAGCCCTAGCGTGCATCACCGGCCGCCGAAACCCTTATGCCAATTGACTCCAATTTAGTCTTATGGCCACGGCCCTCGATCGCCCGACCACAATCACCGTCACCGAGCGAACGCGACGGCTCCTCGAGTCGGTGAAGGGCGAGGGCGAGAACTACGACGAGATGATCCAGGGACTCTTAGAGGAAACAATCTTCGACGAGGCTTTCTATCAGGAAATCGAGCGTCGCTGGAAGTCGGAGAAACGCATTCCGGGCCGGGCGGTGCTCAAGCGGGCGGGCTTGGAGTGAACCTGTACGAGCTCGCGTTCCTCGAAACGGCGGAGAAAGAGTTCTTAGCACTCGGTCGCAGGGATAAGCGCCTGTTCTCGGAGAAGCTGGTCTACCTCCTTCGGAATCCCTTTCGATCCTACCCCTGGCTCCGCGTACGTCAAGGCTCCCGTCATCCCGGGGAGTGGCGATTCCATCTCGGCGAGTTTCGAGTCTTCTATCGAGTTGACGGAACGGAGGTTGTGATCACCCGCATCGTCGCCCGCCCGAAGGCGTACCCTCGGCGTCCACCGAAAGCCCCTCGCCGCGACAAGTGATTCTACTAAGGGGCCCCCGACCACTTCGCCTCCGACTACGGCCCAGAGCCCGGGGCCCCCGCTTCTGGGCAGGGCACGCCGGGCATCGGCGGAGTTCGAGATAGGTCGAATCCTTCGCCCTTAGATTACGGTCGAATCCCAGCACGAGCGTCCCCCCAGGGGGGACGAATCCGACCGAATCGGGTGGACTACTCGGCCCCGCGGCTGTTCAGTTGACTTTACCAGCGACAAGGAACCCTCTCTGGATTCAGCACATCGCGCATTGCTCGCGGGTCGGTTCGATTCCGCACGAGCCTACATCGAAGCGGGGGTAGTACCAATTCGGGCAAATTTGCACTACCCCTTCCATTTGCGCGACGGAGGCGTTAGCCCGAGGGCGACTCAGAATCCGAGTCCCGGAGCTACGCTGTCCCCAGGGGTTTGTAACCGCGACAATAGCATGGTGATCGCCAAGATCCCCACAAGTGTCTCGATATCACGGGCGTAGTCCGTTGCTGAGATCGTCACGAGATGCCCAATCTTGAACCTCGCAAGAACGACGTCATCTGACAAGAGGGTCCGAAGACCGTCCGACAGCTCATACGCTCTGCCCCGGAAGTCGAATGCGAACGGGGGCGGCCCGTTTGTAACGATACGGATTGGTCCCCACTGAGTCCAAAGGCTCCAATCGACGCGGCCGCCGACCTGTATAGTTGCAATTGACGGTTCGGTTGGGGGCTCGGTGCGAATGACCCAGGGCTCGTGATAATACCCTGGCCTCGCCCGAGTGATAGAAGCCGGCGGAAAGATCGCCGGCACAGCTATCCAATGGATGTTCTGGCTTCTAGCTTCAATCCTGTAGGCACCCCAGGCCGACTTTGCAGTCAGGACGAGCCCGCCTTGGGCCGCGTCAGCGAGGTTTCGGTAAGTTCCTGGAGAGGGTCCAGACCTGTCGCCTGCCATACTGAGGCCTCTGAGAGTACCCCCGCCCGTATCTCAAGGCTTGGCTCGCCGGAGCGCGCGACCAATCGGGGCCCTCGAGGGGCGAGCGCACGCCGTTGGAAACCGAGCCGGGGCAGGGCCGGGATTCTGTTATATGCATTAAATCCATGTACAGTACATGAGCGCGTCCCAGGACCGTCTCACCAGCATCCCGGTGCACGCTGCGACTGTCAAGCTCCTCCAGCAGCTGAAGACCGGTGCCCAGAACTGGGACGAGTTCCTTCTATCGGCGTTCGAGGACATGCTCCCTCCCGAAACGATCGCCGAGCTGGAGCGTCGGGAGCGGAAGGAGAAGAGTCGCTCCTACGCCCAGATGAGCGGCGGTCGGGCCCGCCGGCCGCGTGCGCTTCGGTCTGCCCGTGCCCCGTAGACCCCTCGCTCCCTGGACGGAGCAGTTCACTTTCCTGGAATCGGCCGAGAGGGAGTTCTATGCCTTACCCCCCGAGGTCCAGAAGAGCTTCCTTGAGGCCTTCCCACAGTTCGCTCGGCACCCGACCCGTGCGACCCTGAGCCTGGATGTGGCACCGTTGCGGGACCGCGGCGGACGTTGGCGATTGAAGGTCGCGGGGGGCCATCGGGGGATCTATCGGATCGTCCAGGGGCGGCCTGATTTCGAGATGTTCCAAAGCAGGGACGAGGTGTACCAGAGCGTCCGACGGTTTCTGATTTCTCGCGGTTCGCGAACCTAACTCCGCCTCGTTCCAGGGAATCGGTGACCGATCCGAGAGCGTGTCCTGCACGTCGATTCCTCGATCGACCCGACGAATCCCGGTCGCCGCTGGTCTGATTTCGAATCCCAGCATGGGCGTCCCCCCCTGGACGACCTAGCCCTTCTTCGCGATCGGAGGGCGGTGCTCGCGCTCCAGTGTGTCCAGCTCCGCCCCGACGAATTCCCAGAGCGCATCCGGGTCCAGCCGATAGTATTCGTGGACAATCTGGTTTCGAGGCTCGTTCACGTGTGCTCACGGGACCTCCGAGGGACCTTCCACGGCGACGCAAGCGCTCGCCTTGCGGCCTCTCCGAGCTTGAGCAGCTCGTACGCGACCGCTTCTCGGGTCTTCGGGTCGGCCAGGAATCGGTGCCAGGAACGCCGGACGCAGGCGGAGGTTTGCCTCTCGGAAAGCGCACCGCCCCCAACTATGTCAATCGAACTTGACCAACGGATTATAGCCCCCTTCTACCGCGAACCTGCTGGGCAAAGGTGGGGTCATCCTCGGTGGAGAAACTTCCGCTGAAAGGGGTCGGGGTCCGGGCGGTCCGGTCCCTTGCGGCCGCGCGGGCGTCCTGCTCTCCACGGTACCCCTTCCGAGCCCCCGCTACGAGTCCGCCGCGCGGAGCGCTCTTCCGCCTCCGTATTGGGAGCCGGGTCGGCGGCGGACGAGCGTAGGAATCGAGCAATGACCGACGAAGCACCAACGCTGACGAGTTCGACGGCATTCCTCGATGAGCCCGGAGGGAAGCTGTTCCCCGGGATGAAGTGGCTGACCCCGCGGCGGTTGGCGTTCTTCCTCATCTTCTGGATCTCGATCTTCTTCGCCGGCAGCATCTTCATCAACAACCCATTCACGGGTTCCGCCGGGGCGACGAACTGGGACGTCGGGGCCAATTCGCCGAACTACTACTGGGTGGTGATGTACCTCCACGGGCTCAACACCGGGCTCGTCGGACTCGCTGCGCTCGTGGCGTGCGACCTCTTCAACCTGCCCTCTTTGCGCGTCCGCCGCGGGATCCTGGGCGGCGTGATGGTCGCCGGCGTGCTCGCTCCCATCGGAGCGATCTTCAACACCTCGGCCCCCTGGACCAACGCGGGCCTATGGGTCCAGATCGCGGCGTTCCTGGCGCTCGACGAGATCGTGATCCTCTTCCTCTGGGGGATGCTGGAGGTCTGGAGAGAGGGGGCGCCTCGGAGCCGGACCCTGCCGTTCATCACCGCGACGCTGACCGGCGCCGCCATGCTCTTCGCCGCCCTGATGGGACACCTCGCCGGGACGATCCTGGGGTTCGGCAACAACCCCCCGGTCCTCGGCTGGTACGCCACCCAGGAGATCGGCGAGTCGTTGGGGGATTTCGCCGGCAACCTGATCGCTGCGCATTCGTACCTCATGACGTCGGCCGTCCCCGCGGGCGTACTGTCGCTCGTGGCCGTTCGTTTCGGCTACTACGGTCTGAAGGGACGGACCAAGAAGCTGGCCCAGACCGGGCTCGCGCTCGTCTGCGTCGACCTCGTCCTACAGATGGGCATGGCGCTCCTCGTGGGATTCTCGAACTGGCCCGGAAACCTTCCCCCTGAGATCGCGTCGATGCCGCTCCTGCCGAGCTTCGTCGCGGTGAACGACGCGGTCGACTTCCTGTTCTTGATCCTCGGGGGAGCCCTCCTCCTCGTCGCCCTCCTGATCGCAAGCGGCCGGCTGCAGGGATGGAAGATCCCTTCCAACCTGCCTCTTCGGGTGCTCCCGCTCCTGATGCTGGTCATGTTCACGGTCGTGACGGCCGCGACCGAGCCCGAGGACGGGAGCGTCCTGGGCGCCCCTACGCTCGCCTGGCTGCGTCTGTACATCGCGTTCTATCTCACGATGCTCGTGGCGCTCTCCGCGGTCTTGTCCGAGCGTCTCCTAGGGGACCGGTACAAGATGAGGCTCGGATGGACCACGACGGCGGGCGTGCTCCTCACGTTTGCCGGCGTGATGGTCTACCTTTCCACCGGAGTGTACGACGTGGGATTCGTCACGGTGGCGGGCCTCTTGCTGATCGGATTCTCGTTCGTGAGCATGGCGTGGTGGGGGCTGACCACGGGCTCTTCGACACCCAGCCCGTGACGGGGCGGTCGGTCGGTCGGCCCGGATTCGCCTCCTCGCATCACGGGACTCCGGGGCCATGTTCGCACCCGTTGGAGCACCCCCCCTGCCCGGTGGGGCGGGGGCAGCCGACGGCGGGACGTACGGTGAGCGTCGACGGGCTCGTCCCACGCGCTTCGCGTGCTCTTAACCCGGGTCGGCGTCGCCCGGACGTGATCCGACTCGAAGCAATGAGCGACCCGGACTTCGAAGCGTCCAGGGCTCGCGCGATCCCGCGTCACGCCGCGGACCAGGTGCGCCGAGGGCTTTGGACGGAGAAGGACGCAGAAGCGGCGAGTCGCGCCGAATTCGCGCAGCTCCTCCCCCAAGGACGCTCCACCCCCTTCTATCACTTCTGCCACATCGTCGACGGCCCTACCGGAGCGCGCGTCGGCGAGACCTGGTACATCGTTCGGACGCACGGCGGCAAGGTCCAGTTCTGGATCGATTGGATCTGGATCGACCCCCCGCACCGACGACGCGGCTTGGCCTCTCAGGTTCTTCGCCATCTCGAGGAGGAAGCCGTCCGGCTCGGGGCCGATCGGGTCGCCCTCCACGTCGTGGCCGACAACGAAGGCGCGATCGCCCTGTACTCGAAACTCGGCTACCGGACGACCAATATGCGTCTGTCGAAGCCGCTCTCGCCGGCCCCATCATTGGAAACCGGGCGAGCGGGCCCCGACGTGTGAGCCGGGCCGGGGCAGCTTCAAGAGCGCGGTCGCGTTCCGCAGCGCCATGTCCGACCCGGCGGTCTGCGCCAGTTGTCTGAAGCCGCTACCGAAGAACGCCGCGGCGTGCCCGTCCTGCGGGGCGATCCCTGAATCGGCGCAACAGCACACCGGCGGCAGCGGCGGCTGATCTCGCGTCGAACCTCTCCGGAAGGGTCCTCTCGCTCACCGAGGCGTGCCCTTCGCGTCGAGGGCGCCAACGAATCTCGGCGCGGCCGCCGACGGGAACCGGCGCGATCCGCTGGGCGTCGCGCCGGATCACATCTTCTTCTCGAAGTCGAGGACCGTCGCGAACAAGGCAGAGTAGAGGTGGTTCACTCGCGGGTCGAGCTCGAGCTCCCAGACGTCACGGACCGCCAGGATCTTGTGGCGCACTCGACCCCACACCTCACCCCCGGGACCGAGGATCTCGTACTTCCGTCGAATGATGTTCCCCCGGGTGTGCAGGTAGACCTGTCCGTCGGGCGAGACCCAGGTGGCCTTGAGCCCGCCGAGAAGGCTCCGCTGCATCTCGATGCGGCCGACCTCCGACTGGGTGGGCGTATCCACGACGTGGAAGGTGGCGGCGTTCCCCCCGACGTCCTTCCGGATCTGCATGGCGAGATTGCCGTGGGGGTCCTTCACGTCGTAGGTGTACTCGCGGCGTCGCGTCGCCCACCGCCCGACGTAGTCCCCCGCGATGGAACCGACGGCGGCGCCGACGAGCTGGCCCTTCACGTTCTGGGAAGCGTCGAGCCCGATCGTGCAGAGGACCACCTTGTTCTGGTCCATGACGTCGTAGTTCTTCCCGAGCGACATGATCGCCATCTTCATCAGGAGCGTTCCGTGGCCGGAGAGCGACTGGACCAGAGGCGAGGGGGGCGAGACCGCCATGCGCCCACCGAGGGAGACGTAGTAGGTAAACCCGTCGGGGCCTGGCGGGGCCTGCGTCGAGCGGCGAGCGGTCGCCGTGCCCTCGCGGGCCCTCGTGGGGTCGCCCCCGAGGAGGCGCGTCCGGCAGGGTCAAGGGGGCGGGGAGGGGCCGGCCGGCGCTCGCTCGTCGAGGAGGTACGGTACGAGCGGGCTGTCGATGTACTCGAGGACCTTCTCCGTCCCTTTCTCGAGGCCCGTACGGTGGGCCATCCGGAGAACCCCCTCGGCCACCGTCGGCTCCAGCGGCGGGATCTCCTCGATCGTGGTCGTGACGGGCGTGGCATGGCGGTCGAACCAGGCGAGGAACGCGCGGAACCTCGGGAAGGCGCACTGGAAGAGCTGCAGCTGCAGCCGCACGTCGGGGGGGATCGGCGTGGCGTGGTAGCTCTTCATCTCGTAGAACCGCTCGCGAGCGTCCCAGTAGTCCGGCTGAGCGTAGACCCCGACCTCCCCGTTGATGAGGATCATACGGCTCCGGGGCCGGGAGAGCCCCATCACCTCGCTGCGCCGGAACGCCTGCAGGACTTGGGCCACCGCCGCCAGATGTCGATCTCGCTCCCCTGGGGCGAGCCGGAGGTCGGCATCGTGGAGCTCCTCGTCGAACAGCTCCGCCGCCATCTGGTTCATCGCCGTGCGGGTCGGGCGGCGCGACTGGGCGAAGTCGTAGCTGTAGCGCGAGAGGGTCGCGTCAATCGCCTTGCCGACGGCCATCCCGATCTCGTCGGCCTCGGTCACCGGACGCGGGAAAGCGGTGCGTACGATCTCGTGGGCCGCGAGCGTCTTCACCGTGGTCATGAGAGCGGGACCGACCGACCCACGGCGCACGAGTATTGGTGGTATTCGGCTCCACGGTCGCGCGGCCGGCCGAAGCGTCACGGGCCCGGGTCCGGGTGGCCGACCTGCTCCGACGGTTCGCGAGGGCGACCGGAGGCACGGAGAAATAGGACGCCGCATGTGGACCCTCGATGCCGCTTTGGGAGGAGAAGCCCGACGCGTGGCATGAGATAGTGCCCGGGGTTCGCCGCCGCATCCTCGCGCACGCTCCCGAGGTGATGCTGGTCCTCTACCGGATCTCCCCCGGGTGCCTCTTCCCTCGCCACACCCATCCCCACGTCCAGTCCGGAACCGTGCTCGAGGGCGGGGGGGAGTTTCGGGTCGGCGACGACGTCTGGAAGCTTGTCCAAGGCTCGTCCTACGTGGTGCCCGGGGGAGTCCCCCACGAGCTTCGCTCCGATCCGCGGACGAGGACCGTCATCTTGGACGTGTTCACGCCCCGACGGGACGACTTCATGTCCGAGACCGTCCCCCACGACCGAACGTAGGACCTGCTATCCGACCGACCGGAGGAGACCGCCGTCGACCGGCAACAAGGCCCCGCTCACGTAGCTCGACAGGTCGCTCCCCAGGAACACGACGGCTCGAGCCAGCTCCTCCGGGGAGCCGATGCGGCCCAGGGGGATCTCCTTCTCCATCCCTCGGAGGACCTCCTCCGGGGTCGTGCCGCGCCGACGGGCGGTGTCGCGGGCGACCTCGTCGATCCGCCCGGTCCGGATGAACCCCGGGAGGATACCGTTCACCCGGATCCCCTTCGGTCCGAGCTCCCGGGCCAGGGTTCGAACGAGGCCGCCGACGGCGATCCGACAAACGTTCGACGTCGCGAGGTTGGGGATCGGCTCGCGCATCGCGACCGAGCCGAGGAACACCATTCGCCCACCGCCGGGGGTCCGAAGCATCACTTCGGCCGCCCGTCGCGCCAGGTACGCCGGGCTCACTACGAGGAGCCCGGCGGCTCGCGTCCAGTCGTCGAATCCCTGTTCCATGAAGAGTCCGGGGTGCGGGGAACCGGTGACATACACGAGCGTGTCGAGGCCGCCCAGATGGCGCACCGCCTCGTCGACGAGGCGGTCCAGGTCCGCCTGTTGGGCGAGGTCCGCGACGACACCGTGGACCTCGCCGTGCGCCCCCAGCCGTGCGACGGCCGCATCGAGGCGACCGACGTCCGATGAGTTGACGACCAGGCGCGCCCCCTCTCCGAGGAACGCCTCCGCCGCCGCGTAGCCGATCCCCCGGCTCGCCGCGGTCACGAGGACCCTCGCCCCCCGGAGCCCTGGGTCGAGCGGCATCGGACCGTCCTAGCCCTCGATCGCCAAGACCCTCGCCATGGCCCCGCTCCCGCCGGCGATCTTGAGCGGGGCTGCGACGACGGTGTACTCGGTCCCTTCGGCCAGCGCGTCCAGGTGGTCGAGCGCCTCGAGGATCCAGATCCCCTGGCCGAGGAGCACCTTGTGGGCCTCGTAGTTCGAGTTCGTGTAGGGATCGATGCTGAGCGTGTCCGTTCCGACCCCGTGGACCCCTTGCTCGACCAACCACCTCGCTCCCGAGGGGTCGATCCCCGGAAAGTCGTACAGGTAGTGCTTCGTCCGGGCCCGAGCGTGGCTCCAGTCCGTTCTCAGGAGCGCGATGTCGGGGTTCCATCCCTTGGGCCAGTGCTTCGCCAGGGTTTTCACCGGGATGAGGTTGCCCTCGAGCTCCGAGCGCACGTCGAGGACGGCCGCCGTTCCGACGAGCCGGTCGGCGGCGATCGCGTCGACGGTGGCCCCGTCCTCGAGGAAGTGCGACGGAGCGTCCATATGGGTGCCGGTGTGGGAGAAGCAGTCGATCCGTTCGATCGAGTACCCCTCGCGCGCGACGAACGCCACGGGCTCGAAGACCGGCGACGGCGAGGTCGACCAGGTCGCCATGTGGGTCTCCAAGAGGGCCGTCAGATCGTGGACGCGACGCCCGGTCGGCATGGTGCCCTCGAGCCTCATGAGGTACTAAAGGGCGGGCCGGGCCGTTCGCGGCCCTTCAGCGAGCAGGAGCTCGGTGGCGGGCGAGGAATCGTTCCAGGCGATCGGCCCCCTCGTCGAGCGCCGACGTCGGGGAGCTGAAGGAGATCCGGAAGTGCCCTTCGCCGTGGGGGCCGAACGCGACGCCGGGAACGACGGCGAGCTTCTCCTCCTCGAGGAGCGACGCGCAGAAACGGAGAGAGGACAGGGGAACGTCGTAGCGGGGAAAGACGTAGAACGCGCCGTCCGGCGCGACCGTCGTGAGCCCGCCGACGCGCGCGAGCCGGGCGAGCAGGTGGTCGCGTCGCTCCCGAAAGATCGCGCGGATCCGGTCCTCCTCAGGCCCGGCGTTCGCGAGGGCCCAGAGACACGCCTTCTGGAGGAACGGGGGCACGCAGCTCAGGGTGTGCTCGACGACCTTCACGAGACGTCGGACCAGCGTCGGGGGCGCGACGGCAAAACCGAGCCGCCAGCCGGTCATCGCGTAGATCTTCGAGAAGCTCCCGATCGTCACGACGGGCACCGCGCCGCCCTCGAGGCTCGCCGGGCTTACGTGACGCCCTTCGTAGACGAGCGACTCGTACGTCTCGTCGCTGATGATCGTGAGGTGATGTTCGCGCGCGATGGCCAGGGCGGCCTCGACCTCGGGGCGACGCAGCACGCGCCCCGTTGGGTTGGCCGGCGAGACGAGGATCAGCGCCTTGGTCCGCGGGGTCACCGCGGCCCGAAGCGCTTCGGCATCGAGCGCGAAGTCGGGTCGGAGCGCCACGTAGACGGGGCGGCCGCCCACCAGCTGGATGGGTTGTTCGAAGAGGTACGTCGGGTCGGGGAGAAGGACCTCGTCCCCCGGCGACAGGGTCGCGAGCAGGGTGGCGTAGATCGCGAACTTCGCCGTCATGACGACGACGTCGTCTGCCCGGGCCGGTATCTGATGCCGCTCGGCCAGTCGTTGCGCGATAGCGCCGCGGAGGTCGGGCATTCCCTGCGCCGAGGTGTAGTGGGTGAACCCCTCGTTCATCGCGCGGTACGCCGCGTCCCGGATCCCCTGGGGCGTGTCGAAATCGGGCTCCCCGATGTGCAGACCGAGGACCGGCTCGCCGGCCTGTCGCATGCGAAACACCTGGTCGACGAGCGAGAGGATCGGCGATTCCGAGATGTCGTCGATCGGCATCGGCGCTGCATGCGGTCGGCTCGGATTAAGGCCGTCGGCCCGGGCGCGCCCGCTCGATCGGCGGATCACCCCATCCCCGGAACCATCATACCGGTGGCCCTCCGGATGATCGCGCGCGCCGTCGAGATGGGCGACCCGACGAGGATCACCACGAAGAGGAACGGCACCGGGATCGAGGAGTAGCTCGCCAGGGCCCGGATCAGGAGCCTGGGGACCCAGAGCCGCCGGGGGCCGGGCCGCCCGACCGAGACCGATGTGACGGAAGGAACGGGCTCGGGGAAGGTCGAGCGGCCGAGCCTCGGGTTATTTGCGGGAGTGCAATACACCCCTCCACCTACGCGACGATGACGTTGACTGGGCGAAGGATAGCGGGATGGCTCTTGCTGGTCCTGTGGATCGGGGTCGGTCTCGTGTCGGTCCCGTACCTGATCGAGTGCCAGCAGACGGGGACGGGGAACCAGGCCATCGGCCTGACGAATCCAGCTCCCGACAGCGGTTGCGGCGCCGTCCCCTGGATCGTCGTAGCCCTCCTCGTTCTCGCCGTCCTCTCGATCATCTGGCTGGATGCGCCCCTCAGAAGGGCGTTCGGGGGACCCCCGCGCCATCCGACTTAGCCGCGGCCCCCTGAGCTCTCGATCCCCGGACCCGAAGCAATCGTACACGCCCGGGCCTTCGGCGGCCCAGGGAGTCGTCTGGGCCGCCCTCGAAGCTCCCTCGCGCCCTCCGGGCCGGATCGCTCGCAGGAGCTATCCCGCCGAAGCCGGAGACCACGCCCCGGGGAGGGGAGCTCCACGGCCCCAGCCCGGAGCATCCGGCCAGCCCTTCTGAAGCACTCATCTGCCCGCCGGCCGTACAACGAAGTGATCGGCGCACGCCGTTCGCATCGAGCGATGGTCGACTCCGAGGCGTATGTCTGGCACCGTCGCGCCGGCTTGATCCTGGCGATCCGCTATCTCCGAACCCATCACGTGGAGGTCGTCGACACCCCGATGGACGAGCTGCCGAAGCTCTCCCGACGGATGATCCGTCTCGCCCTTCGGATGTTTCCGAGGTTCCTCGACCGGGCCGACCTCGCGTTCCCCGTCATCATCGCGGGGAGGGGATGGTACCAGATCGCGCTCGACGGACGGCACCGGATCTCGAAGGCTATCTGGACCGACCACCCGAGTCTCCCGACGGTCCGGGTCCCATGGCGGTTCGCCCTCGAGATCCTCTGCCCGGGGGTCTACGAGGTGGAGCTGCTGGTCCTCTACCTCCGTCGGGAGCATCGCCGATCCGGGCGTTGACCGATCGGCCCAACGACCTGTCGGCGACCGCCTCCCAGGGGGCCCAAGGCCATCTTCGGAGGACGCGCCCGCACGGGGCCGATCCGCGCGAGACGGTCTGGGCCGGGGTTCGGCGCCCTTCCCGATTGCTCTTATCGGCTCGAGCGGTTGCGGGGAAAGGATGGGAGCGATGGGGGATCGGGGCGTGATCGGTGCCGAGGCGTGGGTTCGCTCGACCGACCGAAGCGCGCGCCGCGGCGCGCGGCGGGGCCTGGTCCTCTTCTTGGTCGTCTCGATCGCGCTGTTGATGGCGGTCCCCGTCAGCCTCGACGCCTTCGCGCACGGGGTGGCCACCCCCCACTTGGGGACCCCCCGGGCCACGACCCCCTCGATCAGCTCCACCGCGACACGGGCGAGCGACGTCGCGACCCCGTTCGTCGCCGGCGGGCACCCGCCCGCGGGTCTCGGGGCGGGACCGAGCGCGATCCTCGCGACGATCGACCTCGTGGACGGGGCGGCCGCACCCGGGGCCGACAACCGCACCTTCAATGGGGTCGGCCCGACCTCGGCCGCGTACGATCCCGAGAACCAGCTGCTCTACGTGGCGTCGACGCAGGGCAGGACCGTTCAGATCGTCAACACGACGACGCGCCAGGTCGTCGGGGAGATCCCGATCGTGGGCACTCCGGTCAGCATCGTCTACGATCCGGCCGGTCGCGAGGTCTTCGTCGCCGATTACAGCTCCAACAACGTCAGCGTGATCAACGACCTCACGAACACCCTCGTAGGTCAGATCCCGATCCCGTCGGGCGTCGTCGGTGTCCAGAGCGGCCCGTCCTCCCTGGTCTACGACAGCCTCAACCACACGGTGCTCGTCGGCCAGTACGGCTCGTCGGGGTGCTGCACCGACAACATCACCGTCGTGAACGGCGTCTCGAACGAGGTGGTCGGCGAGCTCCCCGCCCCGGAGGACGTCATCGGCCTCGCGTACAACCCGAACAGCGAGCTCGTGTACGCGCTCGGCGAGGTCGACCCGGGCATCGGCAACACCGCCCCGGAGGTCGGGATCTGGGACCTGACGACGGGTGCCTCGGCGGGGAACTGGACGCCCTTGGTGCCGCTCGGCTACTACACAGGGATCGCCGTCGATCCGCAGGCCGGCCTCGTGTACCTCGCCTCGAGCGGGCTCGACGCGTTCGCGAACCTGACCGAGATCTCCGCGGCCAACGGGCACGTCGTGCACAACACCACGCTAAGGGAGCCGGGGACCTCCTTCGACGTCGTCTCGGCGGTCTACTCGAACTCCACCGGGAAGATCTACTTCTCCGGAGAGACCGAGGAGCTGTTCACGATCACGGCAGCGTCGGACGCGCTCGTCGGGGGAATTGTCGACGGCTCGTGCATCGAGCGCGTGGCCCTCACCGCCTCCGGGGCACCGTTCGTCGTGCCGGACTCCTGCGCCGACGCCCTGATCTGGCTCGACGGAAAGACCGCGCTCGTCACCCAGACCTCGAACGTCGGGGCGGACCCCGTCGCGGTGGAGCAGCTTCCCGGGACCGGCACGATCGCCGTGGTGGAATCGAGCACCCAGCGGCTGGACCTCGTCGATCCGACAAGCCTCGCGGTGACGCAGCAACTTCCACTCTCCCCGACCTACGGCCACGCCCCGGCCGCCACCACGACCGATTCCCAGACCGGATGGCTCTACTACTATGACACCGGGAACGGCGGCAGCACGACGACCGGCCCGGTCGTGGCGTTCGACACGAGCGGCGACGCGGTCCGCTGGACCTACACCCCGTGCTCCGGCTGCGCCTTCGATGGGCTCGGAGACTCCAACGGCTGGATCTTCGTCGTCGTGATCAACTCGACCGCCGACGCGACGCAGCTCCTCGAGCTCAACGCGACCACCGGCGCGGTGGAGGGGAACCTGTTCGTCGCGTCGAACGGCTCCTTCCTCTACACCTCCTTACCTCAGACCGAGGTCGACTTCGTCGCCAACACCTCGGTGGCGGTGCTCGCCGATCTCGCGCTCGAGGCCGTGATCGCGTTGAACATCTCCTCGGCCGTGACCGTCTGGAACGACGCGAGCGGCCCCGCCACGGGGCCGCTCGCGTACCTTCCGCAATCGAATCTCGTCGCCTTCGCTACCGGAACCCCGGGTGCCTATGCCGTCGAGTTCGCCAACGCCACGACCGGGACCGTGGTCCGCATCGTGCCGATCCCGAACCAACCGACCTCGATAGCACCGGGCGGAACCGGCACCGATGCCTACGTGCTCGAGCAGGGGTACCTTCTGCGGGTCTCGACGCTCGTCGATCCGGTGAACATCTCCGTGCCGGCCGCGGCGGGACTCACCGGGGTGTTCTACCTGAACGGGAGCGGAGGGATCGGCGTCCCGTCGGAGAACTTCGGCGCGGTGTACTGGCTCGGAGCCGCCCTGAACATCACGGGGTTCGCTGCCGTCGGGCCGACGGTGCAGGGCGAGACCCTGACCCTCCAGGCCAACGTCACGGGCGGGTACGGCGCGGATACGTTCGTCTACTCCGGTCTTCCCCCAGGCTGTGTGGCCGCAAATGCCGCGAGCGTGACCTGCGACCCGCTCTCCTCGGGACCGGCGGTCGTCACGGTTCGGGCCAACGATTCCACCGGGCTTCCCGCGACCTCGGCGAAGGCCGACCTCCTGCTCGCGGAGTATCCGCTCGTGGTCAACCTCTCGAGCGCCACCACGTTCTTCCTCGTCGGCACCTCCGCCACCTTCGCGGCCCAGCTGCCGGCGAACGAGTCCGGGATCTCACCGTTCCTGAACTACTCCTGGGCGCTTGACCCCGCGACGGCCGGCACGCTCAACCGATCGAACGCGTCGACGGTCACCGTCGTGTGGGACCGGACCGGGTCGGTGACGCTCGTCCTTTCGACGGACTTCCGAGGGACCGCCGCAAGCGTGCAATTGAAACTGTCCGTACTCACCTCGTCGACCTCGAGCAGCTTCCTCGGGCTCACCGGCACCGAAACGCTGCTCCTCATCGGCTTGGTCGTGATCGTCGTCGCGGCGGTCGCGGCCGCCCTCTTCCTCCGCTCGAGAAGGGACTCGCCCTCCCCCGCCCCGGAGCCCGCTCCCGAGACCGAGGAGCCGCCGGTCCCGGAACCGGAGCCCGCCGCGGAGACCCCTCCTCCTGAGACCTGAGCCCGTCGCCGCACCGGTCGAGCCCCGGTAGCGCCTCGATGGGGTGGGGCGCGGGCTCGTTGGCCCCGCGGTCGCCCTCGCGGCCCCCCGCAAGCTGAAATCACACCGGGGCTCCCTCTGCGGTGACGTGTCCCCCGGGGCGGGAACACGCGAGGCGCACGCGATGAGCAAGACCGAGAGAGCGAAGGACCCGTCGGCGACGAACACCGACGGCCTCACGATCCACGTCCAGCCCGCCGCGCGGAGCGAGCTCGCTCGGGCCCTCTCGGTACGATCGCCGGCGACCGTCGTTCGCCTGTTCGTGGAGCCTGGGATCCATCCGCGCGTGGCGATGATCCTGGACACGGCACGGCCGAGCGATCTCAAGGTCACGGTCGACGATATCCCGATCGTCCTCGATGTTCCCGGCCGCCGCTTTCTCGACGGCGCCACGATCGACTTCGTCACCGGTGACGGGACGGCCGGGTTCCGGGTGACGGGACCGAACATCCCCTCGACGACGCCGGAGGCGCCGACCCGCCCCGCCGGCCAGGACCCGCGGGGCTACCGGACCGGCGCGGTCCCGCCGAGCGGCTCGCGCGGCGAGGTCGAGCAGGCGATCATGTCGGAGCTCAAGAAGCTCTACGACCCGGAGATCCCGATGAACATCGTGGACCTCGGCCTCATCTACGGGCTGGAGTGGAAGGACGACACCAGCGTGACCGTCCGCATGACGATGACGAGCCCGGGCTGCCCGGTGATCGAGGTCCTCTGCGACGAGGTCAAGGGCGCGGCCCTCCGAGCTCCCGGCGTCCGGTCGGCCCACGTGGACGTCGTCTGGGACCCGCCGTGGGGCCCCGACAAGATGACGGAGCTCGCCCGCCGACAGCTCGGGTTTGCCTGACCGAGCGAGACCCTCGCGTGCCCCCCCGGAGGGGACAGGTCTACGTAATGAAGGGGCGAAGTCCCTTACCTTCGATTACCCATGTCGGTCTCGTGTCCCGAGTGCGGCGGCGACGTTCCGGTCGCCACCCGCACGATTCCGGTGCTTGCCGGAACCTGTCCCGGCTGTTCCCGAGAGGTCCTGTTGCTGAGCCCCGGCACGACGCCGATCCCCGGTGTCGAGATCCCGAAGGCCGCGCCCGAGGAGGAGTCCGAGGACGCCCCGACGGCGTCCGCCGTCACGCTCCCGCACCCCGGGGACGACGACTGTGAGGGGACGCTCCAGCTCGAGGCCGTCGGCGCCGACCGGTTGGTCGGCGTCTGCTCGGACTGCGGCGAGGAGTTCACCTTCCGTCTGTTCACCGAGGGCCAGGAGGAAGAGGCGCCGCGCCCGCCCCCCCGCGAGCGGCCGCCGATGGGACGGAGCTTCGCCCCACGCGGCGATCGCGACGAGGGAGCCGCGCCCACCCGTCCGTGCCGCCAGTGCGGCGGCGCCCTCTCGTTTGATACCGGGGCCGACGGCACCGTGACCGGTCATTGCGCTTCCTGCGGCAACACGTTCTCGCTCGCGCCGCGGCGCGACCGCGGCGGGGGCGGGGGCGGCGGCGGTGGTCGGGGCGGTTACGGATCCTACGGCGGACGCGGACGCAGCTACGGCGGAGGCGGCGGCGGTGGCTACCGCGGCCGGCCTTCGGGTGGCGGCGGCGGAGGCCGGTACGGCCCCCGACGCGACGACGGCGGCCAGGACGAGCGGCGAAAGCGCCGCCCCCGGCCGCGCGACGACTAGGCCGCCGGTCCCTCCCGCTGTCGGCGGGCCCGGCGACGGACGAGCGCCGCGAGGACAACCGCCGCCGCGCCCCCGATGGCCACGGCCAGGATCTCGTAGGTGTAGTTCGGAGGGGTCGTCGCCGGGGGAGTGTACGCCGGAGGGCCCGGTCCCGAGACCACCAGACCCACCATCGCCGACTGCGTGAGCCCCCGCGCATCGGTCACCGTGACGTTCACGACGTAGCTGCCGCCGTAGAGCGGCGTGCACGAGAGGTTCTCGACGGGTTGGGAGGGGCACCCGTCGGGGAGCCCGGACCAGGTGAACCGGTACGGCTGCGTTCCGCCCTGGACCGAGGTCTCGAGATACGTCGTCTTCCCGGCCGAAAGCGCCGAAGGGACCGCCGACAGCGCGACGGAGAGCGGATCCGGGGTGACGTTCACCGTGAGCGAGGTCGTCGCGATCTCCCCGAGAACGTCGACGGCCGTGACGTTGACGCGGAACTCCGACGCCCAGTGGAACGTGTGGTTG
>Ga0209415_10000207_pt1 | contig 100074 bp, 86 predicted proteins | sample PeaSoiSIISIP2007_FD_187696 | JGI IMG/M metagenome (GOLD analysis project Ga0209415, IMG submission 187696) | Peat soil microbial communities from Weissenstadt, Germany - SII-SIP-2007 (SPAdes) (version 2) | ecosystem: Environmental > Terrestrial > Soil > Wetlands > Peat | place: Germany...
CACAACGGAGCCTCGCTCGGGGAGACGCTTTGAGTTTCTGCTAGTTTGGAGGGCCTCGCTGGCCCTGTGCGGGCTTTTGAGGAACTCGCGAAAAACGGAGTTGCGGCGCGCAAACAGTTACTGTTCTCCTTGGCGGTGCGCCGTACCCTTTGCGCTTCGGGGATGCCACGGCGCGGATCAAGCCTGGCCGGGATGGCGGCGCGAAGGGGATTCTGAGAAAATCGTCGCGTCGGGTATGCCCCCGTTTCGCAGCGCGTCAAAGTGTGCGAAGCTTACATGCACGCGGCTTGGCTGAATGGGACGACTCTCGGCCGCCCACGGACCCGGGAACCACGCCGTTCTCCGCAATCGTGGAGCGCGTGTCAGGCGTTCCCAAGGAGGATTGTGCAGATGAAACGCTCAGGCTTGTGGATCATTCGGCTTTCGTCCGTTCTCATGTCCGCCGGACTTCTCATGGCGGACGATGCTTCGCAGGTTTTGAAAACCGTGGCCAACACGTATCAGAATCTCCGCAGCTATTACTTTGAAGGTTCCACGGTGTCCGAAACAAAAATGGGCGCTAGCCTCTCCAAACAAGAAACGAAATTCGTGGCGGCGTTCCAAAGCCCGAACCTGTTTCGAGTGGAGTACGTGTATCCGACCGCGGGGAATTGGATTCGCGTTTCCGACGGAACGAAGACCTGGAGGGAACGATCCATCAGCAAGGATTTCAGCGAAGCCGCCGCCGTCCCGGAGGACATTTACATGATGGACGATTCCCCCATCGCCGCCTTCGAGAAAATCGACAAGAACGTCGCCAACGCAACCATGGCAGGCTCGGAACCCGTCACCGTGGGAGTACAGCCCTACGATTGCGACGTGATCCAGGGCGATCTTACCGATCCGGGAGGCGCGGCTGGTCCCACGACCACGCCCACGAAATTCTGGATCGACAAGACGCGACACCTGGTGCTTCGCCAGGTCAGCACTTCGAGTTCCCGTTCAAACAAGGGTGTCACGAACGAGAACATTCGGACCACGACCATCACGCGGGCCGACGTGAGCCAGCCGGTCCCGCCGGCGGTGTTTCAGTTAGCGCCGGAACCCGGCAAGCCCGGCAAGCCGGGCAAGAAATAGCGGCGGCCAAAGGTTCGCCGGACTGCTCCGTCCACGCCTGTAAGCTGTTAGACCGGCCGGGGTGAAGAGCGTTATAACCGCGATCCTGTCGCTATCTTCTTGAAACCTCGATCAGAACGGTTGAAACCCCGATCCAGGGAGTGTATGATCCGAGGAACCACCCAATCATGCTTGACATCTCTTCGCACGACATTCTGCTGGTCGGCGGGGGCGGCGCCGGCTTGCGGGCCGCTACTGCCATTTCCGAAACGGATCCGGAACTCAGCGTGGCCATCGTCTCCAAAGTGTACCCGATGCGCAGCCACACGGTGGCGGCCGAAGGCGGCGCGGCGGCCGTCCATCTAGCGGAAGACAGTCTGGACGAACACGCTTACGACACCATCTCCGGCGGCGATTGGTTGTCCGATCAAGATGCCGTCGAAGCGTTCGTGAAGGAAGCTCCGCTAGAGTTGATGCGTCTGGAGCACGCCGGCTGCCCCTGGAGCCGGGAGCCGGATGGACGAGTCGCGGTGCGGCCTTTCGGCGGCATGAAAAAGACGCGCACGTGGTTTGCGGCCGACAAGACCGGCTTCCACATGCTCCACACGCTTTTTCAAACGTCGCTCAAATATGACGCTGTCACGCGGTATGACGAATACTTTGTCACCCGGCTGCTGGTGGACGATGGCCGCGTACAGGGCGTGGTGGCGCTCGAACTGACCACCGGAAAAGTTCAGGCGATCACCGCCAAGGCGGTCATCTTGTGCACCGGCGGCTGTGGCCGAGTGTTCCGCTTCACCACCAACGCCGCCATCTGTACCGGCGATGGCATGGCGTTGGCCTATCGGGCTGGCGCCCCCTTGAAGGACATGGAATTCCTTCAATACCACCCCACGGGCCTCCCGTTTACCGGGATTCTGATCACCGAGGCAGCCCGGTCTGAAGGAGGTTATTTACTCAACAAGGACGGCTATCGGTACCTGCAGGACTACAACCTGGGCACGCCGGAATCGAAGCCGGTGTTGCGCAGCATGGAACTCGGTCCGCGCGATCGCTTGTCGCAGGCGTTTGTGCATGAACAGGAGAAGGGCCGCACCGTGGAAGGACCTTATGGCCCCGTCGTGAATCTCGACCTGCGGCATTTGGGAGAGAAGGCCATCAACGCGAAGCTTCCCTTTGTCCGCGAGTTGTGCCTCAAGTACGAGCACATCGATCCAATCACGCAGTTGATTCCAGTACGTCCCGTGATTCACTACATGATGGGCGGCGTTCATACCGACATAAATGGTGCCACCCCGCTCAAGGGCTTGTACGCGGCAGGCGAGGCGGCCTGTGTGAGCATCAACGGGGCCAACCGGCTGGGATCGAATTCTCTGCCTGAACTGCTGGTGTTTGGCGCCAGAGCGGGGCGTGCGGCGGCGGCCTATGCGGCGGAACAAAAATCCCCGGGGCGGCACCTGCTGTCCCAGGCGCTCGACGAAGAGGCGCGGCTGCAGGAGCAGTTTCTTCAGAAGACCGACGGCCGGGAACCAATCGCCGACCTGCGCGAGGAGATGCAGAAAATCATGGAGCAATGCGCCGGCATTTACCGCTCGGGTGAATCGCTTGCCGGTGCGGCCGGGAAGCTCCAGGAACTCCAGGAGCGGTTCCGCGACATTCGTCTGGACGATCGGGGGCATCTTTTCAACACGGAGCTGATTTCAGCGCTCGAATTATTAGGCATGCTGGAAGTGGCCGAAACCATTGCCCAGTGCGCGATGCAGCGGACGGAATCGCGCGGAGCGCACCAGCGCACCGACTATCCGGAGCGTGATGACGAAAAGTTTCTGGCGCATTCCCTTGCGTACCGCTCCCCGGCCGGACGGCCCCGGGTGGAATACGCGCCGGTGACCATCACCCGCTGGCCGCCGGCCGAACGAGTTTACGGAAGGTAACCAGACTATGGCGAACAGGATTACGCTCGAAGTCACGCGATACGATCCGGCGCATGATGAGAAGCCACGGCTTGAAAGTTACGAGGTCCCGCTCCGCAAAGAATGGGTGGTGCTCGACGCGCTGAATTACATCAAGGACCATCTGGATGGGTCGTTGTCGTATCGCTGGTCCTGCCGCATGGGGGTGTGTGGGAGCTGCGGAATGACGGTGAACGGAGTTCCCAAATTGACCTGCGCTACATTCCTGTCGGATCATGCGCCGGGCCCCGTGCGCGTGGAACCGCTGAGGAACTTCCCCTTGCTCCGCGATCTGGTGGTCGACACCTCGGATTTCCTGGTGAAACTTGCGAAGTCGAAACCCTGGCTCATCCGGAAAGTGGAAAAACCACTGGACGAAGAGTACTTCCAGACCCCGGAGCAACTGGATGCGTACAAACAGTTCAGCATGTGCATCAATTGCATGCTGTGTTACGCCGCCTGCCCGGTTTACGGATTGGACCCGCTCTTCAGCGGACCCGCCGCGATTGCCCTGGCTCAGCGCTACAACCTGGACTCCCGCGACGAGGGGGCGAGCGAGCGCCTGGATATCCTTTCCCAACACGACGGAATTTGGGGATGCACGTTTGTCGGCGAGTGCACGCAGGTTTGTCCCAAGAACGTGGACCCCGCCGGCGCCATTCAGCAGTACAAACTCACCGCCACCATGGAGTGGGTGAAGGCTCTGGTACTGCCCCGAGGAGCGGCCGACTAATGATCAATCCCACCGAGTATCTCCCAAAGTCGTATCGCGTTCGCGTCTCTACCTACTGGTGGTTGACGCGCTGGGCGTATTTGAAATTCATCCTCAGGGAAGCGAGCAGCGTCTTTGTGGCCTGGATCGTGGTGGTGACGCTGCTGCAAATCCGGGCCCTGTCGCAGGGAGCGGCCGACTACACGGAATTCCAGAACTGGCTGCGGAGTCCGTTTGTGCTGGCGCTCAACGCGGTCAGCCTGTTCTTTGTCATCTTCCACGCGGTGACTTGGTTTAATCTGGCTCCGAAAGCGATGGCGATCCGGTTGCGCGGCAAGCGCCTGCCGAGCCTAGCCGTCTCGGCGCCAAACTACGTCGCCTGGGTGGTCATATCCGCCGCGGTCGCTTGGATTGTTCTACGAGGGTAGGGATATGAGCAAGAGATCGAACGAACCGTTTCTGTGGTTGCTCTTCAGTGTGGGCGGCGTCGTGTCGGCGATCCTGATGCCGATACACATCCTGCTGTTCGCGCTCGCGTTTCCTCTGGGATGGCTGGACGCGCCCAGCTACGAAAAGCTGCTCGACTTGATCCGGCATCCGGCCACTCGAACATATCTCCTGGTCCTGTGTTCTTTCCCGCTGTTCCACTGGGCTCATCGGTTCCGGTTCACGCTGTACGACGGTCTGCAGATCAAGCACTTGAATGAGCTGATCAACATCTTTTGCTATGGCGGCGCGATTGTAGGAGTTGCTTTGGCGGGTTATCTCTTGTGGAGTATCCCTTAACGACGAACAGGCGTCAGAAAGAGCGGCCTAGCGGAGTATGATGTTGGCGGAGAACCGCGCCAATGGATAAGAAACTTACTATTGCTCTTGCTCTCTCCGCCGGGCTTCTGGGTGGGATGCTTAGCCGATACATTGCGCCACCAGTGGCGTTCGCCCAAAACCAACCGCAGCTAGTACTGGATCCAGTGACGAAAGAGGTACGCGCGCAGAGTTTCACGCTTGTTGACGCACTCGATAACACCATCGGCACATTCCTGGTCGAGCCTCTGCCTTCAAGTCCGGGTCGACGCCCGGGTCAGTGGCGGATCGTGCTGCGGGATTCCGAGGGACGCGAGATCTGGAGCGCAGGTAACACATTCCGGGCGCTGAGCGGAAAATGAATTCAAAGTAGCCCGCTACCTCGTTTCCCCCGTTCCCTTTGCCGGCCGGCGGATGTATACTTCCCCGGTGAAGGAGAGCCCATGCCAAAGTACGTGATCGAGCGTAATATGCCGGGCGCGGGCGCTTTGTCGCCCGACGAACTCGCGGTCATCGCCGAGAGGTCTTGCGGTGCGATCGAGGAACTCGGACCGCATATCCAGTGGGTGGAAAGTTTCGTTACCGCGAACAAGGTGTATAGCGTTTATATCGCGCGCGACGAGCGATTGATCCGCGAGCACGCATATTTGAGTGGTTTCCCGGCGGATTCCATCTGCGAGGTCAAGTCCGTGGTGGACCCTTCCACTGCCCGTGAAGCACGTTGGACCAAGGAGCACGACGTGGCGAAGGAGTCGGGGATCTATTAGGCCATTTTTGATTAAGCTCTCACTTCCGGCGGCCGTGCCGATGAGCGCTTGGTGGAGATTCATGCTCCGTCCGCGCAGGCACACGCAGGCAAGTACCTCACTTTCCGGGTAGGCCGTCAGTATTTCGCGATGGAAGCCACCTGCGTCCGTGGCATCCTGCCCATGCGCGCACTGGTGCGTTTCAGCGTGACCTGGCAATTCGTCCACGGGATCGCCGCGCTGGGCGGTCAGGATTTTCCGGTGATTGATCTGAAGGCCAGGTTGAACTTGCAAGACTGCTCGCCCGGGCGAGCGCCCTGCATCGTGGTCGTCGAAACGAGAGGTGAGATGGGGGCTCGCCTGCTGGGTTTCGTCGCGGATCGCGTGTCCGAAGTTGCCAATTGCCGCCCGCGCGACCTTCGCGGCGGGTTCCTGCGGAACGGTGGGCGGCCCCGGCGCGTGCTCGATCCGGGTCAGATTTTGACGGAGAGTGAGTTGCTGAGTCTCTGGCCCTGCTAGACCAGTTTCGGAGGTAACGGAGGCCTTTTCGCATCCGTTCAGCGTCTAGTACGGAACTCGCGCAAAACGGAGTGCGGCACGAAGGATTTCCTTATGGTCTTGCGGTGCGCGCCGCACCCTTTGCGCTTTTGAGAACACCGTTACTTGCCGTGTGAAACTGGTCTATGCTAAATCATAAAATGGTCTAAGGAACTGAAATGGGCGGTCAGGTAGCTGTCGTGCTTTACGGGGTGGCGATGGCAGCCGTCATAGTCGGTGTAGATTTGGCGTTCTTCAGATACCGATTCTGGGAACGGCTGACAGTGAATATTGGCATTGTCTTGGTGTTCGCAGCTTTCTACTTTAGATTCCTCAGGCGTCCATGAACAAGACGCGATAGCGTTGAACGGAATTCAGCTAAAGTTTGACGCTACAACTCCAGCTTGCCGCGGTACATCATGTCCTTGAGGTTGAATTTCACTCTCACGTCGACCAGCCCCGTCCGATTCTTCAACGAAGTCGCAAACGTGATCTGCCTGTCGTCCATCGAGATCGGTTCCGAACGCGGGAAGTAGAACAGCATTCCGTTTGAAGACGGTTCGGCCTTCGTCAGGTAGATCGGATGGTCTTTGCGGTCGAGCTTGGTGTACTCCTTCAACATTTCGAGACGATGCTGGTCATCGTCGTCATCGTCGCCATTGCGGGAACCGCGGCCGCCCATTCCGGGTAGGTCGCCAATCAGATTGACGATGTAACTGCTCGCAACGTCGTCCGAGGGTTCGGCGTGCAGCGCCTCACGGATCGGAAGCGCGGAATCCCAGCGGAGCAGAAACTGATACTGATCGCGCCGGCCGCCGCCGGGTCCGTCATTGCCTCCGCCGCCCACTCCGCCATCGCCACCCATGCCGCCGTCTCTGCCCGTTCCGCCCCCGCCCATTCCGCCCCCGCCGCCACCCACGCGTCCGCCACCCAGGGGACCCCCGATGCCGCCGCCCACGCCGCCTCCGATGCCGCCGCCAATTCCACCACCGCCCATGCCTCCGCGGTTTCCTCCCATTCCTCCGCGGTTGTTGGTCACGGTCTGGCCCGAATTGTAGGACACACTCGTCTCCCTGGCCCAAGGCGATCTGGTAAGGAGTTGCTGGATTTCACGGGAGGTCCAGTCCGCCGGTTGCTTCGTGTCCCAGAAGTCTTTCGAAGCAGCCCAAGCCGGAACCGCGGCGAACCCGAACGGCAGACCTAGTCCAATCCTGAGTGCGGTGCGTCTTGTCAGCATGTTCTCAGGACGGCGCAGGCACTGTTCGCGGTTACGGCAAAATACTGGCGGCACTCGTCAAGCCTTGGTCGATTCTCGCCTGGCGCCGCTCGCATGTGTCTGATTCCGTGCACCTTGGTGTTGGGCCGTCAGTTGCTTTCCAATCGTGCGAGGAACGAATGGCGTCCACGACCACCGCGATTCTGCGGGAACAACCCAAATTGGCTTCGGCCCAAAGCAACGCAGGAAAAGCCAGGCCGCTCGACTGCTGGATGATCACCGGCATCGCGGTCACGCTAGGGGCCACCGTCGCCGGGATCCTTTCGACCGGCGTTCACATCCGCTATTTCCTTCAGCCCACGGGAGCCCTGATCGTAGTGGGCGGAACCTTCGGCGTCACGCTGATCACCACCTCGCGCGATTCGCTGTTCCATTGCATTCGCCATCTGGGGGACTTGTTCCGGCCCCAACCCGTGAACCGGGAGGCGTTGATCGAGGAAATTGTGGCCTACGCCAAGGAGGTCCGCACCAAGGGGCTGCTGAGTATCGAACCCAGCATCGGGCGAGCGAGCGACGCATTCCTCATGGATGCCCTAACCCTGGCCATCGACGTGAAGGATCGCGCTGAATTTCAAGCCGTGATTGAAACCAAGTTACGCCTGCACGAGCGCCAGGGGGAAACCGACGCGAAGGCCCTCGAAGTAGCCGGTGGATTCGCGCCCACCATCGGCGTCCTGGGCACCGTGGTCGGACTGATTGACGTCCTTCGTCAGTTTTCGAACGTGACCTCGGTGGCCTTCGGCATCGGAATCGCCTTCGTTTCGACCATCTACGGTCTCGCGCTGGCGAACCTCGTGCTGTTGCCCGCGGCCAGCCGGATTCGAGCGAGCGTGGCCCAAACATTCGAGACTCACGAGATGATCGCCGAAGGCGTCCTGGGCTTGTTCGATAACATCCATCCGGCGTTGATTCGCGAGCGGCTCCATTGCTTCCTCCGCCCATCAGACAACCGATGAAACCGCATTACCTTCGACCGGAGAGCGCCCATCGCGACCGCTGGATGGTCAGCTATATGGATGTGCTGACGATCCTCCTGATTTTCTTCGTCGCCATCGCGGCTCAGACCCTGGAACAAGCCAGGGCCACCATCTCTCCAGCACCGGCATCGGCGCCGCCAGCGGCATCGCCAACTCAAACAACAACGGAGCCCGGCGCAGCATCGCCCACTACGGTGTCCCCCGAAGAGGCCGGCCGAGCGGCCAACGCCACACGTCCCCCGCTTTCGAGCCCCGCCCTTTCGAACATTGAGCGCAGGCTCTTGAGGCAAAATCTAGATGCGCGCCTCGAACCCCGAGGCCTGGTGATCAGTCTGCCGCAAGCGATTCTGTTTCCATCCGGCGACGATCATGTCAGCAGGAATGCTCTGCCCCTGGTGGGCCAGATCGCCGCCGCGCTCCAGGATATTTCGAACCCGGTCAGCCTGGTGGGCCATGCCGACGCGGTTCCGATCCACAACCGCCATTTCAAGAACAATTGGGAGCTATCGGCCGCGCGGAGCCTGCAGCTTCTCGAGTTACTGGCCGGCCGTTATGGAATCGCGGAATCGCGGCTATCGGTAGCGAGCTACGGATCGTACGATCCCAAGAGCCCGAACGATACGCCGGACGGACGCGCCAGAAATCGTCGCGTCGAGATCGTGATCCTGGAGGGCGCCGCTCCGCCAGCGGCGGGTCCTTCGTCCGGGCGCTCATCTCCTTCCGACGTCTCGGAAAGCCAGTAAATCAATCTCGCGCCTTCTGAGTAACAGCCCGCAAAACGGAGCGCGGCAGCGTTACTTGGCTTGTAAGAGGGTGCCGCCGCACCCTTTGCGGGCTAGCCTCGCGTCTGACTTCCCGGTCGGCCTCGCCTCGGGCTTCAAGTGCGGCCATCTTGCCGCCGCCGTTGCGCCGAGGTTATCATTCGAGCACGTGAACCCGAACACAAGAACAATGAACCGAGACGCCGCTCACCGGCTTCCGAGAACTGGATCCGGACTCGATGGTCACGAGCAATGAGTGAATATTCGATCGGCGTCGACCTTGGCGGGACCAATCTGCGCGCCGCCGCGATCGACCGGAGCGGCAAAATGGTGCACAAGATCAGCGTGGAAAGCCACGTCCACGCAGGTCGCGAATCGGTGATCGCGAACATGGTGCGCGCCATCGGAACGTTGCGGGAACGCCTGGGCGTGCACGATCTGGCGGGCGTCGGCATCGGCGTCCCCGGCTTCATTCTCATGGACCAAGGCATCATCATCGGATCGAATAATCTGCCGGGGTTTGAAAACTATCCCATCCGCGATGACGTGGAACGAAGGCTGGGCACGAAGGTGAACCTCGAAAACGATGCCAACGCCGCCGCCCTTGGCGAGAAGTGGATCGGCGCGGGCCGCGATGTGGACGAGTTGGTTCTGCTCACACTCGGCACCGGCATTGGAGGCGGTATCATTATCGGCGGCCGGGTGCTCCACGGGTCCCTGGGCATGGCGGGCGAGATCGGCCATACCACCGTCGTGCCGAATGGAAGTCCGTGCGGCTGCGGCAACACGGGGTGTCTCGAAAAGCACGCCTCGGCGACGGCCGTATGCGCGATGGCGCAGTTGATCGGTCTCGGAAGCGATCTCAGCTCCGAGCAGGTTTACAAGCTTGCCGCCGGTGGAAACGATCGCGCCAAAATGATCTTCCGGTCCGTGGGGAGCGCGCTGGGCACAGCTCTCGCGACGCTGATCAATACCTTCAATTTTCCGCTCTATCTGCTCAGCGGAGGGCTCCTGGCCGCATGGGATCAGTTCGCTCCGGAGATGCTCGCCGAGGTGGAGCGGCGCTCCTTCATCTACCGTCACACGCCGCCGCGGATCGAGCGGGCCACGCTCGGGAGCGAAGCCGGGTTGTACGGGGCCGCGTATCTGCCGTTTCAAATGTAGAGTTCTTAGGCTCACGAGCGAGGCTCCGTTGTGCGGGCGAGTTCCTCAGAAGCCCGCACAGGGCCAGCGAGGCTCTCGAAACTAGCGGGAGCTGTAACAGGATGATGAAAGACTTCCTGGCCGCCGATAAACGCAGATGAACACTGATTCGAAGACGGAAACGACTTTGTTTTCAATCGGCGTTCATCCGTGTTCATCAGCGGCCAACCTTGTCTTAGACTTTTTCAGCAGCCTGCGAAGCGTCCTCCGAGGGAGGCTCCGTTTTGCGGGCTGTTACTCAGAAGCGCAAAGGGTGCGGCGCGCACCGCTAAGGAGATCAGGAACTGGTTCGCGCCGCACTCCGTTTTGCGCGAGTTCCTTAGAAGGTTCGGGTCACCTTGGTCAACGTTCGCGGGCGATCCGGATTGTGACCTTTCAATCGGGCCAGCGCGGCGGCGAAGATCTGCGCCGGGACGATGTAGGGAATCGGCGTGTACAGGTCCTCCGGAGAACGCGAGCGCGGACTGCGCCCCAGTCTTGCCGGTAAGACAACAGCGCGCGGATAGAGACGGATGGCTTCGCGGTTGCTTCGGTCCGTAATGATCAAAGTCTCCGCCTGGAGCGCGGTGAGGCGCGCGAGCAGATCTCGCGTTCCCGGCCAGGTGACGCCGGACGGCGCGAATACGAACATGGGAAAAGACTGCTCCACCATGGCGATCGGCCCGTGCAGGAAGTCCGCCGAAGAGAAGCGCTCAGCGACGATGTAGCAGGTCTCCATCAGCTTCAATGCGAATTCGAAGGCGTTCGAGTAATTGAGACCTCGGCCAACTACGACGGCTCGCTCCATGAAGCGAAAGCGCTCGACGCGCGCCCCGATCTCGGGTTCGAGCGCCAGCGCCGCTTCGGTCCACTCCGGCAGCCGATACAGATCTTCGATGCTTATCTTTCCCCCGAGCGAGTGGGCGAGCAGGTAGAGCTGCAGTAGTTGGCCCGTGTAGGTCTTGGTTGCGGCGACGCTCCGTTCGCGGCTGGCGCGAACCAGGAACACGTGCGAGGCAAGCCGGGCCAAAGGGCTGGCGGACTCGTTGGTGATACCTACCGTGATCGCCCCTTGCGACCGAGCTTGCTCGAGCACCAGATTCGTGTCGGTGGATTCGCCCGACTGCGAGATGGCCACCACCAGCGCATCCTTCAGATTCACTGATGTCTTGTACAGGGTGAGGATGGACGGCGCTGCCAGAGATACAGGGATTCCAGTGGTGATCTCGAGCAGATAGCGGCCGAACTGGGCCGCGTTATCGGACGTCCCGCGCGCCGCGAGCAGAATCAACTTCGGACGTCGGGCCGCGACCACGTGACCGAGGGCCGCCGCCGCCCGCAGGCCTCCGCGCAAGGTGCGATCGAGAGCCGCCGGTTGTTCCCGAATTTCCTCCAGCATCTTTGATGCTGTGGGGTTCGATGCATCGGGTTGGGACATCGGTTGTGCGCCAGCCCTGGCGCGAGCCTCATCTAATGCATGGAAACAGAAAACGCGCCTGAAGCCAGGCACACTCCCCTCGCTCAGTCGCCCAAACCGGCAAGGCTAGCGTCTACCAATCCGCCCGGATACCGAGTTGGATCAAACGGCCTTCGAGCACGGTCGAGGTCGGCGCGAGCGAAGGCGCTGTTGTGACGATACCCTGCGCGTTTACTGTCGCCTTCGTGTTGAGCGTCGTCACGTTCCTGGTGTTGAAAACGTTGTTCGCCTCGGCCAGGAGTTTCGTCTTCAAGCGCTCTTTATAAGTGAAGACCACACGCGTGTAGCGCATATCCACCTGATAAATGTTCCCCGTTCGGAGCGAGTCGCGGCCCACGTAGGCCGGACGCTGAACGGAGGCCCCCACCGGGTCGTTGTTCAGGTTCAGGTTGGCGATTTCATTCTGCTGATCGCCCACCGCCAAGTTGGCGAGAATCGCCAGTTGATTTCCGTTCGCAAGACGATTCGCCCACTGGTTGCTCAGGCTGAACGCCGGCGCGAGCACCGCGCTCATGTTGAACGCCTGCGGCCGATTGACCAGCGTATTACCACGATCGAAAGCGCGGCTGAACGGGTCCTGGATCACCGAACTCTGCTCGAAACTGTTGGCGTCGGGAGCATCGCCGATGGAATGCGACCAGGTGTAGTTCGCGCTCATCTGGTAACCCTTGTTCGAGCGGTGCGTGTAGCCGACAATCATCGCGTCGTAATTCGTAATCGCGCCGACATCCTGAAGGGTGATTCCGTTGAACTGAGGGAACAGGCGGGTGGTGGAATTGATTGCCGTCGAAAAAATAGGACGGCCATCGGCCAGCGTGCCCGTCGGGTTGATCAGATTCATATCGCGCTCATACAGGAGGTCCCGCGCGCCGGTATGGACATAGCCGAGCGTCGCCGAGTCGTTCTGGGTCAGCTCCCGCGCAACCTGGACGCTGGTGTTGATGACGTACGCGTTCTTGAAAGTCGGCGTGACCGCGAAAATACTCGGGATCGCTGGCAGCGTCGCGCCTGACAGGAACGTGAACACGTTCGGGTAGCTAGGTGCTCCCGGGGTGGTGGGCGAGAAGGTATCGGTGAACGCCCGCGTCGAACCGTCGTTGATAAACGCGTTATACCAGAGATTGGTGGGCGGCGGGTCGTAGAACAGCCCCGAGCTTGCGCGCACCACTGTCTTGGGGTTCACCGACCACGCGAATCCCAGCCGCGGCGCCCAATCCCGGTTCGGGGTGTTGAAGCTCCGGGTATAGGCAAACGGCGCATTGGCTTCGCCTGAAGGCGCCTGGAAACGATCCCAACGCAAGCCGTAGATCATCATCAGGTTCGGACGAATCTGCCAACTGTCCTGCACGTAGAAATCGTAGAAATAGGACTTGTAGGAAGCGCCCGGCACGCCGAGAACGGTTTGGAAAGTCGAATACGAGAGAGGATTCGTACCATTTGCCGCGGACAGATAGGCGGCGATGCTGGGGAAAGTATACTGACTGAAATTGTCCCCAATCTGGTTATCGTTGTTCATCTGCCACCCGAATCCACCCTTGAGGGTGTGCTTGCCGGTGACCTTGGTCAGGTTGTCGCTGAAGCTCGGGATCTTCTCCCCAAAGCGGTCGCCTGACGCATTGGTACCTCCAAAATTCGCGACGCCAGTGATGGTGATTTCAGGACCGGAGCCGGTGATCGGATCGGCCACGTGGTGCTCATTGCGATACGGCTCCGAGGCCCGAAACTCGTTCAGCATGGTCGGCGACAAAGTCGAAAGAACCTGGAATCCGCCGATGTGGGCGCGATCGTGGAAATCCACGCCGACGCTGAGCGCGTTCAGACCGCCAATAGCCGTATTGAACGGATACTCATTGCGAAAATAATCGTAGCGGAAAAACACTTGGTGCTTAGCGTTGACCTGCCAGTCGACGCGCAGATCCAGGAACTGCACGTGTTGCACCGTGGGAGCGGTGACGAGCTGCGATGACGGAATGCCGATCTGCGCCGCGGCCGCCGGATCGATGGTGTTCGGCGTCGGTGTTCCGCGCAGCAGGTGTTCATAGGCTCCGAAAATGAATACTTTGTCTTTCTTGATCGGGCCGCCGGCATTCGCCGCGTAATCGTGCAGGTCGATGCTCGGGGCGGGTTTGTTCGCGGCCAGCAGGATGGGACGCGCCACCGCGTCCGGCGGGCGCCCGATGAAGTAGCCCTCGCCATGGAATTGATTACTACCGGAATTGGTGATGACGTTGAAAATATCGCCGGTCGTCTGGCCGAATTCAGGGGCGAAGCTATTGGACACGGTCTGCACTTCGCGAACGTAAATGTCCGAAATCGCGAACAGGCGCAGGCCATAGCGATCCGATTCCGTGTCCACCATCCCGTCCATCTGATAGTTGATTCGATCCAGCAGGCCGTTGGTATTCAGCGTCCGCGGAATGCCAAGCTCGGGATTCGGATGCCCGCTCATTCCCGGCTGGAAAATAATGAAATTGTAAGGGTTACGCGAGCTCAGCGGCAGATTGTCGACCTCAGCCTGGCTGATGGTGCGTCCCGTACTAACGCGCGACAGCTCGAGGACCGGCGCTCCACCCTCAACGTTGACCGTGGTGCTCACGGTGCCTACCTGAAGTTGCGCATCGATGACCGCCTCGGTCCCGGCATTCAAGAGAATGCCCGGGCGGACCTGCGCGTTGAACCCCTCTTTCTTGACAGTCAACGTATAGGTTCCGAGTGGCAGGTTCGGAATTACAAAATATCCGTCCTCATTGGATTCGACGTCGCGCACATAGCCGGTCTCTTGGTTGGCCGCATTGACGACGGCCTTCGGCACGCTAGCACCCGCGGGATCCGTCACTCGTCCCCGAATGCTGCCGTTGATTGCTTGCGTTTGAGAGAACGCCAGTTGTAACGCGATCGTAACGAACAAGACCGCGAGAATCATACGTCGAGAAAAACGGACCATGGTAGTAACCTCCAAAACGACCCTTTTTGCGAAACTTCAGCAACTCTGTTGTTTAATGTACCATAGTTATTTCGGGGATTCTTTAAGGTCAATGAGGTGACGAACATGCTCCTATCCCGCAGGAAACGCCAGCCGGCGGCCATAGCGACCATTTGTATGATTCCGCTGGCTTTCTTGGCCCCGATCTGCTCTCGCGTATTCGCCCAGAATCGCATGAATTTCTCACTGGTGGCGCAGGACAGCGGCCACGTCGCGCTCGGTCTGGCGCTTCGCAAGTTGAACGTTTCAGGGACGTTTCTGCAAATCGCGGCGCATCCCGACGACGAACACAACGCTTTATTCGCGATGTTTACGCACGGAATGGGTCTGCGTTCCATCGATGTCCAGGCCAACCGCGGCGAGGGCGGACAAAACGAGATCGGGCCGGAACTGTTCCGGGACATTGGCGTGCTGCGAACCTCCGAGCTGCTTTCCGCCCACCGCATCGATGGCGCCGAGCAGTATTTCACCCGCGCCATAGACTACGGCTACTCCTTCGATCCGCAGGAAGTGATCGGCAAGTGGGGCCGGACGGAGATCGTCGGAGATTTTGTTCGTCTGATCCGGACATTTCGCCCCGAAGTGGTCCTCACCATGAACATTCAAGGCCGCGGAGGCGACCGGGCCCACGAAGCGACTACGATTCTCAGCCGCGAGGCCTATCACGCGGCTGGCGATCCGGCCATGTACCCCGAGCAGATTCGAGAAGGACTGAGGCCCTGGCAGCCGGAGAAGTTGTACTTCACCACCGGGTTCGGAGGTGGAGGGAGAGGCGGTCCTGCTCCACCGCCTGGGGCCGGACGCAGCGCCGCGACGCCGGCCATAAAAATCACGCCGGTCAACACATCCATGTACGATCCGCTGCTCGGCCGGACCTACGCCGAGATTGGCGCGGATGCGCGGAGCAATCATAAATGTCAGGGTGCGAGCGGTTTGCCGCCGCTCCCGGGGGTGTCCGGAGGGCGCGGGCAGGGGCCGTCGGGCTACCAGCTCGTCGAATGCACCATCTCCGGCCAGTTGCAGAAGGATGAGACCTCGCTGTACGACGGCATCGACATCAGCCTGATGGCTCTTGCCCGGTTCGCCGGGCCGCGCCCGCCTGAAGCGCTGACCGCTGGGCTCTCGAGCATAGCAGCCGCAGCCGTGCGCGCGCAGAGCGCGTTCGACTCGGGAAATGATGCCGGTACCGCCGCGCCGGTCGAAGCGGGCCTCGCCGCCGTGCGGGCGCTGCGGGCGCAGCTTGGCTCGCTTGGACTCACCGATTCAGCGCGGTACGAGATCGATTATCGCCTCCAGATCAAAGAGCGGGACTATCAGGATGCCGTGCTTGCGGCGCACGGTCTCACCTTCGACGCCGTCGCCGACGACGGACTGGTGATCGCCGGGCAGCCAGTAAGACTGACGATTCTGGCGGTGAACCGCGGCCCATCTGACGTGGCGGTGACAGAGGTTGCGGTGGCCGGCTTCGATGCGCCCACTCCCTGCGCGCTTCGATCAGTTACAAAGGACGCGGTCTACAACTGCGCCGCGGACGCGCACATCCCGAAGGACGCGAAACTGACTACGCCTTACTTCCACGACGATTACTGGAAACATCCGGCAAATCCAGCGATTAATGTCTTTGACGCGGATGTCCCCTTCGGCGCGCCCTTCCGGCCCACGCCCTTCCGTGTGACATTCCATTTGAAGGCAGGCGGCGTCGAGGTCACCAAAGAAGTGCCCGTTCAGTTCCGCTACGTCAAGGACATTTACAACGGCGACAAGCGCATGGAGCTGAATGTGGTTCCGGCGCTTTCCGTGCGAGTCACGCCACCGCTGGCCGTGATTCCGGCATCCACCGCGAAACCGGGCGCGCGCGAAATCTATGTTTCGGTGACGAACGGCACGAAGGGGGACCTGAAGTCGACCGTGACGCTCGAACTGCCCGCGGGGTGGAGCGCGAATCCGCCAAGCGCAATCCTCAACTTCGTACACGAGGATGAATCGCTTTCGGCCCGGTTTCAAATCACCGTGCCAGCACAGGTGAAACCCGGCGAGTATAGGCTTCGCGCGGTGGCTGCATCCGGAGGCGAAAAGTATGCCGACGGATATGAGGAGATCGAGTATCCGCACATTCAACGCCGGCAGGTGATGGAGCCCGCCGAAGCGACGCTGAAAGTGGTGGACGTGAAGGTGGCTCCCAACCTCAGCGCCGGGTATATCAACGGCTCCGGCGATCAGGTGCCTCCCGCGATTGAGCAACTGGGCGCGAAGGTGACGTTCATCGGCTCGGACGAACTGGCCTGGGGCGACTTGAGCCGCTATGACGTGATCGTGACCGGCGTTCGCGCCTACGAACGCCGCGCGGACCTCCAGGCGTACAACCATCGTCTGCTGGACTACGCTGAACGGGGCGGTACCGTCATCGTCCAGTACAACAAGATGGAGTTCAACCGGTCGGAATACGGTCCGTATCCCGCCAGGGTCAGCGGAAACCGCGTTTCCGACGAGACGGTTCCGGTCAAAATACTAGTGCCAGCCGACCCGGTGTTCAACTACCCGAACAAGATTGGCCCGTCCGCCTGGGCCGGATGGGTGCAGGAGCGCGGCCTCTACTTCCTGGGAGAGAAGGATGCCCGTTACGTGGATCTGGTGTCCATGGTGGACTCCTTCCCCGACAATCCCGGAGAAAAGCTGGGTTCGATGGTCGAAGCGAAGATGGGCCGGGGCACGTGGATCTATCTCGGTCTCGGACTGTGGCGTCAACTGCCGGCGGGAACCGACGGCGCATACCAGTTGTTGGCCAATTTGATCAGCCTGGGGAAAGCCCCACGGACCGGGGCGCCCGCGAAGAAAGCGGCCGGGGCAATTCGCTAAGTGAGAAGGAAGATTAGTCCGAAGGCCGCGGCCGCATGACACCCGAATCGTTCCCCGCGCCGGTTTACGCCGAGACAGTCCTCACGCCCAACTTCGAGGACGCAAAGAAACACTTCCTCGAGCCATTGATCGACATCCACTACGCCCATACGCGGATGCTGGCCAAGCAGGGCATCATTTCGGAGTCCGAGGCGAAAATTCTCATCAGCGCGCTTGGCCAACTGAACCGCGCCGAGATCGCGAGGGCCACCTACGACGGCACCTACGAGGACCTGTTTTTCTACATCGAATCGCTGCTGATGCGGGCCGCTGCGCCCGATATCGTCGGCAAGATGCATACCGCGCGAAGCCGCAACGACATCGCCATCACGCTGTACCGCATGACGGCGCGGCGTGAGCTGATCGGTGTCGCGTCGGCGGTCGCCGAAGTCCGGGCCGTGCTTCTCGATCTCGCGTCGCGGAATCTGGAAACGGTGATGCCGGCGCATACCCACACGCAGCCCGCTCAACCAACGACGCTCGCCCACTACCTGCTGGCGGCAACCGAGTTCATGGCGCGCGATTCGGCCCGGATTCAAGCCGCTTTCGGACGCGTGAATTTGAGTCCGATGGGCGCGTGTGCGATCACCACCACCGGATTTCCAATCGACCGGGAGGAAACGGCGCGGCTGCTCGGTTTCGAGGGATTGGCGGAAAACGCCTACGGCGCGATCGCGGCGATCGATTACCTGACCGAGTCCGCCTCCGCGGTCGCCGTGGCGATGGTGAATCTGAGTAACCTGACTCAGGATCTCCTGCTCTGGTCGACGCGCGAATTCGGTTTTCTGCGCCTCTCCGACGCGTTTGTTCAATCGTCCAGCATCATGCCACAGAAGCGAAATCCGGTGGCGCTCGAACATGTGCGCATCCTGGCCAGCCGCGCTTTCGGCGAAGCGCAGACCGTGCTCACCTGTGCTCACAATACCCCGTTCGGCGATATCAACGATAGCGAGGACGATCTTCAGCCGCTGGTCTTCACTATGTTCGCGGACGCACTGCGGGCGGTGCGGTTGTTGGCGGGCGCCATGCGCACGGCCGAAGTCGATCGCGCCAAGCTGGCCAGCCGCTCGCGGCAGAATTTCCTCACCGTTACGGAGCTCGCCGATACGCTGGTCCGGCACGAAGGCATGAGTTTCCGCGAGGCGCATGGCCTGGTCGCCAAAACAGTGGAGGCATGCGGATCGAGAGACGACGCGGCTACGATTGCGGACACGCTGCTGCGCCTCGAACCGTCGCTTCGTCTCAGCCGGCAGGAAATCCTACAAGCGCTCGACCCCGAGAACTTCGTCAGAATCCGGAAAGTGATCGGCGGGCCCGCGCCCGAAACGGCCGGGGCCGCTCTCGACCGCGCGCGCGTCGAGCAGCGCGGCATCGAATCCTGGGCAGCGGCGAAGACGGCGATGCTCGATGAATCGCGGGCCAGGCTGTATCGTGCGGCCGATTCCCCGCGGACCCATCCGAGTTAGACGGAACCTGCGGGCGGCGAAGCCTGCACATGCCCGCACCGCCGCGACGTTCACGGTGGGTACGGCAGGCTCGTTTCAGGCCACGGGACTCCTGGATCGTGGAACCACCGCGAACCCCCCTTGTTTGCCCTGACAGTCATTCCGTCATCCCCACAGCCTTACCGTACCGATGGGTCTTGCCGGTGGAGCAGAAAGAGGGTGTCATCCAAGTGCCGCTGGGCGGGTTGCAAATCCGGCGAAAGGCGAAGGGCCTGTTGGAATTCCGTTACCGCTGCCTCAAGTTGACCGACGGCCACCAACATGGAACCCAGCTCATCGTGCAGAGTAGCGCTATCCGGATGGAGTTGAATCACTCCGCGAAGCTGGCGTGCCCCTTCGTCGTGCCGGCCTTGAAAGTACAGAAGTTCGGCCAGATAGACGTTAGCGGCTAAAGAATTCTTATCAATCGCGAGCGCTTCCCGGATCTGGATTTCGGCCTCTTCCAAGCGCTGAAGGCGGATGAATACCCTCCCTAACGCTTCGTGAGTCTTGGCACTCTGCGGATCTAATCTTACGGCGGATTGGAGAGCTTCGAGCGCCTCAGGCGCGAAGCCGCCTTGGGCAAGCGCCATGCCCAGGTGATCATAGACCGTACTGGAACCCGGTGTGAAACGGACCTGCCTCCTCCAATAGGCGATCTCATTCTGGTAGGGCGGCTGCTGCAGCACGGTTGCCGTGGTGAGGATGGCCGCCAGAACGAACCCTACCGCGCCAGGATTGCGCACGGGGATGCTCGCGACGGCGGCGCCCGCCAAGGCAGCCACCGCGATGAGAGGGATGTATTGAAAATGATCCGCCACGGGCGAGTACACGGAGTACGACATCTTAAAAATGCCCAGCACCGGAGCGAGGGATAGCACAAAATAGGCAAGCCCGAACAGTAGACTGCGGCCCCAGGCCGTATCCCTAAAACTCCAGAGAGCACCGAGCGATGCGATCAGCGCCAGATCGGGTACGATGCCCAACGGCCGAAGGCCGGGATAAATGGTAATCAGTGGGTAGGGAAACAGCGCCTTTCCAAGGTAGAACCACACTATCTCTCCGCTGAGACAGATGCGATCCCACGGCCCGCTCAATCGAACCAGGGAGGGGACGATGGCATTGTGTGTGAAGACAACCGTTACCACTCCCAGCACCACCGACAGCAGGAAGAAGGGAATGCTTCTGACAACATCGCGGCGCGTGATTCGGCTTCGGCGCCACCAGGCGAACAGAAGCAGCACGAATGGCAGCATGACCACCGATGTCTTGGCGAGAAGGGCCAAAGCAAACAACCCGAGGGCTAGGCAGTAGGTGCCCCACTGCGGCACCCGTTCAAAGTGGATATAGGTGAGAAGCGCGGCGGCATACAGCACCAACGAAAGCGTGTTCTTGCCTTCCGAGATCCACGCCACGGATTCGACGCAAACCGGATGCAGACCGAAGATCAGCGCTCCCAGCCACGCTCCTCTTACTTCCAGGCGCTTCAACACCAGCCAGAGCAGCGCCACGGCGGCGGCGTGAAGCATGATCGTCACCAAGTGGTACCAGCGAGGATCGTCCCCCCATAGATGCCATTCCGCCCAGAACAGAGTGGATGTCAGGGGAAAATAATCGAGAGTGTGTCCCGTCCAGATTTGGCCCAAGCCGCCGACTCCCACGACTGCGGAATTGCCCGTTATCAGCGAGGAATCGTCCCAAATGAAGCCACCGGTGATGGAGGGTAAGTACGCAGCCGCAACCAGCAGGAACAGGAGTTCCCCTTGCAGGATTGCGGACAACTTCCTGCGCGCGGGAGCCGCCGGTTCCACCTGCATCGGAGTACTGATCCAGTTTAACAATATGAAAGGCCAGTTTCTATAACAGACCATGCGCCGCTGCGCACCGAGCTATCCTCTCTGTCGGACCGGCACCAAGTGCCGGTCCGCTCAGGTCCCACTACGGCAGCGCTCGGATTCGGGATGTTCCAGGCACAGGGGCAAACACCTGCACCCGCGCGCGGCGATAGAATGATCGGCCATGAAGAGCAGTCCTCTCCCGCCACCTCACCGCCGCGCATTCTTGCGATTTCCTGCCGGTAGCCCCTACATGGCGGCGCTGGGGGGATCGAGGCATTCGCGCATGGGGTAGCAGGGTTAATCGACGGTGGTTGCGAGAACGATGGTGTTACCAAAACGAGGGAGGTCGCTACCGAATTTAGCAATATTTACCGCCGGCGGATCTTCGTTAAACAAGCGCTAGTGAAGGTGCTGGTTCGCACGAGAACCGAAGGTTAAGTAAGCGCCGAGTAGGAACAAAATGGCGTCATACAAATAAAAGAACTCTGCGTAATGGAGCGCCCCAAGGTAGACCTCACTTGCTCCCTCCGGCGATAGGGACATCAATAGAAGACCCTTGAGCAGCGACGCCCAGCCGACCAGCGTTACGATCACCGGCAACGCGCCGCCCGACCAGAGATTGTGACTCAGCACGATTGCGAGGCCGGCGGTAAGAGCCATCACGCCGGCCAGGTACAGGACCGGAGGGTTATGAATGAGTGCTGTCACCACATCTACAGTCGCTTGCCTGCGCATGGCCATGGAGAGCGACACCAGAATGGAGTAGAGTCCGATGAGTTTGCTAAGAAACCTTGTACGTGTGGACATTTCGTCCTCCGACACAATCGTCGCATTGTCGGCTCGTAAGTAGCAGCCGCAAAACCCGGAGCGGGTAAACTACGTCCGGCGGCATTGTTGCTTGGCTGAGGGAGGGTACCGCCGCACGCTTGGGGGTTAGAGTCAGAAGGCGTAATGAAAGTCTGCGCCTTACAACAAAGACCGAGTCATTCCGAGCGCAGCGAGGAATCTGCTGTTTCTTCATTTAAAAGCAGATCCTCTTGACTTCGCTCGGGATGACCCGCGTTTTGCATGCAACTTGGTGGAGCAGAAATGACTCAACGAACTTCCGACTCACGACATTATCGAATGTGCCGGAGCCGCCAGCCGAAGCTCTTTCTTATCGCAAGAACTGCATCCCACGGGTCGCCAGCATCAGAACGGCCGCTGAACACCCTGCCGCCAGATAGCTAACGCGGTCGCGCAGAGCGAATAGGACGGGATCCTCACTGAGCTCGCCCCGGTACGCGAAGATCCATACGCGACTAATCCAGTAAAGCGCGATCGGACATAAGAACCAGAGCATCCATGGCACGCGGTATAGATCGAGAACCGCAGGGCTGTTAATATACAGCGCCAGAACGAGTACGCACATGAATCCGCTGCTCGTTCCGAGAGAACCAATGGCCAACTGGTCTGCCGCATGGTAATCGCGGCCGGAGACGGTTTGACCGGGCCTTTCCTCCATCCGCCGGAGTTCCGTGAATCGTTTCACAAGCGCAAGGCTAAGAAAGAAGAAGAGACAGAAAGCCAGCAGCCACGGAGATGGTTCGATACCGGTTGCCGCGCTTCCCGCAAGAACTCGGATCGCATAGAGGCCGCCCAGCGTGAACACGTCCAACAGCAGCCGCCGCTTGAGGAATAGCGAGTAGCAGAGCGTGAGAACGTAATAGACTCCGAGCACCGCCTGAAATGGTCCGGGCAACCACAGGCTTACTCCGGCGGATCCAGCCAACAACACGGCGGCGAGCGTCAGACCGAATGGAATACTCAGGTCTCCGCGGGCGAATGGGCGCATTTTCTTGATGGCATGAAGACGATCGTTGTTGAGATCGAGCAAGTCGTTCAGAACATACACGCTCGAAGCGCACAAGCTGAACGCACCGAACGCCAGCGCCGCCCGGGACGCAATGACGCCATCCAGGATCTTGTGGGACGTGAACACGGGAAGGAACAGGAGGAGATTTTTGGCCCATTGATGGACGCGCAACGCTCTGGCCAGTGGCCTCCATCCAGGGCGAGTACTTCCAAATGCCAGATCCACCCCACTGACGGCCGCGGCCAACCGCACAATGGATGCGCCCGCGTTCACGAGGATCGCCCCGCGAGCTCCACGCCAAACCTCCACATCGGCCTTGGAATTTCCGGCGTAGTCGTAGCCACCGGGACCGAAGCGGCGATCGAGCGCGGCCCGCTTTTCCGCGCCCTTCAGATTCAAGACACCATCGCTCGCCAGAATTTCCGAAAAGATGTTCAAATGACCGGCGACGGCCGCCGCTAGCTCGTAGTCGGCGGCGGTGACCAACACGAGCCGCCTGCCCTGGTCCTTCTGTGCGCGAAGGTATTGCACGAATTCGTGATGATAGGGAAGCGTCCGCGCGTCGATCTTCACCCTCGATGACACCTGGCGCTTCAGGTTCGCCCTGCCCATCGAAAGCCAGACCGGCAGCACGAATACATAAAGTGGATTGCGACCGAGAAGCGCGAGAAGGGATTCCCACAGCAGATCGCCCCGGATCAGAGTGCCATCCAGGTCCACGCAGAGCGGCGGACCGCTTTCGGAGCGCGCCGCTTCCGAGGCCGACGACTGCAGTTGGGCGCTCAAGCTTAAGACGTCGGCGGCGTCGGCAAGTTCCTGCTGAGCTGGCTGCACGAGTTTCAATCGGCAGACCGAGGGTATCCCTTTAATGCTCTATTTCTTCGCGGCTCCGAGGCTAACCGACTTCGCCTAGCAGCGTCTTCAGTTTGGCGTGGCCGGCGCGGCTCACCGGCAGTTGCGTGCCGTCGATCAGCACGGCGATGCGGCTATCCTTGGTGTACGGTTCGATCCGAGCGATACGCTCCAGATTCGCGATATACGACCGGTGAATGCGGACGAACCGTTTGGGGTCCAGTTGGGCCTCGACGCTCGAAATGGTCTGCTGGCTTCAAGTAATTCTTTTTTTCGCTATGGATGGCCACGTAGTCATCCTGCGCCTCACCGTAGTCGACTTTTTCGATGGGGATAATATGTACCTTGGTGCCGTTCCCGGCCACTCTTGAGGAACTCGCCCGCGCAACGGAGCCTCGCTCGGGGGAGACGCTTAGAGTTCCTGCTCGTTTGGGGGGTCTCGCTGGCCCTGTGCGGGCTTCCCCAATCTCGTAAATGTGCGCGACGTTCGGATGGTTCAACGCGGACGCCGCGCGTGCCTCCTGAATGAATCGTGCAAGATGATCCGGATTCCCGGCGACGGCGGGCGCCAGAACTTTGATGGCCACTTTCGGCTCCAAAATCACGAAGCACGTCTGAAAAAGCGAGCAGGAACCTCTGGAAAAAGAGGGGGGGCGTCCAGAGCCTCCTCCGATTGGCCCGCAAAGGGTGCGGCGGCACCCTCATTACAAGCAAATAACGCTGCCGCCGCGCTCCGTTTTGCGGGCTGTTACTCAGAAGGCCCCGGCGCCTCCCCGTGCCGCGGCAAGTAAAACTCACCGCTGGAGAATGAAGCGATGCGGATGAAGCGCATCTACGGCTGTTGATGGGCCGCGTTGTGCTTGTCCGTGTAGATTTCCTTGCTCAGACCATTCTGTTGCTGGTTGACCTGCTTCTTCTCATTGTTCGTGAGATTGCCGCCGTTGGCCTTGCGATCGGCGCGAACTTCCTTGTTGAGTTTCGATTCCTGGCCCTCCACCTTAGCGGTTTCGTGGGCCGTCATCGAACCATTCGCCACGCCGTTCGCAATCCGCTTCTGCTGGCGTTCCTGCCGCCGCGCGACTTTACCTTCCTTTTCATCCGCACCGAAAGATGGCGCCGCCGTAGCCAAGATCAACGCGCCGGCCAGGACGCTCGCAAAGAAACTGCTCATAAAGATTCGGTTCATTGGGGTCTCCTTTTCTCGAAAGCGCCGTCTTCTGAAAACATCGCCGCCTTCTGCCTGTCCAAGCACAAATCGCGATCGGGAGTTTCGCCGGCGATCGTTAAAATCCAGTCATCTGAACGGCGTTTAATGCGTGAATGGAATCGGCCGGCGCCGGTCCGGGCTGGGAGCACGACACCTGCCCCGGTCATTCCGAGCGCAGCGAGGAATCTGCTTTTTGTACGCACGTTACCGATACTTTAAAAGCAGATCCCTCGCTGCCGCTCGGGATGACTGGGGTTGTAATGATGACTCTGCGGGAAGACTATTATTCAATAAACTTCAGGGACGTTAGACTAGGCTTTCGCAGTGGACACGTTGGCCACGAAGGCTCGCATGGTCGCTTCGAGACCCGGCGTGCAGGCGATGGCGCTGCCTCCGTAGATGGTGCGAACTCCGCTGAGATCGAAGAACACCGCGCCCGCTTCTTCGAGAATCACCTGCGGCGCGGCGAGGTCCCACGGAGCGACTTTCGGTTCGATCCAGGCGTCCATTTGACCGGCGGCGACCATCATCGCGTCGGGAGTCCCGCCCAGGCTGCGTATGGCCCAGAACGCGCTCGCCCACTCGATCAGCCCGTTCGAGAACGCCGCGTCACGCATGCGATTCAATCCGTTCAACGACAGCACCGCGGACCTGCAATCCGTGATCGCAGACACGTTTAGGCGTATATCGTTCCGAAAAGCCCCGCTCCCTCGCGCGGCCCAGCACGTGGAGCCGAGCAGCGGCAGATGCACTACGCCGGCCTGAATTTCGCCGGCTTCTTCCAGTCCAATGAGCACTCCCCACAGCGGATTGCCGCGAACGAAGTCGCGGGTTCCATCGATGGGATCGATAATCCAACGCCGCCCGCTTGCCGAGTCTTTGCGTGCGCCCTCCTCCCCCAGCATGCCGTCGTCCGGGAAAGCCTCCTCGAGCATCCGTGCGATCAACCGTTCGCACTCGCGATCGGCGATGGTCACGGGGGAATCGTCGGGTTTGGTCTCCGGCTGGAGGCCCGCCGCCTGATGCCGCAAAGCCAGCGCCGCCGCGCGTTCCGCTGCTTGGCGTGCGACCTCGATCTCTTTGCCGAACGGCATTTGCTCGCATGGTAGCATTGTGCCGATGGAGGCTCGGACAGTTTGGAGGTTGCTCGAAGAAACGGCGGCCTCACATCCTGACAAGCCCGCGTTTCACCAGCCCATCGGGGCCGGACAGTATCGTACGTGGCTCTGGGCCGAGGTTCGCGACACGGTGCGGGAGATCGCCGTGGGACTCCACTGCATCGGAGTCCGCAAGGGCAGCATGGTCGCGTTGCAGTCCGAGACGCGAGCTGAATTCTATCTGGCGGACCTGGGAGTGATGGCCGCCGGCGCTGTCGCCGCGGCTCTCTACTCGAGCCTGCCCTACTCCGATCAGGCTGCCACGTTGCGCGCGTCCGATGCGCATGTGGCATTTGTCGAAAGCGTGAAGGTGATGCGCGCTCTCGAAGCGGCCGGCGGCGCCGCGCTCGGGTTGCAGTGGATCCTGCTCAGCGGCGAAGCCGAGGGAACGCTCACGCTCTCGAAGCTGTGCGCGATCGGACGAGGCAGGCTGGCGGAAGACCCCTTATCTTTCGAGCGCATCCGCGAGCAGTATGACGATTCCGCGTTCGCCGTCCTGTACATGACGTCCGGCGCGACAGGCGAGCCGAAAATGGGCCTGGTGACGCATCGTGCGTTGGTCGCCAACGTGGATATGGCGCCGTCGGTGCTGCCGCTGACGCCCGACGATTCAACCATCGCATTCCTTCCTTCCGCGCACATTGCGCAGCGGGTGGTGGTGGAGCTGTTGCCGGTCCGGCAGGGCTGCTGCGTCTGGTTCTCCGAGAGCCTGTCGAAGCTGCCCCATGAGATCCGCGCGATCCGCCCCACGTTTTTTCTGGCCCCGCCGCGCGTGTGGGAGCGCGTCTACTCCACCATCTCCGCCGAAATTCGAAAACGCCCCGCGCCCGTCCGGCGATTGTTCCACCTGGGTCTGGGACTGGGCGCCCAAGCCAGCCGGCTGCGGCAAGAGGGCAAGCCCGTGCCACCCGCGATCCGGGCCGCGCTCCGCATGTTCGACCGCGCGATGTTCGCGAAGATCCGCGAGCGCATGGGCGGACGATTGCGAGTGGCTGCCTCCGGTTCCGCGCCGCTCAGCAAGGACCTGGGCGAGTTCTACGCGGCGATCGGGCTGCCGCTCATCGAGGGCTACGGGCTCACCGAGGGCGGCGTGGCCACCTTGAACCCGGTCGACGGGCCGAGGCCGGGCAGTATCGGGAAGTTGCTGCCGGGAGTGGAAGCGAGGATCGAGGAGGACGGTGAGCTGATGCTGCGCAGCCCTTGCCTCTTCTCCGGCTACTACAAAGATCCGGAAGCGACCGCCCGAGTTCTGCAAGATGGCTGGCTTGCAACCGGCGATTTCGCCGAAGCCGGCCAGGACGGCTATTTCTATATCACGGGAAGAAAGAAGGATCTGATCGTTTCCTCGAACGGCAAGAAGATCTATCCGGCGAAGATCGAGGCGATGTTCCGGCGTGAACCCGCGATCAGCCACGTGTTGCTGATCGGAGATCGCATGCCCTATGTAACGGCGTTGTTCACCGTGCAGGGGGCTCCCGCCAAGGCGGCGGGCGCGGTCGAGGGGGCGGTAAAGGCCGTGAACAAGGGCCTTGCGCCCTTTGAACAGATCCGCAAATTCAAGGTTCTCGACCGGGATTTCTCGATTGAGGCGGGCGAGTTAACGCCCACCATGAAGGTCCGCCGCAATCGCGTGCTGGAAAATCACCGTGCGCTGGTGAGCGAGATGTACATCGGACGCGAAGTCGATTAGACTGGGAGCCGGTTGAAAAAGGGGACAGGCCACTCTGTCCACAAGCGCATGTCGTCGATGGCACGAATTGATCCGATTGGGGACAGAGCAGTCTGTCCCCCTTTTTCACTATGAGCGATAACCGCTGGCAGCGGGTTGAAGACATCTTCCACCGGGCCGTCGACCTTGCGCCCGCAGCGCGAGCCGCCTTTCTCAACCAGGCCTGCGGTGCGGACCAATCGCTTCGGCGGGAAGTGGAATCGCTGTTGGCGAACGAATCGGAAGACGGCACGACGTTTGCACATCCGGCAGAGGACTCCGCGCCGCAGACCATCGCGCACTATCGCATCACAGGCAAGCTCGGCCAAGGTGGGATGGGTGCGGTCTACCGGGCCACGGACACAAAACTGGGGCGCGAGGTCGCCATCAAGGTCCTGCCCCGCTTCTTCGCCGACGATCCAGACCGGCTCGCGCGCTTCTCACGCGAGGCGAAAGTTCTCGCTTCGCTGAATCATCCCAACATCGCGCAGATTTACGGCATCGAAGAATCGAATGGCGTGCGCGCTCTGGTGATGGAGCTGGTGCCGGGCAAGACTCTCGCTGCTTGTGTAAAACCGGGACCGCTCGCGATTGAGACTGCTCTGAACTATGCGAAGCAAATCGCGGATGCGCTTGAAGCCGCCCATGAAAAAGGCATCACCCATCGGGATCTGAAGCCCGCGAACGTAGTGGTCACGCCGGAGGGAATCGTCAAGGTTCTCGACTTCGGGCTCGCGAAGGCTCCTGAGGAATCAACCGGCGCAAACGATGGAACCAACTCGCCGACGTTGACCATGTCTCCGACCCGGGCGGGGATGATCCTCGGTACGGCGGCTTATATGGCCCCGGAACAGGCGCGGGGGCAGGCCGTGGACCGGCGTGCCGACATCTGGGCGTTTGGCTGTGTGCTATACGAACTCATCACCGGGAAGCGAGCGTTTCCCGGTGAATCGGTGCCCGATATTTTGGGAGCAGTGCTCAAAACGGAGCCGGATTTGAGCGTGATTCCAGGCCGGGTCCGAGGATTGGTTGCACGCTGCCTGACGAAAGATCGGAACCGGCGGCTGCAAGCCATCGGCGAGGCGCGGATCGCGATCGAAGAAGCCCTGAGCGGAGCGCCGCGGGAGGCGGTTCCAGTAGCGGTTCTAAAAAGACGCGCTCTTGTGCCGTGGATCGCGGCGGCCGCCGTCGCGGCCTTGGCAGCCGGTGTTTTCGCGTTCGCTTACTTCACGCGCAAGGCGCCCGATGCCGCCGCAGCCCGGTTTTCGTTCGCCCCGCCATTCCAGACGACTGGCCTCGATGTGGCCGTGTCACCCGATGGCAAGCGCATCGCGTTTGCGAATTTTGCAGGAGGTTCGGGCCTCTGGCTGCGTTCGATCGACTCGTTAACCGCTGAAAAACTGCCAGGCACAGACGGGGCATATGGCGAATTCTGGTCCCCGGATGGGCGCTCTCTCGGTTTTTTCACCAGCGACGGCCGGCTAAAAAGAGTGGAGGCCAGCAATCGACAAAGTCCCGTGCAAACGCTCACTTCGGTCGCGTCCGGATTGGGCGGCGGCGCTTGGGGCCCGGAAGGCATCCTGTATTCGCCCGAGACGGTCGGCGTCGGGGTCTACCGCATCCCGGCAGATGGTGGAACGCCGGTCCCGGTAACCAAGCTGAATGCCGCACACCATGAAATCTCACACCGGTTCCCGCAGTTTCTCCCGGATGGGCGGCACTTCCTCTATTGGGTCTGGAGCACATCGGATGAGAACACCGGAATTTACACGGGTTCGCTGGATCCGAAGGAAAAGCTGCCGGAAGGCCCGCTGGTGCGCACGTGGCGGGAGGCGCGGTACACCGAACCGGGTTACCTGCTGTTCTTCCTGCAAGGATCGAGGCTGGTGGCACAGCCGTTCGTCACGGCACGGCTGCGTCTGACCGGTGAGCCACTTTCCTTACCCGAACTTGTCGAGACGAGTTGGACGCACACGGGACGGGCCAGGTTCTCGGTTTCACCGGGCGGCGTGCTGGCGTACCAGGAAGCGGTGCCACCGCCCGCCGCACGAATCGTCTGGCGGGACCGTGCGGGGAAGGAACTTCGCGCTATTGAAGCTCCCCAGGGAAGTGCAGCGAACTTATGGTCACTCGCCCCCGACGAGAAGCGCATCGCCGTTACCGGGGAGGACGAAAACGCGTTGGAGGACCTCTGGGTGGTCGATCTGGAACGCGGCACTTCCTTGCGTCTGACTGCAATCCACGGCTCTAACCAGGAACCGCTCTGGTCGCCGGACGGGCGTCGCATCGCGTTCCGTTCCAATCGGAACGGTGTCTACGATCTCTACTCAAAGCAGGCGAACGGTGTTAGCGAGGACGAACTGTTAGTCAAGTCTCTGCATATGAAGTGGCCGACGAGTTGGTCGCCAGACGGACGGTTCCTGGTGTATGAAGAAATCGATCCCAAAACCGGGAACGACATTTGGGTGTTGCCGCTGGAAGGTGACCGCAAGCCATTCCCTTTTCTGAACACCGAGTTCAGTGAAGGCGGAGGTACGCTGTCGCCTGTTCCGGACAGCCAGGGGCACCCATGGATGGCGTACTACTCAAATGAGACGGGCCGAAATGAAATCTATCTACGGCCATTCCTGCCCGGCACGCCGAACGGACCAGCGGGGGCCAAAGTGCGGGTGTCCACCGAAGGAGGCGTCGCTCCCCAATGGCGCAAAGATGGCCGGGAGCTGTTCTACTTCCACTACAACAAGCTGTGGACCGTGGGCGTGAAGCTCGGCGGGACGCCGGAGATCGACACTCCACAGGCTTTGTTTGGCATTGGCGCAAGTTACTCCTGGGCACCCTTCGCCGATGGCCGCCGCTTTTTATTCGTCGAGCCGGCCGGCGAGTCGCCAGCCCCGAAGATCGACGTCGTGCTGAACTGGACCGCGGAGCTAAAGCGTTGACGCGGACTGTGCGAGGGAGGCTCTCTTGGATCTGCGAGCGCCCCAGGCGCAATGCACCGTGGGTCAGTCCAGTCCTAGTAAGCTATCCCGCCGATAACATTACTTAAGTTTCCGCTCCCTCACGGTCACGGCTCGGTTTAGCAGCCGTGGACCGCGCCACATCGATTCCGGCCCGCGCGCGTCACGGTCGCGGAAAGTACCGAGTATTCAACGGCCCAATCGGCCGCGGTTGATTTACCGAGCCGTGACCGTGAGGGAGCGGAAACTTCAACGGAGCGGCGACCGCTAGGGAGCAGCCGACTTCGGTCCGCCTTCGGCTCAGGGCGGTACAGAGAAGTGTGTCCCCTTTTTCCATACAATGAGGCATGATTCACGAGATCCTTCCAGTGGGTGTTCTGGCGTGCAATTGCTCTATCTTCGGGGACGAGCAGTCGCGCGAAGCCATCGTGATCGATCCTGGCGATAACATCTCGGAGATTCTTGCCGTGCTGGCGAAGCACTCTCTCACCGTCAAAGCCATCGTGATCACGCACGCCCATATCGATCATATTGGCGGGGCCGCCAAGCTCAAGGCCTCGACCGGCGCGCCGGTGTTCATGAATCAGAACGATCAGCCGCTCTATGATGCTCTCGATCAGCAAGCCGAGTGGCTCGGGATGGCCACGCCGGATCGTACCGGAATCACGGAGGTGCACGAGGGCGATTCTTTCGAGCTCGGCCAGGGCGATAAAACGCGCGCGTTCATGGTGCTCGAAACACCCGGCCATACCCAGGGCAGCATCTCATTGTGGATCCCTGGGGAAAATAAATTGATCGCCGGCGATACGTTGTTTCGAGACAGCATCGGTCGCACGGATCTTCCCGGAGGAGATGGCCGGCAGATCCTGCATTCCATTCGCGACAAGCTGCTGACGCTGCCCGACGACGCGGTCGTCATCCCCGGCCATGGCGCAAATACCACCATCGGACGCGAGAAGGATCGCAATCCGTTCCTACAGCGGCTTTGACTTATGGATTGGGCTCCGTCTGAACGAGACGCTTCACGGACCCTACGACGCGTGTGACTTCTTGCGCTTCAACTCGGCCATCACGCTCGAAACTAGCTCCTTGGCGTCGGTGACGCATTTGCTGACGATCTGGATGTCCATGGCGGGTTTGCCCGGCTGCCGGGCGCTCTGACAGTAAACGCCGTGTTGACCCACCAGCACCAGCGCGTCGGTGAGCAGATCGAGCGTCACCGCCAGGCGGCCTCGCTCGAGCCCCATGCGAAACTCGTGCTCTTCGAGCGCGTCCTTGCGATCTTCATAAACGGACATTTGCTCTTAGTATGCGCTTTGGCGAGTACGTATCGCCACGTTTTATCGAGGCCGCGTTCCCGGCGGAATCGAAGGGAACGGACCGATCTGTGCACTGCCCCTCTTCACGGCGGCTGAGTGAATGACGGGGACAGGGAAAGTCCGTCCCCTTCGATTCACTGCACCGTCCAAGTCCCGCGCGAAACCCATCCGGAACTGCTATTCGGCTCGTTCGCCTCCACGTAGACGGTCTTGGCTCCGCTGAAGGCGGGGTTGAAGAACACCAGGTTGATGGAAAACAGCACGGAGTTCCCGGAGGTAGTCATCACCGTGTATCCCACCGCGCATTGGGTGTTCTCAAGCGTCGCCGAGGAGCCGATCCCCTTGGTGCTGAGAATCGTGCCTGTGTTGTCGTACAGTCCGATGGTTGACGCATTCCGGTTGTAGACCAGGTAACACGCATTGGCCGTGTTGGTGGGAGAACCGGTGGTCACCAGCATCGATATTCCCGTGATGTTGGTCCCGGAGGCGGAATCCGTCGCACTGAATACCAGCGTCGGAGAAGAGCCGGCTCCGCTCGACGGAGTCACCGAATCCGCAGTCGGCGCCCCACCGGTGACGGTCCATGTGCCTCTGGTGATCCAGCCCGAACTGGTCCCCACTTCGGACGCATAGAGATATACGTTCTTCGCCCCGAACCAGGCGGCGCTGAAGGTGAGGTCCAAAGTCACCACGATGGAATTGACTCCGATAGAGACGGTCGTGTTCGCGCCATGCAAGGCGCATTGGCTGTTGGAAACCACGGTGTTCGTCCCTGGAGTGAGCGGGCCCGCTCCATTCAACGGATTCTCGTAGGCGAGAGAGACGGTATTGCCGGTGCGATCGTAAACCAGACTGCATGCACCGGTGGTGTTGAACGACGACGCGATCAGCACGGCCATGCCGGTAAGATAGCCGGAGCCGCCCTGGTCGGACATTTGAAAGCTGAAGCGTTGGGCCGGGCCGGAGCCCGACGCGGGAACGGCGGAGTCCGCGGTGGGGATGCCGCCCGACGCGACGTTATACGTTCCGTTGAGGACCCATCCAGTGTTGCTGTTGGCTTCGGCGGCGTACATGTAGATATTCTTGAGCCCGCTGAAGACCGGCTTGAAGGTGATCGCAAGCGTCACGATGTTAGAAAGTCCGGTGGCGCCGGACGAAGCCGCTCCAATAATGCATTGGCTGTTCTGCAACAGAGTAGACGAACCGATCGGCTTCGAATCCGATCCGAGGGAGCTGTCCCACAACAACGCGACCGTCCCATGATTGGCGTCATACACGATGTAGCAGGCGTTCGCCGCGCTCCCGGTGGCCGAAAACATCATGGCCATGCCGGTCAGATTGAGAGCGCTTTGCGTGTCCGAAAAGACGAAAGTGAAGGTCTGGTTGGACCCTGTGCTCGCGTTCGGCGACACGGAGGCTGCCGAGGGCTGTGGGGGAGGGACGGTGGCGGTCCAGGCGCCGCGCGCAACCCATCCGGTGTTCGAATTTGCATCCGAGGCATACAGATAAACGCTCTTCACGCCAGGAAACGCGGGTTGGAAGGTGAGCGAAAGGGTGAGCGTCAGAGTTGTACCGGAAAGGCTGACGGAACTGCCGGCGCCGTTCAGCAAGCATTGACTATTCTGGCCGTTGCCGCCGCCGGGAATCACAGTGGTGGCGCCGGTCGAGGCGACGTCGTTTGCCAGGGTGAACATGCCGGTCGAAGCCGTATAGGTCACATAGCATGCGTAGCTGGTGGATGCGGACGTGTTGAGCAAGAGCGACACGGCGGTCAGAGCGCTCGCTCCGGCCGGATCCGAATATTGCGCCGTGAACGTAACCGAGTTTCCGCTACCGGAGGACGGGGTCACGGAGTTCGCGGAGGGAACCTGCGGCGGCGGCGCCGTCACTCCGAGACGCAGCACCCATCCGGCGCTGCCACCGATGTTGTTGGCTTGAATGGGCGCCTGCAACAGGAGATCCCGAGAGCTGGTCTGCCCGCCGGCGAACATGTTGGCGTTCGGATCGAGCGCGATGGCGTTCGCGACATCCGACCCGGTGCCGCCGTAGTAGGTGGAAAACGTTAACGCGTTGCCCGTAGCGTTGAGCTTGGACACGAACGCGTCGTACATCCCGTTGAAACCGGCCTGCACCCCGCTCACTGTCGGGAAGTCCGGAGACGATGTATATCCGGCCACATAAGCGTTGCCGCTTGCGTCCACTGCGATGCCGCTGCCCCAGTCGAGACCGGCACCCCCCAGATAGCTGCTATAAACCAGTGCGCTGCCCGCGGAATTAATCTTGGCCACGAAAGCATCCTGAACACCGTTGTATGCCACCTGATACGCACCGGCGGTGATGGGAAAATTCGGGGAGCTGGTTACGCCGGTGATGTAGGCGTTGCCACTCGAGTCGACTGCAATCCCGTTGGCTTGTTCGAGCGCGCTCGCCGAGCCTCCATTCCCTCCCAGATAAGTACTGTAGAAGATCGACGTTCCTGAACCATTGAGCTTCGCGACAAAGGCGTCTTGCCCCCCGCCGCTCGCACTCTGGATGGAATTGACGGCCGGGAAGTTGGTCGAGAACGTTCCTCCCCCCACGTAGACATTCCCACTCGAATCCACGGCAATGCCTCCCAAGTGCTCATTTCCAGAGCCTCCCAAGTACGTGCTGAACGAGAGAGCGCCGGCCGAGGTCAATTTGACGACGAAGCCATCCGTACTGCCCCCGGGTGTCGACTGAGCGGCCCTCAAGACCGGAAAATTCGTCGAGAGGGTATCTCCCCCGACGTATGCGTTCCCTGACGAATCCACGGCAATCGCGGTTCCCATGTCGTAGTTCGTTCCTCCGAGATACGAACTGTAGAGCAGCGTGTTGCCAACCGAGTTCAATTTCAAGACGAAAGCTGTCTTGCTGCCGCCGAGTGCGGGTCGAATCGGCGAGACAAGCGGGAAGTTCGTGGATGCGGTCGCGCCGGTGACGAACGCTTCTCCCGCGGAATCGACGGCGATCGCCGCCCCTCGATCGTCGCCGCTACCGCCGATGTAAGTCGCGTAAACTAATGCCGTACCGGCCGCGTCAAACTTTGCGACAAAGGCATCCACACCGCCTTGATTTGCCGCTTGTACGGACCCGGCGATTGGAAAATCCAAAGATTCCGTCCAACCGGTGACGTAAAGGTTTCCCCCAGCATCTACCGCCATGCCCGTCACGGCGCTCAGGGAACTTCCGCCAATGTAGCTGCAATAGGAGATAACTGGGTCGATGGCCAGATGCTTCGAAGGATCGTAGGAATCCACTTCGAATCCGACGGTACGCGGATCGAGGAGCCGATAGCGTCCGGTCACGGGGGTCTGGGTTTCGACGTTCTCCTGCCCGGCGGATTCGTCGCCGCCGAAACGCGCTAATTGGTAGATTCGGGGTGCGTCTTCGCGCATCTCCACGCCCGAGCCCCGGATCACCAAATCGCCATTTGCGTCGATTGACAGCGTGTCGATTCCGGAATATTCCAGCCGAATCTGCGACGGGTCCGCCCCGGGCGCGACCAGGAACTCGGACTTGACCCGGTTCGCGGTGCCGCCGTAGGTCACGTCGATTCCCGCATAGAGCGCGCGGTATCGGATCTTGTGATAGGTCGGTATCCCGGTCCGCCAATCCTCCGAACGTTGCCCCACCAGGAAATTGGCCTTGCCTGCCATGGCCCCGGCGCCTTCTAGGATCACATTCGGATTCGCGCCCGCGAAATGAACCCGCACCGGCGCGCGGTTCATCTGAAAAGTTACAGAATCGGTCCGGAACCCCGCGCGGAAATCGGGCGATTCGACAACGAAGCGAATCGACGGGTCCACAACGCCGGTGTTCTGAAAGAAGAATAAGGGAAGCGAGCGTTCCGTTTCTGTAGCGAACCCGGGCATAACTGCCAGGAGCAACAAGCCAATTAAGGGCCTCATTAGTTCCAAGCTGAATTCGGCCGACGCTGGGATTCCTTATATAGGCTTTCAGTTGCGGATGGGATACGGAAAACGCGATAGCCGGATGTCTGGGTCGTATGTACCAGGCTGCAGCGCCAGCGATTTTCGCCGTACCGGAACGCTACCGTTGACGGCCCAGACCATTTTTTGATCTAGCGTAGACCAGTTTCACACGGGCATGTAACGGTGTTCTCAAAGGCTTAACGCATCGAAGACCCTTACGTCATCCGTGAAACTGGTCTAGCCGGCGGCGCAACCCAGCCCAGCTCATCACGGAGAACCATTCCGCCAAGTAGTGGCCCATGGCCCCGCGGTTCACCGACAAGCCGGCCGGCAGACTCTCGAGATAACGCGCCATCGAAGGCTGAAGCGGCTCGAAGAACTGATCGCGGCCATCCGCGCGATAGCAGACGTATGCATGGATCCACTGGAACGGCACGTACCGGTAATGGCGCAGCAGGATCTGGAACGCTTGGCGAAATACTTCGGTACGGCGGCCGAGGGTCTTATTGGCAGGATGCATGCGCGAATGAGCCATCGGCGTCGGGATCCGCCGCATTTCGTAGGTTCGTGCCAGGCGCATCCACAGTTCGTAGTCGAAAGTTACATCGAGGTCCGGATCCACACCTCCGACGTTTTGAAATGCCTCGCGCCGCAGGAAACTCGCGGGCTGGCAGATGAAGCATTCCTGAGCGAGGAGGGCCGGGTCAAAATCGCGAACCGGGTAGAGAGCAAGCCGGTGTCCCGTCTCATCCACCCACCATGCGTCTCCGTACACCGCCGCGGCGCCCGGCGTGTCGCGCAGATGTTCCACGGCAGTAGAGACCGCGCCGGGCAAATAGATATCGTCGCCGTTCAGAAAAGCAAAAATTTCGCCATGCGAAAGTTGGAAGCCCCGGTTGATGGCATCGGCGGTGCCTAAGTCGGGCTTCGACACCCACCGCAACCGGCCTTCGTAGCGTTTCAGGATCTCCAGCGACCCGTCGGTGGAACCGCCGTCCATCACGATGTACTCGATGCGCGGATAGTCCTGGGCCAGGACGCTTTCGATGGTTTCCTCCAGATAGCGCGCGGAGTTCAGACAGGGCGTCACCACCGAGACCAGCGGCGAGTCGAGCAGCAGCGGCGCAAGGGCCGGAGATTCAAGCTCCCACATAACGAGCGTAAAGGCTGCGGGCGACCCCTACATCCGTGGTTCCCTTGATAATGGCGCGCCCATCGGGAAACACCGTGAGCTCGTAGGGATCGAGCGTGACGCGCAAGGCGAATTCGTTCGAACGGACCGGCGCGAGGGCGCTCAGGCGGCGTGTCAGATCGGCCAGATCCACGGGCCTTGCGCGCTCGTGGATCTGCACCGCGTTGCGTCCGCACAAGCTGATGGGCGCGCGCCGTTTGCCATCGAGGAACACAAATTCGCGGCGCGCGCAACAGGGGCAGGCGGGATCGCGCGCAGGAGGCGTGAGCTGGCGAATCTCACCGGTCCAAACGTCGGCCATGGTCAGACGCGCCTCGACGGAATCCGCGCCCCGCGCCAGTATCTTCAGCGCATCGCCTACCTGGAGCGCGGCCACGGTGGCCGTCACCGCTGCCAGGACGCCGTCCGTCTCACACGTCGGTTGGGCCGTGCGCGGGGATTCGGGATAGACGCACCGCAGGCAGGCGGTGCGGCCTGGAACGATGGCCATTTTCAAGCCGTAACTCCCGACGGCGGCGCCATAAATCCAGGGAATCCCTCGTTCCACAGCGGCGTCGTTCAGCAAGTAGCGCGTCTCGAAGTTATCGGTCCCGTCCAGAATCAGCTCGATTCCATCGAGCAGCTCTTCCACATTTGAAGGTGTGAGGTCGGCCACCACCGGTTCGACGGCGATCTCGGAGTTGATCCGCGCCAGACGTCTCCCAGCCGCCACTGCCTTCGGCGCGCCTTCAGCGGCGTCCGCTTCGTCGAACAGAAACTGGCGCTGAAGATTGCTCCGCTCGACGAAATCGCGGTCGATGATACGAAGGCGGCCCACACCGGCTCGCGCCAGCGTCTCCGCCTGAAAGCCTCCAAGGGCTCCGCAGCCGACAATCGCGACGCTTGCGGCACCGATCCGCCGTTGTCCTTCCTCGCCCAAAGGGGTGAAACGGACCTGGCGTGAGTAACGCGATTCGCCGTTGTGCATCATGCTTTAGCATCCCCCTGACGATGGTATCAGAGCAACTCCGAGGGCCCCAGCGTTATCATTGTGGTGCGTGCGTCCGCCGGTGATGCTGCTTCTCGCGATTCTATTTGGCGCCCCCGCCGCTCCGGCCCAGGACGTAACGGCCGCAAGTTTTGAAGGCCGCACTATTGGGCGCATCGAATTCGATCCGCCGAATCAGCCCCTTCCGAGCGCCGAGCTGGAGCGGCTGTTGCCCTTCCACGCCGGTGCCTTGCTCAAATTGGACGACGTTCGGACGGCTATCGAAAAACTGTACCGAACCGGGCGTTTTGCCGACATCTCGGTTGACGCCCAGCCGGAAAGCGGCGGCGCCGCGGATCATGGTCCGATCGTGCTACGTATCTCGACCGAGTTGAGCTATTTCGTCGGTAGCGTGATTTTTGACGGAGTGGCCGACCCTCCAAACCGCGGGCAACTCGCCACGGCTACGAAGCTCGAACTGGGAACGCCCTTTGAACCCGATGTTTTGGATCAGGCGGTCCACGCCATGCAGGAGCGTTTCCGCGCCAATGGCCTGTACCAGGCCAATGTCAAATATGAAGTAGAGCGCGATGCCTCCACTGGGGATGCGAACGTTCATTTTCAAATCGACGCCGGCAATCGCGCGCGTTTTGACGGTGTGAAAGTATCGGGTCAGCTCACCCAGCCCCTGGACAGCCTGATCCGTTCGACCCGGTGGCGACGGGGATTCGGCCCGTTCCTGCTGCCTGGATGGCGCGAATCGACCGAGAACCGAGTCCTGAACGGCCTGGATCGCGTGCGTAAGGATTTTCAGAACAAAGATCGGTTACAAGCGCGCGTCACTCTGGGTCAACTGGAATATCACGACACGACGAACACGGTCACGCCGACGCTCCTCATCGACTCGGGACCGATCCTGGAAGTAGACGCCTTGGGGGCCAAGGTCTCGAAGGGCCGCCTTCGCCAGTTGATTCCCATCTTTCAGGAGCGCAGCGTGGACCGCAGTTTGTTGCTTGAGGGTCAACGAAACCTGACCGAATACTTTCAGTCGATCGGATACTTCGATGCCCAGGTCGACTTTCAGGACCAAGGCCAGGGACAGGGCGTTCAAGTAGTCGACTATTCGATCCAGCGCAACGGGCGCTATAAACTGGCCCGTATCGAAATCGCCGGGAATCACATCTTCAGCGAAAACACCATTCGTGAACGGATCGGACTTACGCCTGCAAGCTTTCCGCGCTACCGGTTCGGACGTTATTCGCAGAAGCTGCGCGATCAGGATCAAGCAACTCTTCTCGACCTATACCACTCCAATGGGTTTCGAGATGCCGACGTGAAGGTCAGCACCATCGAAAAATATCACGGCCACCCGGACCAGATCGCCGTGCGGTTCGAGATCGCGGAAGGCCCGCGGCGGCTGGTCCACCAACTCGAATTCGAGGGCATCTCCGTCGAGGATGCGAAATATTTGCGCACCTTGCTGCAATCCATCGAAGGCGAACCCTACAGCGAGACGGGCGTCGCGGCCGACCGGGATACGATCCTCAGTTATTACTACAACCATGGCTATCCGGACGCCACGTTCGATTGGACCGAATCGCCGGGACCCGAACCGAATCGGGTGAATCTTCGCTATACGATCCAGCCGGGCGAACGCCAATTCGTGCGCCGCGTCCTGGTGCGCGGGCTCCATCGGACCAATCCATCACTCGTGTCAAATCGTATTCTGCTCGCTTCCGGGGACCCGATCTCGCAAAGCCGCATCGTGGAGAGCCAGCAGAAGCTGAACGACCTCGGCATTTTTTCCTCGGTGCAAACGGCGATTCAGAATCCGAGCGGCGACGAAGAGAGCAAGTACGTGTTGTTCCAGATCGATGAGGCGAACCGTTATTCGTTTAATGCGGGGGTGGGCGCTCAATTGGCCCGGATTGGCGGCGGGGTGACTTCTCTGGACGCGCCGGCAGGCCAGTACGGGTTCAGTCCGCGCCTGACGTTGGGAGTCAGCCGCCTCAATTTGCTAGGTCTGGCTCACACGCTGAGCCTGCAAACGCTCGTCTCTACCATCGAGCAGCGCGCGGTGCTGACCTACACGGCGGCGCAGTTTACCGGGAACCAGAATCTCACCCTGACTTTTTCCGGCCTCTTTGACAACTCCTACGACGTCCGGACTTTTTCCGCGCGGCGCGTGGAAGGCACGGTTCAATTGGCGCAGCGGCTTTCGCGCACCAGGAGCCTGCAGTACCGCTTTACCATGCGTCGCGTGACCGTGGACTCGCTGAAAATTTCGCCGGAACTGATTCCACTGCTTTCTCAGCCCGACCGGGTCGGCCAGCTCTCGATGTCGTTCATCCAGGATCGCCGCGACGACCCGACTGACTCGCACCGCGGCAGTTACAATACGATCGACGTGGGCGTGGCGCTGCCCGGCGCGTCCGAGACGCAATACGCCCGGATGCTGATGCGGAACTCGACCTACTACCGGCTCGGCCGCGACGTGGTGCTCGCGCGCACCTTGCAGTTCGGTTTCATCGATAGATTGGGAGGAAGTCCGGCAATTCCGCTCGCGGAGCGTTTTTTTTCCGGAGGCGCTTCCTCACAGAGAGCGTTCCCCGATAATCAGGCGGGCCCGCGGGATCTCGAAACCGGCTTTCCATTGGGAGGCAATGCGTTGTTGTTTCACCAGACCGAATTGCGCTTCCCGCTGTTCGGCGACAACATCGGCGGCGTACTGTTTCACGACATGGGTAACGTCTATGATGATGTGCGCGACATCAATTTTCGCTTTCGCCAGCACAATCTGGCGGACTTCAATTACATGGTACAGGCGGCCGGCATCGGCATCCGCTACCGGACGCCCATCGGGCCTCTTAGAATCGACTTCAGCTTCAGCCCTGATCCGCCGCGCTTCTTTGGATACACCGGGACACTGCAGCAGTTGCTGGCGAACCAGGGAGTGCTGAACAATCAGCGCATCAGCATATTCCAATTTCATTTCTCCCTGGGGCAGACGTTCTGATGAGGCAGCGGCGTGCGATACCGGTCCTGACCGCGACGCTCGGGGCGTACGCGTGGATGATGACGGCGCCATCCGGCTTTGCCACAATTCTGGATCGTATCGCCGCCAGCGTCGGTCCGCACGTCATCACGGAGAGTGAGGTGATTCGGGATCTGCGCGTGGCGGCGTTCCTCGATCAGGAACCGGCGGACTTGAGTGGCGGCGAAAAGCGCAAAGCAGCGGGCCGGCTGGTGGATCAATATCTGATCCTCCACGACGCCGAACTCAATCATGTGACGCTACCGTCCGACTCGGATGCGGTCCGGCTGCTCGACCGGACCAAATCTCAGTACCCCTCGGAGGCGGCGTACCGAGCCGCCCTCGAACACTACGGCATCACCGAGGAGGATCTGAGGAATCATCTCCTGGCGGGCCTGCGTACGCTGCGTTATACCGATTTTCGCTTCCGGCCCGAGGTCCAGCTTTCCGAGGAGGAGATGCGTGGCTACTACGACCGGCTAGTGGCCCAGCGCGAACGAACGGACACGTCGCCGGTCCCGACGTTCGCCGAGAGCCGTGACCGCGTACAGGCTTTAATGACGGATGAACGCGTGATGCAAGCTCTCGACCGCTGGCTTACGGTTGTTCGGGAGGAGAACCACGTTCGCTTCTGGGACGCCGCCTTCCAATGAGGAAGTTCAAGAGAGTTGCGCTGCGGGCGTTCGTGGCACTGGTGATTCTGGCCGGGGCCTGCGCCCTGGCCGGAGTGTTCATCGTTCGCAGCGGATGGTTTCGGGAGCGCGTCCGTGGCGGCATCATCGAGGCGATCGAGAACACCACCGGCGGACGGGTGGAACTCGGCAGTTTCCGATTCGATTGGCGTCATCTGGTGGCAAGCGTCACACCGCTGGTGCTGCACGGTACCGAGACCGCCGGAGAGCCGGCGCTTTTGCGCGTCGAGTCCGTAACCGTGGGCCTCCGCATTGTTTCCCTATTCGAGCGCCGGATCGATCTATCGTACCTCCGGATCGAACAGCCTCAGGCCAGGTTCGTCTTCTATGAGAATGGCGCCAACAATTTTCCCGAGCCACCGCAGCACCACGCATTCTGGTCGGATGTGTTGGTGGATCTCGCGGTAAGCCGCTTCGAGGTCAATCACGGGCTGGTCGAGTATGACGGCCGGGATGTGCCGATCGATATTCGCGGTGAAGATTTCCATTTGCTGATGACTAGACAGCAAAAGGGCCCCGGCTATCGCGGAGAGTTCACCTCCAAACGTGTGCGGATGGTGGCCGAGAACGCGGCGCCGGCGGAATTCGATACGTCCGCCGCATTTGCCTTTGATAAGTCCGGTATCGATTTCCAGCGCCTGCGTCTCGCCACCCGGCAATCGCGTTTCGATCTGGCCGGGAAACTGGAGGATTTCCATGCTCCGCACGGAACGTTCAGCGCGAAAGCGTCGGTCGCCGGCAGCGAGGCTGTCTCCGTATTCTCCCTGCCGCTCACACCGGCCGGAAGCGCCGCCTTCGACGGCAGGGTAACCGTGTCATTCGCGGACGGATTCGACTATTCGATCGCCGGTCGCGTGGGTGCCCGCGGGCTCGGCTATAGCTACCAACGCATGAAGATCCAGGACGCTGAGATTCGCGCCGATCTGCTCGCCGTGCCGGACAATATCGTGCTACAAAGGGCGACCGCCACGGTCCTGGGCTCGACTGTAACGGGCCAGGCGTCATTGGTGCGAGGGAAGAATTTTCACTTCGCTGGCGATGTGGACGGTCTCAGCGTCCGCGATGCGGTGAATCTGGCAACGGAGCGACCGATCACCTGGAACGGAAGCCTTAGTGGCAACCTGACTGCCGACGTGGTGCTTGGCGAGCGGCTGGCCAACGTTCAGGCGGCCCTCTCCATCACTCCCGCCTCCGACGGAACGCCGATCGAAGGGCGGATCAACGTCAGCTACGATCAAAGCTTAGGGGCGTTGCGGTTGGGCGACTCCTATCTCGCTACGCCCTCTACCCGGGTGGACGTTGACGGGACCCTTGGCGAAAGCGTACAGGTACGCGCTCGATCCTCGAACCTGGACGATGTGTTGCCGGTGCTCGCGCTGGCGAGCGACGACGCGCCGCGGGAAATGCCGCTGAAGCTTGGGGCGAATAGCCCTCCGGCAAGCCCTGGCAACGCAGCTCTAACCGGCGTGATTTCCGGTCCTCTTGACAATCCGCGATTCAGCGGGCAGGTCGGCATTACGAATGCAAGTGTGGAGGGCCACGGTTTCGACCGGTTTTCCGGCGACGTGGAGGCGAGCCGCCACAATCTGGCAGTCCGCCGGCTAGTCCTCGGCCGAGGGAACAATCCTGGGGATGGCACCACCCTCGATGGCCAGGTGGAGATTGCCGCCCCCGACGGCAACTTCGAACAAGGCTCGCTCACTGCCCGTCTGAACCTTCACAACGCCCACGTGGGGATTTTGACCAACGAGTTTTTGCCCAGCGAGTATCGGAAGAAGCTCGGATTCGCCGCCACGGTCATGGGAACGGTTTCGGGCGCCGCGACGGTTTCCGGAACCCTGCGCAACCCAACCGCGGACTTCCTGGTGCAGGCGGAAAAACCGGCGGCGTTCGGCGAGCAGGTCGACCGCCTGCGGGCCAGCGTCCATTATGATGCCCGCTCGCTCCGGCTCGCGGCCGGAGAAGCGGATGCAGGACCGGGCAAAATAAGCTTCCAGGGATCCTTCGAGCATCGCGAGAACGATTGGAACAACGGCGAGATTCGCTTCGATCTGGCCGCACAAACCCTGCCAGCGTCCCGTATCGCGGTTCTTTCCAGGCTCCAGCCGGGTCTCGATGGAACCTTGAATGGCAATGCCACCGGAGAAGCACGACTGAGCAACGGGGAACTGACGCTCGCCTCGGTGAACGGGGATCTTGCGGTGAGCCGTGTCACTCTCAACCGGGAAGCGCTCGGAGACCTCTCGGTGACGGCGCGGACGCAGAGCGGCGAACTGGGGCTCAGCGCTACGGCTCACATCCAGCAATCCACTATCCAAGGCCAGGGTGGTTGGCGCTTGGAAGGCGATTACCCGGGCTCGGCCGTGATTCGTCTTCCCCGCACCAGCATCGCCGCATTGCATCGCATCATCATGATCGGGGGCACACCGCAGCAGGAGGAAGCGGCGCCTCCTTTCGAAGGATTCGCGGAGGGGAGCGTCACGGTCAGCGTCGCACTGCAAAAGCTGTTTGACTTTCAGGCGGTCATGAGGATCGACACGCTGCAGATCAACCCGAAGCCGACGCAAACGCTGCAATTGGGCGTCCAGATGCAGGATGTGATCCTGAGAAATGCGGAGCCGATCGTGATATCCGTCTCGGCGAAAGAGGCGCGCATCCAGTCGGCGCGGTTCACGGCGCGGGATACCAACCTCGAGGCGGCGGGCGCGATACCGTTTGGTCCCAACACCGGCGCGGATCTGACCGTGCGCGGCTCCATGAATCTCATCATTCTGCAGCTGCTCAATCCCGGCCTGCTCGCGCGCGGGAACGCTTCCCTGCAAACCTCCATTCGCGGTTCTCTGCGGGACCCGCTGGTGAATGGACGGATGGAGCTGAAGGACGCGTCCCTGTATTTGAACGATCTGCCCAACGGCCTGGATAAAGCGAATGGCGTGGTGTTCTTCGATCGAAATCGCGCCACGATCGACAATCTCAAGGGGGAGACTGGTGGGGGCTTGCTCTCCATGAGCGGTTTCGTTGAATTCGGCTCGACGCTGGTGTACCGGCTGCAGGCGGTGGCCCAGGAGGTCCGCGTGCGGTATCCGGAGGATGTCAGCATCACGGCCAGCGCGCAGCTTGCACTCACCGGCACTTCGGAAGCGAGCACCATCTCCGGCGTGCTGACGCTGAACCGCGCCGCGTTCAATCCGCATGCAGATTTAGGGAACCTTCTGGCGCAAAGCGCCAAGGCAGTGGCCGAACCACAGGCGCCCAGCGATTATCTGCGGGGCATGCGATTCGACGTTCGCATCGAAAGCGCCCCGAACTTTGATCTGGAGACCTCGCTTACGCAAAACGTGCAGGCGGAGGTGGATCTGAGACTCCGCGGGACGCCTCTGCGGCCGGTGCTCCTGGGGAGTATTTCCGTGAACGAAGGTGAGGTTCAGGTGTTCGGCAATCAATACACGGTGAATCGCGGCAACATTCGCTTTCAGAACGCCGTGCGGATCGAGCCCATCTTCGACGTGAGCCTCGAAACCAAAGCCCGCGGCGTGATCGTGACCATTAACCTTTCCGGCACAACCCAGAAGCTGAATGTGAACTACAGCTCGGATCCTCCTCTGCAAACGCGGGAGATCATTACGTTGCTGGCGGTGGGACGCGGTCCCTCGCAAAGCAGCACCATCTCCGACACGCTCTCCGCGGATTCCACCAGCTTCGTCGAAGCCGGCGGCGGTTTGCTGGGACAGGCCGTCTCGGAGCAGCTCTCCAGCCGTCTGCAACGGTTCTTCGGAGCGAGCCGGGTGAAGATCGACCCGCTTTTGACCGGCGTCGAAAATATTCCTGAAGCGCGCCTGACGTTTGAGCAGCAGGTTTCGAAGGACGTCACGCTGACCTACATCACAAACCTCAACCGGACGCAGGAACAGATTGTGCAGGTGCAATGGGACGTGAGCCGGAAATGGTCGGCGGTCGCGGTACGCGACAGCAACGGATTGTTCGGGATCGACCTTACCTATCGCAAAAGATTCAAGTGAACCCATGGAAGTGAATCAGGCGTTCCGATGAACCAAGCGGCTGCGACGGAAATGGCGGAGAAGCAACTCCGGGGGCGCGGCATTCGAGACCAACGCGTCCTGGATGCGATGCTGGCGATCCCCCGGGAAGAGTTTGTAGCCCCCATGGACCGCCACCAGGCCTACGCGGATGCGGCCCTGCCCATCCATTACCAGCAGACCATCACGCAGCCCTACATGACGGCGCTCATGGCGCAAAGCCTGGAACTCCGCGGGACGGAGAAGGTGCTCGAAATTGGCACGGGTTCCGGGTACCACGCGGCTCTGCTAGGGCAGCTGGCGAGCTATGTGGTCTCCATCGAACGCATTCCGGAATTGGCCGAGGAAGCGCGTGCGAATCTTAAGCGAACGGGCTTCGATTCGAATGTGCTCGTAGTGTGCGGCGACGGTTCCCTTGGCTACCCGCCGGAAAGCCCCTACGACGCCATTTCCGTTGCAGCGGCTTCGCCCGCGATCCCCCCAGCGTTGATCGACCAATTGAAGGATCCGGGTACGCTGGTGATTCCGGTAGGTAACCGTGAAGATCAGGAACTGCAAGTGGTGCGCAAGGAACATGGGACGGTGACCACCCGCAAAGTATCGGGTTGCAGGTTCGTGCCCCTCATCGGAGAAGCAGGATGGAGCGAGTAGGCCAGCCGCGCTCCATTTCGCGACCGCTCTATTTCCAGCCCGCTTTATTTCCAGCAAAGATGCAACGCCACCGCGCCCCCCGTCATTCGCTCGAACTCCACCCGGGAAAAGTTGGCGGCTCGCATCTGACACGCCAGCTCCTCCGTTCCGGGAAACCTACGGATCGATTCAGGCAAATAGGAGTACGCATCGCGCGAACCCGAGACCACGCCTCCGATCCAAGGAAGGACCCGGGTGGAGAAGAATCCATAGAGCGCGCCGAAAGTCCGGTTCGTGGGCTGTGAAAATTCGAGAATCGCAACCACACCTCCCGGCTTTAGTACCCTTGACAACTCTTCCAGGCCTTTCCGATAGTTCGCAAGGTTGCGAAAACCGAACGCGATCGTGATTAAGTCTAGCGAGCCGTCGGCCAGGGGCAGCGCCAGCGCGTCCGCCTCAAACAGAGGCGATTGAAGTTTCCGCTCGGCGATCTTGCGCTGCGCCTCAATCAGCATCGGATGGCAGAAATCGCTGCCCAGAATGTCATATCGAACTGAACCCGAACTGGGGTTGGAACGCGCCCCGCCGTCCATGGCACGCGCTTCCATCGCCAGGAGGAGGTCGCCCGTTCCACAACAGAGATCTAAGACCCGGGCGCCAGGCTGGTTGAGCACGGGTCCCACGCGCTCCACCGTGCGCCTGCGCCAGCGACTGTCAAGATTGAACGACAGCAGATGGTTCAGTAGGTCGTAGCGGCCGGCGATCCGCCCAAACATGCCGCGGACCCATTTCGATGCCGCTTGTTCGCCGGTGACTCCGGGCGGCGCGGTGCCGGTCGTGTCCGGACCGCCGCTCATGCCCGGACCGCGGCAAGGCATTCCTCGATCGAATCGAGAATCATGCCATCGGCAAGTCCGGATGCGATCTTGACCCCGCCGATCCGCACCGGCAGTACGAAATGCACCTTGCCTTGCACGGTCTTTTTGTCGGACCCGAGGCGAGTGAGAAGGTTCGCGCCGGAGATGCCATCGAGGGACGGAATCGGTCCATACTTGTGGATCACGCGATGAATCGTGGCGGCGTCGGAGGAACCCAGATTGCCGGTTCGTTCCGCGAGCGCGGTCGCGGCATGCATTCCGAAAGCCACCGCCTCGCCATGCAGGAACCGCGTGTACTGTGTTTCCGCTTCGAGCGCGTGGCCGATCGTGTGTCCAAAATTCAAGATTCGGCGCAAGTCTCCTTCGCGCTCGTCGGCGGTGACCACCTCGGCTTTGATGCGCACGGCTCGGGCGATGATTCGCTCCACCGTTGCCGGCTCCTGCGCGAGGACGCTCGAGTCGTGCTCTTCGAGCAAATGAAAGAGCTCGGCGTCGCGGATCACCCCGCACTTGATGATTTCGTATAGACCAGCGCGATATTCGCGCTCGGGAAGAGTCTTCAGTACGTCCGGGTCGATCCACACCGCGAGCGGTTGATGAAATGCGCCGAACAGGTTCTTCCCGGCGGCGAGATTGACGCCCGTCTTGCCGCCCACTGCGGCGTCCACTTGAGCGAGAAGCGTCGTGGGGACCTGGATCACGGGCACGCCGCGCATGAACGCCGCAGCCAAGTATCCGCCCAGGTCGCCGACGATGCCGCCGCCGAACGCGATCACGACACTCGAACGGTCGCCGCCGGCGTCGACCATCTGTTCCGCCAGGGATTCGACTTCACACAAGCGCTTGCGCGCCTCACCCCCAGGGAAGAACAGCACTCGATGGGAGTGGCCCGCGAGCGCTTTCGTCAACGCCGTTCCGTGCAGACGCCAGACGTCCTCGGTCGTGACCACAAACACGTTGCCCGCGTGCGAAGGCAAAGACTCCGCGACTCGCGCCAACGCTCCCCGCTCTACGATGGCATCGTAGGCGTGTTGCGGAGTTTGGACGCGGAAGCTGGGCATACGTTCGTTGTACCATGGGCCCGGCGGTTTCAAGTTCGGCCCTCATTTAGACTGAATGATGAGGGCATGGGATTCCAGTTAGAACGTGATGAATTCCACCCAAAGGCGCGACGGACGACGCTACGTCTTGCTGTTCCTGCTTCTCTCGGTCGTTTACCATTCCAATCTTCGTCCCGTAGCTTCCGGCGATTCCCTCCCAGCGTCACTCATTCCGTTCTCTATACTCCTCGATGGCTCGATTACGCTAGACCGCTTCGGGCCTTATGTGAGTGAACATGTCTGGTATGGTTCAGCCGTACTGCACAAAACGGGCGCGCATTGGTACAGCGTTTATCCGATTGGCGGGCCGACCTTGGCAACTCCCTTATACCTCCCGATCGCATTCGTGCCCTGGGTCGGCAAACAGCCCCCCGGCATTTTGATCTCGATTGCGCGGATTGCTGAGAAGGTAGTGGCCGTAGCGCTCGCGGCTGCTTCGGCCGTCTTCTTACTGTTCCTGCTGCGCAGGCTCACCTCCAACCGTTCGGCCTGGATGCTCACGCTAGTGTTTGCGCTTGGAACGGGAAACTGGTCTACCTCAAGCCAAGCCCTATGGCAACACACTTTTGGACAAGTCGCGATCATTGGCTGCCTGTACTCGATTGAACGATTCAGCGGGTCCGATTCGGAACCACGCTGGTATTGGCTTGCCGGCGTTTTCACCGCGTGTGCTCTGATGATCCGCCCAACGAACCTCGCGCTCCTGCCTGCTCTGGCCCTGGTTCTTTGGTTGCGGCCTGCGAGACTGAGGCATTACGTCCGCGTTTTCGTTCCGCCGGTCCTGGCGTCGGCTCTGGTTGCAGCCTACAACTTTGCCGTGTTCCAAAACCTGGCCGGGGGCTACCCGGCCAAACTCGGCGGGAGCTTCTTTAACGGGCTCCTCGGCATTCTTCTGAGTCCTGGACGAGGGCTTCTCATCTACACTCCGATCGCCATGTTTGCGTTTGCGGCCTTTGCTCCTCGCGCCCGCGGATCACGTGACCAACATCGGCTTGTCGTCGTCGCGGCGAGCGTCTTCTCGGTCTTGCACATTGCACTCATCGCAATGTGGCCGATTTGGTGGGGTGGATACTGCTGGGGTCCTCGACTCCTCACCGAAATTCTCGCGCCCGTGATGATCTTGATCGCGGTGGGTCTGCCGGCAATCGAAGGCAGGGGGTTGAAGTGCGTGTTTGGCGGGGCTGCCGTATTTTGCTGTCTTATACAAGCGCTCGGAGTGTACTGCTATCCCAAGGGCCGATGGGACCATTCCCCGGTCAGCGTAGATCGCGATTCCGCGCGCCTCTGGAACTGGGCGGACAATCCCGTGATTCGAACCGCGCGCGGAGGTTTCGCTTGGGAACCGTATTGGATCGTTGCCGCGGGGATGACAGGGGGATGGTCGGCAGCCGAGAAGAAACTTCAGCAGCTGGGAATCAACACGTATTAGGCTGTGCGCGGTCCCGTCAAGGACTCACGCGGTGAGAATCTCCCAGAGCGGCTATGGCCGCGCCGTGGTCCGGAAACGGCCCGTGGTCGTCAGGATCTGCTGCGTCCGCTGGTACTCATTCTGGGTTTGCGCGACCTGGGCGTCACGGATCTGCCGGAGCCCTTGCTGGACCAGGCCCAGCGCAACATAGGCGCCGACGAAGCTGATGCCAATCGGCTTGATCCATCCGAGGAGCCCGTGAAACCGAAGGAGCGGCGAATTCCACAGCGCATGCAGCGACATCGGGACGATGAACACTCGCAGGAACGTCGGGTCGAACAACATGTTGATCCGGAACTTCTCGCTGCCCTTGATCCGCCACAGGGCGCCGGCCGAAATCGCGGTCCACATGGGATGCGTGAACGGAGCGAAGTAGGAACGGCCGTTCACTTGGCCGAGCACGCCGTTGTATCCGTAATGCAACGCCCAGCCCAGCAGGGTCCTGCCCTCTTCGTGGTTCGGATTCTTCAGAAAATAGTTGAGGAATCCATCCACAAAACCGTCATTGAACGCATAGCCGGCGGTTTCAAACGCGGCGAAGCCCGCGCCTACGGCCGCGCCGAACAAGATGCCGTTCAAGATGTACTTGTATTTGGTGCTGCGCACCACCAGCACCACCGTGAGCAGTTTTCCGGTCTCTTCGCAGAAGCCCGCGCTGGCGGCCCCCAGCCACTCCAGGTTCGCAATATCGAACGTGATCAAACTTACGAACAGCGAGATCACGCCGCCCAGACACACCAGCATCAACACCATGGGGAAACTGACGTTGCGCGGCGTGTTCAATTCCCAGAAGAGAAAAGCCGTGGCGAGGGGAACGACGAAAGACCCCATCACGATCAGTCCGGGGACCAGCCGGGGATTGTAAAACGTCTGGAACATCTCGTAGAAGCAGAAATACACGCCCGCCATGAACAGCAGCACGCGCATGAAGAACCACGGCTTGGGCCAGCCGGTTTGTACCTCCTCCAAGGGCGGCGTGGTCTTGGCGGTCCCCACCACGAAGTAGTCTTCGAGTTCGCCCGGTTTGCGTCCCTTGAAGACTTCCGAGAACATCTCGCCCAGGCTGAAACCCTCGAGTTTGCTCGTGCTGGTGAGTTTGTTCAGCCGCGACCCGAGCGTCCCCAGCAGATTCCCCAGATCCACGGGAGCATTGCCCACCTGCCAGGTGGATGCGCCCATCTGGAATTGCTGCCCGTTCGACAGCGTGCCTTGGGTCACATCCGTATTGGCGACGCGCAGCCGGGAACCGGGGAAGGCGCGAAAGTACAGCACGTTGTTCTGCCACGACAGCACCACATGGTTTTCGGCGATTTGCGGATCGCCCTGCCCGATCCCGGAAATCCGGCCGAGCGAGACTTCGGGCGCGCCGATCATGTAGGCTTTGCCCGCGTCCGGTCCCGATACGCACTGGACTTTGATCGCGTAGGCCGGAGGCTCGGCCGCCGCGGCACTACCGCCCTGTTGCGGTCCGCCTCCACCCAGCAGATGCGACAAGGCCACCGACGCTGGACTCCACGTGGTCCAGCCGGCCTGCGCCACCTGCGTGGCCGGGCTCAGCGAGCCGCCTTTGACCAGGTGCGCGATCTGCGCGGCCTCGACCGGCCCGCGCGTTTCCGCTCCCTCCAGGTAATACCACTGATCCGCACCGTTCATGGATGCTCCTTAATCGCCATATTTCCTGAACCACGACAGAAGTTTCTCCCAGCCGTCGTTCGCCGCTTCCGGGTTGTAGTTCGGACGGTAATCGGCGTGAAACGCGTGCTGCGCGTCAGGATAAACCAGAATCGCCGAAGGACTTCCCGCCGCCTTTAGAGACGCCCGCATTCGCTCCACCGAATCGAGTGGAATGCCGTTGTCTTGCCCTCCGTACAATCCGAGCACGGGAGCCTGAAGCGCACCCGCAACGTCGATGGGATGTTGCGGCGTGAGTTGCGTCCGATCCCCTTCCAATCGTCCATACCATGCGCCGGCGGCCTTCAGCGCGGGGTTGTGTGCGGCGTAGAGCCACGCGATCCGTCCACCCCAGCAAAACCCCGTGATCAGGAGCCGCGTGGGATCTCCGTTCGATTCATGGACCGCCCAGGCCGCCGCCGCATCAAGATCGCTCATCGCCTGAGCGTCGGGAACCTGCGCCACCACTTTTCGGATGTCCTGAATGTCCAAGAGCTTCGATACATCCCCTTGCCGGGCGAACATTTCCACCGCGATCGCGCAATAATCCAATTTCGCGAATCGCCGGCACACGTCCTTGATGTATTCGTGAACCCCGAAGATTTCCTGCACGACCAAGACCACGGGAAACGTGCCGCTTTTGCCTGGACGCGCGCGGTAGGCCGGAATCTCTTCATCGCCGGTAGGAATTCGGACCTCGCCCGCGTTCAGGCCTTGGGCATCGGTTGCAACCGTCTGCGATGTCACCGGGTGCACGGCCGCGGCGAATCCCCTGCCCAAACTGGTCACCGGAAAGCGGCCAGGATGCTCAGGGGACGGGCCAGACAGATCCGCAGATGCCATGGCGATATTCTACAGAGAATTCAAGGCCCTGGGATTCCGAGCGTCCCCATCTTCACAAAGCGCAAAGGGTGTGGCGCGCTCCGCCGCCAATCAGGAAGTCTTCCGCGCCGCGCTCCGTTTTGCGCGGTTCCCCAACGTTTTGAGCGCTGCTTGAACCTGTGCACAATGGAAGGCATGCCGGAACCGAATCCTTCAGGAGCCCGCACAGGGCCAGCGAGGACCTCCAAACTAGCAGAAACTCCAAGCGTCTCCTCCGGCCGAGGCTCCGTTGTGCGGGCGAGTTCCTCAGGAGCCGAGCCACGATGGCCGGCGCTGATTGCCCTGGTGGCCGTCGGTGGACTCTACTACGCGCTACCCCCTGGGCTGAAGGTTGGGCCGGATTGGCTGGTCATCGTTCTGGTTCTTGTCTTTCTGATTCCAGCGTCCATCTTCCGCAGGCGAGGTGAGCACAAGATCACCCAGTGGTTTGGCCATGCGGCCTCGGGAACCGTCACTTTGGCAATGGTTGTCTCGCTGGGCCTTCTCGTGTCGCGCCTACCGGAACACAGGGAAACGCCGGCGGAGCTACTGCGCGCAGCGCTCGCTCTCTGGGTGAGTAATCTGCTGGTGTTTGCGTCGTGGTATTGGCGCTTGGACGCGGGCGGCCCCCACCAGCGCGACCTTCAACGCTCCCACACGGATGGCGCGTTTCTATTCCCGCAAATGGTTCTCGATCCGGAACTGCGCCGCGAAATGGGCGAGGACCAGTGGCGGCCCGGATTCGTCGACTATCTGTTTCTGGCCTTCAGCACCAGCACGGCGTTTTCGCCCACCGACGTTCCGGTGCTCTCGCGTTGGGCCAAAGTGCTGATGATGCTGCAAGCGGCGATCTCGCTCGCGACCATTGCGATTCTCGCCGCTCGCGCCGTCAACATTCTTTAAGGGCAGCGCTCTTACTTTAAGGGCGCCGCTTTCGCGGGCCGAGCGATCTCAACAACTCACGAGCAGGATGCTGAGAATGTCTTCCTGGCGGCCGTTTTGGTCTTTTCCGGCAGCCTCCACACTAGTTCACCCGGAATGAGCCGACACCGAAGCTGAAATCGCCGGTGCCGCGGGCCCGCTTGAGATCCGGTTCATCGTGGGTAATGCGGAAGCGATCTCCCCGGAATCCAGGGGTCTCGAACACTTCCACCGCGCTGGCGTGTCCAAAGAGACGCACCGAGCCGAAGGTTCCGTTGAACTGCCGAACGGCATCGCCGATGTCGGATCCGACCCGTGTGCAGAGCGCGTCGCCTCGAAATCCGGTCTGCTGATAGAAACATGCACCGTCACCGGCGACCTTCCAGCTCTGTTCGCGATCGTCCCAGAATCGTCCGAAGCGGTCGGGATCGCGGTTGCGCTCGGGCTGGTCCCGGCGGCCACCGCCGCCATCGCGATCGATGTCACGCCGGGGCTCGCCTCCGCCGACTCGCCGCAGCACGAAGCTTTGATTGCCTTCGCCGTTCTGATCGTAGACTTGGAGGCGTTGACCTTCGTTGCCCGAGCCGCCGGGGACATCGATGGCCCAGCCGAAGCTGGAGACAATCATCACATTGCCGTCCCTCGCCGGCTGAATGCGCCACAACTGCCCGCGATTGCCTTCGTCGGGCGGCGCCACCACCATTTGCGACTTGTTGGTGTTGCGGAATAACTGCAATACTCTGCCATTGATCGCGTTCCGGAGGATAAAGAATCCGCCGGGTGCGGGCTGAATATCCCAGAACTGGTTATCGGTATTCCCCGGCGACTCTTGAACCACCGTGAGTTGTTCGCGGCGGCCCACGTCCATGACCTTGCCGGTCTGCACGTTCCTAATTTCGTAGCGGCCTGGCCCGTCAAAACCACCCTGCGCGAAGACGAGCGAAGCAGCCAGGGTTCCCATTACAGCGCCCGCTTTGTATCGGGCGAAAGTTTTGTGTGGCATGTGTACATCGTAGCAAGCGCTTTTTAAACTAGACTGGATCATGGTCCTTTCCGACACCGACATCCGGCGGTACCTCGAACTGGGAAAAATCAAAATCTCGCCGGCTTTGCCTCCCGAGCAGTTTGGGAGTTGCTCGGTCGATTTCCGGCTGGGCACCGAATTCAGCGTATTCGAGCACAGCCGTCATGCCTGCATCGATCTGAAGGAGCGCACCTCGATCCAGGACTTGATGCGGAGTATTGTCGTCCCCGAAGGGGAACCGTTCATCTTGCAGCCCCGCGAATTCGCGCTGGCCATCACGGAAGAAACGCTGGAGCTCGATGACGAAACCCTGGGACGCCTGGAAGGACGGTCCAGCCTCGGCAGGATCGGTATCATCGTTCATGGCACGGCCGGACTTTTCGATCCCGGCTGGGCTGGAAAGGCGACACTTGAGCTAAGCAACCTAGGCCGCATGCCGGTGGCGCTCTATCCCGGGATGCGCATCTGCTCGTTCACGTTCGAACAACTTTCGTCACGCGTCGCCGTGCCGTACGGGAAGAAGGCCGGAAACAAATATGCGGGTCAGGCACGTCCGCTCGCGAGTAAGCTCGTGAGTGAAACCGGACGTTAAATCATTCTTGTCTTCGGAGGCTTCTGAGTAACAGCCCGCAAGACGGAGCGCGGCGGCATTGTTACTTATTTGCGCTGAGGGTGCCGCCGCACCCTTTGCGGGCTCGCTAGCTTTATCTGCCGGAAGACCCGAACCCGCCCCCGCCTCGCCGCGAATCGCTCAGTTCGCCCTCTTCCCACTCCACGGGCTCATACCGGGCGATCACCAATTGAGCGATCCGATCGCCCTTTTCGATCACGTAGTCGCCGCGCCCGAGGTTGAACATGATCACCCTGATCTCTCCGCGATAGCCCGGATCGATGGTGCCGAAATTCACCGTGACCGAATGTTTCAGCGCCATTCCGCTGCGCGGCCGGACCTGCGCCTCCGAACCAGGCGGCAATTCGATCGCGATTCCGGTGGGTACTCCTTGCGCGGCGCCCGGCACGAGAACCACGCGCTCCACCGCGCGCAGATCCATCCCCGCGTCCTCGTCCGGACCATGAGCGTACGCCGGGACGATCGCGTCCGGATGTAATTTCTTTATGCGAATTTGCATGATTGGGGAACTCCTAAGTAACAGCCCGCAAAACGGAGCGGGGCGGCAGTGTTACTGGCTTGTAATGAGGGCGCCGCCGCACCCTTTGCGGACTAGCCACGATGTTGAACAAGCGATGACGGTGAACAAGCTATGATAACCGTTTGAGCCTCCCGAAAACTCCCCGCGTGCTGGCCGTTTCGCCGATGCCCCCTGAAAAGAGCGCGTATGCCCTGGCGCGCTACAGTCGGTCGCCCGATTCGATTCGCGAATCGATCGAGTGGGTGCGTACGCACGATTCCACCAGGTTTCTCGAGAGCTTTTATTTCCAGTACGGCCACGCATCGATCGCCGATCTCGGCCACGTGACTCTGTGCTTCGAGGGGATCTCCGAGCTCGCGGCGACCGAAGTTGAAGACGAGCAACTGTGGGATGGGCAGGCCCGCTCCTCCCGCTATCAGGACTTTTCGAAGTCCGGATTCGTGACGCCGCCCGAGTTGGCGGCCCAGGACGCCTCGGCTTACGGCACCGCCGCCGAGCGATTGCTCCAGGCGTACCACCAGATTCACGAACCCATGTGCGAGCACCTGGCCAGCCGCCTGCCCAAGCCGGAGGACATGAAACCGGACGCATACCGGCGCAACATCGCCGCGCGCGCTTTCGACGTGGCCCGTTACGTTCTCTTCTGGGGCATCCCCACCGGGATAGGACAGGTGACCAGTATTCGCACCCTGGAACGGCAGATCCGACGTCTCAAAGCATCCGAGTATGCCGAAGTGCGTGATCTCGCTGATGAGATTGCCGCGGCATGCGCCCGCCCGCCGGAATGCGTGTGGGACAGTGCGAGCGCGACCGATCCGGTGGCGCCCACGCTCGCCCGTCACGTAGATCCGGACGAACACGCGGCGCAAGCCAGGCGCGATCTCGAAGCGTGGGCCCGCCAGAATCTACCGCCCTCGCCGGTGGGCGCCGTCGAGACGGTGGACCTGATTCGCCCCACCGACACACACTCCGAAATCGCCGCCACGCTGCTTTATCCAGTGACCGATCGGCCATTTCGTAGACTCTATGAGCTGGCAAGGACATGGAGCGGCGCGATACGCAACGAAGTGATCGACGTCGCGCTGCGCTCCCGGACCAGGCGCGATGAATTGCTGCGCGGCTTCCGCGGCGGGCAGTATGCGTTCGATCTGGTGATGGACATTGGGGCGTACCGGGACATGCACCGGCATCGCCGCTGCCAGCAGTATCGGCAGGCTTACAGCGGACACCTAGGCTACGACACACCGGACGCGATCGGCGAGGCAGGCCTCAACGAGACGTACGAAAGCGTCATGAAGGTGGCGTTCGCGACCATGGCGACCCTTCCGCAGCCTGCCGCGCAGTATCTGTTGCCGTTCGGCGCACGCTCGCGATTCCTGTTCAAAATGGATTTTGCCGAGGCCGAATATATCTCACGCCTCCGCAGCGGGGTCAAGGGTCATTTCAGCTACCGCAAGGTCGCCTGGGAGATGAAACAGAAGATGGAGCGCCTCGAACCGGATCTGGGCCGGTTGATGGAAGCCACACCGCCTTCGATGGAAGATCCGCTCAAGCGTTAAGAGACCGGACGGACAAGGGTTTGCGATCGCTTCGTTTTGCGCAGAAACTAATGCGAAGCCGATTCTATGCTAAATCAAGATGTGGCCCAAAGCTTCGCGTAGGGCGATCGGTGGATACGGTGAAGAAGATCCGCCTGGAGGTCAAGTGATGCGATTTCTGATCATGCTGGAACAAACCGAGGCGGGATTTGCCGTGCAAGTGCCCGATTTAGCGATCACGACTTACGGAGAGAACATCGAAGCGGCGAAGCGAGCGGCGGGTGAAGCTATTCAGATTAACCTCGAAGCCTATCAAGAAGCCGGACAACGGGTGCCCGATGAACAAGAGGTTTCGCGCCATCTGAAGAATCCCGAATTCCGGGATTTGTTGTTCGCCTATGTCGAGGTAGCGGGACCTAAAGGAAAAATAGCCGCGTAGTCCACGCCTGCGTTCACTTCGGTAACGGTTCGAGTTCCTTCCGCGCGGGAGGCTTTCCTTCAACGGCATAATTACTCACGGAGCCGGCCGCGTTTTGCGAGGTCCGCTTTGAGCCGCCCCGTCACCAAATACCGCAATCTTCCGTCCTTTATGCTCCTCCACGCTCCTCCTTCGGCTGAACTCGCGATTTTGGCTCAGCTCGTGCTCGCGGTCGGCCTAGACTCATCGCGCGGCGCCTATGTTACCCTAGAAACGTTATGGCAATTCCGAATGTCAAGCGGTACCGCATCACCAGCCCGGACGGATCGATGAGCGCCAGCCTCATGGCCGTACTCCCCAAGGACGTCGACGTCCAAAAGTATCTTTCCGAGGCCGCTGGGCGATTCGACTGGAAGGCGTACCAGGAACAGCAGCAGAAGCAGTTCAAGATCCGCGTCGGACAACAGAAGCAGAAGAAGGCGAAGTAGTTTCCTTCCTCGCCGTCCGCGGCGAAGTCCACCTATATCCTCCGCAGTCTCCTAGGGCGACGGCGTCACGCCGTTCGTATTTTCCGCCGACTTACCGCTCGAACACAGCAGGCTAGTCCATATCCCCAATACTGCGGCGCTCCGCCCTGCCGATGGATTGTCGGAGACAAGATTTTGACGCACGAAACCCTAAACGTCTTGTGGATCGCTGCCGCCGCACCGGAGAATGTACCGGCCGAATGGATGGTGGAGACGGCCGGCACCGGCGTCGAAGGCATCGCCCAGCTGCGCGCGAACGCCTTCGATGTGACGCTCATCGATGCGCCGATTCCCGAATGGAGCGTCGAAGAGCTGCTCGAAGAATTGCTCCGCGTCCGCATGGACGCGACGGTGGTGGTGCGCCACGCGACTGCATCCGTCACCGATGCCGCCCGCTACGTTCACCTCGGCGCTCACGACGTCGCGGACGGAGAGACGGACATCGCCGCTATGATCGAATCCATGGCCGAATACAGCCGGGGCAGACGCGCGGTGGATTCAACGGACGAACCGTGGCGAAAGCTACTGGTGGGATCGAGCCGCGCAATGCAGCGAACCGCCGACGTGATCCGCCTGGTGGGTGGACGGCGCTGTACTGTATTGATCACCGGCGAAACTGGAACCGGAAAGGAGATGGTGGCCCGCGCGCTCCACATGACCGGTCCCCGGGCTCAGTTTCCGCTGGTGGCCGTGAATTGCAACGCGCTGCCGGAAAGCCTGCTCGAAGCGGAACTCTTCGGGCACGTGAAGGGCGCATTCACCGGCTCGATCCAGCAACGGCTGGGAAGATTCGAACAGGCCCATCGGGGGACCTTGTTTCTCGATGAGATCGGCGATCTGCCGGTGGACCTCCAGACCAAGTTGCTGCGCGTCCTCCAAGAAAGAGAGTTCCAGCGGATCGGCAGTTCGGAGACCATTCGAGCCGACGTCCGCGTGGTGGCAGCGACTCATGTGGACTTGGCCGAGCGCATCCGCGCGGGAAGATTCCGCGAGGATCTGTACTATCGCCTGAACGTTGCACCGATTTCGACGCCTCCGCTGCGGGATCGTCTGGAGGATATTCCGGCGCTGGCCCATCATTTCTCGGCCAAGATTTGTCAGCAGGAGGATATCCCCGAACGAAGATTCGCGCGGGAGACGCTGGCACGGTTGGCGTCGTACTCATGGCCGGGCAACGTGCGGCAACTGGAAAACGCCGTGGAGATGGCGGTGGCGATGAGCGGCGGCCGCGAAGTGCTGTATCCCTGCCTTCGGCCGCGCCGCGCCGGTCCGCCTTCAACGAGGCTACTTTCGCGGTGCCCGACTCTGGTCTCAATTATGAGCAGACGGTGGGCCGTATCGAGCGGCAAATTATCGAGCAGGCGCTGCGCAAGTCCGGCGGAAACAAGACGGCCGCGGCAGAGATGTTGGGGCTGAAGCGCACGACGCTCGCGGCGAAGCTGAAGAGTCTCGAAGTGGCCGCCGGATTGTAAATAACATGTTTCATCGCGCCGCGAGTCTTGCCGCATCTCCGGGATTGCAGCGCTATCATGGGGTCTTGGGTGAGATGAAGGCCAGTCGGACGCGTTCGCGGGTTTTCCTCGTCTTGACCAACCTGCTCTCGCTCGGCTGTCTGATCTGGACACTGCGCGGCGCCAGGTTGGGAGAGTTGAAGGACGATCTCGCCACCATGAACTGGTGGTGGGTGGGTATGGGCGTGGTGGCCGGTATTGCCGTGTATTTCTGTCAGGGCCTGCGCTGGAGTTTAGTTCTGCGCCCGGTGGCGCCGGTTGCATTCTGGCAATCCGTGCGGACCATCTTCGTTGGATTGTTCGCCAACGAAGTTCTCCCCTTCCATATCGGGGAGCTGCTCCGCTGTTTTCTGATTACGGAGGATTCGGAACTGCCCTTCTCGGTTTCCCTTTCGAGCGTCCTGATCGAGCGCATTTTCGACGGCATCTGGCTTTGCCTGGGCCTGTTTCTGACGCTCAAGTTCATCCCCATTCCCCGGCATATGCACTACCTGGTGGACGGCGGATACTGGCTTGGGTCGGTGGTTCTGGGCTTGGCCCTCCTGCTCGGATTGGCGATGTTCCGGCGGCACCAGACGCACGCCGCGCTATCGAACGGTTCGAGCGCCTGGCGAAGACAACTGCGCATCCTGATCGAGGACCTGGGTTTGATCGGACACTCCCGCTATCTCTATCTTGCGTTTTTGCAAAGCCTGCCGTACCTGCTTTTGCAGGCGATCCCGGTGTACGCGGCGTTCCAGGGATACGGCTTCGATCTGTCGCTCGGCACAGCGTTCGGACTCATGGTGATTCTTCGCTTAGGCAGCGTGATCCCACAGGCCCCCGCAAATCTCGGATTGTTCCAGTTCCTGGCCACCGAGAGCCTGGTGCGGATTTTCAACGTCGTCCCGGCGGAGGCCGCGCGTTTTTCGTTGGTTCTGTGGGGAATCATCACCCTTCCGCTTCTGGTGGGCGGCGCGATCGCGTTGGACGTCACGGGCGCGAAGCTCGGGGATCTCCACAGAGCGGCTCATGGCCACGCGCGCGAATTCGCTAAGTCGCGGGCGTGATCCCATCAGACCTCCTGGTAGACCGCCCAGGTCCGTTCCACCGCGGATTCCCAGGTGAACTGGCGGGCCCGCTCATGCCCCTGGCGCGCCAGATCCTCGCGGAATTGCTCGTCCGAAGCCAGACGCAGAAGCGCCGCCGCGATCGCGTCCTGGTCGGACGGATCGATCAGAAGCGCGGCGTCGCCCGCCACCTCCGGAAGAGCGGACCGGTTGGACGTGATGACAGGTACTCCATGCGCCATCGCTTCGAGCACCGGAAGGCCGAATCCTTCGTCGAGCGAGGGGAATGCAAAGATACTGGCGCGGCGGTAGAGGCGGTCGAGCTCCGCTTCTGAGACGTATCCCAGTACGCCGATGTCCGCGCGTCGAGGGCTTTGCTCGACGGCCCGCAACTCCTCCGCCGCCCGGTAGCCATCCGGAGCCCCCGCGAGCACCAGGCGCCAGCCTTGCGGAAGGCATTCGAAGGCCTTCACCAGCCGCGCCGTGTTCTTGCGGCGCTGAATCGCACCCACTGAAAGCACCATCCGTTCGCGCGCGATTCCAAGGCCGGATTCGCCGACCGGTAGCGGGATGGGGACGTGGACGCCATGCGGCACCACCCGGATCCGAGCCGGTTCCACTCCGAGCAGTTGCTCCAGCTGGGAAGCGGTGAAGCGCGAGACAGCGATGATCGCGTCACTCCGTTCGGCGGCCTGGCGCGCCTGTGCGGTGAAGCGAGCGCGAAACTCGGCGGTGGAGTATTCTCCCGCCATGAAGAACAGATCGTGAAACGTGGATACGATACGCGTCGCTCGTCCGCGCGTGAGTCGAGCGCGACCTTCTCCGGATGCATCCGCAGAGGTGAGCCGGTGGTTCGAGTCCACCCGTTGATCCCAATCGACTCTTTGGTTCAATGCATGAAACAGGCTTGCCCGAGGTATCCCGCGAAGCAGTTTGCGACGGGCGTTGCGCGGAAGGTCTTCCCTGAAAGAGCGAAGCAAACGATGCGGCCGGTAGCAGAACAAGAATCGTTCGTCCGGATGCGCCCGCGCGAGGCCAAACAAGATGGCGCGCGAATACACACCAACCCCCGAAAGGTTTCGACCAATGCTGTAAGTCGCGTCGAGAGCGATCGGCACCCGACTGCTATCGTCGCATGGCCATCGCACCCGGAGTGAGATCGCTCGCCGCCTGGTCCAGCATTGCCTCGAGTGAGTTTGGATTCGCCGCATCGAATATGGCGGCGCCGACGTGAATGCCACATTCGGCTGCGGCGGCGTGGATCCGCGTCCAGACCGCTTCCACGGATTCCGCTTCCGTGTCGAAGATGGACAGCCCAAAGCGCGCCTCGCCGATGCGGGCCAGCAGATCCGTGGGACCGATCAGGCCGCGAAGATGATCCGCGGCCTCGACCAAAGCGAGATCGCGGCGCTGCTCTCCCTCGTTGGTCGCTATCCCCGACAGGTTCCGCGGCTCGGCGACCATCACCATCAGTCGCGCGCCCAGCCTTTCCGCCAGTTTCCGGTCGCGATCGGCAAAGGTGGGGAAGCTGTTTCGGTTGGGCAGGCCGGTGAGGGAATCGTTGAATGCAGCCGCGCGGGCGGCGGAGAGGAGACGGTGCCGTTCCACTGCGTTGCGGATTGCGTGCACCAGCGGCATGCAATCCACCTCCTTCTTGATCAGGAAGTCCTGCGCGCCGTCCCGGACCATTCGACCTGCCAGAGGGTCGTCCAGTTCCCCGATCAGAAGAATGATGGGGACCTGCGGCGCCACCGCCTGCGCGCGACGAAATGTCTCCGCACCCTGGCTGTCGGTCAGATCAAGGGCGAGCAGAATGACGTCCACCGGTTCGTTGAGGAGCATGCTCGCCGCTTCACTCCACGTGGAGGCATGCAAGGTCTGCACCCGAACCCATGTTCCCCAATGCCGCCCTTCCTCGGTCTCGGCAAGAACGTCTTGCAGGAACAGAGCGCATTCCGGCTGGGACTCAACGACTAGCACACGTAGATTCATGAAACATGAGTGGATTTTCCACGTTCTCCGTCTCAAGAATCAGCGCGTGTTATCCCGAAAGTTGATACTCCTTCAACTTTCGGTACAGCGTAGTGCGGCCGATCCCTAGAAGGTGCGCGGCTACGGCGCGATCGCCTTTGGTGTAATCGAGCGCGTTCATAATGGCACGCCTCTCCAATTCCATCAGTGGAATCACTCCCGGAATTCCGGGAGGCGTATAGCCAGCTGCGGGGGCCCCGGGTGAACCGATGCCCGGTTCGCTCGAAAAGGAGCTGGACGCAGCCGCTGCCATGAGATACTGCGATTTCTTCTGTAGCAGGTGGTTCTGAAGATTCGAGGGTAGATCGCCGGTGTGGAGTAATGGCCCTGAATTGATTGCCACCATATGCTGGATGCAGTTTTCCAGTTCGCGGACGTTTCCCGGCCAGTCATACGAGAGCAAAACCTCGAGCGCCTCCGCCGTCACCGTGTAGTTCCCTCCGGCGCGAGAGATGAAATGGTTCATCAGTGTCGGGATATCTTCCTTCCGTTCCCGGAGGGGCGCCAGGCGGATATTGATTACGTTCAAACGGAAGAAAAGGTCGCGGCGAAAGGCTCCCTTCTCCACTTCCTTCGCCAAGTCCCGATTGGTCGCGGCGATAATGCGAAAATCGGAGCGCTGCGACGTGAGGGAACCAACCGGCCGGAACTCCTTTTCCTGCAACACGCGCAGGAGTTTCGCCTGCAGGTCTAACGGCAGTTCGCCAATCTCGTCGAAGAATGCCGTGCCCCCATCGGCACTTTCGATCAGACCGATCTTGGCCGTCGCGGCCCCCGTGAAGGCTCCTTTGACATGGCCGAAGAGCTCACTCTCCATAAGAGGGCCGACCATCGAAGAGCAATCGATGGTCACAAAAGGTCCGTCGGGGCTTACATTATGGATCGCGCGTGCGACAACCTCTTTACCCGTCCCCGTCTCACCCAGTAGCAGGGCCGGCCAGCGGCACTTTCCCAGTTTCTCAATCAGACGTAAAACCTGGCGAGCACGTGGCGACTGGCCCACCAGCATGTGTCTGGTTTCATCGAAATTCGCGTTCATTCTCGCTCCGGATCCAAGGTCACGGGTTGGGATGTCTCCGATGGAACCCGGATACACCAGGCCGCCGTAGTGTGCTCGCTTATTGTTGAGTGCGTTTGCCAAAGGTAAACTCTACGACCGAATCGAAACTTCCTCAAGACCCCCCCAGTGATATAGGGAGTAAGTCTGTTGAGGGTAGTTACTGCCCGCAAAAAGGGGTAGGCCCGAGCTTCCATCCTTGTAATAGACGCGAGTTTTCTGTTTCGCAGGCAGGCTGCCGGAAAAGTCTAAAAGGAACGTGGCCGCAGATGAACACGGATAAACTCCGATTGAAAAGCAAAGTCTCTGCTGTCCGCGAATCAGCGTTCATCCGGTTGATCGGCGGCTAAAAAGTCTTTGGAATTTAGAACGGCTGGATTTAGCGGCTCGGGCTTGATCCGGCGTCTCACGGCTCGGGAACCACCTCCGCCTCAGTGCCTGACTCCAGAACTTGCGCGGCAAGGTCCGACGCGTCCACGGCCGTCATCTGCCGTCCGACGAAGACGCGCCACAACGGAGGATTGCGCTGTCCTCTCACCACCCGCGCCTCACCAAACTTCTTGACCAGCAACGACTGGAGGGCTTCGGCGCGTCCCCGATCGGCGAAAGCGCCAGCTTGTACGACATACCAACCGGCTGAGGTTGACCCGGAGGTCGTTGAGCTCGCCGCCGAATTCGTAACCTCCGTGGCAGCGCGAGGCGACGAGGAAATCTTCGGAGCGGGTTGCGGCGAACCCGGTGGAGAGACAAGAGGAGGAACGGGCTCCGGATCCGGTGGCACGGGAGCCGGCTCCCCGCGATCGAGTTCCATTGGGCTCGGTTCGACCTGACCTGGTTCTTGGTGATTTGGTTCGTCGTCACTTGGTACAAACCCATTCGGTTCCGTGCCCCGCACCGTGGAGGGCGACGGCGATTGCGGAACGGATGGTGGAGCGCTCAGTGGCGGCGGCTCCGGTTCCGCGCGAAGTGGCGTGGCCGGTGGAGGAATCACTTCGAGGCGCACTTTTGCGACACCCGGGCCGAGCATGCTGATCTGGCGCGCCGCTGCGCGGGAAAGATCGATGATGCGGCCGGAGACGAACGGTCCCCGATCGGTGATCCTGACGTCGACGCGTTTGCCGTTAGAAAGATTCATCACCTCAACCCAGGTATCGAACGGCAGAGTGCGATGCGCCGCGGTAAGTTTTTCCATGTCGTAGATTTCACCCGATGCGGCGCGCCGTCCGTGGTAGGGGACGCCATACCAGCTCGCGATGCCGGTTTCGGTGGCGCCCAAGCGAGCGGGTATCGGCGGAGCGGGAACACGCGCGACGGTCTTGCGCGCGCATCCTGCCGCCGCAAAGAGCGCGACTGCGATGATTACCGAACCCGCATGAACAGGCCTTGAAAACATCTAGAACAATTCTACTCGTTTGCGTTTTGGTCGTGTTTGCGATGCGCGCGTCGCGAATGCCGCGACAGGAACGCCGCGCACGGTTCTCTCTCGAGGAGTGCGCCGCGCATTTTTTTCTTGACTTTCAATTCAAACCACCTTATAAAGGGGACACAACCGCGCTCTCCCACGAGTGGCGCGAAATTTGATGTAAAGGGAGAATCAATCGATGAAGAACGCAACCAAGAAGAAGGCAGCCCCGAAGAAGAAAGCTGCTCCCAAGAAAAAGAAGTAGCTGAACCGGGCTCGCTAGTTCGAGTTCAAACCATTCGGCCCCGAGAAATCGGGGCCGTTTTTCATTTAAGAGCCGCTTGCGCAACACCCGCGGGCCGGATCATCCACCACCATCTCCCGCACTGCCACGCCGATCAAAGCTACAGTTTCAGAGTCTTGAGGTACGCCCTGAATTGCTGGCCGAGGTCGTGACGTTTCAGCGCGAATTCCACGGTGGCTTCCAGGAAGCCGAGCTTGTCTCCGGCATCGTAACGTTTGCCTTCGAAGCGATATCCGTAGATGGGTCGGCTCCTCAGCACGTGCTTGAGGCCGTCGGTCAGTTGAATCTCGCCGCCGCTGCCGGGCCCGATTGCATCGAGCGAGGAAAAGATCTCTGGAGTCAGAACATAGCGCCCGATGATCGCGAGGTTGGAGGGTGCATCCTGGGCTTTCGGTTTCTCCACCATGTTGCGGATGCGATACAGGCGATCCTTGCCTCCGTGATGCGCGATCGGCTCGGCGTCCACCACGCCGTAGGCCGAAATGTTCTCCTTGGGAACTTCCATCAGCGCCACCACCGGCGCGCCGTAGAACTCGTACACGTCAATCAACTGGCGCAGGCAAGGTGTCTCGGCGTCGATCACGTCGTCGGACAGGATCACCGCGAAGGGCTGGTCGCCCACCAGTTCGCGCGCCCTCATCACGGCGTGCCCTAATCCCAACGCCTCCTTTTGCCGCACGTAGGCAATGTCGATCATGTCGGAGATGGAGCGCACGGTGGCCAGCAGATCTTTCTTGTGCCGGGTCTCAAGCAAATGCTCCAGCTCAAAACTCACGTCGAAATGATCTTCGATCGCGCTCTTGCCCCGCCCCGTGACGATGATGATGTTCTGGACGCCGGAGTGCATCGCCTCTTCGACTCCGTACTGGATGAGCGGCTTATCCACCAACGGCAACATCTCTTTGGGCTGGGCTTTGGTGGCTGGCAGAAACCGCGTACCGAGACCGGCGGCCGGAAAGACCGCTTTACGCACTTTGGAAATCATCGTCTTCATTCTAACCTGCGCGCGCGCGACGCCCGCCGCCAGAAAGCGCCGTGCCCGTTGGGCAGGCCACGGCCCGGTCTCTCATGAAAGACGCGTTCCCAACTCAGGGGTACAAACCCGTGCGAGGCAACCGAAACGGATTCAGTGCGAGCCTTCCGGAAAAGGCGGCTGCGGATGGTCCGCGATCCCGGGCGTCGGAGGCTCGGGCTTCATAAGCTCAGGCTTCATAAGTTCACCTCTGGCGCCCTGTTCATTCAAGATCACGATATCCACGCGGCGGTTTCGCGCGCGGCCCTCCTCGGTATCGTTCGAGGCGATGGGAGCATTCTCCGCATAACCCGCGATCGACATACGATCGGACGGCAGGCCGAAGCGGCTGGACAGGAGTTTGAGCAAAGCGATGCTGCGCGCCGCCGACAAATCCCAGTTGCTGTGGAAGCGGACCGTGTTGATGGGAATGGAGTCCGTGTGCCCTTCCAGGCGCACGGGGTTGGGGAGCTTGAGAATCGCGGACGCGACTTTCCCGAGATCGGGGTAGGCGTCCGCGGAAATGACATCCTCTCCGGAAGGAAACAAGACCGCTTGCTTGAAACTGACTACCAACCCCCGCGTCTCCATGCTGATCTGAATGTGCCCGGCTTCAATCTCCTCTTTGAGTTCGGACGACAATATCTGGAGAGAGGGCGACAGCTCGGCAAGCTTGACCTCTTTCTTTTCTTCTTTCTTATCCTCGGTGGATCTGTTCACTCCGCCCGCACCCCGCGACGTTGCATTTCCGATGCCCTTATCGCCGACCGTGCCGCCGAGAATGGCCGAGATGAGGCTGCTCATCTTTGGACCTTCAATTGCCCTTTTCACCGACTCCGAAACCTGCTGCGCCTTCCCCTTGTCGGCTTGAGAAGTGGCAAACATCACTACGAAGAACGCGAACAGCAGAGTAATAAAGTCGGCGTAGGAGACCAGCCACCGGTCGTGATTCTCGTGCTCCGGGGGCCTGGCTTTGCGCGCCATACAAGTCTGGTTGGGCTCTGCTTCCGCTCTAGTTCAGTTCCGCTTCGGTGCCCGCCGACGCTTCCACGCCTTCCGGCTGCATCGGAACACTGGCAGGACCTCGCGCTTTCTTGGGCGCGGCGTGAGCGTAGGCCTCGAGTTTCGAACGGATCAATTTCGGATTGAGCCCCTCGACGATGCCGACCACCCCCTCAAGAATGAGTTCTTTTCGTTGCGTTTCGGCCTTGGTTCGCGCCTTGATCTTGGTCGAGGCAGGCAGAAAGAAGAGGTTCGCGGAGCCGACGCCATACACCGTGGCCACGAACGACACGGCAATCCCACGACCGACTTCGTCGATATTGGCCAGGTTCTTCATCACCTGTATCAATCCCAGGATTGCGCCGATAATCCCGATGGTCGGCGCATAGCCGCCCGCACATTCGAACACTTTCGCTTCCGAGTCAGCGTGTTGCTCGTCCAGGTAGATTTCGAGCTCCAGCATTTTCTTGATTTCCTGCAGATCCGTTCCGTCAACGGCCAGGGTCAACGCCTTGCGCAAGAACGGATCTTCGATCTCAAGCGCCTCTTCTTCGAGCGAAACCAGTCCGTTCTTGCGGGCCTTGGTTGCGTATCCGATCACCTCCTCGACCATGCTATCGAGCGGCTGCGATGCATCGCGGAAGACCCCCATCAGCCGCCGTGCAGCGCCCTGGAGGACTCCGAGCGGCGTCGAGACCATGACCGCGCCGATCGTGCCGCCGATCACGATCAGCGCTGCCGTGAACTGCAAGATGTCCTTGATCTTGCCGCCCTCGATCAGCAGTCCGCCGACGATGCCGGCGAACGCCACTACCAGGCCGATCAGGGTGGCCACGTCAACCGGCTTTCCCGCGGACTTCCTGGGGGGAGTCCCGTCTTTAAGTTCTTCGGCCTCCATGGCTTCCGCCTAGCGCGCCTCCGTTACCGGAGCACAGGAGTGAGTTGCCCGGCGGAACTCTATGATCTTTCCCACCACGTCCTGAATGTCCTCGATTACCACAAACTTTTGCCCGTTCGTAAGACTGATGACAGTGTCCGGAGTCGCCTCCATATGCTCGATCAGGTCCGAGTTCAGGACGAACGGAAGCCGATTGATGCGCGTCAAGTGAATCATGAAACGGCCGCAATCAACGGGCGGCAGAAGGACACCTACAACGCCCTTATCGGCGACGGAGGCGAAGTTTGAGGAAGGAGTGGGCCCCTTCTGAGGAACTCGCCCGCACAACGGAGCCTGGCGCGGTGGATCAAATCGAGCTCTTTCATCGTTTGGTGGGCCGCGCCGGCCCTGTGCGGGCTTCTGAGTAACAGCCCGCAAAACCCGGAGCGGGTAAACTACGCGCGCGGGCTGCTTACTTGGATGCAATGAGGGCGCCCGCGCGCCCTTTGCGCTAGGAACGCGACGGAAGCCCGGGGAGGAGTCTACTTCAACATTTGAACGATTTCGCGCAGTTCCTTGCGCACGGCTTCGAGTACGGGCGAAGAGTCGCTGAACAGGTCGCCCTGTACTTTCTTGGTTTTAACGCGGTTCGCGGCCACCTGGACCGGCTGCACCTTAGCGCGTGATTCGAGGAACTTACGAGCGCCTTCGATGGTGAAACGCTTTTCGTAGAGCAAGCGCTTGATTTCGAGCACCTGTTCCACGTCCTTGCGCCGGTAGAGCCGGTGCCCGGTCCCCGATTTTTTTGGGCCGAGCGAGCTGAATTCCGTTTCCCAAAAGCGCAGCACATAAGGCTTGATGCCCGCGATGCGGGCCACTTCGCCGATCCGAAAATACAGCTTATCCGGGATCTCCTGCACCGCTTGTACGGCTGTGTCTTCCGGCGCACTCATGACGTACCCTTATCATAGTGTCCCAGCTTGCCGGAATCCATCCCGTCCGAGAAGCTCTGCGTGCCGGCCGTCCACTCGATCGAGTTCTGGTGGTCAAGGGCGTAACAACACCCCGGGTACAGGAAGTGATCGCCCTTTGCCGCGAGCGCGGCGTGCCGGTACGTTTCGAATCCCGGGAGCAGGTGGACCGCGCGGCCGGCGGCGTTACGCATCAGGGGGTGGTGGCGTTCGGAGCCGCTGAACAATACGCATCCCTCGAAGAAACCTCCTCGCGAGGAGGCCTGCACGTGGTTCTTGACGGGGTCGAGGATCCGCACAACCTGGGCGCGATCGTTCGCACGGCCCACGCCGCGGGGGCCGCCGCCATCGTGATCCCGCAGCGGCGCGCCGTGGGGCTTACCGAAACCGTGGAGCGAGCCGCGGCCGGAGCGCTGGCGTATCTTCCGGTGGTCCGCGTCGTCAACGTCAGGGGCGCGCTCGAAGAGTTGAAACAAAAGGGCTACTGGATCTACGGTCTGGACGAAAGGGGCGATCATCGCTATGACCAAGTCGAATTCACGTCGCCGACCGCGATGGTCCTCGGAGCCGAAGGCCACGGACTGCATGAGCACGTCGCCAGGCATTGTGATTTCCTGGTGCGGATCCCGATGTCCCAAGGAGTCGCGTCGCTCAACGTAAGCGTCGCGGCCGGGGTGATGCTGTTCGAATGGCGGCGCAGAGCGGGCATTGTGCGCGCCTAACCGGTGGCTGAAGAGGGGGCCGAGCTCGCCTCCCGTACCCTCCCCAATTTCGGCGGGACCGCAACGGAACCTGCCGAAGGACGTATGATCGAAGGAGAGCCGATGGCGGAATATAGTTACACCGTGCTGTTCGAGCCTGCCGAGGAGGGCGGCTTCGTCGTGACATGCCCTGCTCTTCCAGGATTGGTCACCGAAGGCGACACAATCGAAGAAGCTCGCGCCATGGCGAGGGATGCCATCCGCGGATATATCGAGAGCCTTCAAAAAGATCATCTGCCGATCCCTTCCGATAAAACAGTGAAAGAAGAGATTCGAGTGTTGGTGTCCGAGCCCGCATGAGCGGGCGGCTTCCCGCACTCAAGCCCAAAGATGTGTTTCGAGCGCTCAAGAGCGCCGGATTCTATCTTCATCACACCACCGGAAGTCACTATTACTTAAAGCATCCTGGAAGACCTGGCCTTCGAGTGACGCTTCCGTGGCATAACAAAGACCTCAAACGCGGAACACTCACGTCTATCATCGACCAAGCGGGCTACACGACCGAAGAATTTGCGGAACTCCTGTAGACTCCCTCTCTAGTGCGCGACTCCGCCCAGGCGGCCCGCTGCGTACAACCGCTGGTCCATGCGCGCCAGGCGGTGCTCCGTCCCCGGCTTGAGAACGGACGAGTGTGGGATGTCGCAAAGGTATTCGGGGATCGCCCACACTTGTTCCTCGGTGGTCATCCACTCCACGCCGCGATCAAAGCGTGCAAGATTCACCGGGCGCGAATAGGCGCGCAGGGTCTTCTCGCCCGCGGGGTTGAAATAGTGCTCGAAGTAACTCATGGCCAGTTCCCGGATGGTGCGGTACACCGGCTCACGTGAGCGAAGGCCTGAGTAGTCCGACTTCGCCACGGCGCCCCAACCTCCGTCCACGCGATACACGGCCAGAACATGGTCGCTGTCGCGTACTGCCTCCAGATCGACCAGCAAAGGAGGATGCCCGAGGAACCGTAACGCCATCGCTCCGAACAGCGCGCCCTCCATGCAATGCGCCACGCCCTCCCGAAGCACCGTACGCGGCGAATAGCAGGTATCGCCGTGCGGCTCCAGGTTGTATCCGATCTCGTGATCGAGGAAATGCTGGATCTTCGAAGGGGTGGTCAAGCGCCGAAGGATCTTCCGTTCGTCCGGGCGCAATCGTGCAAGCATGCTCGACAGGCTACCGCATCGCGCCGTGCTGCCGCATCTCCTAAGCAACAGCCGAGCGCGGCGGCAAAGTCACTGGCTGAATTGAGGGTGCCGCCGCACCCTTGGCGGGCTGGTTCCAGGCCGCGGTAGAGCGGTAGAGCATGCGAGGTCCCTGACCTGTCGTCCGCGGACCGTTGTGATAAACTTACACCCAAATCACTCAGGGTAAATCACTCAGGAGGACGCGTGAAACTTCAAACCTTATTACTAGGTTCGGCCGCGGTGGTGGCGCTTGCGACTCAAGGGCTGGCGCATTTCAGGCTGATTGAGCCGGCGTCATGGCTTCAGGAAGCGACGAATGGCGACCCGCAGAAGATGGCACCGTGCGGCGGCACATCGGCCGATCCCGGCAAGCCCAGCGGCTCGGTCACGACCGTTCAGGGTGGCGAAAAGCTCCACCTCAAACTCCAGGAGACGATCTATCATCCCGGGTTCTATCGTGTCGCCCTGGCCGTGAACTCGCGCGATGAGCTGCCGCCCGACCCGGTGGCCAAGACCGAGCCGACTCCCAACGGTCCGCGATCGGTGTCGGCCGCGATCATGTACCCGCCCACTCCGCCGGTGATTGCCGACGGATTGTTCCCTCACATCTCGCGGTTCGAGAAGGAGGTCGAAACCGACCTCGACATCCCCAACATCAACTGCTCCAAATGCACCTTGCAGGTGGTGGAGTTCATGGCCGCCCACGGCCTGAATAAGGATGGCGACTACACCTATCATCATTGCGCCGTTCTGCAGATTCGCGCCAATCCTTATAAGCCGATCGACGGGCGCTTCCCGGCCGAGAAGAAGTAAGGATCGCCGGTTGCCCGGCACACGCTTGGAACATTATCCCCGTCGCTTTGGCGCGCATTTTTCAGTGTGCCGCGCCGGCACGCGTGCCGCCGAGTGGCGTTCATTTTCGCGCGGCGGAGGTGTCGAGAAACCCGGCACGGGTCCGCACCCCGGAAGTCTCGACACGGCACGTAAGAGTACGTGCGCCACATTGCCCACTCGAAGTTGATGGCTGTTTCGGACGCACCAGGCCATTTTTGATTTAGCATAGACCCAATTTCACCCGGCACGTAAGGTGTTCTCAAAGGTTTAACGCATCGAAAACCCTTACGTTATCCCTGAAAGTCAGGTCTACGCTACGGGATCGCGCGCGTGGATCGTCTCGAGCCACGCGGCAAAGAAGATATTCGATCTCCGCGATGGCCCGGGGGCTGAGGCTCGACTTGGGCTTCCGCTGAGCCCGGAAGCGGGACTTTGGGTCCCTTTGGACCCAACGGGTCACGAGGGGTTGGAACGTCTGCTGCCGCTCCCGCATCAAAATAATAGGGCGTAACGGGCAGCCGGGGCGGATGATAGCTGCCAGTGCAGTGGTCGCCCAGCGGAGGGAATATGGAAGAGTTTAACGACAACATTCTGGCTGCACCATCCGATCCGCTCGCGTTTGTATTGGAGGAGAGGGACCTCGCCCAACCTGAAGACGCGGGACGGGAAGGGGGCGAAGAGTTTGAGGCGTCCCCCTACAACGATGACCCCGTTCGCGTGTACTTGAGGGAAATGGGATCGGTGCGCCTTCTCACGCGGCAAGGGGAAGTCGACCTGGCACGGCGCATGGAGCGAGGAACGCTCCGCGCGCGGAAGTTGCTTTCGCGGGCGGCGCCGGTGCAGCGAATGGCGGTTGCGATTTGCGAGGACGTCCGGGGGCTCGACTTGCAAGAGGCCGGTTCCAGGCTTGCGAATGCCGTCGAGTTGGGCGCCGTGGATGCGGTTGCCAAGGAGAAGAAGATCGGCGATATTCTACGACGGTTTTCGATTCTTGCGAAACTGCATCGTGACCTGCTGGGCATGGAGAAGAGGATCGCCTCGACGCCCCTGCGACATGCGCGCGTCCGCGCCCATTTGGGCGGGAAGCTGGTCCGCATGAGAGTCAAGGTTTCGCAAGCGATACGCGAAGTGCCGTTCTCCCCGGCACAGTGGGCGGCATTTGGAGACGCGTTCAAGAGCGCCGGGCAGAAAATGGGTGCGCTCGAGTCCCAGCTCGCTGAGAGCCAGCTCGCGCTTAAGACGCGGTTGAGCGGCTGCGGACAAAAAGGGAAAGAGGCCATCCGAGAGTTGAAGCAACAGATTCGCGAGGGCGAGGCCGCTGCCGGCGGAACGTACATTGAAATATCCCGCCGGCTGATCGCGATGCGGAATGCGGAAACGGAGGCCGAGCGCGCCAAGCAGACGCTGGTTGAGGCCAACCTCCGCCTGGTCGTGTCTATCGCCAAGAAATACGCGAACCGGGGACTGCATCTCCTCGATTTGATTCAGGAAGGCAACCTCGGGCTGATGCGCGCCGCGGACAAGTTCAACTACCGTCTTGGTTACAAGTTCTCCACGTACGCCACGTGGTGGATCCGGCAATCGATTACTCGCGCCATCGACGACCAGTCCCGCACCATCCGAATTCCGGTCCACATGAACGAGAATCTGTCGAAGTTTGTACGGGCCTCGCGGGAACTAGAGAAGGAGTTGGGCCGCGTGCCGACCAACGAAGAGATCAGTCTGCGTCTCGAAACCACCGAACAGAAGGTGCTGGAGTTGAGGTCGATCTCCCGGGAGCCCGTCTCACTGGATCTTCCGGTGGGAAAGGACGGCGAACTAGCCCTCCGCGACTTGATCGAAGACCGGTGGGCCGGCCCTCTGACCGACACGGTATTTAACGCGAAGGTTCACCGGGAAACGGCGGGGATCCTGCAGACGCTCGCGCCGAACGAAGAAAAGATCGTCCGCCTGCGGTTCGGGATCGGGTACGATCGGGAACACACGCTCGGAGAAATCGCCCAGCACGTGAACCTGAGCCGCGAGCGCGTCCGGCAGATCGAGGCACACGCGCTCCGGCGATTGCGCAATCCTGAAACCGCGCGCCGCTTGCGGCCCCTCATGAACATCCAGTAGCCGATCGACCGGCTTGGTATGTGACCTTGGCGAATTGAAAATGGAGGCAACCGAGGGGCCGCCTCCCGGGGAACCGTCAGGACGCGGGCTGATTTCAGGCCAGCGCCGTCTTGTACAAAGCCACCAGCTTGCCCCATGCGCGCTCGGCATCGGGCTTGCTGTAGATGGGCGCGCCGTTGCCGGCGGGCATATCCGGCACGCACCAGCCATGGAGCGCTCCCGCATATACCTCGATCTCGGCGGGAACCTTCGCCGCCGCGAACGCTTCCCGCAATTTGTCCTTCGCATCCGGCTGCCGCGCGTCGTCATTCGACGCGATACCGAAATACATGCGAGCCTTAATCTTCGGCGCGAGCAGGTGCGGGCTATCCGGCTTATCGGTGACCAGCCCGCCGCCGTGGAATGACGCTCCGGCCCCACGCGGTTGGGCACCGCCGCGGCGGTCTTGACCACCAGCGGCCCGCCCATGCAGTAGCCCTGGGTGCCGATCTTCTTCGACTTGTTCACCTGCTTTTGCGCGTCCAGGAAGGCAATGAACGCAACGGCGTCCTTCTCGGCGGCGCCCGGCGCGTTCACCGACGCCATCAGCGGCTGGAGCTTCGCCATGTCGGCCGGATTCTGGAAATTGAAATTCGAGGCATCCGAGAAAGGAGCTTTGGAAATACGATAGAAAGGATTGGGCACCAGGACGGCGTATCCCTCGGCGGCGATGCGCTTGCCTATTTCGCGCATCGAGGGCCGCAAGCCGAAGGCGTCGGGCCAGATCAGCACGCCCGGATGGGAGCCGCTGTTCGGATGGATGAGGGCCGCGTCGCAGGTTCCGTCAGGAGTCTTGATCTCGACATTCATCTCCATGACCGGCAACCCCGCGCCCGAAGCCGGCCCGGCAGCCGCGGCAATTCCGGCGGCTACGGACAAACCTACAAAGTCGCGCCGCGGCAGGTTGCCCGGCGTATCATGCATCTGTCGATCCTGCGTATCGTCCGTCATTGGTATCTCCTCTTTCAGATTCTATCTCGCCGGAGCGGAGGGCATCGGCTATGCCGTCCGTGAGTTCTTTCTTTTCTTCTATCGAGAAACCGAGGCGCGCGCCGCCAGGCGGCCAGCACCGGCGCAAGCTAGACCAGTTTCAGGGATAACGTAAGGGTCTTCGAGGCGTTAAGCCTTTGAGAACACCGTTACTTGCCGTGTGAAACGGTCTATGCTAGATCAAGAAACGGTCGGATAGATGGCGCGCTTGGTGCGGACGCCGGCAATGCTCGAAATCGTGCGAGCGAGGCCGTGAAAGGAGGGCGCGATGCACTGGATGAAGCTGCTTCGGATATGGCTGGTTTTTGCGTTTCTCCTGGCCGCCCTGCCCAGCCGGCGGGGCCCTTCCGCCGCACTGAACGCAAGCGACGACTACGCCTGGAATCTACCCAGGGGCTTCCCCAAGCCCTACGTTCCCGCCGACAATCCGATGACGGCAGCCAAGGTCGAGTTGGGAAGATATCTTTTCTATGACACCCGAATGTCGGTCAACGGAACGGTCTCCTGCGCGACCTGCCACAAGCAGGAACTCGCATTCACCGACGGCCGCGCGGTGGGCGTGGGGGCGACGGGTGAATCGCACACCCGGGGCGCGATGAGCCTGGTGAATGTGGCCTACAGCGGGGCGCTCACCTGGAGCAATCCTCAAATGAAGCGCCTGGAGGATCAGGCGCTGGCGCCGATGTTCGGCGACCACCCGATCGAACTCGGGTTGCGTCGTGACGCTTTTCTGGCCCAGAGTGGAACCTTCCTGAAGATGTTGCGCTCCGACGCCGTTTATCGCACCTGGTTTGGACGTGCTTTTCCCACTGAGGCCGACCGTTTTAGGCTCACCAACGTCACGCGGGCACTGGCCAGTTTCGAGCGGAGCATCATCTCCGCCCGTTCGCCCTACGATGTTTATCATTACGATGGCGACGACAGCCCCGAGGACGCGGCTGCCTACCTGGCCGCTCATCGCGATCGCGCGATATCCGATTCCGCGAAGCGCGGCGAGGTTCTGTTCTTCGATCAGACCCTGGCCTGTTTCCGCTGCCATGACGGATTCAACTTCAGCGATGCGACGGTCTCGGAAGAAAACCCGGAGCGGCCCATCGAATTTCACAGCACCGGGCTTTACAATCTCCCGGGCTTGCTATCGTACCCGGCGCCGAACGTGGGGACTTACGAGTACACGAAGGCGCCGGCCGACGTTGGAAAATACAAGGCCCCCACGCTGCGGAACATAGCGGTCACCGCGCCCTACATGCACGACGGCAGTATTCCGACGCTCGAGGGCGTGCTCGACCACTATGCTGCCGGGGGCAGGAGGATTCCATCCGGCCCGCTCGCCGGGAACGGCCACGACAATCCAAACAAAGATCCTCTGGTCGGCGGCTTTGTGCTTTCGCGGCAGGATCGCGAGGACCTGGTTGCGTTCCTGAAGTCACTGACGGACGAGATGCTTCTGCACGATTCTCGCTTCGGGAACCCGTGGACACAGACCCACTAACACCCGGAACTGGTGTTCTGGTCTGGAATCCCGCCGGGCACACCTACGCGCGGCATGTATACTGGCTTTTGAGAAACTCGCGCAATACGGAGTGCGACGCGAAGAAGTTCCTTATGGTTTTGGCGGTGCGCGCCGTACCCTTTGCGCTTCGGAGGATTTTCGCGATGAGATCGGTCTTGGCATTCTTAGCATTCGCGCTGGCGCTCACCGGGACGAGTTCCGCGCAACTCCTGCCCCCCAACGGCGCGGGCGTGACCATGGGACATGTCCACCTGAACGTCAAGGACGTGGAAGGTCAGAGGAAGTTCTGGGTGGAACAGTTCGATGCGGTCCCGCTCAAGCGGGAAGGCCTCCAGGGGGTCAAAGTGCCGGGGATGCTCATTCTTTTCACTCCACGAGAGCCGACTGCCCCCTCGGAGGGTGGCGAGATCGACCATTTCGGTTTCAAGGTTCGCAGTTTGGCGGAAATGCTGAAAGGATGTCGCGCGCGTGGACTGACGGTCGAACGCGAGTTCATTGGGAATGAAGGGTTCCCCAATGCTTACGTGATCGGCCCGGAGGGCGTGAAGGTGGAAATGCAGGAAGATACCTCGCTTCCGGTGCGTGCCGCGGCTCATCACGTGCACTTCACCTCGAAGGACATTCCATCGCTTCAGGCGTGGTATATGAAGACGTTCGGTGGCGTAGCCCGAAAACGGGGAGCCCTTGATACCGTCGATGTCGCAGAAATCAATTTGAGCTTCAATCCGGCCAGGGACGGTGTATCGCGCCCGGGTAGCAAGGGCCGCGCGCTCGATCACATCGGCTTCGAGGTTACGAATCTGGAGGCATTCTGCAAGAATCTTGAGGCTAGCGGGGTGAAGTTTGACATTCCATTTAGGCAGGTACCCGCCCTCGGAATTGCAATCGCGTTTCTGACCGATCCCGAAGGCGGCTACATCGAGTTAACCGAGGGTCTCGATAAGTATTAGCCAAACCTTTGCTTCCGTGGGGGTCCCGGTTTTTGGGCTTGCTATAAACTCGGCTTCGAGCAATAATGGCGGGGGATATTTTTCCACCAGATCCGACGGAGGTTCCAGTTCCAATGAGGCGCTGTTTGAATTCTTGTTTCGTGGTTGCGGCGGTGGCGACGTCTGTTCCAACGTCGTTCGCCCAGCGCCGCGCCCCTTCGAAAATCGGCGAGTGTCTATCCTCGCTGCGCTGCATGCTTCTTATGGTGCCGCTTTTGATGGTGATGCTTTTGATGGCGGCTTCCGCGGCGTCGCTCTTCGCTCAACTCGCCGCCCCTAACCCAGCCGGCGTCTCGATTGGACATGTTCACATCATCGTTTCGGATCCCGCCGCGCAAAAACAGATTTGGGTGGGCGTCCTTGGCGCTCAAGTGACCAACACGGGCACGCTCGAGCTGTTGAGATTGCCGGGCATTTTTATCGTGCTGGGACAGGCCCGGACGGCGCCCACCGGCGGTTCGGATGGATCGACCGTGAATCACATCAGCTTTCTGGTCAAGAGTTATGCGGACACGAAGGCGAAGCTGGCGGCGGCCAGCGTTCCGTTCATCAGCGACGATGCCAAGAACAAGCAATTCATAGCCGATTTTCCGGAACACGTGCGGGTGGAGTTCACCGAAGATTCCAAGCTGAACGTTCCGTTGCAGTTTCAGCGCATGAACCTCGTCTCGGTCGATCCCGGGAAGCTTCGCGCGTGGTATGTCAAGACGTTTGGAGGCAGGGATGGCACGCGAGGCCAGGTCCTGACGGCGGTTTTCCCCGGGGGTGAAGTCGATTTCACGAAGGCCGACGCGCCAGCCGCTCCGACCAAAGGCCGCTCGCTCGATCACATCGGGTTCGAGCTGGTCGGCCTCGAAGCCTTCTGCAAGAAACTGGAGGCCGAGGGGATGGCCTTCGATGGAACTTATCGCGCGCTGCCGGCGCTCGGGGGGTTGCAGATCGCTTATATTCTCGATCCCGAGGGCACCCGCATCGAGATGACCGAAGGTTTCATGGCGAAATCGCATTGATCGGTCCAACGAGAAGAAGGAGATACTCGCTTATGCTTCAAACCATCGGCAGCGTCCGTGTCCTATCACTGGTTCTGGCCGGCGTGGGCGCATGGGCGGTCACCTTTCCTCTGCGCGCGCAACAGTCTGAATCGGTGCCGGAGGGATATGTAAAGCGCACTCCTCCCAAAGAAGGAATGGCTCCGAAAATGAAAGTAACGGAGCTTTCCAAAACCGGACGCAGCTTCGAACTCGTGTTCGGTAAAGGGGATGAAATAACTTCCGGCCTGAGCGACTTTGCCATCAAGGAGCATCTTTCCGCGGCCCATTTTACGGCGATCGGCGCTCTCGATCAGGCTGTTTTGGGATGGTTCGACCCCGAAAAGAGGGCCTACAAACAGATCCTGATCGATCAGGAAGTGGAGGTCCTCGCCTTCACCGGCAACATCATCGTCACGAACGGAAAGCCGACCGTGCATGCGCACGTCGTGGTCGCGCTTCCGGACGGCACTACCCGGGGAGGCCATTTCGTCGAAGGGCATGTATCCCTCACGCTTCAGCTCTTCCTCGAGGATGCGGCGCCAATCGCCACCACCGCCGCGAAGCCAAACCCGTAAACTTGCGCGAAGCCAAACCCGTAAACTTGAAGAAGAGCGCCCGCAAGGAGCTGATGAGCGTCCAACGCTCGGCCCAGCGCGGTTGAAAAGGAGATCCAGTTGAGCATACCTCACAAGAAACACAGCGAAGGGTTCCTGGCTCTGGTCAACGATGCCAAGTCCCGAATAAAGGAAGTGGACATCCAGGCGTACCGGAAGATGGCCCAGGGCAGCCACCTGCTGATCGACACTCGCGAGGACCATGAGTGGGCCGCGGGCCATGCGGCGGGAGCGATGCACCTCAGCCGGGGGATTATCGAGCGCGATATCGAAGCCAAGGTGCCGGACAAGTCGGCCACGCTGGTGCTGTACTGCGGAGGCGGTTTCCGGTCGGCTCTGGTGGCCGATTCGCTGAGGAAGATGGGTTACGCGCATGCGATCTCGCTCGACGGCGGATGGCGGGCGTGGAACGAAGCGGGGCTGCCGGTCGAGAAACCGTCTTGAAGGGAGTCCAGGCGGGCTTGGAGCGCAAAGGGTGCGGCGCGCACCTCCCAACGATTCAGGAAATTGTTTCGCGACGCACGGAGTTCACCCGCAGCGGGTTTTGCGCGGATTAGAGAGCGCAAAGGGTGCGGCGCGCACCGCAAAGCGCTTCGAGGAATTGACTTGCGACGCACTTCGTTTTGCGCGATTCAACTTTAGAACGGGGCGAGCCCGTCGCCAAAAACCTCCATCAGGAACACCCAAACGATCAGCCCGATGGACGATGCGGCCAGGAATCCGACGAACTTGGCGAAGCCCTTGCCCATGAATTCGAAGCGCACCAACAAGGCGAAGGCAAGACCGGAGTAGAGCAGGTAGGAGTTCACCACGCGATCGGAAAGACTGGTCAGCAGCACGGTGGCAACGTAGAACAACAGCGGCAAGTTGCTCTCGTACTGCTTTCGACTCAAGTAGACCATTGCCATCACCGCCAGGGCCACCACCAGCAGCGTGGTCATGTTCAACGGTGTCGCATCGAATTGCATACTACCCGATCATCGGTATTTTGGCCCTGGACCTGAAGGGCGGGAAGACCTCAAAAACGCCAAAGTGCGGCGCGCACCGTCAAAACCATAAGGAACTTCTTCGCGCCGCACGGAGTTCACCCGAAGCGGGTTTTGCGCGTGTTCCCTATGTCAAAAAAGGGGGACCGACCGCTCTGTCCACTCCCACGGTCGCACGTGAAGTCAGTAATTTACGGGAGGGGACAGAGTAGTCTGTCCCCTTTTTCACTAGAAGAGGTAGCTAAGACCAACCATCGGTACGATATCCTGGATCCAGTTGCCTACCTTCGCTCCCGTATTGGGGGTGATCACCTGCTTGGGGAATGTCGTCATGTAGTCGTGGACCTCGAGCCGCAGCAGGACCTTCGGCGTCAGCTGCCACTTGACGCCCGCGCCGACGCTTACGAGCGCGGTCAGATCCTGCGCCTTGGTCAGCAGGGCGTAATTTTGAAGCGGCTGGTACACTACCTCGGTGCCCGTGCCGCGATAGATCTTGACGCCGGCTCCGGCGGCGAGGAACGGCCGCACCTTCGCGCTCGGAGGGGCGGTGTGCCACAAGAAATCGTAGTGAATGGCCTGGGTATCGGCGCCAAACGTAGCCTTGGTGCCTCCCTGGCTGAGTGCGAGGTCGCCAAGCTGGTAGTCGTAGCGAATTTCTCCGCCCCACCGCGGGCCGATGCTATTGGCGAGCCACGCGCTGCCTGCCACATTGGTCTGAATGGTGGCGGATGCCGAGCTCCCGGACACGGTCACGTCTTGGGACGTGTAGAAACCTCCACCGGCTCCACCGCCGAATTCCCACTTCTGCGCTTGGGCGGCAGGCAGGACGGCCGCCGCCGCGCACACCACGAGCATACGAGCCAATCTCATGACATCCTCTTCTCTTTTATCCCGCGGCACGCCACGAGAACGGGCGCGCTGGCGCTGTTCTTAGTCGACCACGCGGACGTTGATCGTTCCGGTGAATCCACCTTGGCTGATGGTCAACGGTACACTGAGACCTTGCGGCGTGCTGGCCGGGACGGTCACATTGATTTGCGAGACTCCTACTTCGCCGGGCGCGAGACCGGCGTACATAATTGGAAGGTCGGTTCCGCCCAACTGGACCGACGGCGTGGCAACTGACATGGCCAGCGGATTAGCCGGCGCTGGAAGGCCATTGGGGACCGAAGGATTGGACTGGCCGGTGCCCGTCAGGTAAATGACCAGCTCGTCGCCGCCATGCACCGGATTCGAATCGGTGACGATCAGTCCGTTCGAAAGCCGTACGACGGTCGGCACATTCGTCAGCGGACCGGCTTGCCCCGTAAGGAACACGGCCGGAGCGGTGGGCAGCACCGTCAGGTTGAAATTGTCGCTCACTCCGGCAGGCGTATGAACAATCAGCGTCACGTCGCCAACCGCCTGGACCGGCATCTGCGCGTTGATCTGCGTCGGCGAGACAAAAATGAGAGGCACCGGCTGCCCGTCCACGGTGAGGCAGCTGTTCGCCAGCGCCGTTGGAAGCGGAATCTGGCTAGTGGCCTGATTGGTGGGGCTCAATTGAAAACCCGTCGCCGTCAGGAGGCCACCCGGAGCCACCGGCGACTTGCCATCGGCGGCGCTCGTGACGGACGTTAGCTGCGGCGCCGCGACCGCCGAGGCATAGGCCCAAGGCAGCACCGTGATTCCCGAAGTAGACAGCGCAAGGATGGCGGTTTGATTCGGAAGCGGCACCAGACTCCGGGTCCATGCGCTCGTCACGGAAGGTGCAAACAGGCGTTGGCAACTGGTGGTTGTGGTCGCCGAAGTGGTGGACGTGGCGGCCGTCGTGGTGGTCAGCAGAACCGACCCGGGCGGGCAGGTAGAGGGTGACGACGTGGTCGCACTGGGAGCGAGAATCGGAGCTTCCACCATCGCCGTGGGCTGGATGGCCGAGCCCGTGGTCAGGTTCACTTGCTCGATGACGCCGGGGCTCGCCGAATTCGGGGCGGTGACGAAATAGCCGGTCTGGTCCACGAAGGCGAATCCGGAGGAGCTTCCGGACGAAAGGGGCAAAGTAGCCTGCGACACGCCGGAGGCATCGAGCAAATTGTCGCCGGCCACGTATTGATTGAAGTTCGAGGCGGCATAGGCTCCGCCGAGAGACGAAAAGTCTTTGCGCGAAACCGTGAAGGAGCCGGCGTTGGCGTCGTACACCATCACCGAACCGTCGGACCCGGCGATCAAGATATGGGAACCGTTGCTCGACGAAGCAAGCACCGTGTCCTGGACTAGCTTGTTCTGGTAGACGCCGAGCGTCGGCAGGCTGGTGAAGCCATGCGTCAACAAATCGATCTGAACGAGTCCGGGGTTCCCGCCGCCGCCGGGGCGAATCATCGCCAGGATGGCATTGGAGGAGGCCGCCACGGACTCGATGTAGTTGGATGGCAACGCAACCGGAATCTGCGCTTGCAATGAATTCAGATCGAAAACACTCATGAGCTGCGAGTTGTCGCAGCCCACCAGAAGATCCTGCTGGTCGAACGTGATCGCCATACTGGTCGGAGTGGTGCAGGTACGCAGGGTCGCCGTCTGGGTGTTGTTCGAGGCATTGAAGACCAGCACCTGGTTCTTGTCCTGGCGCAGCACGTAGTACACGTTTCGCTGAGGATCGGCCGCCAAATCCACGACTCTGCCGGGAATATCGATGAAGGATCCGCGCTGCGATGGATCCTGCGAATTGATCAGAACCCGAACCGATCTCGGCAGATTGACCGCGGTTGCGGAACTGACGTTCAAGGACGCCGTTGTGGTTCCCTTCTGTCCCGCAAAAGTGTTGGGATCGACCGACACCGTGATGATCGCCGGTGTGAGACCGGTGGAGGGGGAGACGGTAATGCCGGACGTGCTCGCCGAGATGCTGAATGGCGTGCTTCCGCCGCCCGGATCGGTGAGCGTGAAGGTCTGCGTGGCCGCCGCGCGATCGCAGAAATTCCCGCGGAATACCAGGTCTTCGAGGGAAGCCGCCAGGCGGTGAGAGGCCGCCAGGTTGCCGACCGGCAGAATGGTCACGCCGCTGTCCGAAATCGCGTAGGCCGTGCCGTGGTCCCGGCTGAGGATACTCTTGCCGGCCAGGTTCTCGGGAAGCTGAAGCTGATCTTCCACGGTGAGATTGTCCGAATCCGCGATCAATAGAAGCGGCGGATTCGTATTGGCCGTGGCGGGGGTTCCGTTGGGTGGAATCTGCGCATAGATCAGATTGCGGGACGAATCGATCAGGGTGCTGCCCACGTTCGCGAGTCCGGCCGGGTTGCCCCACTGCGCGGCAATGTTGAAATTCGCGTCCACTAACCACCACCCAAAGCTGGCCGCGCTGCCGTCATCGGCCAGGCTGACAGCAGTAGGGCCCAACGGCGGCGAGGAAGTATAAAAAGCCGACGTGATGGTATGACTCACAACGTTGTACCGGAACTCCAGATAGGGGTTGTTGCCGCCGAATCCCGCGATGGTCAAGCCGTCGCGCGAAACAGTGACCGAGGCCTGCACGATGTTTCCCGGAAAACTGGCCGGTGGCTGCGGGATGGCATTGGTCGCCACCTGCGCGATGGTTTCGAGCAGTGTCGTGCTCCCAATGGTCGGATCGAACAGGAAGAATGCCGTGGTGGTCACCACCAGGGCCTTATCGTCGAGTCCGAAAGCGACCCCGAGCGGCGGGGTACCGAGCGAGAACACCTGCCGGGCGTTGTTAGACGTCAGGTCAATCAGCGTCAGGGCGTTCGCTTGCGTGGCGGGCGCCGTGTTGTTGCCGTAATGCGCCACCAGCAACCAATGCCCATCCGGCGAGATCGAAATCGAGCTCGGATTCGGATTGACGTTGATGGACGTCTGAATCTGGTGAGTGGCGATCGACATCACGTCGATGCGATTCGCGGTGAAGTTGGCGATGTAGAGGACACCGCGCGTCTCATCGAGCGCGAGATCCGCCGCCTCTCCTCCGATCTGCACCACGGTGCCGAACGTGCCGGCGAGCGCCGTGCTCGCCGCGAGCGCCGCCACCCCAATTGCCAAGGCCCAAGACTTACGAAACATACATAAACTCCATCTCTCCCGCGAATCGTTCGCATTGCCCCGCGCCCGATCGCACAATGAACAGGTCCTGCCCGTAAACCTCTCCGCCCACTCCAACGCCAGCCGGCTGTCCGGGTCCTGAAGTTGTCCGATGGCCAGCCTTATTCGCGTATCCTCTTACTTCCCGGCCTACTTCACGCCTACTTCCCGCGACGCAAATTTCCAGGAGAGGCGCGGCTCTCAGGATCGGCGTCATGCCACGGCCTGTGCTCGCCGGAACCGGCTCCGCGCTCTCCCCGGGAAGAACTCGCTAATCGTCAGCGTTTTTCTTACGACGCAGTACGATGATCCCGAGAAACAAGACCGCCAGTACGGCGCAAACGACTCGAACTGTGGAAGCGTCCATCGTTTTCTCTCCTTTCCTGACAAGAATGAATTCGGCTTTTCTAGTCCTAACCTTTAGCCGAGTACTATATGTTGTTCATCATCGGTATCAGTTCCCGGACGATTTTCATCGCGACCGGCCCCACCGTAATCACAAACAGCGACGGCAGAATGCAAAAGAAGATCGGGAAGATCAGTTTCACGCCGAGTTTAGCGGCCTTTTCTTCCGCCACCTGACGAGCCTGGACGCGCATAAAGTCTGAGTGCGCCCGCAAACTCTGGGCGACGCCCGTGCCGAAACGGTCGGCCTGGATCAACACCGCGACCAGTTTCTTCAGGTCGTCGACTCCCGTCCGTTCGGCCAGATTTCTCAAGGCTTCGACGCGCCGCTTGCCGGCCTTCAATTCGAGATTGACCAGGCCGAACTCTTCGCTGATCTCCGGGTGGGCATGTTCCAGTTCCTTGGAAACCTGGAGAATGGCCTGATCGAGTCCCAGACCGCTTTCGACGCAAACCACCAGAAGGTCGAGCGCGTTGGCCAGTCCCCTGGAAATTTGTTTTTGACGCCGCTGCGCCATCCGCCGCACATATTCGTTCGGACCGAAAAACCCAATCGCGGTGGCGAGCAGGATAGCGATGAACTTATTGCTTCCGTCGGTGGCGTATCCCGCGACCAGGGTCGCCGTCAGCAGCGGGAGCGTGATTCCGAGCACGCCTTTGGCGCCGTAGAGAATCTTGAGCGATCCCTCTTTACGAATGCCGGCGCGGATGAGCCTGCGCTGCATGATCGTGACGTCCTTGGGGGACTGCGGCACGATGTTACCCAGCTTCTTGATCAGCTCGTGCAACACCAAGCTGGGATGCCGGGGCATCTGTTCGACTTGCTGCTCGATGCCTCCGACCACGCGTTCCATGGCCTCTTTCGGGCGCACGTACAGTTTCATGCCGATGCCGGCGACAACCAGCGCCAGGGCGACGAATACAAACAGGCTCAAAAGTAGCGGCATGGCATTAGACCTCGATATTCACGATCTGGCGCATGATGCCGTAGCCGACTAATTGCAGCGTTACAGCTCCGCCCAGCATCATTTGGCCGACGTCGTCGGTAAAGAAGAACTTCACGTAATCCGGATTGGTGTAGAACATCAGCACGGCCACGCCGACGGGAATCAAGCTCAAGGCCGTCGCGGTCATCTTTCCGTGCGCGCTGACCGCGCGAATTCGTCCGCGGAGCTTGAACCGTTCGCGGATCACGTAGGCGAGCTTGTCCAGAATCTCCGCCAGGTTGCCGCCGGTGCGCTTTTGGAGCATGACCGCCGAGACGAAAAAGTGGACGTCGAGCGACGGCACGCGTTCGGCCAGTTTCTGGAGCGCCACTTCCATCGGCAGGCCGAGGTTATGTTCCTCGAAGGTGCGGCGGAATTCGCCCGAGATCGGCTCCTGAAACTCGCGGTGGATCATTTCGAGCGACACCGAGAAAGCGTGGCCCGCTCGCATGGACCGGGACATGAACTCGAGCGTCTCCGGAAATAATTCTTCGAAGCGCTTCAGCCGTGCTTTGCGTTTCGAAAGCACATACAGGGTGGGGCCCGCGGACGCGGCGACGGCGAGGAGAACGGCGAACCACTTGGGAAACGGCAGCAGGATCCAAGCCCCGGCGAGGGTGGACAAGAACGCCACCAGCGTCAGATGCACCAGGCGCGCCGGGGGCCATCGAAGCCCCGCCTGCTCCAGAAACTTCTCGAGCTTGGGCCCCAGTCGGTACTTCTCCACCAGCAAGCGCGCGAACTTGTTCTTGGTGAGCTCTTCCTGCTGCATCACCCCTTGGGGGGCCGCGCCGGATTTCGATTTTTTCCTCTTCTGCTTGGCGGTGCCCATCAGCCGGGCCTTGATCCGGTCGACGTCCGCGGTCTTCACATACTTCGAGATGACAAACCAGGCGCCGACCGAGAGGGCCCACACAACCAGCATTACCGCGAGAAAACCCATGACTCAGACCTCCACCACTTCATCGAACAGGTCCGGCCGCAGCCGGATGCCGGCGCTGAGCAGTTTTTCGTAGAACTTCGGACGGATGCCGGTCGCGGCGAAACGCCCTACCACTCTTCCGTCCGGATCCAGGCCGCGTTTTTCGAACACAAACAGATCCTGCAGCGTGACCACGTCGCCTTCCATGCCCGTCACCTCGGTCAGGCACACCACGCGCCGCGTTCCGTCGGTCAATCGCGACGCCTGCACCAGCAGATGCACCGCGCTCGCGATTTGCTGGCGGATCGAAGTGAGCTGCATATTGGAATTGGCGAGCGCCACCATGACCTCCAGGCGCGATACCGCGTCTCGAGGCGAGTTGGCGTGGACCGTGGTCAGCGAGCCGTCGTGGCCGGTGTTCATGGCCTGCAACATGTCGAGTGCTTCCTCGCCGCGGACTTCGCCCACCACGATGCGGTCGGGCCGCATACGCAGGCTGTTCACCAGCAACTCCCGCTGGCGCACCGCGCCGTTGCCTTCGAGATTCGCCGGGCGCGTTTCGAGACGCACCACGTGCGGCTGCTTCAACTGCAATTCGGCCGCGTCTTCAATGGTGACAATGCGTTCCTTCCCGTTGATGAAGGCCGAAAGAGCGTTCAGCAGAGTAGTCTTTCCGGCGCCCGTTCCGCCGGCGATGATGATGTTCATTTTGGCCTTGACGGCGGCTTCGAGCAGTTCCATCATGCCCGGCGTCATGGCCTTGCGTTCCACCAGATCGGGCGGCATCAGCTTGTCGGTCGAAAACCGGCGGATGGAGAGAATCGGTCCGTCGACGGCGAGCGGTGGAATGATGGCGTTGACGCGCGACCCGTCGCTCAGACGGGCGTCCACCATGGGCGTCGATTCATCGATGCGGCGGCCCACCTGGCTCACGATCTTGTCGATGATCCGCAGCAGATGCTGGTCGTCGCGGAAACTGACATTGGTCAGCTCGAGCAGCCCGCGCCGCTCGATATATACCTGTTTGTAGGTGTTCACCAGGATGTCGGAAATGCCCGCATCCTGCAGCAGCGGCTCGAGCGGTCCCAGGCCGAAAACCTCGTCGAGCACCTCGTCGCTGATCTGTTGCTTTTCGAGCGAACTGAGCAGCGTCGGCTCGGCGTCGATCAACTGAATCACGGCCTGGCGCACTTCGGCGCGCACGCGCTGGTTGTCGATGGTGGCGAGCGCCTCCAGGTTGATCTTGTCCACCAGCTTGCGGTGGAGCGTGAACTTCAACTCCTGGTACTCGGGCTTCAGCGTCGTTTTCTGACGGCCCGCGTTCTTGAGCAGTCTCTGCTCCCAGGAGACCTGCTGCGTATTCTTATTGCCATTATCAAGCGAAGAAAACATAGGAGACAGTTAGATCCTTATGCGTTAGACAGAGCCGGCTTCATCTCGCGCGCCGGCGCCACCGGCTTAGCGCCCCCGCTCAGGGCGCCGCATAATCGCAGCGCCACTACTTCGATCGCCTTCCCCAGGTCACCGTCGTTGCCGAGCGGCTGGCCGAGCGTCACTACGCGATGCAGCGAGAAATAGTCGTTGGGCAATCTCGCGTGCACCGGGCAGCCGAATAACTTTTCCATATCGGCGGTGGTGATTTCGTCTCGCTTGTCCACCCGATTCACCAGCACGTGGAAGCGGTCGCGAGGAAAGCCCAGTTGATTCACCAACGTCAGCGCCTTGCGGGTCAGGTGCAGGCTGGGCAGCTCGGCGGTGGAAACCAGGAACGCCCGTTCGCATTCGGAAATCGCCATCAGACTGGTGCGATTGAATACCGCCGGGAGGTCCAGAATCACCCAGTCGTACAACTGGCGGGCGTGATCCACCAAGGTGCGCAGCCGCGTTGCGTCCAACTGATCGGCATAGGGCGCCGCGGGCGCGGCGAGGATGTCCACGCCGCCGTGGTTCACCGTCAGTGAACTCCACAGCGCCAGGTCCAGATGCTCGACGTGCTGCAGCGCGTCCACCAGTGAATAGTTATGGTTCAGCTTCAGATAGAATCCGATGGTGCCGCCGGTGAGGTCGAAATCGGCCAGCAGGATTCGCTTTCCGGTCATCCTTTGCAATGAAAACGCGGCTTGCGTGGCGATGGTGGACGCCCCCGAACCCGGCTTCGTGCTCGAAAACGCGACCACGTGTCCGGCCTCGGTGTCGGCGGGCGCCTCGGGCAGACACAGCCGCCGCAGCCGGGCCACCGCTTCCCGCTGAGTGGCGAGATCGAACGGCGAGCACAGGAATTCACTCGCCCCGGCCCGCAGCGACTGCAGAATGGTCTGAGAATCGTTGTGGGTATGCAGCCCGACGGCGTGCACCGGCGGATTCAGTGCCGCGATGAAGCGGATCAGTTCGATGGCCGCCGCGAGGTCGCTCGCCAGGTCCAGGAGCACCACGTCGGGCTTGAGTTGGCGAGCCCGGATCTCGAGGGTCTGAGACGGGGGATAGCTCTTCAGATCGGCCAGGATCTGGAAGGCGCGCGTTTGCGGAAGGGTGGCCAAGAACTGCTGCGCGAGTTCGCGGTTCGGCGCGATCAACAGCGCCGTGATCTGCGGCTCGATATGGACCCGTCCACTCATTCCGGCGGCAATCTCCTCTTACATTCGCGTCCGTGGCTCTCTGCCCACATGGAAATCAGTTCTTCTTGCCCATGGTCTTGTTGGCGTCCGCTGGATCGCCCGGATTCAGCCGCACGAGAAACTTTTCGGGGAAGTAGATCTCGGGCTTGGGATCGGAAGGGCTGAGCGGCGTGGTGATCTCCGGCGTGACCAGCATGACCAGGTCCTGGCGCTGCTTGTTTTCAGTCTTGGTTTTGAACAGTTGTCCAATGATCGGAAGGCTGCTCAAGATCGGGACTTTGGAGAAGTTGTCGGTTTCCTCGTTGTTCAGAAGGCCGGCCACCACAAAGCTCTGCCCTGCGCCCAGTTCCACGTCGCTCTCGGCGGTTCGCGTTGAAAGCGCGGGAATGTTGAACCCGTTCAGCGTCACGCCGTGGGAGGGGTCAAGGGTCGATACCTCCTGCTTAAGGTGCATCTTGATGGTGTTGTGATCAGTTACAACCGGAACGAACGAGAGGTTGATGCCGAAGTTTTTAAATTGGACCGTCACGGCGCCAGCGTTTGCGCCCCCTTGCAGAATCGGAACCGGAAACTGGCCGCCCACCAGGAAGGAGGCTTCCTTGCCACTGGTGGTGACCAGGTTCGGTTCGGCTAGGATCTGCAAAATACTCTGCCCTTCCAGGGCCTGGATGAAGGCGCCCAGGTTCAACTTGGGATCGAACGCAAAAATGTTCAGCGCCTGAGAGATGGTATAAGTAGCCGCGTTCCCGAGGACGCTGCTTGTGGTGCCGCCCGTCGAAGTCCCGGAGCTCCCGTTGCTGCTCGATCCGGTGCTGGTGGACGTCCCGCCGTTCGCCGTGTTCGGCACTGTCCCGGTGCCCGTCCAAGTAACCGGGGACCCTCCCACGGTCGCGCCGACGGCTGTGTTGCCTGGCGCGGCCAGCAGGTTGACGCCGTACTGCAGTTCCCTTTGGCGATCAAGCTCGGCGAACTTCACGCGCAGCAGGATCTGCTTCTCAACCGCAGGCCCGGCAACCTGGAGATTGTTGACCACAGTCTTCGCGAAGACGGTAGCGAGCGCCACCGCGCGGTCCGCGACATCCTTGCTCGAAACGTGGCCGTTCAGGGAAATCGAGTCCCGGGACGTTTGCGGGGAAATCTGTTCGTTCGGGAACGTCTCACTCAGCAGCCGCCGCAGCGGTTCCACGTTCAGATCCACGTTCACGTTGTAGAAGGTGCGCTGGCCGGTCTTGCTCCACACGATCATGGTGGCCGAGCCGAGCCCTTTTCCGTGAATCAAAATCTCGCGCGTGGTCACCGGACTGGCATCGATAATGTCTGGATTGCTGGTGGAGATCTGGCGGATATCGGACGGGTAGTCGATCACCACGCTCTTGCCGACCGTCAGGCGCAGATCCTCGGCGCTCTGGGCGAAGGTGGTTCCCGCGCCCAGCGCCGCTAGAGCGCCGGACAGCGCGAGGCGTAGGAGCGTGCCCCCCGCGCCTGCGCCGGAAAACAGGCGCGCGGCGTGGGACGTCGCGCGCCGGGTCGAATGCAGTCTTTTTCGGGTCATGATCAGTGTCCAGCCTTTGTCAGTTATTCGCGCGGTTCGGAATGATCTCGACGCTCTTCTGCGTCCCGCGGATCATCACCACTTGGTCAGGCACCGCGGGAGGCGGCGGGGGCGGCGGAGCTAGCGCGGCGACCACCGGCTTGGGACGCGGCGCAGCCTTGGGGGCGGGAGCCTCGGGACGGTGGCCACCGTACAGCTCGGTCACGTTGCGGCCCGGGGTCTTCTCGATGGTGGCGTCGCTCGAATTGCGCAGCACCAGTTGAATGCGTCCCTCGCTCCCGGCAAGCGTCAGTGTCTCGGCTTGGGCCGGGTCCACCAGCAGCGTGACGGTTGGGGCCTGGATCGCCTGGCCGCGGGCGTCGGCCTGAATCGTCTGGCCGGCCGAAAGCACCAGCATGTTCTGCAGACAGGTGGTGGTGATGGTGCCTTCCTGTCCCGGCGGATGCCCGGTGACCAGGACGTCGACGCGCATGCCGGGCAGCACGAATCCGGCCACATTAGCGACGTCGTTCACACGGACCGTGACGGCACGCATGCCGACAGGAATCGTCGGCGCGAGTCCCAGGCCGCTTCCCTTGACGGCCAGCCGGCCTTCGAGAATCGGCTCCTCCATCAAGACATTCGAGATCACGGGACGATCGAGCACATCCTCGACTTTCGCGAAGGCGCCTTTCGGGAACGCGTCGGCCCCCACCTTCATCACCTTCACGTCGGCGGGCTTGATCATCACGCCGACGCCGAGCGGCCGGGTGGCCACCACCAGGTCCCGCTGATCGGTCGGTTCAACTCTCTTCGAGCTGCTCGAACGCGCCGTCATCTGGTAGAACACGCTCGATACCAGCAGCGCGAATACCAGACTGACGCCCAACACGGTTAGAAACCTGCGATCCATAATGTTCTCCTCTGCCTAACTACCCGCCACCAACTTCATTCAGCCTTTCGGAACCAGAGCCAGCCAAACACCCAGCGTGATCGCGGGCGCGTAGGGGATGGATTCCTTTCGCTCCGCGGCTCGATCCGCATCCGCCGTGCCGTCGGCCTTCGCCACTTCCGGCCGGCGAAACTTGCCGGGCACCCTTCCGCGAACCCAACGGAGCGAGATCGCGCACAGCGCCAGGATTCCTCCCACGCCCGCGGTCCACAACGCGGCTTCGAGAATCCGCCCGGGACCCAGCAACGCGCCAAATCCGGCCATGAGCTTGATATCGCCGCCACCCATTCCGCCGAGTAAATAAAAAACCAGGAAAGCCGCGAAACCCGCCGCCGAGCCGCCCAAGGCGTTCCACGCGCCGTGCCATCCGCTCTGGCCGATCTGCCAGCCGAATCCGCCGGCAAGCGCCGCGGCCGCGATCCAGTTGGCGATGTGACGGCGGGCGAGATCATCGATCGTCGCCGCCGCTCCCACTAGAATCGCGATTGAGACCTGCGTGCTCATCTTGTTTCGGGAAAGGTGCCGGTCGGTTCCGGCGCCTCCTCTGCGTGCTTCCTCGCGACCGGCGCCACCAGCGGCGCCGCCGCCTTTTTCTTCTTGAACCTGGGCGTACCCAGCATCAACGGCGCCAGGAATCCCGCCTGCAGCGCAAACTCCGCCAAAGCTTTTCCCGATGGCAACCGCCAGCTCATCGGGTCCATCCACTCCATCGGAAGGTGCGAAATGCCCATCGGGATGTGACCCTTCCGGCCTCCCATACGCGGATTCCGACTCTCGGGCTTCATCCCGTCCTACTCCCACTACTAGTTCGGCCGGGTCGGTGGTTTTCATTAGTCAAGCGCACCTTAACCCCTGGGTCTCTTAGAACCTTGGTTCCGGACTACTTTTCGGCGTAGGGAGTACTGGGGTAGTCCTGAGAGCTAAGAGGACTCGCTTACCGTCGTCTTCGACTACGCGCCAGTCCGGGCGCTGTTTGAGGAGCTGCGTCAGAGCGCTTTCGACCGGCAGTAAAACCAAGTTGAACTTGTACTTGGAGAGAATCTGCTCCCAATCCCATTGCAGGTTCGTCAGGTGCAGGTATTGATTGCCGATTTCGGGGCCGTAGAAATCGCTGCGGCCGTCTACGAATACTTTCTGCCGCGGGTTAGTGTATATCAGGTAATCCGCCCATTGATCGGTGGTCAATAGACGTGACTGGAGGATCTCAGCGGCGTGTGCGTGTACCATCGCGACAGGGAAGATTTCCTCAGGAAAATCCTTAGGCCAGGGAATCTGAGGCCCCAGAAGCGCAAGGACCACCACCACCATCACAGGCCAGGCGCTCGACCGGCGAAATCCCGTCGCCGAATCGGCCGCCATCTGGTTGAGGATCGACACGAGCGATCTTCTGCCCGCTCCAGACGTCCAGCCCGTCCACCATGTACCTAGCTCCGCCGCTGCCAGCGGCGCCGTCACCGTCACGAAGACCGGCACGTGACGAACGCTGCTCAACGAAAGGTATGCGAAGAACAGGATCCACAGTCCCTCGGCAATCTGTCGGCGTTGAAAGAGACGGCCCGCGACCATCAGTCCGAGGAACAGCAGAACCTCAAACTGGAGCATGTTTTCGGTGCGGAAACTGGGGGACTGAAATTCCTGAATGACGGTCCGGATCCAGTCCGACCGCAGGTATTCCACAACGTGCACATGCAGGCCGTAGCCGTAGGGATTCACCAGCGATAACACCGCGCACAGCCCGGCAACGGCCGTATAACGGAGCGGCTTTTGCCAGCCTTCACGGTTGATCCATGACCCGTTCATCCATGACTCGATGGCCGAGCCCACCGCGGTCAAACCTAGCACCGCGATCAACACCAGAAAACCGCCATGCAGGTTGGTCCAGACCATGCTCAGCGGAGCCAGCCACCAGATGCGCGTCGGGCGATCCCCTTTGCGATCCGCCTCCAGAATCCACATCGAAATCGACAGCAGCAAGAGCGTGTAGATATGCGGGCGGGCAAGAAAGTGGATGGAAGCCGCGCCCACCGCGAGGAGCGCCACTACGATCGCGACGAACAAGTGTACCCCGCGCCATATCATGCGACGGATCAGAGTGGTGGCGAAGAAAGCGATCACCACCGCGGCGGTGAGAACGATGCCCTTCAGCCCGGCCAGGCGCTCGAGTCCGCCATCGATCAAGTCGCTCAGCCATTCCCATGCGTACCACGCGGCATCGGGCTTGGAGAACGAATACAGGTCGTGATGCGGAACGGCGTGGTGATCGAGGATGTACTGCCCGGTCCGGATATGCCAGCCCACATCTCCGTCGACCAGCAAGCCCCGCCATCCACCCCCTCCGGGACCCGGAAAAAGCCAAACCAGGATCGCCAGAAAGAACAGGTCCGAGAGAGACGGAATCAGCCATCGCGCCCACCGGTGAGTCAGCACCGAATCGATCGTGCGAACGGGCGGCCGCAGAGCGGAAATGGTTTGTGAAGGCGTCATGAGTAGTGCGAGCACACCAACCGGGCCGTGCACTCCACTTAGTTATTCGCCCGCTGGGGCCAACCACTTTAGGCGAGGATTCTATTTGGCCCGCAAAGGGTGCGGAGGCACCCTCATTACAAGCCAAGTAACGCTGCCGCCGCGCTCCGTTTTGCGGGCTGTTACTTAGGAGAGTCGAAAGCGGGGTTTGGTCGACAGTTCTTCGCGAAGCGGCGGGATGGTTCGGGTTGCCGGTGGCCGCCAGCACGAGGAGCGCGAGTCGTTGCCGTCGAGCGGCGGGCGCCTGGGCCGTTTCTAGACCATTTCTTGATTCAGCCGAGGCCGGTTTCACGCGGCAATAACGGTGTTCCCAAGGTTTAACCGTTACGAAGAGCCCTATGTTGTCTCTGAAACTGGTCTAGGCGACGGTTCGTTCGGGGTGGCTCTCCATCGAGCTTCCCGAGAGGTTGTCGGCGGCGAGGTTTTCCGCGCGGGACATTTCGTTTGCATGCTCCACTCCCAGCATGCGGCGCCCGTGCACGGCCAGTTCAAAACGGTCCTTGACGCCGGTCTTCTCGAAGATGTGCATCAAGTGCACCTTCACCGTGCCCGGCGTGATGGAAAGAGCCGCGCCGATCTGCTTGTTCTTCAGGCCCGCGCAAATGTGATGAACAATTTCTTTCTCGCGCGGGGTCAGCCGCGGCGAGGAACGCCGGTCGAGAGAGCCCATCACATGATCCGACAGGGACGTCTCGATCCAGACGTTGCCCCCGCCCACGGATCGAAGACACGCCAGGACCAATTCCACCGGAAGGGTTTTCTTGAGGATGCCGCGCGCGCCCAATTGGAGCGCACGGAAACAGTCGACTTCCGCGAGATCGTTCACCCAGAGAATCGGCTGGCAGCGGGCCGATGTGCTCTTCACATCGGAAATGAATTGAAAGACCACTTTCAGGCCGACGGACTGATCCACCAGGATGACGTCCGCGGGCGAGCGCCGCAAGGTGTCGATCGCATCGCTAAGGTTGCTGGCCGAGCCGACGTATTCGAGGTCCTCACAGGGAGCGAGAATCTTTGCCAGTCCCTCAAGAGCGATGGGCTGCGATTCACAGGCGAACACCGACAGACGATTCACGTTCTTTCCCTCAAAGATCTAGGATCGACCACGAAGGAATTGCAGTGTAGAGTACTAAGTGTCGATTTGGCAGTGATATGCCGGTACTGTCGAGGATGCCCCCCGCTTAAGCCGCCGAAAAGGCCGGCATTGGCGGGACACGTCTCAGGCGCGAGAATGCGCGATGGATCTTTCGGGCTGGTGAGTCCCCAGCGCCAGCAGAAGTCCAACCGCGGAAATCGCCGACGCGGTGACGCCCCATCCGGTGAGAACGCCGTGCTGGATGAGAAACCCGGCAAAGGGTGGTCCGGCAATCTGCCCCACTGATGTCAGCGACTGCGTGAGGCCCAACACGATGCCCTGCTCTTCTCGCGGCGCGGTTTGGGTGATCATGCTCGTGATGGTCGGCCGCACCAGGCTTCCAACCGCGCAGACGGTGACCGCGAGCACCAAAACAGGCATCGAATGCGACAAGCCCAACAGCAGGTACCCGGCGGCATAGCAGGCAAAACCGGTGCGGTTGAGCGCGTGCTCGCCAAAACGCTTCACCAGACGCCCGAGGGCCGGGCCCTGTAGAAAAATTCCTAGAAATCCAGTATAGGCCCACATGTAGCCCACCTGCGTAGGACCGAACGCCACGCCGTGCCAGGTCAGCCGGCGTTCCGCGAACAGCGGAAATCCCGAGGTGAGCATCGCGAATCCCAGAGCGAAACTGAGGAACTGCCACAGCAACATGGAGAGAACGGGGTGACGAAAATAACGTCCGTACTCGCCCCATTGCACCAATGACAATCGTCTTCCCCCAGGACCGCTCGACTTCGCCGCCGCGCCGCCGGGATTGACCGAGGGGAGCAGCAGCGACGTCGCCAGGATGCTGGTGGCGGAAAGCGCGGCCGCCGCGAAGATCGGATAGCGATAGTCGTACTGCGCGAGGAATCCGGAGACCGCCGGTCCGATCAGGAACCCCATTCCAAACGCGATTCCGATTACGCCAAAAGATTTCGCGCGTTCTTCCGGACGCGTGACGTCGGAGATATACGCCTGCGCAAGCGAGAGGTTTCCCGCAGTGGCGCCGTCCAGTACGCGCGCCAGGAACACCACCCAGAGCGACGGCGCGAACGCCATGATTAGGAATCCGATGAAAGTCCCGATCTGGCTCACGATCAGCAAGGGCTTTCGTCCGGTCGAATCCGACAGGCGTCCGAGCAGAGGACCGGAAAAGAGCTGGCAGGCCGCGTAGACGCCGATCAGCAGACCCACCTCCGTCGGCGATGCGCCCATTTTTTCCGCGTAGAACGGAAGCAGCGGGATCATGATCGTGAGGCCGAGCACGTCGACGGCAACGATCAGGAAAATAGGAAGCAACGGCGAAGAGCGCAACTATTATGATGACATGCTCCGGAGTGACTCGCGTTCGCCGCCTTTAAGGAACTCGCCCGCACAACGGAGCCTCGCTCGGGGGAGACGCTTCGAGTTCCTGCTAGTTTGGAGGGCCTCGCTGGCCCTGTGGGGCTTTCCAGGCGTCCTTCGCCTGGAAGTTCGGTTAGGTGGATCCATCCTCGCCACCAAAGATTCTGGTAGTGTCCCCGTAGCTCCTTTTAGGACGCTACCGAAGAAGATTCTCAAGTGAACCGGGAAGTGGTACCATGGTCCAAGATCCAGCCGTATGGTCATTCTTCTAACCATTATTCATGTGATTGTCTGTGTGTTCCTGGCAATCGTTGTGCTGCTGCAAAGCGGCAAGGCGGCCGACTTGGCGGGGGCGTTCGGCGGCATGGGCTCGCAGACGGTGTTCGGACCACGTGGCTCGGCCACGATCCTCTCCAAGGCCACCACCATTGCGGCGGCGCTGTTTATGGTGACGTCGCTGACGTTGTCGATCCTGGCGACCAAGGGGGGCAAGTCCGCGCCGTCGATTCTGGACAAAGCGAAGAAGCCGGTCGCGACCCAGACATCCGGTGCGCCGCCGCAATCGCCGCAAACCCTGCCGCTACCAGGACAACCCGGGCAGCCGGGTCCGATTACGGCGACGCCGATACAGGGCGGAAAAGCCGGGCAGCCGGTATCGATTCCCGTCCCGGCGCCGAAGGGGCCGGCTCCAGCGCCCGCGCAGAAGTAGAACCTGGGCCGCATTTGGCGCATCGGACCTGAAGTCCACCTGCGGAGGTGGCGGAATTGGCAGACGCACTAGCTTGAGGTGCTAGCGGGAGAAATCTCGTGGGGGTTCAAGTCCCCCTCTCCGCACCACTTTTTCTCTTGTAGTTTCATTAGTTTACGGCTCCGGAATTTCGTGACTGAGCTGTAACGGACATGGCAACCATGAGCCGGTCAATGTTGTCCTGTCGGCCCTTGGACCACAACTTGCCGTAGTGCTTCCGAACCACCGCAGGCGTTGCCCAAGATGTTTGCAATTTGTTCGAACCTGGCCCCCTGTTCCAGTAACCGGGTTGCCAGTGTGTTGCGGAAACGGTGGGCATGGGCGTACTTCACGCTGGATTTTCTGAAGACGGCCGCCAGTGTCCGCTCGGCGATTCCCACCACGGCGCGCCTCGAGGTGTGCCCGTTCCGAAAGTAAAAGGGACAATCCGCGGCAGAGTTTCGAGGCAGGGGAAGTGCGTCCAGAACCAGTTTGAGCTCGTCTGGAATCGGGAGGAACACCGGTTCGCCTGTTTTCTAAGCGTGAAGGAAGACTCGCCTTGTAGACTTCTCTTCGTCCCAAGTAACAGAATCTTTTTTCAGGGTGTACACGCCGGAAACGCGAAGGGCCGTGTGGCGGAGAGCCGGTTGGCCCATGTGAATCGCTCCCTGCGCGATGCCCTGAAGTGAAATGCCGCCAGCGGACTCAGGGATGTCCGCTGCCTGGCCGGGCCAGGCGGCCAAAAACATCATAGTACAGTAATGTTCTGTGGAAACTAGTCCCGTGTCCGCCTGAAGAAGTTCTCGCGGATGTCACCTTTGCCGCGGCCTAGTTGGTTTGGTAGGTCCGGAAAAACATTTCATTTGGCGGTCACGGGACGAGCCCGCGGACCTAAACCGCCGGACTGGGTAACTAGGACGCACTTTCAGCGCTTGGGCAATTCGGCGGGGGATAAACGGCGCGATGTGCGGCATTAACGCATTTTCCAGAACCTCGTTCGTACGGCATTTTGTCCGATTCGCGACGGCGTGTTCCAAGTGGCTGGTAAACTCTGCGGTGTTACTCAAGACCGATCACACGATTCCACGTTCCCGGAGCAGATCGGCCACCAGTTGGTGGCTTTCGCGAAACGCTTGCCACACCGAGGTACACCAAACATCGATCGCTTTGTCGCGCTCGCTTCCCGCAGGTGCAGCCAATACTTCGGCCGCAGTCATCGCGCCTCGGTCTCTCGGCAGTGCAAAGACCGGCCAAGGGCGCTTGTGCTGCGCAAGGGTCATATGCGCGCGCTGAACCTGTTTTCCAGAGAACTGCTTCTCGACGTGAAGGTAGAGGCCGACCAGCGCGAACGTTAGCGCAATCGGCTTAGTTTGTTCATCCGCCCTCTGTGCCGCGAACGCATCGACCACATGCTGATGGATGAACGACGCATCACCACGCGCGAGCGTGTAACAGCACAGCTCAGCGAAGGTGTCTTGTTCCGAATGCATGGCGTATCGCGCACGGCAGACTGTGACGTCCAGGAAGCTACTTTAGCACGTGAAATACTGACGCCCGATGTCGAGCATTATCGGCCGGCGGCGGCGCTACGATGATGATGAGTGCTGCCAGTTGCCGAGTTCGAACTCTTGGTCGAGAACGCGTTGCGCTGCATTCCATGGCGCTTTCGCCGGCGCATGAAAAACGTGGCGATCGTCGTCGAGCAAGAACCGCCGCGCCCCGGCGTACTCGGCCTTTACCAGGGCCGGCCGCTGGCGACCCGCTCGGTTTTTGAGGGGTTCACTATGCCTGACAAGATCACAATTTTCCAAGGTCCGCACGAACGTTTATCGCGCACGCGAGCACAGCTTGAGCAGATGGTAGTCGACACGGTCTGGCATGAGATCGCGCACCACTTCGGAATGGATGAGGCACGAGTACGCCGGGCGGAGCGGCAGAGGGGAAGTTAGCCCGTGGGTAGGGCGACTCTCAAACGGGTTTGGCTGCTTCTGAGGTTTCGCCCCTTCAGCCCGATGTGTGGTGTTATCGGCGAACCGATATGAATATCCCTCGTCTGGTATTCTTCGGTATCGCGGCCACGGTGCTCCTTACCGCTCAAAGCTTCGTCGCATTCTTCTCGCCCTCGAACGTCGCAGGCGCTCCTTATTCCGCGACTTGGATCAGGGAGCGCACCGAGATACGCGCCGATGGCACTCAGGTCACGCTTCCGGCCGAGGAAGCGAAGGTGTATCGGGATTGACGCCTGGCATGACCGTACCAGGTGCGGTAGGTGTCATTATCAGGAAACCGATCATGGATGGTGCGGTGCGCGGAATCGGCATGGCTGACAATCACTTCAAGACCACCTCCGAAAACTTAGGAACGCAGATGATCGAAGGGGTAGCTGCCCCGTTGGGCGGAAGCGAAACGCTCTCGGCCCCGATCCGTTTGATATTCGACAAAGGAACAGTCATGGCCTAGTGATCGCCCTCAACTAATCTAAAGTAGCTGGGATTACGAAGCGTCCACCTGGCGGGCGATGAAGGCTTTCACCATCTCCCGTGCGCGATCAGTTTGTGGCCCCGGTTGCGCGACCCACTCGTGCTCGCAACCTTCGAACAGCTGGTACTGGATATCGCCGCCGGCATCTCTATACGTCTGCGCGAATCTCTCCTGTACCGCCGGAAGAACGTTGTCGTCGAGGGCGCCCTGCATTATCAAGAATGGCACCTTTGTGATCGTCTCGTGCCGGTCGAGGATCTCCTGCGGATTGCTTTCGTGGATCGTGTCCCAGGGGACGAAG
>Ga0209415_10000208_pt1 | contig 99871 bp, 104 predicted proteins | sample PeaSoiSIISIP2007_FD_187696 | JGI IMG/M metagenome (GOLD analysis project Ga0209415, IMG submission 187696) | Peat soil microbial communities from Weissenstadt, Germany - SII-SIP-2007 (SPAdes) (version 2) | ecosystem: Environmental > Terrestrial > Soil > Wetlands > Peat | place: Germany...
GCAGCAGCTCGCCATTCAGTCGCTGTCGATCGCGACCCAGTCCGAGCAGGCGGTGTTGCGCCTGTTCCACTAAGCCTGACGCGGGTGCGGCGGGCGGCCTTAAGGGCCGCCCGCCAGCCTTCGCGGGAGACGTCGCATGCCGCTCTACATCAATCTCAAATCCGGGGAACGGCTGATCGTCAACGGCGTCGTCATCGAGAATTTCGCCATGCCGGCCAAGCTCTTGATCCACAACAACGCGGCGCTCCTGCGCGAGAAGGACATCCTCACCGAGGAGGACGCCAACACGCCGGCGCGGCGCATCTATTTCGCGATCCAGTGCGCCTATCTGTTTCCCGCCAAGGAAGATGTCTGCCTGCCGGTCGCCCATCGCTTGCTCGGCGAATTCGCCGGCGCCGCGCCCAGCATGATGCCGATTGTGCATGAAATCGTCGAGCGCGTCGACGCGCGGGACTACTACCGGGCGCTGAAGTCAGCGCGTCACCTGATCGCGATCGAGCATGAAATCCTGGCCGACGCGCTGCGGCTCGCCGGCGACGAGGAGCCGCTCTTCGGCACCGCGCCGAGCGCCGCGACGTATCGCGACGACCGCGCGGCCTAGCGCAATATCTGTTCAGGTTGAAACGCCCTGCGTCCATTCGACTACGCCCTTCGGGCTCCGCTCAGGATGAGGGGCAATCTAAAACGGTCCTCATCCTGAGCGGAGCGAAGCGAAGTCGAAGGACGCACGCCGCCGATGCAATGCGGATCGCGCGTTGACGCGATTCGGTTTGCGCAGACCACGCATTAGCGCAACAGCGCGATCGGCCGCGCCGCGACGGTGACGACGAGCGGCAGCGTGGCCGCGAGATCGCCGTCGAGCTGCACCGCCTCGCCGGCGGGTCCCGCGACGCGGACCTCGCGCGCCGGCACCACGCGCACGTCGCCGAGCGTCTCGACCCGGTTCAATGCCAGCGCCGCGGCATAGCGCAGCACATCGCCCCTGCCCGCGCCGGCGAAGAGCGCGGCCTGCAACATGGGCTCCTCCAGCCGCGCTTGCGCTGCGACCACGAATCTTCCGCCGTAGAAATGGCCCTTGGCGATGATGAGGCCCGCCGCTTCGTGGCGCGTGCCGTCGATCTCGACCGCGTATCGGCTCGGGGCAAAGCGGGCCAGCGCGCCGCACGCGCTGACGACATAAGCCGCCTTGCCGAGCGCGCGTTTCAAGGCCGGATCGATCCCCGCGACGACGCGCGCGTCGAAGCCGACGCCGGTCATCATGGTGAAACGGCGGCCATTGGCGCAGCCGGGAAAGACCGGGACCGGCCGGCCCGCGGCGATCGCGTGCGCCAGCGCGTCGGGCTCGAGCGTCAGTCCCAATTCGGCGGCGAGCACGTTGGCGGTGCCGAGCGGCACGATGCCCAGCGGCAGGTTGGCGTCGCCCAGCCCGTTCACCACCTCGTTGATGGTGCCGTCGCCGCCCGCCGCCACAACGGCATCGAAGAGCGCGGTGTCGAGGCCGCGCGCGCGCGCCTCGGCATCTCCGCGCGCGCCGGTCTCGAACACGCTCACCGCGCAGCCCAACGCGCCGAGCCGCTCGAGCACGCGCTCGAGCAGGCGGCGGCGGCGCCATCCCGCGGTCGGGTTGTAGATCACGTGAACGCGGCGCGCCGTCTCGTTCCTCCATCGGCCGGGAAGCCGTGCGTCCTTCGACTCAGCGGTCGACCATTGAGGTCGACCGCTCGCTCCGCTCAGGATGAGGACATTTTCGTGATGCCACAAAGGATTTTCCTCATCCTGAGCGCAGTCGAAGGACGCAGGATGCCGATGCAGCATTCACACCGCATGGCCGAGCGCGAGAGCCGCGAGCCAGCGCCCCGCCGCCACCAACCGCTCGTCGCCATGCCAGGGGCCGAGGAGCTGCACTCCCACCGGTGCGCCCTCGACCGCGAGCAGCGGCAGCGACAAGGCCGGCGCGCCCAGCACCGACGACGCCTCGTTGAAGATGGCGCTGCCCTGGTCCATGCCGATGGGCGCGGGGCCGGGCGCCGACAAGGTGACGAAGCCGTCGACGCGGCGCGCCAGTTCTCCGTGCAGCGCCCGCACATGCGCGCGCGTCACCAGCGCGGCGCGGTATTCCGCCTCGGTGAGGCCTGCGCCGTCTTCGATGCCGCGCTTCAGGCGCGGCGGCAGCTTGTCCGGGAAGCGCTCGAGATATTGCAGCATCGGCCAGCGCATCTCGTAGCGGTAAAGCGCGCGCCACAAGCCGGGCATCGCGGCGAGCGCGCGCTCGTAATCTGCGATCGCCGGATCGTCCACGCGCGTCAGGATTTTGATGCCCGCGCCGGCGAGCGTTGCGAGATAAGCCTCGAACGCCGCGCGCGTCTCGGGCCCGGTCTCGGTCCAGCCCGCCATGTCAAGGCGAATGAGCCGCGCGGGCCGCGCCGCCTCGGGCGGGTGGGCGGCGCCGTAGAGCCCGGGATGGCCCGGATCGCCGCCCGCTTCAGCCGCGATGAAGCGCGCCGTAATCCACAGATCGGCGAGCGTGCCCGCCAGCACGCCGACATGGTCCATGCTGTGCGCCATCGAGAACATGCCCTGGCGGTTGATGGCGCCGAAGGTCGGCTTCAATCCATAGACGCCGCAGAAGCTCGCCGGGCGGATGGTCGAGCCGCGCGCATGGGTCCCGAGCGCCAGCGGCAGCATGCGCGACGCCACGGCGGCGGCCGAGCCGCTCGACGAGCCGCCCGGCGTGCGGCGCAGATCAATGGGATTGCGCGTGCGCGCTGGATCGCCGCCGCCGAAGCACACCGTCTCGGTCTTGCCCACCAGCACCGCGCCGCCCGCGCGCAAGGCCGCCACCGGCGCCGCGTCGCGGATCGGGCGATGCCCGCGGAACAGGTCGCTGCCGTACTCGGTCGGCATGTCGCGCGTTTCCATCAGATCCTTGATGCCGACCGGCATGCCGTCGACGGGCGACAGAGGGTGGCCGGCGCGATGGCGCGCGGTGGAGGCGTCGGCCGCGCGGCGCGCGCCGTCGAGATCGAGGAACGCGAACGCCATCACCGCGCCCTCGCGCGCCTCGATCGCCGCGATGCAGCGCTCGAGATAGTCGCGCGGCGTGTCGGCGCCGTCGCGGAAGCGCGGCACGGCATCGTGAAAGCTCAGGAGATCGGCGGTCGCGGGATCGTAGGCGGGCGGCATGACCGGCATTGCAGCCGATTCGCGGACACTTGTCACTCGCGCCCGCACCCCCCACCCTGGCCTCGCCCTCAAGGGGGAGGGACGATGATGGCGCAGACGCTCGCGATACTCGGCGGGACGGGGCAGCAGGGGGGCGCGCTGGCGCTGCGCTGGGCGCGGGCGGGCTATGGCATCGTGATCGGCTCGCGGGATGCCGCGCGCGCCCAAGCGAAGGCACGCGAGCTGAAGCAGCGCGCGCCGGGCGCGTCGATCGCGGGTGCCGATTTGGCGGCGGCGGCGAAGGCAGGCGACATCGTCGTGCTCTCGGTCCCCTATGCCGCCCATCGCGCGACGCTCGAGGCGGTCAAGGACGCGGTCCAGGGCAAGCTCGTCGTCGACGTGACGGTGCCGCTGGTGCCGCCGCGCGTGGCGCGGGTGCAGCTTCCGCCCGAAGGCTCGGCCGCCGCGGTGGCCCAGGCGGTGCTGGGCGACGGCGTCAAGGTGGTGTCGGCGTTCCAGAACGTCGCCGCGCATTTGCTCGAAGGCGAGGGCGAGGTGGCGTGCGACGTGCTGGTGTGCGGCGACGACAAGGACGCGCGCGGCGTGGTCGTGGCTCTCGCGAAAGCGGCGGGCCTGCGCGCCTTCCATGGCGGCGCGCTCGCCAATTCGGCGGCGAGCGAGGCGCTCACCTCGGTGCTGATCTTCCTGAACGGCCGCTATCGCACCACGAGCGGCATCCGCCTCACCGGCCTCCCCGACGACCCGGCGTGAAGGCTCACTCGGCGGCGGCCGAGGCCTTGTCGAGCAGGTGCTGCGGCGTGCTCGAGACCACCTTGGCGTAGATCGGCTTGAACTGCGCCGGCCCGCCCTCGATGAGGCCGACGAATTCGGGCTTCATCGCTGCGAGCTGCACCAGGATCTCGGCGTGGACCTTGATGTCGCGCCATTCGCCAAGGAGATAGAAATGCTCGGGGTCGTTGACGTCCTGGCACAGCACGCCGTCCTTGGCCTGGGCCTTTGACTTGTGCATCGGGTTGGCGTCGGAATAGTCGAACGTGTCGAACAGGCGGATGAAGTCGGCGGCGCGGCCCGGCTTCACGCGGAAATCGTAGACATGCACGAAATTGTCGGCCTGGCACAGCGCGATGAGAGCCATGTCGTCCTCCTTCTCCCGCCGCGATGATAGCGTAGAATGGGGCGCGGAGGGAGCATGAGCGAAGGCGGCATCGGTGCGCGCCTCAAGCGCAAGGAGGATGTCCGGCTGCTGCGCGGGCGCGGCCGCTATGTCGGCGACATCGCCATGCGCAGCCTCATGGAAGTGGCCTTCGTGCGCAGCCCGCTGGCGCACGCGCGCATCCGCCGCATCGCGGCACCCGCGGGCAGCGAAGCCTTGGTCTTCCGCGCCGAGGACCTCGTCGGCGTCAAGCCCATTCGCGCGCCGTCGGCGATCCCCGGCTTCAAGGCGTCGGACTATCCGCCGCTCGCCGCCGGCAAGGTGCGCTATGCCGGCGAGGCGGTGGCGATGTGCTTGGGCGCCTCGCGCGGCGCGGCCGAGGATCTGGCGTCCGAGGTGACGGTCGAGCTCGATCCGTTGCCGGCGGTGACCGACGCGCTCGCCGCGCGCGAGCCGGGCGCGCCGCTGGTGCACGAGGCGTGGGGCGACAATCTCTTCATGACCACGACGGTCGGCGGCGATATCGACGAGATCGCGCGGCGCGCGCCTATCAAGGTCGAGCGCAGATACCGCATGAACCGGCAGTGCATGGCGCCGCTCGAGGGCAAGGGCGTACTGGCCTATTGGGACGACCATGACGATCAGCTCGTGGTCATCAGCTCGACCCAGTCGCCGCACATGATCCGCGCCGGGCTCTCCGAGTTTCTCGGCATCGAGCAGCGCCAGCTTCGCGTCATCGCGCCCGACGTGGGCGGCGGGTTCGGCTACAAGGTGGTGCTCCAGCCCGAGGAACTCTGCGTCGCCTGGCTTGCCTGGACGCGGCGCCATCCGGTGCGCTGGACCGAGGACCGGCGCGAGCATCTGACCGCCGGCGCCAACACGCGCCAGCATCACTACCGCGTCGCGGCCTATGCCGACGAACGCGGCAAGCTGCTCGCCGTCGAGGCCGAGATCACGGTCGATATCGGGGCCTATTCGGTGTGGCCGTTCTCGGCCGGGCTCGAGGGCGCGATGGCGGGCGGCAATCTGGCCGGCCCCTACGCGCTGCCGGCCTATCGCTGCCGCACCTTTTCGATGGCGACCAACAAGCCGCCCTTCGTCCCTTATCGCGCGGTGGCGCGGCCGGGCGTGTGCTTCGCCATGGAGCTGACCCTCGACGCGGTGGCGCGCGCGGTCGGCCGCGAGCCGGCCGAGGTCAGGATCGACAATCTCGTGCCCGCCTCCGCGATGCCTTACACCAACATCGCCGGCAAGCATTTCGACAGCGGCGATTATCCCGAGAGCGTGCGCAACGCGATGGCGCGGATCGATCTCGCCGGCGTGCGGCGGCGCCAGGAGCTAGGCGAGCCCGACGGGCGGCTCATGGGCGTCGGCTTCTCGACCTACACCGAGCAGTCGGCGCACGGCACCTCGCAGTTCTCGCATTGGGGCACGCCGATCATCCCGGGCTGGGAGCAGGCGACGGTGCGCATCACGCCGGACGGCGGCGCCGAGGTCAGGATCGGCGTCCATTCGCACGGCCAGGGCATGGAGACGACCATGGCCCAGGTGGCGTGCGAAATCCTCGGCATCCCGCCCGAGCGCATCGCCGTCATCCATGGCGACACCGCGATGACGCCGTTCTCGACCGGGACCTATGCCTCGCGCTCGATGGTGATGGCGGGGGGCGCGGTATCGCGCTCGTGCAAGGCGCTGGCCCCGCGGCTGGCGCGGATCGGCGCGCATCTGCTGCAAAGCCGGGTCGAGGAGGTGCGGCTCGAAGGGGGCCAGGTGGTGGGACCGCGCGGCCAGGTCTCGATCCGCGAGATCGCCAATAGCTGGTACCGCCACCCCGAGCAGCTTCCGGCCGATGTCGATGTCGGCGGGCTCGAGGCGACGGTCGGCTACAAGCCCAAGGTCGATACCGGCGCCTTCACCTATGCGACCCACGCGGCGGTGGTGGCGCTCGACGCCGAGACCGGCAAGGTCGACATCCTCGACTATGTCATCGTCGAGGATTGCGGCACCATGGTGAACCCAATGATCGTCGAGGGCCAGGCCACCGGCGGCGCGACCCAGGGCATCGGCACCGCGCTCTACGAGGAATCCCCCTATGACGCGATGGGGCAGCCGCTGGCCACGACCTTGGTCGATTACCTGCTGCCGGGCTCGCTCGACGCGCCGCATTTCCGCGTCTTTCACACCGAGACGCCGTCGCCCTATACCGATCACGGCATCAAAGGCGTCGGCGAAGGCAGCGCGATCGCGCCGCCCGCCGCCATCGTCAACGCCATCAACGACGCGCTGAAGCCGCTTGGCGTCGAGCTCAACGAGACCCCCGCCACCCCCGCCCGCATCGTCCGCGCGATCAATGCCAAGCGGTGATTTCGGTGCGTCCTTCGACTACGCTTCGCTCCGCTCAGGATGAGGACCGTTCTTTGTGCCATAAAGAATCTCCCTCATCCTGCGACTACGCTGCGCTCCGCTCAGGGTGAGGACCGTTCTTTGTGCGATAAAGAATTTCCCTCATCCTGAGCGAAGTCGAAGGACGCACGGCCACCATGCCATCGACCCTCGTCACCAATATCGGCACGTTCTTCACCGGCGACATCGCCGCGCCCATGGCACCGGTGCGTTCGCTGCTGATCGCGGACGGGCGCATCGCCGCGCTCGATCCGCCCGGTGACGTGGCCGCCGATCGCGTGCTCGACGCCAAGGGCGGCGCGGTGCTGCCGGGCCTGGTCGACGGCCATGTCCATCCGGTGTTCGGCGAATGGACGCCGACCCAGGACGCGGCCGGCTGGATCGGCAATTATCTCCATGGGGCACCACCACCATGGTGTCGGCCGGCGAGCTGCACGCGCCGGGGCTCGACTACAACAATCTCACGCCCGATCTCGTGACATCGCTCGCCGAGGTGATGCGCGCCACCACCGGACGGGTGCGCTGGAGCGGGGTCAAGCTCCATGCCGGCACCGTGCTGCTGGTTCCCGGCATGAGCGAGGCGCATTTCGACCGCCTCGCGAAAGCCGGCGTCAGGCAGGCGAAGTTCATCTTCTATCCGCTGGCGCGCGATCCCGAAGAGGCGAAGCGCTATGTGCGCTGGTGCCGCGAGCGCGGCATCCGCGTCAAGATTCACACCGGCGGCGTGTCGCGCTCGGGCGTGTCGCAGATGTGCGGCTATGACGTGCTGGCGTGGCTCGAGCCCGACGTAGCGGCGCATGTCTCGGGCGGCCCCATCCCGATGAGCGACGGCGACCTCATGCGCACCATCGAGGAGACCAAGTTCGCGCTGGAGATTTGCAGCTCCGGCAACGACCGCTCGACCTTGCTGGCGGCGCGGCGGTTGAAGGAGCTGGGGCGGCTCGACCGCCTGACGCTCGGCACCGACACGCCGGGCGGCACCGGCGTCATCCCGCGCGGCATGCTGCGCAACATCTGCTATCTCGCGGCGGTGTGCGGCCTGACGCCGGGCGAGGCCATCGCCATCGCCACCGGCAACACAGCGCGAGCGCACGGGCTCGAGGTGGGCGTGCTGCGCGCCGGCGCGCCCGCCGATCTGGTGGTCGCGGCGCCGATCGAGGGCTCGACCGGCGCGCCGCTCACCGAGTCCATCGCGCATGGCGACCTGCCCGGCATCTCGCACGTGCTGGTCGATGGCGAAGCGCTGGTCGACGGACGCTCGCGCCAGACGCCGCCGCCCGCTTTGCCGGGGCAGATGCTGACGGTGATGCTCAGCGACTGCGGCTGCGATTGAGGAGTGCTGCGATCTCGTGCGGGCGGATGGGCGCCTGCGCGATCTCGACGCCCCACGGCGACAGCGCGTCCTCGATCGCCGAGATAATCGCCGCCGGCACCGGCAGCACGCCGCACTCGCCCACGCCCTTGACGCCGAGCGGATTGAGCGGGCTTGGGGATTCGTGGTGGAGGAGCGCAATCGGCGGAATGTCGGGGGCGCTGGCGAGGAGATACTCGGCCAGCGTCGTGGTCACCGGCTGGCCGCCCGCATCGAACCCCATCCATTCGTAGAGCGCGTTGCCGACGCCGTGCGCCGCGCCGCCGACGATCTGGCCGTCGACGATCATGGGATCGAGGATGCGGCCGCAGTCATGGGCGATGACCAGGCCAGCGAGCGCGACCTTGCCGGTCTCGACATCGACCTCGACCTCCGCGACGGCGGTGCCGTTGGCGTAGGCCATGGCGTCGATCACGACATGCTCTGTGGCCTCGAGCCCGGGCGGCATGCCGCCTGGCAGCACGAACCCGGCGCTGCCGCCGAGCGCGCGCGCGATGGTGCCAAGCGTGACCTGCATCTGCGGCGCGCCTTTCACGCGCACCGCGCCGCCGGCGAGTTCGAGATCGGCCGATGACGCCTCGAGCAGATGCGCCGCCACTTCGAGCGCCTTGGCGCGCACGGCAAGCGCGGCAACATGCGCCGACGAGCCCGCGAGCACCGCCTGGCGGCTGTTGAACCCGCCCAAGCCCAGCGCGATCGCGCCGGTGTCGCCCAGGGTCACGGCGACCGCTTCGGCCTCGATCCCGAGCGCGGCGGCGACGATGCGCGCCAGCATGGTGCGCGTCCCCTGCCCCATCGCCGCGGCGCCCGAGGCGACCTGGACGATGCCGGAAGCGCCGATGCGCACGCGCGCGCTCTCGAACGGGCCGCGCCCGGTGCCCTTGACGAAATTGGCGACGCCGATGCCGAGATGCCGGCCCGTCGCGCGCGCCGCGCTCTGCCGCGCCGGAAACCCGGCCCATCCGGCGCGCGCCAGCGCCATCGCCTGGCACTTGGGATAGTCGCCGCTGTCGAGCACGACGGCGAGCCCGCCCCGCGCCTTCAAGGGCCTGGCGCAGGGCATGCGCTCGGGGCCGATGAGGTTGCGCCGCCGCACCTCGGCGCGGTCGATGCCGAGGGCGCGCGCCATCGCGTCCATCAGGCGCTCCATCGCGAACACGCCTTGCGGCTGGCCCGCGCCGCGCACCGGCGCCACCGGCACCGTGTTGGTAAGGGCGAGCTTCACCTCGAGCCGGTAGGCGGGGACATCGTAGGGAAGCGTCACCGTCTGCGCGGACTCGTAGGGCAGGTTGACGCCGCGCGCGGTATAGGCGCCGTGGTCGTGCAGCAGGCTGCCGCGCACGCCGAGGATGCGCGCGTCATTGTCGAAGGCGAGCTCGAGGTCCCAATACTGGTCGCGCTCTTGCACCGAGGCCACGAAATGCTCGCGCCGGTCCTCGATCCACTTGACCGGCCGGCGCAGCAGGATGGCGGCGAGCGCGACCGCCACATCCTCGGGATAGAACACGAGCTTGGGGCCGAAGCCGCCGCCGACATCGGGGGTGCGCACCCGGACGCGGTCCTCCGCCAGGCCCAGCATGTCGCACAGCAGCCGGTGCGCCGCGTGCGGCGTCTGGGTCGAGCTCCATAGGTTCAGCGTTCGGTCGCGCGGATCGTCATGGGCGAGCGTGCCGCGCGCCTCGATCGAATGGCCGCCGCCGCGATGCTGCCACAGCGCGCGCGCAACGCGGTGGGGTGCGGCGGCGAAGGCGGCATCGACATCCCCATACCCCATCGCGAAGGAGGCAAGCAGATTGTGCGGCGCGTCGCGGTGAACCGCGGGCGCCGCCGCGTCGAGCGCCGCGCGGCAATCCGCCACCGCGGGCAGCGGCTCGTAGTCGACCGCGACCAGCGCGGCCGCGTCCTCGGCGATGTAGCGGCTCTCCGCGACGACGATGGCGACCGGCTCGCCGACATGGACCGTCTCGGCGCCGGCGAGCGCGGGGCGGTCGCGGGTCTGGCGATAGGCGGGGCTGGGGAGCCCGACGCTGAGCCGCTCGAGACGCAGATGCGGGCGCAGATCGTCGAGCGTCAGCACGGCGTGGACGCCTGCCACGGCCAGCGCCGCGCGCGCGTCGATGCCGCGGATCAGGGCGTGCGCGTGCGGGCTGCGCACGAACGCGGCCTCGAGCATGCCGGGAAGGTGGATGTCGTCGACGAAGCGGGCGCGGCCGCGCAAAAGGTCCGCGTCTTCGAGCCGGCTGGGCGGGCGCGCGCTCAGATGCGGAACTCGTCGCCGCGCTTGCGGCCCTGGAAGATGTCGACGAACAGCTCCTCGAGCGGGATCTTGCGCCTTATCAGCCCCTGCTCGAAGGAATACCCGACCAGCGTCTCGAGCGTATGCCGGTTGCGCGGCGTCAACCCGTATTCCCAGGGATCGGCGCCGAGGATCTCTTCCTGCTCCTCCCAGGCCTCGCGATACCACGCGAGCGGCACGATGCGCGGGTTCTCCATGCGCTTCATGGCGATCGCCTTGGCCTCGTTGAAAGCATGGAACATGTTGATCGGGACCCAGGGGTGGCGCTCGACGACCTCCTCTTTGATGCCCATCACGTGCATGATCGGGAAGATGCCGGTCTTGCGGAAATAGTCCTGTTCCTCGCGCTTGTAGTCGGGGAAGAGCCGGCCGACGCGCGGGTCCTTCTGCAGCATCGGCTTAATGAGGCTCGAATGCAGCACGGCGTCGAGCTCGCCCTCGGCCAGCATGGTCTCGACCGAGCGGTCATACGCCAGGCGCGTCAGCTTCAAGTCCGGCGGCGGCGCGAAGTCGATGTCCTCGTCGAGCTCGGCGAACCAGTGGACCGATTTGTGCGGCACGCCGTATTCGTGCTCGAGGATGCCGCGCAGCCAATGGACCGCGGTCACCAGGAACGACTTGACGCCGATCCTGCGCCCGATCAGGTCGGCGGGTTTCCTGATGCCCTTGCCGGTATTGATGAAGACGAAGCCGTGGCGGAAGCGGCGGTGGAGGAACACCGGCAGCGCACGGAACCCCAGGCCCTGGTCGGCGGCGACGATGTAGGACGAGCTCGACACCTCGGCCATATCGAAATCGCGGTTGCGCAGGAAGCGCCAATGGCGCGTGGTCGAATCCATGGCCGTCAGGACCGTGAGGTCGATGCCGTCGGGGACGACCGCTCCTTCCTTAAGCGCGCGGACGATCTCGTAGTCGCCGCAGGCGAGCGTCAGGGCAATGTTCCGCGCCATCGGGGGCCTCCTCCTCCGCGCCCGTTCCATAGAAGTTTAGGGGATCGTAACGATCCGTTTAAGCCGTGCGGGCAGAATTCGCCGGACACATGCGGAGGACCGGTATGCGCCTCATCAGCTTCTTGCGTCTCCTGGCGGACGAGCGCGGCACGACGGCGATCGAATATGCCCTCATTGCCTCGCTCATCTCGATCGCCATCCTGACGGCCGCGACCACCATGGGCACCAAGCTCACCAACATCTTCAACTCGGTCTCGAGCGCGCTTTAGGCCCTTTTCGCGTCGTGCGCTCCGGCACGCGGCGCGGCTGGCCCCGATCCCCGCAATTTTCGCGATATACCGTTCAACCTCCCCGCTAAAGCTTTCCTCCCCGAAGCCGCAGAGTCCGCTTGGGACTTGGCGGCGAATTGGTATCATGGCGCCGCGGCCCCAGCGCTAACGAGGGCCCGGAAAGCAGGGAGGCATGGAACTCGGTCCCGGCCGAGCGCGCTGCAATGTTGCCGGCCCGGACCAAGGTCCCGGCTGCGGCGGCTGACGTGGCGGACCCCATTCTCACCGTCGACGGCGTCACCGTACGATTCGGCGGCATCGTCGCGCTCGACCGCGTGTCGTTCGAGGTCGAGCGCGGCTCGATCTGCGGCCTGATCGGCCCCAACGGCGCCGGCAAAACGACGCTCTTCAACTGCCTGAGCCGGCTCTACCCGGTCGACGAGGGCGCGATCCGATTCGAGGGGCGCGACCTCCTGGCGCTGCCGCGCCACGGCATCGCCGCCGCCGGCATCGGCCGCACCTTCCAGAACCTCGCCCTGTTCCGCACCATGACCGCGCGCGCCAACATCATGGTGGGCGGCCATTGCCGCGGCCAAGGCGGCTTCTTCGCCAACGCGCTGCGGCTCCCCGTGGTGGCGCGCGAGGAGGCGCGCATCGCCGAGCGCAGCCAGCGCCTCATCGACGAGCTCGAACTGGGCGCGGTCGCGGACCAGCGGGTCGGCGATCTCACCTTCGCGACCCTGAAGCGGGTCGAGCTCGCCCGCGCGCTGGCGAGCGACCCGAAGCTCCTGCTGCTCGACGAGCCTGCCGGCGGGCTCAATCACGAGGAGGTCGACCGGCTGCGCGCGCTCATATCCTCGATCCGCGACCGCTTCGGGGTGACCATCCTTTTGGTCGAGCACCACATGAACCTGGTGATGCGCGTCTCGGACCAGGTGGTCGCGCTCGATTTCGGGCGCCGCATCGCCCAGGGCACGCCCGCCGAGGTGCAGCGCGACGAGCAGGTCGTGCGCGCCTATCTCGGGAGCGGGTGATGGCGGCGATCCTCGAGACCCGCGAGCTCGACGCCGGCTACGGCCCGACCCAGGTGCTGAGCGGGCTTTCGCTCAGCGTCGAGGAGGGCGGCATCACCGCGCTCCTGGGCGCCAACGGCGCGGGCAAGACCACGACGCTGCGCGCCATCTGCAACATGATGGTGCGCTGCACCGGCGAAATCCGCTTCGCCGAAAACCGCATCGACGGCAAGGCCACCGAGGACATCGTGCGGCTCGGCATCGCCCATGTGCCCGACGGGCGCGGCACCTTCACCGGGCTCTCGGTCGAGGAGAATCTGCGCCTCGGCGCCTACACGCGGCGCGACCGCGCCGGCGTCGACCAGGATTTCGCCCGCGTGTTCGGCTATTTCCCGCGCCTGGCCGAGCGCAAGAACCAGCAGGCCGGGACCTTGAGCGGCGGCGAGCAGCAGATGCTGGCGATCGCGCGCGCGCTGATGCTGCGGCCGCGCCTCCTCCTCCTCGACGAGCCGTCGTTCGGATTGGCGCCCATCCTGGTGCAGGAGATCTTCGCCATTCTCGCCGCCATCAACCGCGACGAGCACGTCAGCATGCTGCTGGTCGAGCAGAACGCCAACATGGCCCTGAAGCTCGCGAGCGAGGCCTATCTGATCGAGACCGGCCGCATCGTCATGCACGGACCCGCCGACGAGATCGGCCGCGACGAGTCCGTGCGCCGCGCCTATTTGGGATATTGAGGACGGGACCTTTGGAAACATTCCTGCACCAGGTTCTCTCGGGTCTCGCCACCGGCGGCATCTACGCCAGCATCGCGCTGGCGCTCGTCATGATCTACCAGGCGACCCATCACGTGAATTTCGCCCAGGGCGAGCTGGCGATGTTCTCGACCTATATCTGCTGGACCATGATCGACGGCGGCTTCTCTTACTGGCTCGCCTTCGTCCTGACGCTCGGATTCTCGTTCGTCGCCGGCGTCCTGATCGAGCGCATTGTGGTGCGGCCGATCGAGAACGCGCCGGTGATGTCGATCGTCACCGTCTTCGTCGGGCTGCTCGTCATCCTCAACAGCGTCGCCGGCTGGATCTACGGCTACACCATCAAGAGCTTCCCCAGCCCGTTCCCGTCGAACGCGTGGTACGGCGGCACCTACATGTCGGCGCACGAGGTCGGCATGATCACCGTGACCTTGGTGGTGCTGCTGCTGGTGTTCCTGTTCTTTCGCTTCACGCCGCTGGGCCTCGCCATGCGGGCGGCGGCGCAGAATCCGGTCTCGAGCCGCCTGGTCGGCATCCGGGTCGGCTGGATGCTGGCCTTGGGCTGGGGGCTCGCCGGCTCCATCGGCGCGGTCGCCGGCATGATGGCGGCGCCCATTGTCTATCTCGATCCCAACATGATGAGCGGGGTGCTGCTCTACGGCTTCGCGGCGGCGCTCCTGGGCGGCATCACCAATCCCTGGGGCGCGGCCGCCGGCGGTTTCATCGTCGGCGTGCTCGAGAACCTCGCCGGCGCCTATGTCGTCGGCACCGAGATCAAGCTCTCGGTCGCGCTCATCATCATCGTCGGCGTGCTGCTGGTGCGGCCCTCGGGCCTGTTCGGCCGCACTCTGGTGACGCGGGTATGACGGCAAGCGCGCCCCTTCGCCTCGCCGGATTGGCCGTCTTCGGCGTGGCCCTCGTCGTGCTGCCGTTCGCGCTCAGCTCCTATCACGTGTTCCAGCTCACCATGGTCGTGGTTTACGCGATCGTGCTGCTGGGCCTCAACATCCTGACCGGGTTCAACGGCCAGATCTCGCTGGGCCACGGCGCGTTCTTCGCCATCGGCGCCTATACCACCGCGATCCTCATCGACCAGCTCGGCATGCCCTATTGGGCGACCATCCCGATCGCGGGCGCGGTGTGTCTGGTCGCCGGGTTTCTGTTCGGGCTGCCGGCGCTGCGGCTCGAGGGGCTTTATCTCGCGCTCGCCACATTCGCGCTGGCGGTGGCGACGCCGCAGCTTCTCAAGTATCGCGGCCTGGAGAAATGGACCGGCGGCGTCCAGGGCATCACCATCGCCAAGCCCGATCCGCCGCCGCATTTGCCGGTCGACAGCGACCAGTGGCTCTATTTCGTCTGCCTCATCGTGGCGGTGCCGCTCTTTGTGATCGGCTGGAACCTGCTGCGCGCGCGCACCGGCCGCGCCATCGTGGCGATCCGCGACAACGCCCTGGCCGCGTCCGCCATGGGCATCGACATCGCCTTCGCCAAGACCACGACCTTCGGCATCAGCGCGATGTATACCGGCATCGCCGGCGCCTTGGGCGCGCTGGTGACGCAGTTCGTGGCGCCGGACAGCTTCCCCATATTCCTCAGCCTGAGCTTCCTGGTCGGCATCGTCGTCGGCGGCGTCGCCTCGATCCCCGGCGCCATCTTCGGCGCGATCTTCATCGAGTTCGTGCCCAATGTCGCGGACGCCATCTCCGACGCGGCGCCGTGGGCGATCTATGGCCTCGTCCTCATCGCCTTCATGTACGTGATGCCGACCGGCGTGGCGGGGCTCATTCGCACGCTCGCGGCAAAACGGCGCGGATGACCGGGGCATCCGGCCAGCCGCGCCGCGCCGATGCTCAGCCCTTGTTGCCGCCGTTCTGAATCACGCTCATGGCGACATACTGATTGATGCCGTGGCGGTTGATGAGCAGCATCACGCTGCGCTCGCCGCTCTTCTCCTTGCTCGCCGCGTCGAGCCTCTGCGCCGCGTCCTCGGGCGTCGTCACCTTGTGCCGGTCGATCTCCCGGATCACGTCGCCGCGCTCCAGTCCGAGCGACGCCAGCGGGCTCGATGCGGCGACGCCGGCGACGACGACGCCGGTGACACCCTTGCCGAGATGAAGCTGCTCGCGCCATTCGCTGGTCAGCGGCGCCAGGCTCAGCCCCATCGACTTGGCGCCGTCGCCGCCGGCTTCTGCTACCTGCTCGGGATTGGCGGGCATCGACGCAACCACCGCCTCGAGCGGCTGCTCGTGCCCTTCGCGCCACACCTCGACCTTGGCCTTCTCGCCCACCGGCGTTTCGGCCACCGCGAGCGGCAGGTCGCGCAGCTTGGCGATGTCGTGCCCGTCATAGGCAAGGATCACGTCACCTTGCTTGAGGCCGGCCTTTTCGGCGGGGCTGTCGTGAGTAACGTCGGCGACGAGCGCGCCTTCGACCTTGGACAGGCCGAGGCTCTTGGCGAGCTCGGGCGTCACTTCCTGGATCTGCACGCCGAGCCAGCCGCGCTCCACCTTGCCGTGCGACTTCAACTGCTCGACCACGGGCTTCGCCAGGTCCGAGGGAATGGCGAAGCCGATTCCGACCGAGCCGCCATTGGGCGAATAGATCGCCGTGTTGATGCCGATCACCTTGCCGTCGAGCGCGAAGGTCGGACCGCCCGAATTGCCGCGATTGATGGCGGCGTCGATCTGGAGGAAATCGTCATAGGGGCCGGCGTGGATGTCGCGGCCGCGCGCCGAGATCATGCCCGAGCTGACCGTGCCGCCGAGCCCGAAGGGATTGCCCACGGCGAGCACCCAGTCGCCGACCTGCATCGCTCCGCTGTCGCCCCATTCGACGTAAGGGAGCGGCTGCGGCGCGTCGATCTTGAGGAGGGCGAGATCGGTCTTGGGGTCGCGCCCGATCACTTTGGCCGGATGCTTGGAGCCGTCCTGGAACACGACGCTGACGCTGCCGGCATTGGCGACGACGTGGTTGTTGGTCACGACATAGCCGCTCGGGTCGATGATGAAGCCGGAGCCCAGCGCCATGTGCTCCGCGCCGCCCTGCGGCGGCATCGGCCCCATCCCGCCGCGGCCCTGCTGCTGGAAGAAGCGGCGCAGCATCTCGTCGAAGGGCGAGGGCGGAAATTGCCGGTTGCCCTGCTGGTCGTCGGGCGCGGCCTGATCCGGGTCGGAGTCCTGATCGGTGTTTTCGCCGAGGTTCGGCCCGTTCATCGTCACGGCGATGTTGACGACGGCAGGCATGACCTTCTTCACCAGCGGCGCCAGACTGGGCAGCGTCGCGCCGGCGGTGCCGGCGGCGGCGGCGGTGCGATCGAGCGACGTGGTTTCGGCGGCAACGAGCGGTGCCGCGAGCAGCGACAGCGCGACGCCGCCGGCGAGCGCCGCGGACAGGCGGGAAAGCGGATGAGACATTGGGGGCAGCCCTTCATGGCAATGACACGGTGCGGCGCGCGTGCCGCCGCCCCGGACAATCGGGCAGCGCGGCTTACAGCCTGCCTACACGGCGATTAATTCGTTGCAATGAAGGGGCGGTGCCGCCCTATTCGTCGAACGTGGCCTGGTCGATGGGCTCGCAGTTCATGCGGCCCTGCATCATGCAGTCCTCGAGCTTCGATTCCGCGGCGAGCGCGTCGAGCAGATAGAGGCCGATCACCGCCAGGAACAGCGCCAGCGCCAGGCCGGCGAGGCTCGTCGTGAAGCGGACATCGTCCTCCTTCTCTTCCTCGGTGCGGGCGCGCGCGCTCATGCCGGCCTCGCGCGCCCGGCCGCCGCGATCGCCGCCCACACCCGCGACGGCGAGGCCGGCATGTCGAGACCCGTGACGCCCAAGGGCGCCAGCGCGTCGAGCACCGCGTTCATCGCCGCCGCCAGCGACCCGACCGAGCCCGCCTCGCCCGCGCCCTTCATGCCGAGCACGTTGGTCGCGCACGGCACCTCGTTGAACGTGACCGCGATCGGCGTCACGTCGTCGGCGCGGGGCAGCGCGTAATCGGTGAGCGAGCCGGTGAGGAGCTGGCCGCTGGCCGGGTCGTAGACCGCCTGCTCCATCAGCGCCTGGCCCAGTCCCTGCACCACGCCGCCATGGATCTGGCCCGCGACGATCATGGGATTGACGATGCGGCCGAAATCGTCGGCGACGGTGTAGCCGCACACGGTCGTGGCGCCGGTGTCGGGATCGATCTCGAGCTCGCAAATGTGGCAGCCGTTGGGGAAGGTGTTCTGGTTCGCGGTGCTCATGCCGGCGGTATCGAGGCTCGCGGGCACGTCTCCGGGCAGGTTGCGCGCCTCGCGCGCGCGCCGCGCCAGCTCGATGATGCCGATGGTGCGGTCGGTGCCGGCGACCGCGAACACGCCGTCGCGGAACTCGATGTCGCGCTCCGACACTTCGAGCACATGACCGGCGAGGCGCTTGCCCTTGGCGATGATCTTCTCCGCGGCATCGACCAGCGCGGTGCCCGCGAGCATCAGCGACTTGGCCCCGCCCGAGCCGCCGCCTTGCGTCAGCGCGTCGCTGTCGCCGGTAAAAAAGTCCACCGCGTCGAACGGCACGCCGAGCCGATCCTCGAGGATCTGCGCGAACGCGGTCTCGTGGCCCTGGCCCGAGGGACCGGTGCCGACGCCCATATAGATGCGGCCGTTGGGCAGGAAGCGGATATCCGCCTTCTCCTGCGGCATGTTCGCCGTCACTTCCATGTAATAGGCGATGCCGATGCCGCGCCTTCGCCCGGATCGCAGCGCTTCCGCACGCCGCGCCGCGAACCCTGCCCAGTCCGCGTGCTTCAGCGCGGTCTCGAGATTGAGCGCGAAGTTGCCGCTGTCATAGGCGACGATCATCGGCGTCTTGTAAGGCATCGCCGATTGCGGCACGAAATTGCGCCGCCTGATCTCATCCGGCGCGATCCCCATCTCGCGCGCCGCCTGATCGACCAGGCGCTCGAGGATATAGGCGCATTCGGGCCGGCCGGCGCCGCGATAGGCGTCGACCCACACCGTGTTGGTATAAACCGCGCGCACATGGACATAGGCCGCCGGAATGCGATAGGCGCCAGTCAACAGGCGGAATCCCGCCACGGTCGGGATCAGCAGCGAGAAATACGACAGATACGCACCGATATTGGCGAAGGTCTCGGCGCGGATGGCGAGAAAACGCCCCTCGGCGTCGAGCGCGAGCTCGGCCACCACCTGCTGCTCGCGCCCTTGCGTGTCGGAGACGAACGCTTCCTGACGCTCGGAGGTCCATTTGACCGGCCGCCCCACCAGGCTCGCGGCCCACGGCACCAGCGCGTGCTCGGGATAGTCGAACCCCTTCATGCCGAAGCTGCCGCCGACATCGGACGTGATCACGTGCAGCCGGTCCTCGGGCACGGCAAGCGCGCGCGACAGGCAGGCGCGTGCGGCGAACACGCCCTGGGTCCCGAGATCGACGGTGAAGCGGCCGCTCTCTTTGTCATAGGCGCCGACCACGCCGCGCGGCTCGATCGGCGTCACCACCATGCGGGTGATGGCGAGCGCGAGCCGCACGATGCGCGCCGCGACCGCGAACGCGGCCTCGACAGCCTTGGCATCGCCCAGCTCCCAGTCGAGCGCGACGTTGCCGGGCGCCTCGTCATGGAGCAGCGGCGCGCCGGACTTCACCGCGGCCGCGGGCTCGACCGTGACCGGCAGCGGCCGGTAATCGACCTCGATCAGCTCGGCCGCGTCCTTGGCCGCGCCCGGCGACTCGGCGACCACCATCGCCACCGCCTCGCCGACATGGCGCACGCGGCCCTCGGCGAGGAGCGGCCGGCCCGGATTGGCATAAGCCGAGCCGTCGCGGTTCTTGAGCGGCACCACGCACTTGATGCGGCCGAGCTTGGCGCGGACGACATCGTCGCCGGTATAGACCGCCAGCACGCCGGGCGCGCGCCGCGCCGCGGCGGCGTCGATGCGAACGATGTTCGCGTGCGCGTGCGGCGAGCGCAGGAAGATGGCATGGGCCTGTCCCGGGCGGCTGACATCGTCGGCGAAGCGCCCGGCGCCGGTGATGAAGCGCACATCCTCCTTGCGGCGGACCGCCTGGCCGATGCCGAACTGGCCCACGCATGCCTCCTCGCAAACCGATCGCAGTATATGACAAAATGCTGCGCCGCGACACGCCGGATAGACGGGATCGCCATAAGGAGGCAGGGATGGAGCAGCTCATCGCGCGGGCGCAACGGATCGGCGCGCGGCTCAAGGAGACGCGCGAGACCATCGCGATCGCGGAATCCTCGACCGGCGGCGTGGTTTCGGCGGCGCTGCTGGCGGTGCCGGGCGCGTCCGCCTATTTCCTGGGCGGCGCGGTCGTCTACACCTTGAGCGCGCGCAAGGGGCTCCTCGAGATCGGCGAGCTGCCGCAAGGCATGCGCGCCTCGACCGAGCCCTATGCGCTGCTCTTGGCGCGCACCGTGCGCGCTCGGCTGGGTGCGAGCTGGGGCCTGGGCGAGACCGGCGCCACCGGCCCGACCGGCAACCGCTACGGCGACGCGGCGGGCCACACCTGCCTCGCCGTCGTCGGGCGGACCGAAACGAGCCTCACGCTCGAGACCGGCTCGGCCGACCGCGTCGCCAATATGGACCGTTTCGCTGCGGCCGCGCTCGACCTGCTGGGGCGCTGCCTCGGCGTCTAGGGCGTGCCGCGCCGGCCTCCACGACGTGCCGATTCCATTGCAAAAAGAGGGCACCGGCCCCGCTCCAAGAATTCACTAGGTTTTTTCCTGCGGAGGCTCCAGCATCCGCCGAGCAGGCTCGCCTGCGCCTGGAGGACGCGGCCTCGATCGATGCCGCGGGCCCCCCTCGCCGGCAGCAATCGTGACATCAGATCTTTGGCGGCGGCAAATCCGCCAAAGCGTGACGGCCAGCGCGCGTGGCCAATCCGCGCGCGCTGGCCATTTCCATCAAGGAGCCCCAGGCAATGGACAGCACACCGACTCCGATCAAGGGCCGCCAGCCTCAGAGGCCGGCGCCGTCAAGCAGCGAGACTAAGGTGGTCAATCTCGCGCTCCAGGGCGGCGGCTCGCACGGCGCCTTCACCTGGGGCGTGATGGACAAAATTCTCGAGGATGGCAGGCTCAACATCGACGGTCTGTCCGCGACCAGCGCCGGGGCGATGAATGCCGGCGTCTATGCCTACCACCACATGATCGGCGGCAAGGACGGGGCGCGCCAGGGACTGCACGATTTCTGGCAGCGCATCAGCAAGGAAGGGGACAAGACGCGCAATCCGATGGACGACGTCTTCGAGGCGATGAATTTGAACATGCTGAGCTCCGCATCGATGTTCGAGACGGTCTCGCGGCTGATGTCGCCCTATGAGTTCAACCCATTCAACCTCAACCCGCTGAAAGACGTGCTGAGCGCCTCGATCGACTTCGACAAGCTGCATCATTGCACCACCACGAAGCTCAGAATCTGCGCCACCAACGTGCGCTCCGGCAAGATCAAGATCTTTCACAACGACGAGATCACGACCGATGTCCTCCTGGCATCGGCCTGCCTGCCGCAACTCTTCCAGGCCGTCGCGATCGACGGCGAGCATTATTGGGACGGCGGCTACATGGGCAATCCGGCGATCTATCCGATGTTCGTCGGCATGGAGAGCAGCGACGTCATCATCATCCACGTCAATCCGATCGAGCGGACCGATCTGCCGAAGACGTCGCCCGAGATCATGAATCGCCTCAACGAGATCAGTTTCAATTCGACGCTGATGCGGGAGATGCGGGCGGTCAAGTTCATTCGCGACATCATGGACGGCGACTGGATCAAGGACGAGCACAAACACAAGCTGCGCTATATCTTCATGCACTCGATCCGCGATGACGCGTCGATGGGCAAGCTCGCCGTAGCAAGCAAATCGAATACGAAATGGTCCTTCCTGACCGGCCTGCGCGATCGCGGGCGGACGACGGCCGAGCAATGGCTCGCCGAGAATTTCGATCAGGTCGGCAAGCGCACCACGATCGACGTCGAAAAGGAATTCTTCTAGCCGCCGATCCCGAGCGTCACCGCGAGCCGCCACAAGCCCATTGCAGTCGTAAAAGGGCGGCGGGATGATGGCGGCCTCGTTGCCCTTCTGCGAGGATGCCATGACGCGCGAGATCAAGGTCGAAGTCGGCGGCAGCTCGATGCCCGTTTTCATCGCCGAGCCGGCGGGCGCCGGCCCTCATGCGGCGGTGGTCTTGATCCATCACCGCGACGGCGTCGACGAATTCACCCGCGCCACCTGCGAGCGCCTGGCGAAGAACGGCTTCATCGCCGCGGCGCCGAGCCTGTTTCATCGCCGCCCGCCGGGCGAGGACACGCGCGCCTCGCGCCAGAAGCTCACCGACGGCGAGGTGGTGGCCGATATCGGCGCGACCGTGACCGCGCTCCAGGGCATGAAGTCCGTGCGCGGCGACAAGCTCGCCATCATGGGCCACTGCATGGGCGGGCGCATGGCCTATCTCGGCGCGGCCTCCAACGCGGCCTTCAAGGCGGCGGTGGTGTGCTATGGCGGCGGCATCTTCCGCGTCGAGGGCGAGGGGCGCCCGGCGCCGTTCGCGCTCACCGCCAACATCAAGTGCCCGATCGCCGGATTCTTCGGCAAGGACGACACCAACCCGCCGCCCGACGACGTGGCGAAGATCTCGGCGGAGCTGACGAAATTCGGCATCCGCCACGATTTCCGCCTCTATGACGGCACCGGCCACGCGTTCCAGAACTTCACCAGCAAGGAATCCTACCGCGAGAAATCGTCGGAGGACGCGTGGAGCCGGCTGGTGCCGTTCCTGCAGACGGAACTCAAATAGCGAACGCGAGAAGGGGGAACCGCGCCATGCGCATCGTCGCGCTCGAGGAGCATTTCGTCACGCCGCTCTACAGCGAGCATTTCCCGTCGAACCGCCGACGCAACCCGGCCATGATGGCGCGGCAGGAGCGGCTGGGCCACGACGTCTTTGCCGAGCTCCAGGATTTGGGCGCGTCGCGCTTGAAGGCGATGGACGCGGTCGGCGTCCAATTGCAGGTGCTGTCGCTCACCATGCCGGGCGCGCAGGCCTTCGCGCCCGACATCGCCGTGCCGCTGGCCAAGGACGCGAACGACCGGGTGGCGGCCGCGGTCAAGGCGCATCCGTCGCGCTTCGCCGGCTTCGCCACGTTGCCGACCTCGGACCCGGTGGCGGCGGCGAAAGAGCTGGAGCGCGCGATCAAGACCCTCGGCTTCAAGGGAACGATGATCAACAGCCACACCCAGGGCGAATATCTCGACAACAAGAAATACTGGCCCGTGCTCGAAGCCGCGGCGGCGCTCGACGTGCCGATCTATCTCCATCCGCGCGAGCCGCACCCGGCGGTGATGAAGGCCTATTTCGAGGGGTTCGAGGATCTGAGCACGGCGGCCTGGGGCTTCGCCATGGAGGCGTGCACCCATTTCCTGCGCCTCGTCATGGCGGGCGTGTTCGACGCCTATCCGAAGCTCAAATTCATCCTCGGTCATCTCGGCGAGGGCTTGCCGTTCTGGCTCGACCGGTTCGAGGACCACACCCAGCATTACATGACGGGGCGCGGCCTCAAGAAGACGCCGCGGCAGTACCTGACCGAGAACCTGGTGGTGACGTGCAGCGGCAATTTCTCGACGCCGGCGTTCTTGTGCACCGTGATGGCGCTGGGCATCGACAACGTGCTGTTCTCGATCGACTGGCCCTACGAGTCGAACAAGCTCGGGGTCGAGTTCCTGCACCGCCTGCCCTTGGCCGACAGCGACAAGGCGAAGATCGCGCACGGCAACGCGGATCGGGTGCTGAAGCTGGCGTAACCCCTCACCCGCCCGGTATCGTCCCCGGCGGCAAGGTCAGGCAATAATTCGCGATGTCGAGGGCGCGGGTGAACCACACCCGGTCCTTGAGCTTGTGCTCGAGGCAATGGGTAAGCGCTTGGCGCAAGGCCCGCAGCCGGAACGGCTGACCGACGATGAAGCCGTGCAGCGACACCGCCATCACCAGCGGCTGCTCGGACGATTGCTCGACCATCTCGTCGAACTGGTCGGTGATCATGGCGGCGAACTCGCGGCCCGTGTGGTCGCGATTGACGTTGGCGCCCATGTCGTTCAATTCGAACGGATAGGGCACCGACAAAAGCGGCCCCGCGCGCGTGCGCATCCAAATGGGCTGATCATCGACCGGCCAGTCGAGATTGTGGGTGTAGCCCGCTTCTTTGAGGAGATCGGGCGTCGCATTGGTCTCGGCCGCGCCCGGCCCCATCCAGCCGGTGGGGCGCACGCCGAAATGCTGCGCGATGGTCTCGGTGGTCTCGGCGATGAGGCGCGCCTCGTCGTCCTCCCACAATCCGACCAGCTCCTCGGCATTGGTGCGGCCATGCCCCACCACGTCGTCGCCGCGCGCCTTGATGCGCTGGACGATCTCGGGGTAGTGCGCGCAGACGAGGCTGTTGAGCAGGATGGTCGCCGGCAGATGGAGCTGGTCGAGCAGGCTGAACAGGCGGAACACGCCGACCCGCACGCCATAATCGCGCCAGGCATAGTTGCGCGTCGTCTGCGGGCCGCCGCGGTTGGTCGGATCGGCGCCGCGCCCGGCGCGAAAGGCGAAATGCTCGATGTTGATCGCGACATAGACGGCGAGCCGCTTGCCGCCCGGCCAGGAATAGTCGCGGCGGGTCTCGATCGCGGAATAATCATAGCGCCCGTGCGTCGGCAATTTCAGCATGACGGAGCCTCCCGGCGGCGAGCATACTGGCAAGGCCCGCGCGCGCAAACGCAAGGGTCGCCGTGCCGACGCCGCGGCGATAGGCTGGTGCCTCGCCACCATCGACGGAGCGCTCCGCGCCATGGCCCCCAACGCGATCCGCGTCTTCTATGTGAAACGGTTCTTCCACCCGGTCTTCGCCGAAATCCTGGCGCGGCGCCCCAACATCGTCCTCGACAAGCTCGAGAACTTCACGCCCGACGCCGACGCGGCGCCGGTGCTGGCGGAGGCGCATGTGTTCTCGATCAGCTCGGCGCGCGACGAGCTCGACCCGAAATATCACGCCAATCCCAAGCTCTTCGCCAAGACGCCCGAGCTGCTGGTCGTGTCCACCACCGGCGCCGGCTACGACACGGTCGATGTGCCGTCTTGTACCGCCGCAGGCATTCTCGCCGTCAACCAGTCCGGCGGCAATCGCGAGGCGGTGGGCGAGCATGTGATGGCGATGATGATCGGCCTGTCCAAGCGCATCGGCGAGACCGACCGCGTCATGCGGCGCCAACCCAACATGGACCGCAACGCCTATATGGGCGACGACGTCTACGGCAAGACCATCGGCATCGTCGGCATCGGCCAGGTCGGGAGCCGCGTCGCCGAGCTGGCGCGCGGGCTCTTCGCGATGCGCGTCCTGGCCTACGACCCTTATCTCGACGCGGGCGCCATCGCCGCGCGCGGCGCCGAGAAGGTGGCGCTCGACGATCTCCTGGCGCACGCCGATTTCGTCTCGGTCAACTGCCCCCTGACTGCGGAGACGCGCGGCATGTTCGGCGCCCGGCAATACGCGCAGATGCAGCCGCACGCCTTCTTCATCACCACGGCGCGCGGCAGCATTCACGACGAGGCGGCGCTGGCCGAGGCGCTCGCTGCCAAGCGCATCGCCGGCGCGGGGCTCGACGTGTGGGAGAAGGAGCCGCCGCCCATCGACCATCCGCTCTTGAAGTTCGACAACGTCATCGTCAGCCCGCACAGCGCCGGCGCGACCCGGCAGGCGCGCGCCAACCTCGCCACCATCTCGGCCGAGCAGATCATCGATATCATCGACGGCAAGCGCCCGCCGCGCATCCTCAACCCCGAGGTCTGGTCAGAATTTCAGCGCCGCTTCGAGCGCATTTTCGGCTTCCGCCCCGCCGACGCTTGACAGGTCGGCCAGTCGCACCGCACTAAACCGTTCGGTTATTTAACCGAACGGTTTGAGATATGGCGACCGATCATCTCAGCGCCGCCTTTGCGGCGCTCGCCGACCCCACGCGTCGCGCCATCCTCGCGCGCCTTGCGCTGGGCGAAGCCTCGGTGACCGAGCTGGCCGAGCCTTTCGCGATGAGCTTCCCGGCCGTCTCCAAGCATCTCAAGGTGTTGGAGCGCGCCGGTCTCATCGCGCGCGGGCGCCAGGCGCAATGGCGTCCGTGCCGGATCGCGCCGGGCGGCCTCGATCCTGTCGACGCATGGCTGGGGCAGTACCGCCGCCTGTGGGAGCAGCGTCTCGACCGCCTCGACGAGCACGTCGCGCAGGCCGGATAAGTGCATTCCGACCCTGGCGGCAAATCGCACCCTGCCTATTGTCGTTCGAAGATTAGGTCGAGGAGACCCACATGGCTGACAACTCGAACGGCGGCAACGGTGGCCTATACATGATTGTCGGCGGCTTGGTCGTCGCCGTCGGGTCCGGCGCCTTTGGCTATCACGGCGGATATATCGGCGGTCACGGCAGCACCACGACGACTCAGCAGACGACCTCGTCGCCCGCCCCCCGGCGGCTTCGACGACCACGACCACCACGACGGAAAAAACCAAGCCCTAATCCGTCTCGTCGAGGAAGAGCTGAACCTCGCGGAAGAGCTGCAGGCGGTTGCGCTCGAGCAGCAGCCCGTGCGTGCCCTCGCCGATCTCGACGAGCCGCTTCTTCGGCGCCTTGGCGAGGCGCGCGAAGATCGCCTGCGACATCGACAGCGGCAACAGCCCGTCCCATTCGCCATGCACGATGAGGGTCGGCGCGGTGATCGCACCCGGATCGTAGAACGGCTTGCCCGAGGCCCAGTAGACGCGGCTGTCGTGCGGCGCGCCGTTGGGGGTGCGCACCACCGGCGGACTCTGCCGCGCGCCCTCGGGATCGGTCGCGAGCGCCGCCTCGCGCCACGTCTTGAGCCATGAGTCCGGCATGAGGCCGGCGCGCTTGCCGTCGGGCGCGCCGGTCTGGAGGTTGGCCCGCGCCTCCTCGAAGGTCCAGCTCTGGTAGGCGCCGAGCGTCTTGTCGTCGCCCGGGCGCTGGCCGCGCAGCCACACCGGCGCGAACTGCACCAGCTTCGCCACCTCGGCGCCATGGCGCGCGGCATAGGCGCCGACGATCACCGTCCCCCATGACCAGCCCAGGATCGAGATGCGCGCCACGTCGCGGCGCCGGCGCACGAACGCGACCGCCGCGCCGAAATCCCTGAGCGCGACCTCGGTGGTGACGATCGGCGGGTGGGCCATCGGCGGCTCGCGCATCTCGGGCGGGCGGATCGAGCGGCCATAGCCGCGCAGATCGACCAGATAGACGTCCCAGCCGCGCTCGGCGAGGTAGTCCATCCACGACATGCCGTCGAGCGCGAGATCGAACGTGGTCTCGGCCGCCTGGGTGGTGCCATGGACATAGAGCAGGATGCGCTCGGGCGACAGGCGCGCGGCATCCGCCGGGCGCTTGTTGCGCACGAACAGCTCGATACCGGCATCCCCCGATGGGATCATGAAATCCTCGACTTCGGTGGTCTCGCGCATTGCCGTCTCGCCCTTGGGTTGGCGCAGTCTAGGCCCGACGCGCGCAATGTGGCCATTGCGGCGTCATTTGCGCGATCCCCCCTTGGCGCGGGAGGTCCGGCGCGATAGATGATAGGCAAAACTCGCCATGACAGGGGGCCACGATGGCTATCGACGCGCAGGACGAACCCGAGACCGAAGCTGCGGACGCAAGCGCTCCGCCGCCCTCCGAGCAGGCCGCCATCCGCGGCGCGTTTCTCGCCCGCCAGGCTCAGGCCGGGGCCTCGAGCGGCGGCGAAGGCGACAACGAGGCCGCCAACCCGAGCGTGCGCGGCGCCTTCCTCAGCCGCCTGACGCGCGAGACGCAGCCGACCCGCACGACGCGGGCGCGCGTCGCAGCGGGCGGCACCGAGGAGACAGGCGACGCGGTGCTGCGCCTCATCTATGCCGCGCGGACCGTGACCGTCGCCGCGCCTGGCCGGACGCGGCGCGCCGCCAAGGCCGCTCCGCCCAGGAAGGCCCGCCCCGCTAAGAAAGCGGCAAGGAAAGCCGCGCCGAAAGCGGTGAAGAAGACGGCGAAGAAGGCGGTGAAGAAGGCCGCGCCCGGACGCAAGGCGCGCGCGGCCGCCCCGGCGCGCCGTCCGAAAAAGGCCGCCAAGCGCGCGCGTCGGCGCTGACGTGATTTCGCGACCCGCCGCGGCTGGGATCGGCTATGCTGATTGGGCTGCGGGGGGCCGATGAGCGAAATTCTGCGCGGGTTGCTGATCGCCGGCTTCATTGCGCTCGGCGGTGCGGGCGGGGCGCTCATGGGATTGAGTCTCGATCTGATGAGCCCGCGCCGCGTGGCCGCGGGTGCCGTCCTCGCGATCATCGGGATTTGCGGCGGCGGGCTCCTGCTCGCACGCCGCGGCGCAGGCAGTAAGCCGCCCGGCGCCTGACGTTTCCGGCGACGCCGTTGCATTCGCGCGATCGAGCCGGCAGAGTCGTCTGCAACGTTCAACGCCCTTGGGGAGGCAAACGATGCTGACGCTCTATTACTGTCCCGGCCTGTGCTCGCTCGCGTCGCACATCACGCTCGAGGAGACCGGCGCCGAATATACCGCGAAGCCCGTCATGGTCACCAAGGGCGAGCACATGGGCGCGGAGTATCTCAAGGTCAATCCGCGCCACAAGGTGCCCGCGCTCGCCATCGACAACGTCATCCTGGTCGAGAACGCCGCCATCATGGCCTATCTCGCCCGCAGCTTCCCCAAGGCCAACCTCAAGCCGCAGGACCCGCTCGAGGAAGCGCGCTGGCTCTCGACCATGACCTGGCTGTCGAACACGCTGCATCCCTCGTTCACCCGGATCTTCCGCGCCGACCGGTTCACCGACGACAAGGACGCGCAGCCCGGCATCAAGGAAGCGGGAAAGAAGGAGGCGTGGGCGAATTTGAGCGAGATCGACGCGATGCTCGCCGGCAAGCCATGGCTCATGGGCGCGCAGTACACGACCTGCGACCCCTACGCGATGGTGTTCTATAGCTGGGGAATGCGCGCCGAGCTGCCGGTGGCCGAGCTCAAGAGCTACACCGCGTGGAAGGACCGCATGCTGCAGCGTCCGGCGGTGCGCAAGATCCTCGAGCGCGAGCAGAATCCGCTGGCGAAAGCGGCCTGACGCACGCGCCTCACGTCACGGCGGCAAAGCCGCCGTCGACCGTGAGGATGACTCCGCTCACGCCCTTGCCGCCGTGGATAAGGCTCATCACCGCCTGGGCCACGTCGTCGGCGGTGACGCAGCGGCGCAGCGGCGTCTGCTTGGCGCGGCGCTCCATCAGCTTGGCGTAATTGTCACCGAGCATGCGCTCCATCCACTCGCCTTCCATCCAGCCGGGCGCCACGCCGTTGACGCGGATGCCGTCCGGCCCGAGCGCGCCGGCCAGCGCCTTGGTCATGGTCCAGAGTGCGCCCTTGCTCACCGAATACGGGAGCGGCTGCGCCCCGGGGCGCGCGCCGACGATGCTGTTGGTGTTGATGATGTGGGCGTCGTCCGACCGGCGCAGCAGCGGCGCCGCGTGCTTCGTTACCAGGAAGACGCCGCGCACGTTGACGGCGAAGACGCGGTCCCATTCCTCGACCGTTACCTTCTCGAAATCGCGCGCCAGGGTGGTGTTGCTGGTCCCGGCGTTGTTGCACAAGACGTCGAGCCGGCCGAAGCGCTGCTTGAGGGCGTCGATCATGGCGATGACGCTCTTCTCGTCGCCCACGTCGCATTGCACGAGGAGCGTCGCCGCCCCCGCCTGCTCGCACGCGGCGGCGGTCTTCTTCGCCTCGGCGGCGCTGCGGCTGTAGTTGATCACGACATCGTAGCCGGCCTGCGCCAGCGCGATGGCCTCGGCCCGGCCGATCCCGGTGGCCGAGCCGGTGACCAATGCGACCCGTCGTTCCGTCGTCACTCGGCGCCTCTCCTTCCGCCGCAATCACCGGCGCGCGCCGATGATGGCGAATCGGTGAGCGGCGCGCAATCCGGCGCGGCTTCAGCTCAGATGAAGGCGACGCCCACCATCAGCATGTCGATCCTGGCGCCGTCGCCCGAGAGGGGCAGGACCAGGATCTCGCTGCCGATGATGCGGTCGTCGACGACCTGGCGCTCGCGGAACTCGACGAGCGGCACGCGCTGCTCGACGACTTCGGCGAAATGGCGATGCGCGCTGTCCCGGACCGACGCCACCGGCAGATCGTCCATGTCCTTGCCGGTCATGTCGTAGCCGACGCGCTGGGCGATGCCGGTGCCGTGAAGGCGGAAGCGGAACCCCAGCGGGTCGTGGCGCACGTCGAGGAGCGACAATTGGCCGATGACGTATTTGAAGTCGAGCACGTCGAAATCGCGCCGCGCCGGAAACGCTCGCCCGGCGCGGCGGGCTTCCCAATCGCGGTGAAGACGCTGCAAAGCGGCCGCGCGAATCTGGAGCATGTCTCGCCTCCCGCCGGGGAGGATAGTAGGCCGGGGTTTACGATTCCTTTACGCTTTCGCAAGGCTTTGCCGGATCGCATCGCCGAGCGTGGCGAGGCCGGCGGCGACATCGGCGCCCAGATGCACCCGGAGCGCGCGCCGGCCGCGCTCGGCCAGCACCGCGAAGTCGCCTCGCGCCTGCGCCGCGGTGACGACACCGAAGCCGCAAGCATGCCCGGGCACGGGCAGGTCTGGCCCGGCGTTTGCGGTGATCTGCAGGAATACGCCGCTGTTCGGGCCGCCCTTGTGGACCTGGCCGGTGGAATGGAGAAAGCCCGGGCCGAAGCCGACGCAGGTCGCAGCGCGCGTCGCGTCGCGCACCATCGCGCGGATGTCGCGGAGAGCAGCGACGTGATCCGGGCTGCGCTCGATGAAGGCGAGAAAGGCACAGTAATCGCCCGCGCATAGGCGCGCGAAATGCGCGCCCAGCCACGCGACCAGCGAGCGCTCGCCGGCCTCCTTGGGGAGCGCCGCTTCGTTGCGCGGGTCGGCGAAGAGCGCGAGGCCGCGCTCCTCGAGCAGCGGGCGCTCTTCGGGCAGGCTGCCGGCGCGCTCGAACGCGGCAATGAGATCGCGCGTCTTGGCCTTGCTCGCCTCGACATCGGGCTGATCGAAGGGATCGATGCCGAGCACCGATCCTGCGACCGCGGTCGCGATCTCCCAGCGGAAGAATTCCCCGCCGATCGCGTAAGGATCGGCGATCTCGATGCGGACCACCGGATGGCCCGCGCGCGCGAGCGCATCGAGCCGCGCGTCCAACCCGTCATCCGGGTCGGTGGCCAGACGCAGCGCGACGAACAGCCGGTCCTGGCCGTAAGCTTCGGGCGCGCCCCATGGCTCGCCGTCGACCGGGACGATGCCGCGCCCGTTCTTGCCGGTCGATTCCGCCAGCAACTGCTCGAGCCACGCGCCGAAGGCGACGAGCCCGGGCGAGGCGAGGATTGTCGCCTTGTCCCGCCCTGCCTGCGCCGCGAGGCCCAGCACGAGGCCAAGCGTCACGCCGGGATTGTCGGCGGGCAGCGCGCACGCGCGCGCCATCGCGTCGCCGCCTTCCGCGAGCCGCGCGGCGTCGAGACCCATCGCCGCCGCCGGCACGAGACCGAAATCCGACAGCACCGAATAGCGGCCGCCGATGCTGGGCACCCCCAGGAACACGCGGCGGAAGAAGCGGCGCCGCGCTTCGTCCTCGAGCGAAGAGCCGGGATCGGTGATGGCGATGAATTGCGCACCCGCCTTGCGCTCGCCGAGCGCCCGTTCCGCACGCGCGAAAAAATGCCGCATCAGCATGTCGGTCTCGAGCGTGGTGCCGGACTTGCTCGAGACGATGTGGAGCGTGCATCCCGGATCGCCGAGCCGCTCAGCGGCGCGGATTTGCGCCGGGTCGGTCGCATCGAGAACCGTGAGCGGCCGCCTGCCGTGCCCGGCCCCGAGTGTTGCCGCGATCACCGCGGGACCGAGGCTCGACCCGCCCATGCCGAGGAGCAGGATATGCGCGAAGCCGTCCTCGTCGATTTCGTCCGCGAAGCGCTGCAGCGCCGCGCCGTGGGCCTTTCCGGCGATGTCGAGCCAGCCGAGCCAGCGCGCTTCCGCGCCGCCGGTCCACAGCGCCGCGTCGCGCGCCCACAGACGCTCGACTGTGCCGGCGCGGCGCCACTCTTCGATCGCGTGGTCGACTTGCCGCTGCAGCGCCGCCGGCAGGGCGCAGATTTGTCGGCCCTGCATCAATCGCCCTCGGGCGCGGCGGGCAGCGGCGACTTGATCCGGCGATGACCCCATTCACGCAGGCGCTGGAACGTCACGTACAGCATCGGAATGAGGAAGATGCCGACCGTGCTCGCCATCAGCATGCCGGCGAACACCGAGGTGCCGACGTCTCGCCGGCTGATCTGCGCCGCGCCATGCGCGAAGACCAGCGGCAGGAGGCCGAGGACGAAGGCGAACGAGGTCATCATCACCGCACGGAAACGCAACCGCGCGCCGTTGGTTGCAGCGTCTTGGACGGAAATTCCGCGCTCGCGCTCCTCCTTGGCGAATTCGACGATGAGGATGCCGTTCTTGGCGGCCAGCGCGATCAGCACGACGAGCCCGATCTGGGCGTAGATATCGAGCGTCAAGTGCGCCACCACGATGCCGAGGAAGGCGCCGAACACGCCGACCACGACCGAGAGCAGCACCGGGATCGGGATGGTCCAGCTCTCGTAGAGCGCGACCAGGAACAGGAAAGCGAACACCACCGCCATGGCGAGAAGCGGTCCGGTCTGGCCCTGGGCCTCATGCTCCTGGTAAGCGGTGCCGGTCCACTCGAAGGCATAGCCGGGCGGCAGCGTGCGCGCGGAGATTTCCTCCATCGCCTGCAGCGCCTCGCCCGAGGATGCGCCTGGCGCGGGGCTGCCGTTGATGGTGATCGAGCGATAGTTGTTGTAGCGGGTGATGACCTGCGGCCCGGTGACGATGCGCAGATCGGCGATCGAGCGCATCGGCACCATGTTGCCGTCCTTGTTGCGCACGTTGATCTGCCAGATGTCGGAGAGCTCGCGCCGGTCGCGCGCTTCGCCTTCGACATTGACCTGCCAGGTGCGGCCGTAGAGGTTGAAGTTGTTGACGAAGAAGCCGCCCAAGGTCGATTGCAGCGAGGTGAACACGTCGTTGATGTTGAGGCCCAGCGCCTGCGCCTTGTCGCGGTCGATGTCGAGATAGATCGACGGGTTGGTGGCCGTGAAGGTCGAGAACACGCGGGCCAAGCGCGGATCCTGGTTGGCGGCGCCGATGACGCCCAGCATGGCGCTGCCCAGGCTCGCCGGGTCCTGGCCCTCGAGCGCCTCAAGCTGATACTCGAAGCCGCCGCTCGTCGAGAGGCCGATGATCGGCGGCAGGTTGAAGGCGATGATGTTGGCCGTCCTGATCTGCGCGCCCTGGCCGAAGATGCGCCCGATCAGCGCCTGCGCCGCGTCGGCCGCGCCGGTGCGGTCGGCGAACGGCTTGAGCTTCGCCACCGAGAAGGCGGCGTTGGGCTCGCTGCCGTTGTCGAGCACCGAGAAGCCTATGACCGAGAACACGCCGTCCACTTGCGGGATCGAGGCCAGCATGCGCTCGACCTGGCGCATCGTCTCCGAGGTGCGCGCGACCGATGCGCCGTCGGGGAGCTGGACGTTGACGAAGAACGCGCCCTGATCCTCCTCCGGCAGGAAGCTCGTCGGCGTCATCGTCGAGAGGCCGAAGATTCCCGCGCCGATCACGATCACCAGCACCAGCGAGAGCGCGGCCACGCGCACGAGGCGGCGCACCGCCCAGGCATAACCGTCGCGCGTCCCGCCAATGCCGCGCTGCAGCCAGGCCATGGGCCCGCGCTTGCGGCCGCCGGGCCGCAGCACGATCGCGCACAATGCCGGCGAGAGGGTCAACGCGTTGACCGCCGAGATCACCATCGCGACGCTGATGGTGACGGCGAACTGGCGGAACAGGCTGCCCGAGATGCCGGGGATGAAGGCCACCGGCACGAACACCGAGAGCAGCACCAGCGTGATGGCGATGATCGGCCCGGTGATCTGCCGCATCGCCTTGAGCGTCGCCTCGGCGGGCGAGAGATGCGGTTCCTCCTCGAGCACGCGCTCGACGTTCTCGACGACGACGATGGCGTCGTCGACGACGATGCCGATGGCGAGGACGACGGCGAGGAGCGACACGGTGTTGGCGGAATATCCCAGCGCCAGCATCGCCGCGAAGGCGCCGATGAGGCTCACCGGCGCCGCCACCGCCGGAATGATCGTGGCGCGAAGATTGCCGAGGAAGACGAAGACGACCAGCACCACCAGGAGGAAGGCCTGGCCCATCGTCTTCATCACTTCGTAGATCGTGTCCTGCACGAAGAGCGTCGAGTCGTAGACCACCTGCGCCTTCATCCCAGGCGGAAAGCGCGTGCGCAGCTTGTCCAAGGTCGCCGTCGCAAGTTTCGAGGTCTGGACCGCGTTGGCGTCGGGCGAGAGATAGATCACGATGCCGACGCCGGGCGCGCCGTTGATGCGGGTCTCGGCGTCCTCGTTCTGCGCCCCCATCTCGACCCGCGCCACGTCGCGCACGCGCAGCACCGAGCCGTCGGGATTGGCGCGAAGCACGATGCCGCCGAACTGCTCCGGCGTGGTGAGCCGCCCCTGCGTCTGGACGTTGAGCTGGAACTGCTGATCGTTGGTCACGGGCCGCGCGCCGATCCGTCCCACCGGCGCCTGCACGTTCTGCGCCTGGATCGCGGCAATGATGTCGGAGGGTGCGAGGCTGAGGCTGGTGAGGCGGTCGGTGTCGAACCAGATGCGCATCGAGTAGTTGAGCTTGCCGAACAGCAGCGCCTGTCCCACGCCCGGCACGCGCGACAGCTCGTCGAGCACGTTGATGGTCGCATAGCTCGTGACATAGGTCGGGCTCAACGAGGGATCGTCGCTATAGAGCACCATGAACTGCAGGATCGCGGCCGAGCGCTTGGCCACGGTGATGCCCTGCAGCTGCACCTGCGAGGGCAGCTGCGCCAACGCCGTCTGCACCCGGTTGTCGACATTGACCGCGTCGACATCGGCATTGCTGCCGAGCGCGAAGCTGACGGTGAGGTTGTAGCTGCCGTCGTTGCCGCTGGTCGACTTCATGTAGATCATCTTGTCGACGCCGACGATCTGCGCCTCGAGCGGCTGGGCGATGCTGGCTTCGACCACGTCGGCCGAGGCGCCGGGGTAATTCGCGGTGACGGTAACGCGCGGCGGCACGATGTCGGGAAACTGCGCCACCGGGATGCGACCGAGCGAAATGAGCCCCGCAATGGTGATGACGATGGCGATGACGATCGCGAGGCGCGGTCGCGCGATGAAGAGGCTGGAGATCATGGTCCCGGCTGCGTCAGTGCTGCGGCGGCGCCGGCGCGGCAGCAGCGGCCGCCGGCGGGCTGGCCGGTGCGGGCGCCACCGGCTGACCCGGACGGACGCGCTGGATGCCGTCGACGATCACGCTCTCGCCCGGCGCGAGGCCCTGCGCCACGACTGCCAGGGTCGGCGTCGATTGGCCCAGCGTGATGCGGCGCTGCTGCGCCAGCTTGTCCTCGCCCACGACATAGACGTAGTTGCCGCGCTGGTCGGAGAGCACGGCGGTGCGCGGCACGGTGAGCGCCAGGACCGGCGCCGCGTCCTCGAGCACCACGGTCACGAACTCGCCATCGACCAGCTCGCGCAGCGGCGCGCCGTTGGCCGCCTGGCCGGAGAGCGGCGGGTTGGGCACGACGCCCCGCAAGGTAATGGTGTCGGTGGCGGTGTTGACGGTGTTGTCGACGAAATCGAGCTTGCCGGTCTGGGCGTAGGGGGTGCCGTTCGGCAGGAGGATCTTCGCCACCGCGGTCTCGAGCCCGCCCTTTTCCGCCAGGCGCTGGCGCAGATCGAGGACGGTGCGGACCGGTACCGGGAACACGACAAACATCGGGTCCTGGCTCACGATCGTGGTGAGGATGCCCGAGCCCGGCGTGACGACGTTGCCCACGGTCTGCGCCGTGCGGCCGATCTTGCCCGCGATCGGCGCGCGGATCTCGGTATAGGCCAAGTTGATCTGCGATTGCCGCAGCATGGCCCGCGCACCCTCGAGCTGCGCCTTGAAGGTGAGCTGGGTCGCGAGCGCAGCGTCGACGTTCGATTGCTGTCCCGCCGGCGTGCTGAGGAGCGCCTTCTGGCGCGACAGCGAGACGTTGGCGTTCTGGAGCTGCGCGTCGAACTGGTCGATCGAGGACTGCTTCGCCTGCACGTCGGCCTGGAACGGCGGCTGCTCGAGCCGATAGAGGAGATCGCCGGCCTTCACCTCCGCACCCTCGGTGAAGGCGCGCTGATCGATGAAGGCGGTGACGCGCGCGACGATGTTGACGCGCTCGGTCGCCTGGATGCGGCCGACGAATTCCTGCGACGGGCGAATCGGCGTCTCGGCCACCGTCGCGACGCCGACCGCGGGCGGACCGGCCGGCGGACGCTGCGCCAGCGCGGGGGCGGCGGCGAGAATCAGGAGACCCAGGGCGGCACGGCACAACACCATCCGATCTTTGTCCTTTCCTCGCGCGCTGCAACGTGGTATCGCAACGGTACGGTTTCGTTTTCAATACACCGGATCGGGCGATGGATCAAGCCGTGCGGACCGTCGCGAACGAGGCCCCCGCCGCCCCAGCGGAACGCGGGGCGCGGCGGCCCCATGGCGGACGCCCCACCCGCGCCGAGGCGAGCCGCCGGCAGCGCCATCTCCTCGAGGTGGCCGGCGCCATGTTCATGCGCGATGGCTTCGATGGCACCTCGATCGACGCGGTCGCCGAAGCCGCGGGCACCTCGAAGCGCACCCTCTATGCGCGCTACGCCGACAAGGGCGAGCTGTTCGGCGCGGTGCTGCGTGACCTGATCGAGCGCTGCCTGGTGCCGATCACCCGCTTCCAGTCGAGCAATGTGGCGCTCGAGCCGACCCTCGTCGAGATCGGCCGGCACTTGCTGGCGAGCGTTCTCGCACCCGAGGCGGTGAGCCTCCACCGCATCATCATCGCCGAATCCGAGCGCCAGCCCGCCTTCGGCCGGCTCGCCCACGCCGAGGGAAGGAAGCCCGCGGTGAAGGCGATCGCGGCCTTGCTGCGGCGCCACCGCGACGAGCTGCGCGTCGCCGATTTCGAGCTCGCGGCGCAGCAGTTCCTGAGCCTCGTGGTGGACAACAGCCTGTGTCTTGCCACGCTCGGCATCCGCGACGACCGGCGCGGCATCGACGCGCGCGTGCGCGCCGCGGTCGATCTCTTCCTCGGCGGCGCGGCGCGCTCCGCGCACCGGTCCGGCCTGCGGACTTGTTCGCGTCCGCGCGGGTGAGATAGACTCCGCCTCGGGGTTGGAGGACGACATCACGATGGCGCAGCGCGACAGGGGCGGCGACAGCCCCCGAGAGCGCCGGCTGGTCAACGGACTGTGGATCGCCGCGGCGGTGATCGTCGCAGCGGGCTTCTCGCTGCGCATCCTCGCGAGCCTGTTGAGCTGGACCGATCTCCGCATCCTCGGCGTCGCGCTCATCGCGGTCGGGATCGGCGTCGCCGGTCTCGCGTGGCTCGGCGAGCGCTTCGCCGCCCGCCACGCACCTTAAGCCAGCTCTCAGCGCCGCATCCCGCCGTTGCGCAGGGTCGCGCGCAGCGCCGCCGTGGCGGCAAGGTCGAGCGCCAGGTCCTTCCCCAGCACCACGCCATAGTCGCGGCGCGCGGCCTCGGCCGAGACGAACTCCTCGAGCACGTCGGCGCGGACCCGCTCGGGATCGCGCTCCATCGGGTCGCCCCAGCCGCCGCCGCCGCCGGTGCGCACGATCACCTCGGAATGGGCCGGCACCGGGCGATGCGCGCCGCCGACCGAATGGAACTCGTTCTCCTGCGGCAGGCGCAGGAGATAATCCGCGGTCTCGGCCGGCTTGCCGCCCTGGGCTCCCCAGGGCGGGCATTTGTCGCGCCGCGTGCGCTCGAAATTCCAGCGCCCGGCGACGAAATTCTCGACGCACAGGTCGATGCCGAGCCCGCCGCGGTGGAGACCCGCGCCGCCCGAATCCGGCCGCAGCGCGCGGCCCTTCACCAGCACCGGGCATTTGAGCTCGATCCCTTCGATCGAGCCGTTGCGCACGTCGCCCTGGCATACCGAGACGGTGCCGGACTCGCCGTCCTCGGTGGGCCGCCCGCCCCAGCCGCCGCCCTCGATGCTCTGCACCACGAAGCGCCGCCCGGTCTTGGGATCGTTGCCGAAGAAGACGACCGAGCCGCCTAGGAGCCCGTGATGCGCGCCCGGGATGCGGTCGGGCATCGCATTGGCGAGCGCGGCGATGATGGTGTCGACCACCATCGGCACGATCAGGCTCCAGCCCGACATCGGCGCGGGAAAGCGCGCCATCATGATGTTGCCTTCCGGGATGATCACGTCGAGCGCGCGGAACGAGCCTTCGTTGACGGGATCGAGCGGGCCGGTGAGCGCCTTGTAGGCGACGCGCGCCGCCGCATATGTGCGCGAATTGATGCCCGCCTTGCGCTCGGCCGAGCAGCCCGAGAGGTCGATCGCCATGTGGCCGCCCGCGACCGTGACCTTGGCGTGGAGCGGCACCGGATCGTCGGCCAGCACGCCGTCCTCGTCGAGCGCCGACGCGGCCTCGTAGACGCCGTCGGGAATGCGCGCCACGACGTTGCGGCATTTGCGCTCGGTCTCGTCGAAGATCTGCTCGATGGCGCCGAGGATGATGGCGCGGCCGTATTTGCGGAACAGCTCGTCGAGCCGGCGCGCGGCGAGCCGGCACGCCGCCATCTGCGACTTCATGTCGCCCAAGGACGATTCCGGGAAGCGGATGTTGTCGGAGATGACGCGGTAGAGCGTCTCGTCGAGCACGCCGTCGCGGTAGATCTTGAGCTGGTTCAATTGCAGCCCCTCGAGCCACGGGTCGGGCACGTGGGGGCCGGCGCCGAAGCCGGTGCTCCAGCCGCCGACATCGATCCAGTGCGCCCGCACGATCGCGAACATCAACAGCTCGCCCTCGAAGAAATAGGGCGTGTAGATGACGATATTGTTGAGGTGCTGCCCCGCGACCGCCTGGTGGTTGGTGATGAGGACGTCGCCCGGCTTGAAGCCCTCTGCGCCATAGCGCTTCATGCCGTCGGTGATGATGACGCCGAGATCGGCCACGAAATGCGAAACGCCGCCGACGTTCTGCGAGACGAGCGCGCCGTCCGGCCGCACCAGCGCGGTGCAGAAGTCGCGCACCTCGTAGATCATCATGTTGTAGGAAGTGCGCTGCAGGTCGGCCGCCATCTCGTTGGCGATGGCGGGGAGCGCGTTGCGCACCACTTCGAGCGTCACCGTGTCCAGTTGCGCGTCCATCATTCGCCTCCGACCTCGACGATGAGCTCGCCCGACGGCGCCACCTGGCAGCGGTCGCGGGCGAAGAGCACGGTCGTCGTGCCGTGCTCCTGGACGATCGCCGGTCCGTCGATCTTCGCCCCTGCGGCGAGATCGGCGCGGCGATAGACGGGGCATTGCACCGCGTCCTTGCCGCCGAGATAAACCGCCCGCCGCGTCTCCGCCACCGGCGCCGCGCCCGGCGCGAGACTTGGGAACGAGAGCCGCGGCCGCTGGCCGATCGCGGCCAGCCTTATGTTGACGATTTCGACCGGCTCCTCGGGCGAGTGATGGGCGTAGCGCTGCTCGTAGAGCGCGTCGAACGCGGCGCGGATCGCCGGACGGTCGGCGGCGCGGAGCTGCGCCAGCGTGACCGGCACGGAGAGCGTGAATTCCTGCCCGACATAGCGCAAATCGAGATGCACCTGGTGGCGCGCGCCGCGCTTCTGCCGGAGCTGCCCCTCGGCCTCCGCCACCATCTCGTCGTGGATCGCGTTGAGCGCCGCGAAATCGAGCCTGCCGAGATCGGCGTAATGGGTGCGGATGAAATCGTGGCGCTCGTCCGCGAGCAGCATGCCGAGCGCCGAGAAATGCGACGGGAACAGCGGCACGATCACCTTCGGCACGTGCAGCTCGCGCGCGATCGCCATGACGTGGAGCGGCCCCGCCCCGCCCGAGGCGACGAGCGCGAAGTCGCGCGGATCGTAGCCCTTCTCGACCGAGACCTCGCGCACCGCCAAGGACATCTTGTTGACCGCGATGTCGATGATCGCCTGCGACGCCGCGACCAGGTCGAGCTTCAAGGGCTCGGCGATCTTGCGCTTGATGCCGTCGATCGCAGCCGCTCCGTCGAGCCGCATCTCGCCGCCGAGGAAATCGTCGGGATTGAGGCGGCCCAGCGCGACGTTGGCGTCGGTGATGGTGGGCTCGGTGCCGCCGCCGCGATAGCAGATGGGTCCCGGATCGGCGCCGGCGCTCTGGGGCCCCACCTTGAGCGCGCCGACCTCGTCGATCCAGGCGATGCTGCCGCCGCCGGCGCCGACCTCGACCACGTCGATGACCGGCACCATCACCGGATGGCCGCTGGCGTAGCCGCCGACATAATAGCCCGCCGACATGGTGGGCTCGCCGCCGCGCACCAGGCTCGCCTTGGCGGTCGTGCCGCCCATGTCGAACGAGATCACGTTGTCGAACCCCAGCGCGTGGCCCACCCGCGCCGAGGCGATGATGCCGCCCACCGGCCCCGACTCCATCATCGCCACCGGGCGCAAGGTCGCGAGCTCCGGCGTCATCACGCCGCCGTTCGAGCGCATGATCGAGAGATCGCCGCGGAACCCGATGCCGCCGAGGCTCGATTTGAGCGATTGCACGTAGCCGCCGACCTTGGGGCCGATATAGGCGTTCACCACCGTGGTGGAGGTGCGCTCGAACTCGCGATACTCGCGCAGGATCTCGTGGCTTAGCGAGACATAGGCCCCGGGCAGCGCCTCGGCGAGGAAGGCGCCGGCTTCACGCTCGTGTTCGGGATTGCCGTAGGAATGGAGGAAGCACACCGCGACCGCCTCGACCCCTTCGGCCGCCAGGAACCGGCACGCCTCGGCGAGGCCGGCGCGGTCCAACGGCTGGTGCACCGCGCCCGAGGCCAGCACGCGCTCGCGCACCTCGCGGGTGTGGCGGCGCAGCAGCAGCGGCTGATGACGGTGGAAGAAGAGATTGTAGGACTCGGGGCGGTTGCCGCGGCCGATGAGATAGACATCGCGCGTGCCGGCGGTGACGATGAGGCCGGTCTTCGCGCCCTTGCGCTCGATCAGCGTGTTGATAGCGACGGTCGAGCCGTGGATCAGCTCGTCGATCGCGCCCGCCGCGAGGCCGCTCTTGGCGATGCAGTCGATCACGCCTTGGACCAGGTTCGCGGGCGTCGACAGGCTCTTCGCCTGGGAAAAGCGCCCGGTCGCCTCGTCGAATCCCATCAGGTCGGTGAACGTCCCGCCAATATCGACCGCCACCACGATCACGATGTCACCCCTGGCGCGCGGCGCGGACGGTCATTGCGGGCGCTGGAACTTGAGCACGAACTCGTCGACCGGGACCGGCGACTTGAACACGATGGTGTCGCGCTTGTCCTCGGGGTTGTGGAGGAAGTTGCCCTCGTCGACGAGCTTGAAGCCGGCGGCCTCGAGCTCCTGCTTCACGGTCGCTTCCTCGATGCGGTGGAAGGTCTTGCCGACCGTGGCGCCGGCGCCGGAAGCCGCCGAATGGTCGGCCAGGATGAGATACCCGCCGGGCCGCAGCGCGTTGAACAGCGCCTTGTCCATCTTGGCGCGGTCGACGCCGAGATAAGTCGTGTCGTGATACCAGAAGAAGAAGGTCACGAGATCGAGGTCGCGCACGTCGGGCGGCAGCGGGTCGTCATAGGGCCGCACGTCGCGCACCACGTTCTTCATCGCGGCAGTCATGGCGCGCGCGCCGAACTTTTCCTTTTGATTCTCGGCCATGGCTTCCGAGTCCTGGGCATAGACGACGCCGCCCGGCGCCACCGCGCGCGCCATCAGCTCGGTGCTGTATCCGGCGCCGGAGCCCATGTCGAGGACACGCATGCCCGGCCGCGCGCCGGTGAAGGCGAGAAGATCGGTCGGATCGCGCCGCTTGTCGGTCTGGCGGTCGGCGTCCGTGCGGTCGGGCGCGGCGACGATCGCCGCGTAGTTAGGCGTCTGCGCCCGGGCGTCGCCGCCCAGGAGCGCGAAGCCGAGAACCGCCGCGATCGAGAGCGCGCGGATCGCGCCAGTGCGAGCCATGAATCACCCTTTCGATGATGGAGCGCCGGATGCGCTTTCGCGCAGGCGTTTGATGAAGACATCGTCCGGCGTGCCGATGCAGGAAAAATAATAGCGCAGCAGGTAAGGATTGACGAGCCGTGCCAGCACCGCCACGTCGTCGGCCAGCACCGCGGCCCGCGCCTCGGGCTTGAGCGGATAGCGCGCCAGCACGAGCGCACGGTCGGCGCGATATTCGGCCGCCGCGCCCGGACGCTGCAGATCGAAGAACAGCTTGCTGACCCAATAATCCGTCATCGCCGCGTCCCCGGTTCCAGCGCCATCATATCAAGCGGCCGGCGGCGCTTTCCATCGTCCTTCTCCGGACTTATGCTGCGGCGAGGGAGGATAAGCAAATGCCCATCCGCACCAAGAGGGCGGCCATGGCGCTTGCCGCACTCGTCGTCGGCACGACCGCGGCTGCGGCGCAGACCGGCCAGCCGATCAAGATCGGCCTCAGCGTTTCCTTGACCGGCGGCGTCGCCGTCAATGGCAAGCAGGTGCTGCTGTCGATGCAGATCTGGAAGGACGACGTCAACGCCAAGGGCGGCCTCATGGGCCGGCCGGTCGAGATCATCTACTACGACGACCAGAGCAATCCGACGACCGTGCCGGGCATCTACACGAAGCTCATCGAGATCGACAAGGTCGATCTCTGCGTCGGGCCCTATGCCACCAACATGGTAGTGCCGGCGATCCCGATCCTGATGCAGCACGACATGGTGACTGTCGGCATCACCGCGCTCGTCGCCAACCATAATTTCCATTACCCGAAATATTTCTCGATGGTGGCGATCGGACCCGATCCCAAGGCCGCGATCGCCGGCGGATTCTTCTCCGTCGCGCTGGCGCAGAATCCCAAGCCCAAGAGCGTGGCGATCACCGCGACCGATGCCGAGTTCAGCCAGGTCTCGGCCGACGCGGCGCGCACCGAGGCGAAGCGCGTCGGGCTGGACATCGTCTACGACAAATCCTATCCGCCGAGCACCACCGACTACGCGCCCATCATCCGCGCCGTCAATGCGACCAACCCCGACATCGTCTACAACGCCAGCTATCCGCCCGACACGATCGGCATGCTGCACGCCGCCGACGAGGTCGGGCTCAAGACCAAGATGTTCGGCGGCAACATGATCGGGCTGGTCTCGACTACCTTCAAGGTGCAGTTGGGACCGCTCCTCAACGGCGTCATCAGCACCGCCGACCTGTTCGTGCCGGGGCCGAAGTTCAACTTCCCCGGCGTCGCCGACGTGCTGCAGAAATACCAAGCGCGGGCGGCCAAGGAGGGGATCGACCCGCTCGGCTACAATTTCGCGCCGTTCGGCTATTCCGCGCTGCAGGTGCTGGGCCAGGCGGTCGAGGCGACCAAGGGCCTCGATCAGACCAAGATCGCCGACTACATCCACACCCACGAATTCAGCACCGTCGCCGGCACGATTTCGTTCGGTCCCGACGGCGAATGGACCAAGAACCGCACCCTGGTGAGCCAGTTCCAACACGTGAAAACGCACGATGTCGAGGAGTTCAAGGATTTCACCAAGCAGGTCGTCGTCTATCCGCCGGAATACAAGGCGGGCGACCTGATCTATCCCTACAGCGACGCAAGGAAATAGAGCCATGCCCACGAAAAGCCTGGAAGACCGCATCCGCGAGATCGAGGACCGCCTCGAGATCTACAACCTCATCGCCTCGCATCCGCCCGGCGCCGACACCGGATCGGAGGACTGGATCAAGACCTATTGGGTCGAGGACGGCGTGATGGATCTGGGCGGCAAGGCCAATCACGGCCGCACCGACATCGCCGCCGGCGTCAAGATGCCCGAGCACCAGGCCGCGATCGCCGCCGGCATCTGTCATTTCGCCGGGCTGCCGCGCATCGAGCTGAACGGCGACACCGCGGTGGTCACGTCGTACCTGCAAATCCTCGTGCCGCAGACGCAGGGCGAGCCGGTGACGGTGCCCAATCACGGCACCAGCAAGGGCTTCCGCGCCCACCGCGTCGGCTCCAACCGCTGGGACCTCGTGCGCACCAAGGACGGCTGGAAGGTCAAGCACCGCGTGTCGCGTCCGCTCGACGGGTCCGAGCCCGCGCGCAAAATCCTGCGCCAGGCGCTCGAGGACGCGATGCACAAGAAGGCCGGGTGAGCAGACCGCGCGCGCTCGTCATCGGCGGCTCGGTCGGCGGCCTGTTCGCGGCGGGGCTGCTGCGCGCCGCCGGCTGGGACGTCGCCGTGTTCGAGCGCAGCCTCGAGAATCTCGCCGGGCGCGGCGCGGGCATCGGCACGCGCCACGAGTTGTTCGCCGTCATGCGCCGCATCGGCATCGCGCCCGATCCCTCGATCGGCGTCAAGGTCAAGGCGCGCATCTGCCTCGACCGCAGCGGCGCGGTCGTCGCCACGCGCGAAATTCCGGCGGTCAACAGCGCGTGGGACCGGATTTACCGCCCGCTCAAGGATGCGCTGCCGCAGCCGTGCTACCGCGCCGGCATGCGGCTCGAGCGAATGGAGCAGCAGGGCGCGCGGATCGCCGCGGTCTTCGCCGATGGAACGCGCGAGGACGGCGATCTGCTGGTCGGCGCCGACGGGCTGGCCTCGACGGTGCGGCGCCTCGTCATGCCGGAGGCGCAGCCGCGCTATGCCGGATACGTGTCATGGCGCGGCGTGCTCGAGGAAGGCGATCTTCCGCTCGCGATCCACCGCGAGCTGTTCGAGCATTTCACGTTCGACCTGCCGGCGGGCGAGCTGATCATCTGCCTGCCGATGCCGGGGCGCGATGCCGACACGCGACCGGGGCGAGGCCGCTTTCATTGGGGCTGGTTTCGCCCCTGCGCCTACGAGGATGAGCTGCCGGCGCTGTGCACCGACGAGACGGGACATTGCCACGGCGTCACCATCCCGCCGCCGCTCATCCGCCCGGCCGTCATCGCCGAGCTCAAATCGCACGCGGCCGAGGTGCTGGCGCCGCAGATCGCGACGATCGTCGCCCGCACCGCACAGCCGCTGTTGCAGCCGATCTACGATCTCGCCGTGCCGCGCATGGTCGAGGGACGGGTCGCGCTCCTGGGCGACGCCGCCTTCGTCGCGCGCCCTCACGCCGCAACCGGCGTCACCAAGGCCGCATGCGACGCCGAAGTGCTGGTCGACGCGCTGGCCGGCGGCATCGATGCCGGGCTCGCCCGATACGACCGCGCGCGCACGGCATTCGGCACCGCCCTCGTCGCGCTCGGCCGCGAGCTGGGATCCTATCTCGAGGCGGCCGCGCGGCTTCGCGGCCCCCCGCCCGCGCAGCAGCCCGACATCGTGCTGCGCGACTATGGCGCGGGGGGCAGCCTGATCGACGCGCTGTTCGCCGGAAGCTGAAGCGCGCTTACGCCGCGTGCTTGCGCTCGGCGCGGCGCATGAAGTCGATGAAGAGCGAGGCGAGCTCGCCTTCCTTCTCCTCCCACGCCTCGGCCGCGAGATCGGCGTCGACATCCTCGCCCATGACGTTGTGGAACTCGGCGCCGGGAATGAGCTTGGCGGCGCGCGTGCCGGTGGCGAGGTTGTGGGTGCGGTCGTGGCCGGGGATGACCATGGTCGGCACCTTGATCGAGCGCAAATCCGCCTCGGTCACGCCGATCATCGGGAGGCTCGCGCCGGTCGAGAAGGGCTCGCGCCAGCGCCCGAAGGCGGCGATGAAGCGCTTGGGGTCCATCGCCATGATGCGGTCGCGGTTCGAGGGATTGGCCTTGATCCGCTCGGCCCAATGCTCGGTCGCGCACACCGCCGCCATGCCGCCCTGCTCCGCCGCCTTCATGTACTGCCCGTAATAATTCTCGGCGAGACGGTTGCAGGCGAAGGCGCCGCCGGTGATGCGAGTCAGCAGCAGACCCTTCACCGCGTCGGGATGGCGCAGCGCAAACAGCACCGACAGCCGGCAGCCCGACGACGCGCCGCCGATATAGGCGGGCAGCGCGTTCAACTGCTTCAGCAGCTCGTAGAGATCGTCGGCCCAGATCTCGTATTCGGACTCGTTGCCCTCGAGCACCACGTCCGAGGCGCCGCAATTGCGCCGGTCGTAGATGAGAACGCGGAAGCCGGCATCGGCCGTGCGCTGCGCCAGCGAGCGCACCTCTTCGCCGGAGCGCCGTCCGCCGGGCGAGAGCGCGTACCAGGGACCGCTCTTGCCGAGCACGTCGTAGACGATCTTGGCGCCGCGGATGGTGGCTGTTTGCATGGCGTGTTCCTCCGGTGATCGAGCGTGCGCGATCATTCCATGGCGCTCGGGAAGGGTCAATCGTGGGCGCGCGCTGCGCTCACGGCGCGAGACGCGGCAGGAGCTTCAGCGCGTTGCTGCGCTCGATCGCCTCGAGATCGGCGGGCCCGAGCCCGAAGGCGCGCAGCGCGTCGGAATGGTCGTTGGCGTTGCGATAGGGGAAATCGGTCCCGAACAGGATTTGCGCGGTCGAGACGAGGCGGATGAGCGCCGAGAGCGGCACCGCGTGCGACGATTGCGCAATGTCGTAGTGGAACCGTCGCACCATCGCCTCCGGCCCGTCCGGCACCATGGCGGCGAGCTCGGGCCGCATGCGCGGCAGCAGGATGAACCGCTCGATCACCGAGGGCAGCGTGCCGCCGCCATGCGAGAAGATGAAGCGGATATCCGGGCAGCGCTTGGCCGCGCCGCCGAACAGGATGCTGGCGATGGCGCGCACCGTGTCGGTCTCGTATTCGATGGTGGCGTCGCTCACCACCGGCAGGATGCCGCGGCAGCACTCGGCGGCGAGCGGATGGACGAACGTCACCGCCTTGCGCCGGTTCAATTCGTCCAGCACCGGCGCGAAGAGAGGATCGCCGAGCCACTTGTTCTCGAAGCTCGTCATCACGCCGACGCCGTCGGCCTTGAGCGTCCCGAAGACATAGTCGATCTCGGCGAGCGCGCCGTCGACGTCGGGGAGCGGCAGGCAGGCGAAGAGGCCGAACCGGCCGGGATGGTCGGCGACGATGCGGGCCACGTGCTCGTTGCATTCGCGCACCAGGCCGCGGATCGCCTTGCGGTCGCCCTGGTAGACGTTGGGGATCGAGATCATCGCCGTGGCGACGCCGCCCCTCTCCATCATCGCCAGTGATTTCTCGAGCGTCCAGTCGAGGGTCGGGCGCTCGCCGACGCCGCGGGTGCGCATGTCGGCGAGCCGCGCCGGCGGCGTCGCGTGGTGATGAACGTCGATGATGCGCCCTGCCATGTCGCCCTCACGCATCGCGCTTGTAGGCGCCGAGACCCGGCCGGTAGGATTTCTCGTCGAGGAACTGCGCCATGCCCTTCTCGCGTCCGCCCTCGGGATCGAGGAAGCGCATCTGGTCGAGCTTGGCGAAGAGATAATCCTCGGCGTCGTCGAACGACATGTCCTGCACCCGCTTGCACGCCTGCTTGCAGGCGCGCAGCGCCGCCGGGTTCTTTTCCAGCAGCACCTTGCACAGCGCGGTCACGCGCTCCTTCAAGCGCGCCAGCGGCACCGCCTCGTTGACGAGGCCCATCTCGGCCGCCTTCTTGCCGTCGAACGGCTCGCCGGTCATGGTGTAGTAGAGCAGGTTGCGCTTGTTGATCACCGACGAGGTGTTCTTCAGCACGTTGCCGGCCGGGATGATGCCCCAGTTGATCTCCGAGAGGCCGAAGGTCGCCTCCTCCGCCGCGATCGCGATGTCGCAGCCGATCATCGAGTTGAACGCGCCGCCGAAGCACCAGCCGTTGACCATGGCGATGGTGGGCTTCAGGTAGTTGCCGAGCCGGCGCCATTGCCACTGCGCGCTGGAGCGGGTGAAGACGGCGCGCTGCTCGACAGTCATCTTGTCGCTGGCGCGGAAGAACTCGCGCAAATCCATGCCGCCGGAATAGGCGTTGCCGGCGCCCGTGAGCACCAGGACGCCGACCCGCTCGTCGGGCTCGAGCGCGTCCAGCACCTGGAGCATCTCGTTGCACAGCTCGGGGCTGATGGCGTTGCGCTTCTCCGGGCGGTTGAGCGTCACCCAGGCGATCTTGTTCTCGATCGTGACGAGAACGGTCTTGCCTCCCGGCACGGACGCGTCGGACATCGCTGCTGTCTCCCTCAATGGCGTTGAGCCGAATTCGGCGCGACCATAGCACGATGGCCCGCGCCGCCGCATCATTGCTGGCGCGGCTCTCTTCGGATAGCGTGCGATGCTGGAGGGCAGCATATGGATTTCAGCTTCACCGAAGAGCAGCAGATGCTGCGCGACAGCGTGCGCAAGCTGATGGACCGCCACGCGCCGCCGGAGACCATCCGCCAGCTCGACCGCGAGCAGGCCTACCCTTACGCGCTCTACGACGAGTGGGTGAAGGCCGGGCTCCTGAGCATGCCGTTTCCCGAGGAATACGGCGGGCTCGGCGGCACGGCGATCGACATGGCGATCATCTCGTCGGAGTTGGCCTATCGCAGCGCCGATCTGTCGATGGCGTTCGGCGGTAGCGTCTTCTGCGGCCTCAACGTGCTGCACAAGGGCTCGGAAGAGCAGAAGCGCTATTGGTTGCCGAAGCTGTTGAAGGGCGAGATCAAGATGACCATCTCGATGTCCGAGCCCGATGCCGGCTCCGACATCGGCGCGATGCGCACCAGCGCGCGGCGCGACGGCAACCAATGGGTGGTCAACGGGCAGAAATTATGGGCGACCGGCGCCGCCGCCAAGAACAACGTCATCAACATGTACGTCAAGACCGACACCGCCGCGCATTACCGCCAGGGCATGTCGCTCCTCCTCATCGACAACGACACGCCGGGCATCGAGATGCGCAAGCTCGACATGCTGGGGCGGCGCTGCACCGGGACCTACGAGATTTTCCTCACCGACGTGCGCGTGCCGGGCGACCGCATCGTCGGCGGCGAGAACAAGGGCTGGGACGTGGTGCTGGCCGGCCTCCAGATCGAGCGCGTCACCGCCGCCGCGGGCTCGTGCGGCGCGGCGCAGGCGATCTTCGACTTGGCACTCTCTTACGCCAAGGAGCGCAAGCAGTTCGGCCGTCCCATCGGCACGTTCCAGGCGATCGCGCACATGCTGGCCGACATGCAGACCGAGGTGGAGGCGGCCTGGACCCTGATGTGGCGCGCCGCGTGGCTGGTCGCCTCGGGCGAGCGCGGCCTGAAGGAGATCACCATGGCCAAGCTCTTCGCCGCCGAGACCTACGTCAAGCTCGCCAACATGGGCATGCAGATATTGGGCGGCTACGGCTACAACATGGAATTCGACATGCAGCGCTATTTCCGCGATTCGCGCGCCGCCACCATCGCCGCCGGCTCGTCGCAAATCCAGCGCAACCTGCTGGCCAATCTCTTGGGCCTCAAGGTGCAGTAGCGGCGATGGAAACGCCGCTTTCCGTCGCCCGCCTGTTGCGACCGCGCTCGGTCGCCATCGTCGGCGCCTCGCCCGATGCGGGCGCCATTGGCAACAACGTGCTGGTCAATCTCGAGCGCTCGGGCTTCACCGGCGAGATTCATCTCGTCAGCCGCAATCGCACCGAGATCGCCGGTCGCCCGTGCGTGCGCACCATCGACGACCTGCCGCCGGGCATCGACGCGGTGGTGCTGGTGGTGCCGGAAGCGGCGGTGCTCGAGGCGGTCGAGGCATGCGTGCGGCGTCAGGCGGGGAGCGCGGTCGTGTTCGCGTCGGGCTTCGCCGAGGGCGGCGCCGAGGGGCGCGACAAGCAGGCGCGCATCGAAGACGCCGCGCGCGGCGGCGGGCTCGTGCTGTGCGGACCCAACTGCATCGGCTTCACCAATTTCGTGGACGGCGTGGCGCTCACCTTCGAGCCGCTGCAAAACGAAGGCGGCCCGCGCGCCTCGACCGGCGCGCTGGTGCTGGCGCAAAGCGGCGCCATGACCACCAATCTGCGCCTCGCGCTCCTCGCCAAGGGCGTGCCCGTGGCGCAGGCGATCTCGACCGGCAACGAGGCGGTCGCGGGGGTCGAGGATTTCCTCGCCGACGCGCTCGAGCGCGACGCCATCAGTCTCGTCGCGCTCTTCATCGAGCAGGTGCGGCGCCCGCGCCTGTTCCTCGAACTGATGCGCCGCGCGCGTGCGAAAAGAATTCCGGTGGTGATGCTGCATCCCGGCCGCACCGCGCGGGCGCGCGACGCGGCCCTGTCGCACACCGGCGCGCTCGCCGGCGACCACGCGCTGATGACGACCGTGCTCGAGGGCGAGAGCGTGCTGCTGGTCGACACGCTCGACGAGATGTTCGACGCGACCGCGTTGCTCGCGCGCTGGCCGAATCCTTCTTCGCTCGGCGCCGGGATCGTTACCAATTCCGGCGCCTTTCGCGGCATCGCGCTCGATCTCTGCGCCGAGACCGGGCTCGACCTCCCCGCCCTCGCGCCCGACACGGCGGCGAAGCTCAAGGCGATGCTGCCCGCCTATGCCGCCATCGACAATCCGCTCGACATCACGACGATCGGCCTCGCGCAGCACGACATCTTCGGGAAGACCGCGCAGACGATGCTCGACGATCCGGCGGTCGGCGCGCTGATCGCGGCCTTCATCCCCGGCTCGGCGCAGCTTCAGATGGTGCGCGCGCGCTCGCTCCTGCCGGTGATCGCGGCGTCGGCCAAGCCGGTGGCGTTCGCGCTGTTCGGCGACGAGACGCCGCTCTCGCCCGATTTCACGCGCACCGTGCGCGAGGCCGGCGTGCCGCTGTTCCGCTCGCCCGACCGTGCGCTGCGCGCGACGGCGCGCATGGCCGCCTATGGCCGCCTCCTCGAGCGCAAGCGCCGCGCGGCGCCCGGGGATGCGAAATCCGCGCCGCTCCCCGGGCGCGGGAACATCCCCGAATACCGCGCCAAGGCGTGGCTCGCGGCGCTGGGGATCGCCGCGCCCGAAGGCGCGCTCGCGCGCGACGAGGCCGAGGCGCAAACGATCGCGCAGCGCATCGGCTTTCCTGTCGTGCTCAAGGCGCAATCGCCGCATCTGCCGCACAAGAGCGACGCGGGCGGCGTGATCGTCGGCATTGGCGACGCAGCGCGGCTGGGCGCGGCATGGGCGGCGCTGCACGCCAATCTCGCCCGCGCGCGGCCGGGACTCGCGCTCGACGGCGTGCTGGTGGAGGCGCAGGCACGGCCGGGCCTGGAGATGATCGTGGGCGCGCGGCGCGATCCCGATTGGGGTCCCGTGGCGATGATCGGCCTTGGCGGCATCTGGGCCGAGGCACTGCGCGACGTGCGGCTGATCGGACCCGACCTCGACGAGGACGCGATCCTGGCGGAGATCGGCCGGCTCAAGGGCGCGGCGATGCTGGCGGGGCTGCGCGGCAGCCCGCGGCGCGACGCGCGCGCGGTGGCGCAGGTCGCAGCGACGCTCGGCGATGTGATGCTGGCATATCCCGACCTGGTCGAGATCGAGATCAATCCGCTCGTGGTCGACGAAGCGGGCGCGGTCGCGCTCGACGCGCTGATGGTGACGTCCTAGCCCTGGTCCGGCTTGCCGGTGGCGCGGCGGGTTTCCTCGCGCAGGCGCTGGGCGCCCGCGATGTCGCCGGCCTCGACCGCGCGCAGGATCTTCATGTACGCGGGCATCACCGCGCGCGGCTGGGCCGCGAGCCGCGCGGCGAATTCGAGCGTCGCGGCGTCGAGCGCGTCGGGCGCATAGAGTTCGTCGATCAGGCCCCATTGCAACAGCCGCTCGGGCGGGAAGAGCGCCCCTTCCAACACCAGGCGGCGGGTGCGCGCGGGCCCGACGAGCGCCATCAGGCGCTCCAGCGCCGGAATGGGATAGAGCAGCCCGTTCTTCACCGCCGGCACCACCATCCTGAGCGAGGTGGCGGCAAAGCGGAAATCGCAGGTCACCGCGAGATGGAGGCCGCCGCCGTAGCACACGCCGTGGATGAGCGCGATCGACGGAAACGGCAGCTCCGCCATGGTGGCGTGGAACTTGTCGAGATTGGCGCCGACGCGTGCGAAGCCCGCGGCGCGGTCGGGGAACTCGGCGACGAACTTGAGATCGACGCCGGCGCAGAACGCGTCGCGCCCCGCGCCCCTGATCACCAGCGCCCCGACATCGCCGCGCGCCTTCGCCTCGATGACGCCGGAAGCGAGCCCGGAAGCGACCTTGTCGTCCATGGCGTTGAGGCGGCCGTTGTTCTCGATCGTCATCACCGCGACGGCGCCCTGGAACTCGAGCGCGACCTTACCCGGCATGATGTCCGCCTTTCCTTCGCTGCGGCCGATCCTTACCATATCGACGGCGCGGCTTGCGCCGCCTAAATTTTGGGCAGCGCCCCTTCGCCGGCTCGGCGGTCCCGGGGCAAAATCGCGGCCGCATAAGGGCTTATCCGCCGCCGCAGGACTGGCCCGGGGCTTGCTTAGGAACGAGACAGGATCTGCAGCGGCGAGCGGAGGACCGGGCCCTTGATCAGCGCCGCCCCAAAGGACGCGGTTTCGGCGGGCGCCTTCGACGAGACGGGCGCGCCCGGCCCGTGCCTGCCGCACTATGCCCTGGTGCAGCAGTGGCTCGCCGACACGCCGCCCGAGCTCCTGGACCGCAAGCGGCGCGAGGCCGAGCTCTTGTTCCGCCGCATCGGCATCACCTTCTCGGTCTATTCCGAGGGCGGCGATCCCGAGCGGCTCATCCCGTTCGACATCATCCCCCGCGTGCTCTCGGCCGAGGAATGGCGCCACCTCGCGCACGGGCTGACGCAGCGGGTGCAGGCGCTCAACGCCTTTCTCGGCGACGCCTATCACCGGCGCGAGATCGTGCGCGCCGGGCTCATGCCGGCCGAGCTGATCGTCGAAAATTCCGGCTTCATCGCGGCAATGCAGGATTTCAATCCGCCGCACGGCGCCTACACCCACGTCGCCGGCATCGACATCGTCCGGGTCGGCGCCCACGATTTCTTCGTGCTGGAAGACAATTGCCGCACGCCCTCGGGCGTCTCCTACATGCTGGAGAACCGCGAGGCGATGATGCGCCTCTTTCCCGACCTTTACGCGCGCCACCGCATCGCCCCGGTCGCGAACTATCCCGAGGAATTGCGCGACACCCTGCGATCGGTGGCGCCGGCGCATTGCGAGGGCGATCCGGTGATCGCGCTCTTGACGCCCGGTCCCTTCAACAGCGCCTATTACGAGCATTCGTTCCTGGCCGACGAGATGGGCGTCGAGCTGGTCGAGGGCGTGGACCTGGTGGTCAAGGACGCGATCGTCTACATGCGCACGACCGAGGGGCCGAAGCGGGTCGACGTGATCTATCGCCGCATCGACGACGCCTTCGTCGATCCGACGGTGTTCCGGCCGGATTCGATGCTCGGCTGCGCCGGCCTGTTCGAGGCCTATCGCGCCGGCAACGTCACCCTCGCCAACGCGATCGGCGCCGGCATCGCCGATGACAAGGCGGTCTATCCCTACGTGCCGGAGATGATCCGGTTCTATCTCGGCGAGGAGCCGATTCTGAGCAACGTGCCGACATATTCCTGCGGCCGCGCCGACGATCTCGCTTATGTGCTCGACCGCCTCGACGAGCTGGTGGTGAAAGAGACGCACGGCTCGGGCGGCTATGGCATGCTGGTCGGGCCGCAGGCGAGCCGGGCCGAGATCGACGCCTTCGCAACGAAGCTGCGCGCGCGGCCCGGCGACTACATCGCGCAGCCGACGCTCGCGCTCTCGACCTGCCCGACCTATGTCGCATCCGGGGTGGCGCCGCGCCATGTCGATCTGCGGCCCTTCGTGCTCAGGGGACGCGAGATCCGCATCGTGCCGGGCGGATTGACGCGGGTGGCGCTGCGCGCCGGATCGCTGGTCGTCAATTCGAGCCAGGGCGGCGGTACCAAAGACACCTGGGTGCTGGAGGACTGAGGCCAGTGCTGAGCCGCACCGCCGACAGCCTCTTCTGGCTCGCCCGCTATGTCGAGCGCACCGAGAACGTCGCCCGCATGGTGGCGGTGGCGCACCGCATGGCGAGCGTGGCGCGCTCGCTCGGCAGCGCCGGCAACGAATGGCTCTCGACGCTCATCGCCACCGGCTGCGAGCCCGGCTTCTTCGCCAAGTATTCCGAGGCGGCGCAAGAGGACGTGATCGACTATCTGGTGCGCGACCCGGACAACAGCTCGAGCATCGTCTCGTGCCTCGAGACGGCGCGGCGCAACGCGCGTGCGGTCAGGACGGCGCTCACCGCCGACATGTGGGAGGCCTTGAACGCGACTTGGCTCGGCGCCCGCGAGCGCGGTCCCCTCGGGCGCGAAAGCGACATCATGGGCTTCCTCGAATGGATCCGCGAGCGCTCGCAGCTCTTCGGCGGCTCATATGCCAGCACCATGCTGCGCAACGACGCCTATTACTTCACCCGGCTCGGCACCTTCATCGAGCGCGCCGACTGCACCGCGCGCATCCTCGACGTGAAGTACCACGTGCTCCTGCCCCAGGACGAGCGGGTGGGCGGCGCGCTCGACTATTACCAATGGCAGTCGATCCTGCGCTCGGTATCGGCGCTGAGGAGCTATCACTGGGTCTATCACGAGCGCCTCCAGCCCTGGCTCGTCGCCGAGTTCCTGCTGCTGCGGCCGGAGATGCCGCGCTCGCTCCTCAGTTGCTTCAACGAGATCACGCGCAATCTCGATCTCATCGCCGAGTCCTATGGCGGCAAGCGCGGCGAATGCCATCGCTTGGCGGGCGAGATGCACGCCAAGCTGCGTTACGCGCGGATCGGGACCGTGTTCCAGTCCGGCCTGCACGAATTCCTCACCGAGTTCATCGACCGCTCGATCGTGCTCGGCAACGAGATCTCGCGCCTCTATCTCACCTGATCGCCGCCGTCGACGCGGGCGCGCGCGATGGCGCAGAATGGGGACCTGGGGACTGGAACAAGAGGAAACGTAGGATGACCTATTGCGTCGGGCTCGCTCTCGCGGACGGGCTCGTTCTTCTCTCCGACTCGCGCACCAGCGCCGGCGTCGACAACATCTCGATCTTCTCGAAGATGCACATCTTCCAGATCCCGGGCGAGCGGTTCTTCACGCTCCTCACCGCGGGCAACCTTGCCGTGAGCCAGGCGGTGGTGAACCTCTTGCACGAGGGCATCGAGAACGAGGAGCGGCTCGAGACGCTCTACACCGTGTCGACCCCGTTCCGCGGCGCGCAGCTCGTGGGCGACGCGGTGCGCCGCGTCTATGAGAAGGACGGGCCGGCGCTCCACGCCCAGAACATCACGTTCGACGTGGGCGCGCTCCTGGCCGGCGAGATCAAGGGCCGCGGCATGCGCATGTTTCAGCTCTATGCCGCGGGAAACTTCATCGAGGCGACGCCCGACACGCCGTTCCTGCAAATCGGCGAGCACAAATACGGCAAGCCGATCCTCGACCGGGTGGTTTCCTACGACACCGATCTCATGGACGGTGTCAAGGTCGCGCTGGTGTCGATGGATTCGACCCTGCGCAGCAACCTCACCGTCGGGATGCCGATCGATCTCCTGGTCTATCGCCGCGGCGCGCTGGTGCCCGAAGTGAAGCGCCGCATCACCGAGGACGACGAGTATTTCCGCTTCATCCGCCAATACTGGTCCGAAGCGCTGCGCGACGCCTATCGCGCCATCCCGCGCCCGCCCTGGACCGAGAAAAGCTGAGCTCAGCGCGGAATCGGCACGCGGTGCAGCTTCATCGCCATCGCGACGGCGCTGTAATAGCCCAGGAGCGCCAGCACTTCGGCGACGCCGGTGCGGCCCAAATTCTTGACCGCGCGGTCGAACGCCTCGTCGGGGCCCGCGCCCGCCCGCTCGCCCATCTTGGCGAGGTCGTAGATCGAGCGCTCGCGCGGGGTGGCGAAGTCGGGCTCCTTGTCGGCGCGGATCGCGTCGATCACCGCCTGCGGCACGCCCAGCTCGAGGCAGCGCTTGACGTGCGCGGCGTAGACGTACTCGCCCTTCCAGTGATGCGCGATCAGGACGATGCCGAGCTCGACCTCGCGCTCGGAGAGCGACCCCGCCTTGTTGAGGAAGGTGCCGAGCTGCTCCATCGCGGCAGCCGTCTTGGGCGAGTGGATCCAGATCTTGTAGGGCGTCAACAGCCGCCCGCGCCCTTTCACCAGCGCCGCGATGACGGATTTCTGTTCGGCGGTGAGCTTGTCCTCGGGGATCTCGGCGATCCGGATGTCGTCGGCCATGCGTCTCTCCCTTGCGCTGGGCCAAGCATGTTGACGCGCGCCCGGCGCAACCGTCAACGTGTCGTTTGCAGTACGGAGCCGGCACCATGATCGTCGATACCCATGTCCACGTCATCTCCGACGACCTCAAGACCTATCCCAAGGTCGCCGACGCCTATGACTGGCCCGTCTTCACCGCCGAGATGTATCTCGCCACCATGGACGCGGTGGGGATCGACCGCGCGCTCCTGGTGCAGCCCTATTTCACCTATCGTTTCGACAACAGCTACCAGGCCGAGGCCGCGCGCCGGCACAAGGACCGGTTCTTGTGCGTTTGCGTGATCGACGCGTTCGCGAAGAACGCGCCGGATGTTTTGCGCGAGCTGGTGGAAAAGCGCGGCGTGCGCGGCGTCCGCTTCATGCGCACGCGCGACCATTGGGCCGGCGATCCGCAGACCTTTCCGGTGTGGGAATGCGCCGACGCGCTCGGCATTCCGATCTGCGTCGCGGCGCGCTTCGAGGAGCTCGCCGAGGCGCGCGCGCCGATCGAGCGCCATCCCCGGGTCAAGGTCGCGCTCGAGCATATGTGGGCAGGCCACGTCGGCGATCCGCCTTATACGCAGCTTGAGCCTTTTTACGAATTCGCGCGCTATCCCAACGTCTATGTCAAAACGACGCCCAACAATTCCTATGCCGCGCGCGAGGGACGCAGCACGCCGAAGGCATTCTTCGGGACGCTGGTCGAGCGCTTCGGCGCCAAGCGCATCATGTGGGGCTCGAACTACCCCGCGCACTGGGACAAGTACGCCAAGATCAAGGAGCGCCTGGCGCTCGCGCGCCAGGACCTCGCTTTCCTCAATGCCGAGGACCAGCGCTGGATCTTCGGCGAGACCGCGCTCAGCCTGTGGCCGGCCTTGCGCTGACTCAGAGGAACTTGGTCGGCCGGATCAGGGTCCGCCACATATGCGCGACCGGGCTGTTGTCATAGCCCAGCCCTTCCGCCGGCTGCTTGAAGTTGCGGCCGACGATGTCGACGAAATCGTTGATGTCGACCTTGGCGTTGGGGTCGAACGAATAGATGTCGTGGACCGTGATCATGCGCGCGGTCATGTACCATTTGTGGTCGCGGAAGCGCAGATAATCGGCCTTGATGTACTCGTCGGGCTCGTACTCCGCGCCGAAATTCTTGATGTACATCTCGGGATAGGGGTAGCCCACGGACTCGTCGGGATAAAAGCGCAGCGCCTGATGCGCGCGGATGGCCCAGCTTACCTCCTCGTCGACATAAGGCTCGACCAGCTGGGCGCCCCAATAGCCATGGTCGCAGCGGATGAAGCCGATGACGGCGATGTCATGCAGCAGGCAGGCGAGAATGGTCTTCTCGTTCATGCCCGCCTTCAAGGCATGGGTCGCGCTCTGCAGCAGGTGATTGATGCCGCCGAAGCGGTACTCGAAGAAGTCGAACAGGGTCGGCTTGGCCGGCATCTTGGGGAGGCGCGGGTCCTCGCCCATCAGCATGCGCGCGCCCGGCCGGTCGTCGAGAATCTTGCCGCCGAAGCCGACCTCGCGCTTGCCGTCCGCGAGATTGAACAGCAGCGACTTGGTAGGGATGAAGCGGTCGAGGTCGTCCATCATCTTGCGCTCGAGGGCGTCGGCGCGGTCGGCGAGCGAGGCGGTGGCGGTCATGGGCGAAGGTCCCCTAGACGTGGCGTTAAGGGACCTTAGGACGGCTCCGGGGAGCCGCGCAACCGGCGCGACCGCGGGCGGTCAGCCGTTGACAGTCGCGGTCCAGCGGTAGGATTTGAGGACGCAGGTCCGGGCGGCGTTGATATTGGCCATCAATTCGGCGGTCGCCTGGTTGCGGTCCGGGTGGTAGCGCCGGGCCAGGCAATAATAGGCGGTCGAGAAGTCCTGGCGCGAGAGCGAGGACACGTCGACGCCGAGCCGCCGCAGCAGGATGAGAGCCGTATCGAGGGTCATGGCCGTCCAACCCTTTCGCCGGGGCCGCCTGGCGCCCCCTCCAGGGTGCGTGCGGCCCATTAATGCCTGGTTAACGGGTAGTTACGCGGCGGGTTCGGGCTTGGATCACCGCCCGGGACGGGCGCGGTCAGGCGAGCTTGACCAAAAGCTTGCCGAAATTCCGCCCCTGGAGCAGGCCGATGAAGGCCTCGGGCGCGCGCTCCAGCCCCTCGACCACGTCCTCCTGGTACTTGATGCGGCCCTCGGCGAGCCAGGCGGCGACATCACGGCGGAACTCCGGCGCTTTGGCGGCGAAGTCGGTGACGATGAAGCCGCGCACCGTGAGGCGCTTGCGCAGGATCGAGACGAAGGCCGGGCCGGGTCGCGGCGTCGCTTCGCTGTATTGCGAGATGAGCCCGCATAGCGGGACGCGCGCGAAATCGTTGAGCAGCGGCCACACCGCGTCTTGCACCGCGCCGCCGACATTCTCGAAATAGACGTCGATGCCGTTGGGGCAGGCGTGCGCCAGCGCGGCGGCCAGGTCCGGGCCGCGATGATCGACGCAATCGTCGAAGCCGAGCGTGTCCTTGACGTGGGCCACCTTGCGCTCGCCGCCGGCGATGCCGACCGCGCGCGCCCCCTTGATCCGCGCGATCTGCCCTACCACCGAGCCCACCGCGCCCGAGGCGGCGGCCACCACCACGGTCTCGCCCGGCTTGGGCCGGCCGATCTCCAGGAGGCCGCAATAGGCGGTCATGCCCGGCATGCCGAGCACGCCCAGCGCATATTGAATGGGCGCGGCGGCGCGATCGAGCTTGACCGCGCCGGCGCCGTTCGAGACCGCGTAATCCTGCCAGCCGCCATAGAGCTGCACGATGTCGCCCGCGGCGAAGCCGTCATGGCGCGAGCGCACCACCTCGCCCACCGTGCCGGCAGCCATCACCTCGCCAATGCCCACCGGCTTCGCATAGGATTTGGCGTCGCTCATGCGGCCCCTCATGTAGGGGTCGAGCGACATCCACAGATGCCGCACCAGGAACTGCCTCGCCGCGGGCTCGGGAATGGGCCGCTCGACCAGCGAGAAATTCTCCGTCGCGGGCATGGCGGCCGGGCGGCTCTTGAGCAGGATCTGGCGGTTCATCGCAGGGTCTCCTCGCGGTCGATGCTGAAGCGGCCGGGGCCGCGCAGGATCAGCAGGGTGAAGGCGCCGACCAAGGCGCAATTATGGAAGAACTGCAACGACTCGCGAACCTGCTGCTGTCCCTGGAATTCCCAGAAGCGGTGGGCGAGCGCGGTGGCGATGATGGTGAACGCGATCAGCAACAGCGACGCTGCCCGCGTCCGGTAGCCGATCAGCACGCCGAGCGCGCCGAACAGATCCGCAAGCGCGGCGATCCAAGCGACGAGCCCGGGAGCCGGCACGCCCCGCGCCGCCAAAGACTGCGCGAAGGTGTCCATGCTCATCAGCTTGCGCACCGCATCGGGCAGGAACAGCGACGCGAAGCAGATGCGGCTCAGCAGCAGGAGCCAGGGCTCGGCGGCCCTGCCCGGCGTGAGGATGGATTCCGACATCGCTCCGCTCCGAGACGGTGAAGACATGACGACAGGCCGCCCTATTGCGATCGGACGACCCGGAAGCCGAGATAGCTGGCGCGGATCCCGCTGGCATCGCCGCCCCGCGAGCCGGCGCGGATGTATATCGCATTCGTATTCCAGCCGCCGCCGCGCACACCGCGCTTGGTGCAGTCGCCGCCCGATGTCAGCGCGATCGCCGAATCGCTCGGCGCCTCGGCCCAGGTTCGGGCGAAACAATCTTCCGTCCATTGCGCGGCGTCGCCCAGCATGTCGAAGAGCCCGAACGGGTTCGCCGCGAAGCTGCCGGCCGGCGAAGTCGATTTCCTGTCCCATTGGCTGCCGCAGCCGGCGCAATTGGCGTGGCCGCGGCCAATCTCGTCGCCCCACCAGCGCGCCGTCATCGTCCCGCCGCGCGCCGCATATTCCCATTCCGACTCGGTCGGCAGCCGATAGGTCTTGCCGGTCATCCGCGCCAGCCACGCGGCATAGGCCCAGGCATCGGCCCAGCTCACGCACACCACGGGATCGCGGTCGGTCTGGGCAAAGCCGGGATCGCGCCACGACTTCGCCGGGTTGGACTCGAACTTGCTTCCGGTCCAGGCCGCGCATCCGCGGCCGCTGTCATAGCCGGTCGCCTGCACGAAGCGCTCGTACTCGCCGCGCATCACGTTATATTTCCCGACGGCAAGAGCGTTGCGCACCGTGACCGCGTGGCGCGGACGTTCGAACTCCGCGAAATTGTCCGGCACGCGCTCGCGCGCCGTTTCGGCCGTCTCGGTGCCCATCATGAACCGGCCCGGCGATATCACCACCATCATCGGGCAATTCGCGCAATCGAGAAAGCTGTGCCCGACCGGCGGCAGGCCGCCCGATGCCGGCCCGGGCGGCGCCGGCGGCGTCGCCACAGCGACTTGCGGCGCCGGCGGCGGCGTCACGGCGACTTGCGGCGCGGGCGGCGGGACCGCGGCGACTTGCGGCGCCGCAGGCTGCAGCGCCTTTTCGCGGTTGCGTGCCAGGCCGGCAAAGCTGCCCTCGGGGAATTGCTTCAGGTATTCCCGAAAATCCGCCGGGTCCTTGCTGTCCTTGATCGACTTCCAGTAGGTGATCTCGACTTCTTCCGCGTCGGCTTGCGTCTGGCCCGCCGCCGGCTCGCCCGCCGCCGCAAGCTGCGGCGGGCTCGGCGCCATGCGAGCAATCGCCAGGATTGCGGCCAGCGCGACCGCCGCCGCGCCCAACCCGCCCAACAACCACGCGAGACCCGCTTTTCGCCGGACCGCGCCGCCTTTGTGCGCAGCGATCTCATGCGGGATTGCGGCAGGCGACGGAGCTGCCGCTTCTTGCTTCGCGTCCGACGGTTCGCCTCGTGCCGCGTTCGCTTCCGCCGGACCGGTGAGAATTCGGGCGATGACATCGGCCAGGTAGTGAAGATGCCGATCGAAGGGCGGCGTGAAGGCGTCGAGCCAGTGCGGCGTGCTGATGAAATATTCCAGCGACCGCGACGGCGCGACATCCTCGATGCGCAGCGGGATGACCGGCTTGCCGCGGTTGACGGCGCGTTCGACCTCGCGCTTGATCTGCGGCGAATCGTTGGCGTGGGCGGAAAAGATCAGCACCATGACCTTGGTGTTGTAGATCGCCTCGATAATCGATTCGCTCCAGTCGGCGCCCGGCAGGATGTCGCGCGGGGCGACCCAGCAGCGGATGCCCTTTGCCTCCAATGCCGCCACCAGCGCGTCCGCCGCGAGCTTGTCCTTCGATGAGTGGCTGACGAACACGTCGTGCGGCATGGCGCCCAGGCTCCGCAGCTTTGCCTGCTCCGGCGATAGAATAAGGCTGGCGCGGGCGCGGCGTAAGTAGCTACGGCCCGCCCCGTTGCATTGACAGCGGGAGCCGCCGGCAGCGACAATCGATGAACGCCAGCCCGATCGAGAGGATCATCGCCATGACGGCGCGCTTCGCAACGCTCCTCGCCCTTTGGCTCGCGGTCGTTCTCTTCGCGCCGATGGCGCGCGCGGACGCGCCTATGGCGGCGCTCAAGGGCCATGTCTCGTCGGCCGCGGAAGGAGCGATGGAAGGCGTCGTGGTCAGCGCGACGCGGCCCGGCTCGACCGTGACGGTGAGCGTCGTCACCGACCAGAACGGAAATTACGCCTTCCCAGCCGCGCGGCTGGCGGCCGGCCATTATTTCCTTGGGACCCGCGCCGACGGCTACGAGCTCGACGGCGCCGGCGTCGCCGACCTCGCCAAAGGGAAGACCACCATCGCCGACCTCACGCTGCGCAAGACCAGGAACCTCGCGGCGCAGCTTAACGACGCCGAATGGATGGCGAGCATCCCCGGCACCGACGCGCAAAAGAAGTTCCTGCTCAACTGCAACGAATGCCACTCGCTCCAGCGCATCGTGCAATCGACCCACACGGCGGACGAGTTTTTGCAGGTGTTCCAGCGCATGGCGACCTGGTGCCCCTGCTCCACCTCGATGCGGCCGCAGAAGCTGAAGGCGTCGCGCGCGATGCCGCCGATGGGCGATTTAGCGGGCGCGGCCACGTACCTCGCCAGCATCAATCTGAGCCAAGGTCCCGAGTGGACCTATCCGCTGAAGACCTTGCCGCGCGCGAGCGGCCGCGCGACGCGCGTCATCGTCACCGAGTACGCGCTGCCGCGGCCCACGATCGAGCCGCACGACGTGGTGGTGGACAAGGACGGCATCGTCTGGTTCTCGGAATTCGGCGACATGGCGCTGGGGCGGCTCGATCCCAGGACCGGCAAGGTCGCGGAATATCCGATCCCGCGCCTCAAGTCCGACGCCCCGCCGGGCGAGCTCAATCTCGAGCTCGGCACCAACGACGACCTTTGGATCGGGCTCCAGTTCCAAGCGGGATTCGCCCATTTCGACAAGAAGACAAGGAAGGCCACGGTCTATTCGGTGCCGAAGGAATGGAACGGCGATTCCGCGCAGGTGGGATTCGTCTCGGCCGCCTCGTCCAAGGCGGATGGCAAAGTGTGGTTCAAGAACGCGAACCCAAATTCCTTCTTCCGCCTCGACCTCGCGACGCAGAAGATCGAGAGCCTGGGCGTGCCCAAGGACCCCAAGACCGGCAAGATCCTCGGCGCCTATGGCATTCCGATCGATTCCCACAACAACGTCTACTTGTTGGATTTCGGCTCCGACACCGTCGGCCGGATCGACGCCAAGACGCTCGAGATCAGCGCCTGGCACACGCCCACCGCGGCCTCGCGCCCGCGCCGCGGCCGCTTCGATGCGCAAGATCGCCTGTGGTTTGCCGAGTACGGCGCCAACGCGGTCGCGATGTTCGATCCCAAGACGACGCAGTTCCAGGAATTCGTCATGCCGACGGCGTGGACCAGCCCCTACGACGTGACCGCGGACAGGAACGGCGAGGTGTGGACCGCCTCGATGTTCACCGACCGCGTCGTCCGGCTGGACCCCAAGACGGGCCGCACGGTCGAGTATCCGCTGCCCGAGCCGGTGACCAATATCCGCCGCGTGTTCGTCGACAATTCCACGAGCCCGGTGACGTTCTGGGCCGGCAGCAATCACAATGCCGGCATCCTCAAGGTCGAGCCGCTGGACTAGGACGCGCTCGGCTTGCAAATCGGGCCGTTCATCACCATTTGCATGAGATCGCAGGCATCCACTGCATCAGGCGCCCGCGGCTGAGAGGGACGTACGCCTCCCGCCTGAAGGCCCGGGTGCGCCAATGAAATCGCGGTTCGTTCCTAGCATCGACATTCCCGTCTTGCTCGTCGTCGGCTTCGCGCCTCATCGCGCGGCCGCGTGAGGTGTCGAGGTGACCGCGCACGCGGTATTCTCCCTCCAGAACTCCGAGTTCAACGAGTTCCTCTTTGCGCAGATCGGCGCGGAGCGGAACGACAGCCTGCTCACGGTTCTTTCGGCCTTGGCCCGGCTTGGGCTCGACCCCTGGCAGGAGGCTGCGCGGCTCAGCCGGCAGACCACCGAGGCGGCGATCGAGAGCCTGTCCGCCATCATCGCGGCGCTGCCGAACGGGCAATGGGCGCGGTCCGAGGCGCCGATGATCGCCGCGCGCCTGGTCGCGCTGTTGCCGGCGGGGAGCCCTTCCGCTGGCCGGACGCGCGCGCCCGCGCGACGCGACCGTACGAGGATAACCCGGCTCGGGCTGGTGCTGATCTGCGCTTGCCTCTGCGCCACGGCGATCATCATCGTCGCCAGCCGCCGGCCGGCGCCCGAATACGGCCAGACCGAGATCTCCCGCTCGACCGCGCCTGCGCCCCCGCAAGCGCCGTTCTCGGCGCCGAAATAGCGGAAGCTGGATTTTTCCCCAATCGTCACCATGTCTAGCGCGAGCGCGGTAGGATGACGAAATTGGGAATCAAGAAGCGCACCGAGACCGCGGTTGTCATGTTCGACGTCGTCTATGTCGACGGCTCGCTCAGTTCGCATCGCCGCGTCCCGAACGCTGCCCTGGGCGGCCTCGACGGCGACGCTGCGGCCAAGGCAATCATCGAGAAACAGGACCGCGATATCGCCGATGCGTCCGGTCGGCCTTGCGTGGCGATCAAGTCGATCGCGCGCTCGTCGCGCTGAAGCGCGGCAGAAGGAGAACGACCCGATGGCCAAGCATTATCGCAAGATGATCGTCCGCGGCGACCATCTGGAAGCGCCGGACGCCGGTCCCCCCTGGACGGTGCTGTGGGAGACCAAGGCCCCGGCCGAAGGCCTTTGGAGCGTCGCCCGCGCCGAGAACGAGCAGGCGGCGCTCGACCGCGCCGCGCATTTCGTGCGGCTCGGCTTTTGCGTCCACGCGATCAAGGATCCGACCGGCGCGGTGTTCCTCGATCAGAGCCAGATCGTCGGCCGCTTCGGCACGCCCGAGGAGCGGCAGCGCCACCAGGCGCTGGAACAGGCCGCGCCGATCCCGGAATAGGATCAAGCGCCGGGGCCGCGGCATGCGCGCACCAGCTCGATCGCCGACCAAATGGTGATCGCGGTGGCAGTACAGATCAGGAAGCGCAGGGAGATCGTCATCGGGCCCTCCATTCGGTAGCCCCGCTGTCTCGTCCGAGACCGGAGGCTTTGCGTCGCCGGGTCGCCCCGGTTTTGCCGTTTCGTGGCGGCGCCCCTCGTGGGTCGTCACCGCGCTTATCGCGCAGGTACCATTAACGACCGTTAGGGTAAATAATTGGTAAAGAAAATCGCCCGCGGCGATTTTCTTGCCATTCCGCACGGGTCGCGCCCCGACGGAAATCTATAAATTATTTCAAGAATTAGGTGAATAGGACCTGCCGGCGATGTTTCGGCCGATTGCAGGGCGGCCCAAACGCTTGCCGAGCTCGCTTCAAATGGCGGGTGCCGGCGGCGGAGCGCCAAGCAGCGCGGCAGGGGTTCCTACGCGGGCGAATGATGGCTAGGCTGCGGCCTGCGCCTAAGCCATGAGGGTCGATCCGCGATGACCTCTCCCGCGAGCAACTCGACCGATCGGCGCTGGCCCGAAGGCGGGCCGACGCGCGTGCCGTTCTGGGTCTATACCGACCCCGAGATCTACAAGCGCGAGCAGGAGCGCATTTTCGCCGGCCGCACCTGGTCCTATGTCGCGCTCGAAGCGGAGATCCCCGGCCCCGGCGATTTCATCACCACCGCCGTGGGCGACATGCCGGTCGTGATCGTTCGCGACGGCGACGGCAAGGTCAACGCGCTGGTCAATCGCTGCGCCCATCGCGGGGTCGCCTTTTGCCGCAATGACCGCGGCAACGCCCGAGCCTTCACCTGCCCCTACCACCAGTGGACCTACGATCTACAGGGCAAGCTCACCGGCGTCCCGTTCCGGCACGGCTACCAGGGCCGGGGCGGCATGAGCGCCGACTTCAAGCTCGACGAGCACGATTTGCAGCCGCTCAAGGTGGCCGTGCGCAACGGCGCCGTGTTCGCGTCCTTCGATCACGCGGTCGAGCCGTTCGAGGACTATCTCGGCCCCAAGATGCTCGCCTATTTCGACCGCGTCTTCGACGGCAGGAAGCTCGCGCTCCTCGGCTACATGCGCCAGCGCATCCCGTGCAATTGGAAGCTGATGGTCGAGAATTTGAAGGACCCCTATCACGCGAGCGTGCTGCACGTCTTTCTCATCACCTTCGGGCTCTTCCGCCTCGATCAGGAATCCGCCGTGGAGATGGACGAGACCGGGCGCCATGGCGCGCTCATTAGCCGCCGCGGGCCGCAGGTGCTCAACGACGCGACCAAGGTCATGAGCAATTTCCGCGCCGATCTCAAGCTGCAGGACCCGCGCTTGCTCGAGCCGATGCCGGAATTTCCCGGCCCCGCGACCGTCGTCATGCAGACGCTGTGGCCGAACGTGATCGTGCAGCAGCAATCGAACACCTTGGCGATGCGTCAGATCGTGCCGCGGGGGCCGAGCCATTTCGACCTGAACTGGACGTTCTTCGGCTATGCCGACGACACGCCGGAGCTGCGCCGGCGCCGTATCCGGCAGGCGAACCTGATGGGACCGGCCGGGCTCGTCTCGATCGACGACAGCGAGGTCATCGAGATGTCGCAGCTCGGCGCGGGCCCTTATCCCGACGCGCAGGCGATCGTCGAGATGGGCGGGCGCGGCGTCGCCGACGCGGACACCATGGTCACCGAGGCCGGCGTGCGCGGCCTCTACCGGCACTACATCGAGGTGATGGGGCTATGAGCCTGGGGGCCCGGTTCGACGAGCAATCGCGCGCCGAGCTTCATCTCGATCTCACCGAGCTCAACACCGACTACGCCGCCGCGCTGGACAACGAGCAGTTCGATCGCTGGCCCGATTTCTTCACCGAGGATTGCCTCTATCAGATCGTGCCGCGCGAGAATTACCTGCGCGGACTGCCGATCGCCCTCATGCATTGCGAAAGCCGAGGCATGCTCCGCGACCGCGCCTATGCCGTCCGGCACACCGCCATGGCGCAGACCCGGACCTTGCGGCATTTCGTCAGCAATCTGCGCATCCTCGAAACCGCCGCGGACCACGTCGCGGCGGAAGCCAATTTCCTCGTCATCCGCACCATGCCCGACCGGATGACGGAGATATTGATCGCCGGACGCTACATCGACCATATCGTCCGGCCGAACGAGCGGCTGCTCTTCAAGGAACGGCTGTGCGTCTATGATTCGCTGCTGATTCCGACATCGATCGTCGAGCCCGTCTGATCCGAACTCAAACACGACCGGTGCGAAGGAACGTGAGATGGAGACCGCTCGAGGGGTAGAGCCGCGCGCCTATGCCGATCTGCACGAACATCTCGACCGGCTCGATCGCGCCGGGCTGCTCTACCGCATCGACGCGCCGGTCAACAAGGACACCGAGATGCATCCGCTGGTGCGGTGGCAATTTCGCGGCGGCATCGCGGAGAAGGACCGGAAGGCGTTCCTCTTCACCAACATCGTCGACAGCAAGGGCCGGCGCTACGACATTCCGGTGGTGATCGGCGCCTATGCCGCCAATGCGGAAATCTATCGCATCGGCATGAACGTGCCCGCGCTGGCCGATATCGCGGGTGCGTGGGAGCGCGCCATCGCCCATCCGATCGCGCCGCGAATCCTCGAGACGGGGCCGTGCCACGAGGTGGTGATCGAAGGCGCGGCGCTGCAAGGTCCGGGCAACGGGCTCGAGTCCCTGCCCGTGCCGATCTCGACGCCGGGCTTCGACGCGGCGCCCTATTTCACCGCGACCGGCGTCATCACGAAAGACCCCGACACCGGCATCCAAAACCTGGGAACCTATCGCGGGCACCTCAAATCCGCCACGCGCCTCGGCATGATGATGCTGGTCAATCTGCGCGCGGGCGGCTCGGTGCACTGGCAGAAATGGCGCAATCGCAACGAGCGCATGCCGGTTGCGATCATCGTCGGCGGCCCGCCGGTCGTCGGATTTCAGGGGCCGCAGAAGCTGCGTCTCGACGTTGACGAGCTGGGCGTCGCCGGCGGCCTCGCCGGCGGTCCGATCAACCTGGTCCGGGGCCGGACGGTGGACCTCTTGGTGCCGGCGGAGGCGGAAATCGTCGTCGAGGGCCATGTCGACCCGGAATATCTCGAGCCCGAAGGCCCGTTCGGCGAATCCCACGGCTATGTCGCGCTCGAGGACTACAATCTGGTGATCGAGGTCTCGGCGATCACGCGGCGCCGCGACGCGATCATGACCTCGATCATCTCGCAGGTTACGCCCAGCGAATCGAGCGTGGTGAAACGGCTCGCCTACGAGCCGCTGTTCATGGCTCACCTGCACGACCATCTCGGCATCGCGGGCATCCGCCGCGTGGCGCTGCACGAGCCGCTGACCAATCTGCGGCGCTTCGTCTTTCTGCAATTCGCGCGCTTCACGCCCCGGACCGAGATCTGGCGGGCGCTGCGAGGCGCGCTGACGCTGCAGGCCGCAATCGGGAAATTTGTTATCGCGATCGACGAGGACATCGACCCAGACAATGCCGATTCCGTTTTCTGGGCCATGTCCTATCGCTGCAACCCGGCCGAGGACACGCTGATCGTGCCCGACCGCGAGCCGGGGCACGGGCCGCGGACCGAGACCAGCCCGCTTCTCGACGCGGCGATGCTGATCGACGCGACGATGAAGCAGCCGATGCCGCCGCTGGCGCTCCCCAAGCGCGAGTTCATGGAGAACGCCAGGAGGCTTTGGGAAAGGCTGGGGCTGCCGGCGCTGACGCCGCAGACGCCATGGTATGGCTACTCGCTCGGCGACTGGACGGACGAATGGGACCACAACGCCATGCAGGCCACGAAGGGCGAATGGATGGCGCGCGATGGCTCGTATCGGCAACGCCGCCGACGCGACGTCGAGCCGAACAGCCCGGTGCGGCCGGTGGAAGAGAAGGACGAGGACTGAACCCAAAGCCGCGCCGAGCCTTTCGACCGCGCATCGACAATGACGTTGGCAGGGGCGGACGGAGTTGACCCGCCCGACTGCGAAATCGATGCGCTCCGCGGCTTGAGAGGCCGGGTCACGGTTGCACGCGTATTCACGGCCTGGAGACGCTCGGCGCCATGAGCGATACTGCCCCTGTCGGCTTGCCCGCCCTGGCAACCTGACACGGCGTTCCAGCCCGCCGAAGATCACTGCTCTAACACGGCACCCCGGGGTACGATCCGACGCTCATTCCGAACCTTCTCATGATTGAGAACAAGTAGCACCTGCTGAAACGAGTCGTACTGCGAGAGGTCTGGTGGACAGGTACGCGCTCATTGCCTTCATGTCCGTCTTTGCGCGCCTCTGGCGCCGGCCGTTGACGGTCACCGAAGGAGCAGCCGCGAGCGGGGAAACGCTGGGCGAAGTCGCGCGTCTCTCGCCGGAGGAGGCGCTGCGGCAGCTCCGCAGCACGTCTGCCGGCCTCGCTCCCGAGGCGGTTGCGGAGCAGCTGCGCCTGGTGGGGCCCAACCAAGTGGCGCAAGCGGCGCGCCACACGATTTTCGGCGAGCTCGTCGACCGGTCGGTCAATCCCTTGAACGCGCTGCTCCTGACGCTGGCGGTGGCGTCTTACTTCCTGGGCGATCAGCGGGCCGCGATCGTGATCGCCGTGATGGTCGTCCTCAGCGTCTCACTCGGCTTCCTCCAGGAACACCGCTCAAACAAAGCCGCGGACGAACTGCGGCAGATGGTGCAGACAAAGGTCACGCTGCGTCGGCAAGGGTCTGGCACGCAAGACCACGTCGATGTGCCGATCGATCAGATCGTCCCCGGCGACGTCGTCCTGCTGTCCGCGGGCGACATGATCCCCGCCGATCTGCGGCTCATCACCGCGAAGGATTTGTTCGTCAACCAGTCAACGCTCACGGGCGAGGCGATGCCGCTCGAGAAGGTCGCCATTGCCCATGCCAGCGCGACGGAGACGCCGTTCGATCTCCCGAACATTTGCTTCATGGGCAGCGCCGTCGTCAGCGGGATCGGGTGCGGCGTCGTCGTTCTGACCGGCGCCCGGACGGCCTTTGGCCGCGTGGCCGGCACGATCGCCGCGCAGCGCGTCATGACGAGCTTCGACATGGGCATCACCCGTTTCACTTGGATGATGCTGGGCTTCATAATGGTCATGGCTCCGCTCGTGTTCGTGATCAATGGCGTGAGCAAGGGCAATTGGCTCGAAGCCCTGCTCTTCGCGGTCGCCGTAGCGGTCGGGCTTGCGCCCGAGATGCTGCCGATGATCGTTACCGTCAATCTCGCCAAGGGCGCGATGGCAATGTCGCGGAAGAAGGTCATCGTCAAACGCCTCAATGCCATCCAGAACTTCGGCGCGATGGACGTTCTGTGCACGGACAAGACCGGCACGCTGACGCAGGATCGCATCATCCTGAAGCGGCACCTCGACTTCCAAGGCCACGACTCCACCCGTGTCCTCGAATACGCCTATCTGAACAGCTTCTACCAGTCCGGCCTCAAGAACCTGCTCGACGTGGCCGTGCTCAAGCATGTCGAACTCGAGGAAACGCTCAAGGTCGACGGCCGCTACCACAAAATCGACGAGATGCCGTTCGATTTCGAGCGGCGCCGGATGTCCGTCGTCATCGGACGCGACGACGGCGTGCACATCCTCATCTGCAAGGGCGCCGTGGAGGAGGTCTTCGCGGCTTGCACGCTCTATGCCTTGGGGAGCGAGACGGGTCAGCTGGACGAGAGCCATTTCGCGGCGGCGCAGGAGACGACGGCAAAGCTCAACGCCGACGGATTTCGCGTGGTCGCCGTCGCTTATAAGGAGATGCCGCCGGAACAGGCGGCGTATTCCGTTGCCGACGAGGCCGCTCTGACGCTCCTCGGCTATATCGCGTTCCTCGATCCGCCCAAGGAGTCGGCGGCGGCGGCGATCGCGGCTCTGACGGCGAGTGGCGTGCGGGTGAAGATTCTCACCGGCGACAATGACATCGTTACCCGGAAGATCTGCCATGAGGTCGGGCTCACGGTGGACCGCATCGTTCTCGGGAAGGAACTCGAACCCCTGACCGCCGCCCAGGTGGCGGATTTGGTCGAGACCGCCTCCGTTTTTGCCAAGGTGTCGCCGGCGCAGAAGGCCTCGATCATCGATGCGCTGCATCGGAAGGGGCATGTCGTCGGCTTCCTGGGCGACGGCATCAATGACGGACCTGCACTCAAGGCCGCGGATGTCGGCGTCTCGGTCGACAGCGCGGTCGACATCGCCAAGGAATCGGCCGATATCATACTGCTCGAGAAAAGCCTGGCCGTGCTGAGCGAGGGCGTGCTCGAGGGCCGCAAGGTGTTCGGCAACATCACCAAGTACATTAAGATGGGCGCGAGTTCGAATTTCGGGAACATGTTCAGCGTGCTCGGCGCCAGCATTTTCCTGCCTTTTCTGCCGATGGCGCCGATCCAGGTGCTGACCAACAACCTGCTGTACGACTTCTCGCAGACCACCATCCCGACCGATAATGTCGATGCAGAGTATCTGGCCGTGCCGCGGCGATGGGACATCGCCAACATCACGAAGTTCGTTCTGCTGATCGGGCCGATCAGCTCGATATTCGATTACGTCACGTACTTCATGATGCTCTACGTCTTCAATGCGTGGGACAAGCCGGCCCTGTTTCAGACCGGCTGGTTTGTCGAGTCGCTGCTCACCCAGACACTGATCATCCACATCATCCGCACGGCCAAGGTGCCGTTCTTCGAGAGCAGAGCGAGCGCGGCGCTCATTACGACGAGCCTCATCATTGCCGCGGTCGGGATTGCCATACCGTTCACGTGGCTTGGCAGGTTCCTGGGCTTCGTGCCGCTGCCGCGGACCTATTGGATCGCACTCTTATTGATTCTCTTGAGCTATGCCGTGCTGACACATTTCATGAAGAGGTGGTTCGTTCGCCGCTTCGGGCTGGATTGAATGACCACGCCACCTCGCAAGGCCGGCCAGATTGGCGCGGTGATCTCATCGTCCCCGGGCAAATTCGGGCCCTCCATCGAGACAGGGCTTGTCGAAATCGCTCCGGTTCTCCTCGGCAGGGTGTCGCGCGTGCGCCAGCTCCTGTCGTGGGTTCTCGGTCTCATGGGCTTTGTTGCCCTCATTCTCGCCGTCCTGCATTTCGGCTCGCTCGAACGGATCGTCGAGCTTGTGCGATCGGCGCGTCCGGCTTGGTTGGCCCTGGCGATTCTGGTTCAAGCCGCCACGTATGTCAGCGCCGCCATGGTGTGGCGCCAAGCTCTGGCTCGTGCCGGAAACAAGCGGTCGCTCCGGACTCTCGTTCCGCTCGGTATCGCAAAGCTGTTCACCGACCAGGTTCTGCCGAGCGGCGGCATCAGCGGCACCATGTTGGTGGTAAACGGCCTCATTCGGCGGCGCGTTCCTCCGCAAGTGGCCATGTCTGCCATGCTGGCAGGTCTGGTGTCCTATGATATCGCCTATTTGGGGGTTGTACTCACCAGCGCCGGAATTCTATGGCTGCACAACCGCGCCACGCTGCCCCTCTTTATCGGGGTTGCGGTTTTTGGCGTCATCACAATAGCGATCCCGACCGCCGTCCTCGGCTTGAAACGGTGGGGCGATCGACAGCCGATTGCCTGGTTAAGCAGATTGCTCGGCATGACGGCGTTGTTCCGGGCTCTCGCCGAGGCGCCCACCGATCTTCTCCGCAGCCCGGGCTTGCTGGTCGAGGCATCCTGCCTGCAACTTGGAATTTTCCTGCTCGATGCTCTCACGCTTTGGCTTGCATTCAATGCCATCGGTGACGTGCCGGCGCTTTGGGTGGCGTTCGTCAGCTTCATCATAGCCTCGATGATAGCCACGATCGGACCGATCCCGGTCGGTCTGGGCACCTTCGAAGCGGGCTCGGTGGGTATGCTCAGCTTCCTCGGCGTGTCCATCGAGGCTGCTCTGGCTGGGACCCTTCTGCTGCGCGCGCTTACGTTCTGGTTTCCGATGCTCCCCGGCATCTGGCTTGCGCGGCGCGAATTCGGCCGGTTGTGAGCATGGTCTCGATGCCCCGACACGGCAGAAGATTTAAGCGGCGCCTGATGCCGCCAAGAAAATGTGCCGCTCCGGCTACACAAGGCCCTCGACCGAAGGCCCCTTGCGTGCTTCCAGCGCCATAGCAACGAGCGAAACGCCGCCGAACAGCAAGTCGACGCCAACAAGAAGGCCGAGTACCCACGTGAGCGTCCCCGGCATGCCGGAGATGACGATGCCGGCGAGGACCAGATCGATGACGCCGTTCACCATCATCCACTCCCATTTGCCAGACAGCTCGCGGCGATGGGCGATGGCCAGGATGATGATCAAAATGCCGTCGATCACGAAAAAAACGGTCAGCACGTAGGTCAGGGTGACCAGACCTTGAAGCGGATTCCACACCAATACGCCGCCGGCAATCATCGCCACCAGCGCCGAAAGGAGCGACCAGCCGAATCCCGGAGCCTGCCGCGCTCTCAATGTGGCGATGAGGCCCACGATCCCCGCGATGAGGAACAGCCACCCCAGGAAGACGGTGGCGACAAGGCCGGCAACGAGCGGGATGGCGATCGCGGCGAGACCGAGCACGCATAAGGCGATCCCCTCCGCCAGAAACCAACCCCAGTGGTCGCGCAACGATCGCGCCAAATTGGGTGATACTTTAGGGTCGGACGATGGCAGCAACGGCGACACGGCGCGCACTCCTTCGTTCCCTGACATGATCCTAGAGCCGTGAACCGCAATCCCCCAACATTCCAGATTCCAGCGGCGTCTCAGGGGTGTTTTACACGCCCCGCCGTTCCGTCAACGCACGCCGAGAATGCCCAGGAGCCAAAGTACGAGGAGGACGAGCAGCACCGTGCCAAGAACGCCGCCGAGTCCCGGTCCGCCATAGGTTCTGTGCGCGTAGTAGCCGCCGCCGCCGCCGAACAGCAGGATCAACACGACAATAAGCAGAATCGTGCCCATTTTCCATTCTCCCTGCTACAACCGCGGTCGCGCATCTGGAATCCGCGCCACGAGACAGCTCTGTCGGGGCTATGACGCGAACCCGATAACGCGCGGCGACCGGGCGTCCCTACTTGTTTTTCTGGGCACTGTCTTCGAGGGCTTTCCCTCCCTGCTGTATGTCCTGACCCGCGCCTTCCATCGTGTTGCACGCACTCAGAATTGATGCCGTGGCCGCAAGCATCAGCGCGAACAGTGCTATCATTGCGATCCGTTTGGTCATGGTGATCCTCTCCCAATGGCGGTTCGTCGTTCGATCATAGTGCCGGCTATCACTCTCGCTGGGCTCGCCCGGCCGCCAACCCGGCGACAAGCGCGCCCAGAAGCATGGCTGCCTTGTAGTCGCTCACCATGCGCGCTATCTCGATCAGCGCCGATTCGGAGTCGCGGCTCAGGCGCGTCTGTCTCCGACCGCTGCGGCCCACCATCAGCGCAAGTCCGATCAGAACGAGGCTCAGCAGACCCAGGGCGCCGGCAGCGGCGAGCGCCGCGCCCGCTGGCCCAAGATGTGGTAGCGCAAAGAGCCACAGCGCCGTCACCGCGCAAGCAATGGCGCCGGTCGCGGCAGTGGCAGCGAAGACGCCGCAAAGCGCCATCATCGAGATGCGTGTCGCGGCGACCTTTCCGCGGACCACAGCGATCCGGACGACCGCGCCAACAAATCCGAGCAAACGGTCCACGGCTAGCGCTCGGCTCGCCGTGAGAGAAGCCGGCTCGCGACGAAGCCAACGCCGAGGGCGATGAGCAGGCTTGTGATCGGCCGCTCCTCGACCTGTCGGCCGATTGCCTTCACCGAACGCTCGCCCTGCGCAGCCACGTCGTCGTAGGCACTTCGCGCCTTGTCGCCGAGCAGTCCGACGGAGCGTCGCACAGCGTCGGTCGCATCGCCGACGCCGCCGACCGCACCGCTCTTGACGTGGTCAAACAGTTCGGCGAGATCGCGCTTGAGCGAAGCGAGATCACTGACGATCCGCTCAAGATCGGGTGCCGTCGAAGCCGATCCTTGGTCCGTCACGTTATCACGCATGGCTTGGCACTCCCGTTCGGCTAACGTCGCAGTGACGAGAATTCGGATCGCGGACCGAGTCCGGAGCGCTATTCCAAGCAGCTGCAAGCGCCAACCTGGCCAAGGCCGGAAGAGACTTCGAGCCTGTCTTCTTCATGATCGAGGCGCGATGGTTCTCGACCGTACGTTGGCTGATACCGAGATTCGCGGCGATATTCTTATTTGGATGGCCGGCCAGAATCAGCTCTATGACCTGGCGCTGCCGCAAGGTGAGGCTCGCGAGGCGCGCCGCCGCCTCCGCTTGCCATGCCAACAGCTTGTTCAAATCTTCCTGCTGCCGTTGGATCACAGCCTCCATCCGGCGACGCAAGGCGCCTTCTCGGGCCAGAGCCTCGCGCAGCATGATCTTTGTTCGCTCGTCTCCGTGGCTTGCGACAACCCGGCGCCTTTGGCGTCCAACTGCGCCGCTCGAAGATAACCCCGCGCTGTTCTCGAAATGCTGGATGCTCATGTCGTCCGCCTCTCCGGTTTTCGGAATTGGTCACCCGGAAACCCCCTAACGAAAGAAATCTACGAAGGAGGCATCCTGAGCACATTGATGTGGATCAAATACGTTCGCGATCCGACATAGCGCCGGTTGTTTCCCTGGAGCCTCGTCGAGACGGACAATCGTCCGCGTGGGCAACCAAGGCCGCACGGGCCCTATCCGGACGACGACCGCGATCGACGAATGGGAAGCGGCATCAGCGGTGGGCTTACGGCGAACTATTCTGCGCCTTGGCTGCGCTTGATCCCGCCCGTCTCTTCACGCTCGATCTTTTCCGCAAGCTGCGCCAAAACGAGCGCGTGATTGGCGAGCCTGCGCCTGATCTCCGGCGTGGTTTCGATCTCGGCCGCATGCCGGTATTGACGTGATTCGTCGCGCAGTTCGGCCGGCGTCGGCATGGAACCCCTCATGCGTGCAAGCGGCTTCGCGTGCGACCCCTTTTTTGGGAGCCCACATGTCGCTCAACCGGCGACGCTCGTTCACGCCTGCCACCAATCGCAGCATCATAGACCCGTTCTGTCTGGTACCATACATAATAATACGGGCGGTCAACCGAGGCGATGCCACCCTTGCCTGTGCCGCCAATGGGGCATAGGCTGCCAAAACGATCGGCCTGTGGGCCGCCATCGACGACATTCGGCGAGAAGAACGGTTTGGCCCGGAAGAGGCCAAGCAAGCGTGTCGCGTGCCGAACCGACTGACGAATTGCGTCGCAAACTGGCGTTGCAACAGCCAGACCGTTGGAGTCTGACCGAAAGGAACAGCCAGATGGTGGCCAGCCAAAAAGCTGCGGCCCCTCATGTCAACCGATTGCTGGGATTGCTGCCGCCGAGGGATTATGAACGGCTGCGGCCGCATCTTCAGCCGATTACGCTTGGGTACAGGAAGTTGCTTTGCCATGCTAACAAGCCGATTAAATTTGTCTATTTCATCGAGACCGGCGTCGGTTCTCTGGTGAACACGATGAAGAACGGCCAGGCAGCCGCGTCCGGAACGATCGGCAACGAGGGCATGGTTGGTCTGCCCATCGTGTTTGGCGACGACAGGGCGCCCACCAGCGTTTACGTCCAAGTTCCCGGTGCCGGCCTGAGGATAACGGCAACATTGTTCACCGAGGAGCTGGCGCGAAGCGCTTCGATGCGAGCGGTAATGCTTCGCTATGCTCATGCGGTCTTCATCCAGGTTGCGCAATCCGCCGCGTGCCACCAGTTTCATTCGATACAACAACGATCTTGCCGCTGGATGCTGATGACGCATGACCGCATGCAGTCGGATGGGTTCCTGCTGACGCAGGAAATTTTGGCCATGATGCTGGGCGTGCAGCGTACCGGCATTTCGGCTGTGGCGAGCGCATTGCAGCGAGACGGCCTCATCAGCTATAAGCGTGGCAACGTGACAATCATCGATCGCGCCGGCCTCGAACGCCGCTCGTGCGAGTGTTACGGCGTTTCGAAAATGGAGTTCGATCGTCTTTTGGGCGCTCGGGTAAAGCGCAAAGTCACCGCCAGCAAGATGTAAAAGTGGTCGCGCTTGGCCGATGGGGAAGATGACCCTCGCGACGGACAACACACGGCTTCATCGAACGTCGAGATCTTCCGGTGTCGCAACCTTACCCCGGTCACGAGAGATCGTCCGTTCCACGACGCGCGCTTCTGATGGCCGGTTGCGTCGGCGCCGTCGGTTGCGTTTTTCCTCGCCTTGCGCATGCCGCCACGGCAATCGTGGTGCCGGCCGAAGCCGGCAATCGGCACTTCTCTGTCCTGTACAAGGGCGACAAGATCGGCGCCCACACGGTCTTGTATTCGTCGGCAACCGGAGAGACGCGAGTCAGCACCGAGATTCATCTCCTGGTCAAGGTAGCCTTCTTTACGGTGTTCAGGTTCAGCCACCGCTCCGAAGAGACCTGGCGCGCCGGGCGGCTGATGTCGCTTACCAGCGAAACGGTGGAGCATGGCGAGACGCTCCATGTTGAGGGTGTGGCAACGCCTGCGGGCTTTCGCGTGACCAGCAAGGGCGGTCCCTTCATCGCTTCGGCCGCGACCTTGACGTCGAACAGCCTGTGGACCCCGGCGGTGCTGGAGCAGGACACGGTTGTCGACGCGCAGCACGGCGGCGTCATCGGCGTCAGCGCGCGGAAACTCGCCGACGATCAAATCGTGATCGCCGGCCGCCAGGTTCGCGCCGCGCGCTATTCGTTGATCACGCCCTATCTCGCCGGCAGCATCTGGTACGACGAGGGAAACCTCTGGGTGCGCGGCGAGTTCGAGCGTGACGGCTCGAAGATCCAGTATGAGCTTGAGACGTGAGGCGCGGCAAACCTGCGGGCGAGGGAGCGCTCGGTCATGCCGTTTAGACAGCCGCTATGTCTTGCCGCTGCGATCATGGCGGGCGCCGTCGGGGGCTGCGTTGCGGTGTCCGTTGCCCTCGCTCCCACCCCGGTGACCCTCGCCACCGGCACCCCCGGCGGCATCTATCATCCCGTCGGAAATGCGATTTGCCGCATGTTCAACCTGGCGGACGAGCATCAGGCAACGCCATGCGTTGCGGTCAGTTCCGATGGCTCGATCGCGAATATCCGACGGGTCGAGAGCGGCGCGTCGACGTTCGGCCTTTCACAGACCGACGTCGCCTATGCGGCTTTTCATGGCGAGGGGCCGTTTTCTGCCGCTGGCCCCGATGCGAAGCTGCGCATGTTGATAGCGCTCTACCCCGAAGCATTTACCGTTGTCGCTCGCGCCGATAGCGGCATCCGCGATTTCCAGGATTTGCGCGGCAAGCGCATCGGCATCGGAATGAGCGATGCCGGATATACTTTCACCCGCGATGTCGTCCTCGGATTCTACGGCTGGGCCATATCGGATCCCGACCGCGTACTGGAACTCGGGCCCGCCGAACAGAACCAGGCGCTTTGCAGCAACAAGGTCGACGCGATCATTTTTGAGGCGGGGCATCCCAACGGGCTGACCCAGGAGGCGACGACCGGTTGCCGGGCGAGGCTGGTGCGCGTGGTTGGAGCGCCGATCGATCGGCTCCTCGAGACCCATCCCTATTACATCGCCTTTGTCATCCCCGGCGGCATGTACGCCGGCAACCCCAACGATACTCCGACATTTGGCACGCAGGCCGTGCTCGTCACGTCGAGCGATCAGCCGGATGAGCTGGCCCATGGCGTGGTCAAGGCGGTGTTCGAGAATTTCGCTGATTTCCGGCGCTTGCATCCCGCGCTGTCGACCTTGGACGTCAAACACATGGTGCCAAGCGAGGCCGTCATACCGATCCATCCAGGCGCGTTGAAGTATTATCGCGAAGCCGGCCTCCTCCCTTAGGCGCCGGCAACCCTTCGCCCGCGTGCGATGGTCCGGATTGATGTCCGGGCCTACTTCACGACGAGATTGTTCTTGACGCCTCTGACGCCGCCGATGGCCGCGGTTACGTCGCCGGCGCGTGCCTTCACCTGTTCGCTGTTGACGAAACCGCTGAGCTGGACGACGTCCTTATATGTCTCGACGCCGATGTCGAAGGACTTCAGGCCCGAATCGTTGAGTAAGGCGGCTTTGACCTTCGAGGTGATCGTGGCGTCGTCGACATATTCCCCGGTACTCTCGGTCGTGCGGCTCGACGACGTGCAGGCGACAATCGGCATCGTTGCGACGAGCGCGCCGAAGATAGGCATCCACAACGCTTTCTTCATGATGGCTGACTCCTTGCTCCAATGAGGGACTCGATAATTGGTTCCCTGGTTATCCCATGATCTCCGCGACCTCGACGACTTGGAGACATGGGAAAAATAATGGAGGCGCCTGGCCGGGCGTTGATTTGGATCAATGGCCCGACAAAACCGAAACGTCGACGGCTTAACGGCTGCCTCGTACCGGGCGAGGCTCGCGTCTTAAATGGGGCAGCAGCGTCCAGCCGCAGCGTGTCTTCATGGCCGGGCCGTGCGCGGCACTTGGGCGGGCGCGCCGAGAATATCGCCGGCACGATCGATCAGCCGACCGGCGCGTCCGATCGCGCGGTCGACCGCGATCACCCTGCGGTGATAAGCCTCGAGCGAATTCCGATGCCCGATGCTGATCACTGTCGTCGCCGGCAAGGCACTGGCGATCATGCTGTAGAGGGCCGCCTCCTCCTCCTCATCGGTGGCAGAGGTGGCCTCGTCGAGGAACAGCCAGTCCGGCTTGATCAGCAGGGCGCGGGCGACCGCTAGTCGCTGTTGCTCGCCAAGCGACAATGTCTGCCCCCAATGCGCGTCCTCGTCCAGGCGAGCCGTCACATTGGACAACCCGACGGCGGCCAATGCGGCCGATGCGTCGGCCTCGCGGCCCGGCGCCGGCCGGGCGGGAAACCATAGCGCCTCGCGCAGCGTGCCGATCGGCATGTAGGGACGTTGCGGAAGGAACAGCGTCGTTGCGCCCGCCGGCAGGCAGATTCGCCCGGTTGCAAACGGCCACAATCCTGCGAGGACGCGGAACAGCGTGCTCTTGCCGCTGCCCGAAGGCCCTTTCAACAATACCGCCTCGTGCGGTTTGAAGCTCAGCGTGATAGGAGCCAGTAGCGGCGCCCCATCGGGCAACGACACGCCCACATCCTGCAAGTCGATCGTGTCCTGAGCAGCCGTTTCCGTGCGCGTGCCGAGGATTGCCGCAGCGCTCTCGCGCTTGATTTCGGCGGCAAACTCGGTCAGTCGGTCCACCATTGCCCGCCATTCGGCGAACACGGTGTAGCTGCCGATGAACCAGGCCAGCGCCTCGTTGACGCGTTCAAAAGCATTGGCCGTCTGGATCAGGCCGCCGAGCTGGATGGCACCAGAAAAATAGCGAGGCGAAGCGACCAGCAACGCAAACGATGAGGTACCCTGGCTGAACAGCAGCTGGAACATCAGGTACCCATTGCTGCGCAGGATGATGCGCTTGAAATTGTCATAGAGGGCCCGGAATCTCCCGAGTGCGGTGCTGCGCTCCCGCGCTTCGCCGCCATAGAGCGCAATACCTTCGGCCTCCTCGCGAAGACGTACGAGACTGAAGCGGAAATCCGCTTCGACCGCCTGTTGTCGGTTATTGAGTCGTATCAATGGCCGGCCGATCAGGTGCGCGAACACCGATCCAAGGCCGGAGTACAGCACAGCCACCCAGAACATGTAGCCCGGGATCGTGACCGCGAAATCGCCGATCGGCAGCGTGATGCTGCCCGAGAGATACCAAAGCAACGCGGCAAAGGATGCGAGCGTCGCGAGCGCGTTGAGGAAGCCGAGACCCAAGGCCATGGATCGTTCGATAAAAAGGCGGACGTCCTCGGATATCCGCTGATCCGGGTTGTCGACTCGCCCCGAGAAACGCATGCGGTAGAAGGTTCGGTCGGCAAGCCAGCGCGTGACATATTGGTCGGTAAGCCAGCGCCGCCATCGAAGCTGCAGCGTCTGATCCAGATAAACCCGCAGCACCGCGACCGAGAGGTAGAGGAGAATCAGCAAGACAACGATGAAGAATGCACGATAGAAACCGGGAGCGTCCTGCTGCTGGAGGGCAGTGAAGAGTGATCCGTTCGCTTCATTCTGCAGTACGTTTACGCCTACCAAGCTGAAATTGAGGCCGATGATCGAGATCAAGAGCAGCCGCGCCGACCACCGTTCCTCACTTCTCCAATAGCCCCTAGTCAGGACCCAGACGTCAAAAGCGAGCTGTCTAAGCCTCGTCATCCCACTCTCCCGGCGGAAATCGCCTTCCGCCACTAAGGGCAAGGGAAAGTGCCGGCGACATTGATAGAGGTCAAGCAGTTCTCAGGGCGCTCGCGTGGGCCAAGCCAGAAGGCGCCGCAAGGGCATCGGCATAGCCTGAGTTGCGCAGGTAGTTTGCGCATTCGGGCGGAGTGAAGGCGTCGAGGAGTTGACCGATGCGTTGCCATGTTGCGGTAACGGTTCGCTCGGCAGCCTTGCGCAGGAGGGTTTTGAGCTTCGAGAAGACCTGCTTGCTGGGGAGAATCCGCACGACGGCATCTTCGGGGGCTGATCTAGGTACATTCCGGGGGTAGGCGCCATCGCGCCGATCTCGGATAAAATACGTTCGATGCGCCGGCGCGGGGAGAGATGCCGGCACGTATCGCCTGGTGGTGCCTTTCATCACGACGCTCGACGTGCCTGCGACCGCAGCGTCCGGGAGCGCGGTTGGCACGGAGCGCCATCTGGTTCATCCTGGTTTCGTAAGGACGACAAGGTGGAGACCACGATGCAACCGCGAAGCCGCCCAAGCCGAATCGACTCGATCGCACCGGGTAAGATCAGGCCGCGGAGGATTCAGTTCAATCGAGCGCGACGTTTTTATAGCGACGCGTTGCTCGCCGCGCTTCTCGGCGTCGCGGGTGCGGCGCCGGCGATGGCCGCACAGCTCGAGTTGCCCGCGATTGTCGAGCCCGCGAGCCAAGAGCATCATGTCGGCAAAGTGATCTTCGTCGAACTGGTGACGCCAGACCTTGCCGTCACCAAGCAGTTCTACGCGGGATTGTTCGGCTGGACGTTTCGCGACATTCAGGCCGGAGCGACGGCGTACGCCGAGGCATCCCTCGACGGTCGTCCGGTCGCGGGACTGATTCAGAAGGGGGTCCCGGCGGGCGAGCATCGCCAGCCGGCGTGGCTGGGCTACATCGCCGCGCGCGATGTCGACGCGGCAAAGCAGCTTGCGCTGCAACATCGCGCGAAGGTGCTGTTCGAGCCGCATACCTACCCTAACCGCGGCCGGGAGGCAGTCCTCGCCGATCCGCAGGGCGCCGTCTTTGCCGTCCTCGCTTCCAGCAGCGGCGATCCGCCCGACTTCCTGGCCGCACCCGGCGAATGGGTCTGGAGCTCGCTGATGACGACCGATCCGGACACCGATGCTGCTTTCTACCAGACGCTATTCGACTACGACGTCTTCGAACTACCGGCCAGCGGGGACGCCCAACACCTCCTGCTCGCGTCCCACAATTATGCTCGCGCGAGCGTGAATGCGCTGCCAACCAATACGCCCAACGCCCATCCTTATTGGCTCAATTACGTCCGCGTCGAAGATGCGGTCAAGGCGACCGCAAAGCTCATGGCGCTCGGCGGCCGCGTGCTGGTCGAACCCCGGGTCGATCGCCATGGCGGCAAGGTCGCGGTCGTTGCCGACCCTCTGGGGGCGCCCTTCGGATTGCTTGAATGGCCGGACGCCGAAAGCAAGGACGCACCCAAGTGAGCGCCTTGCTCTCGCGCTGGTCAGCGATCGGCTTCGCGATCGGGCTGTTCACGGTGCTGTCGTACGGTTGCGTTGTTCCCGGTGTCGGATACGGATACGGCGACGCCATCGGACTCGGGCTGGATTATTATGAACCCTACGGCGTCAATTACGGCGGCTGGGGACCCGGCTACCAGGTGGCGCCGTTTCGCGGCGGCGCCCAACGCCCAGCCACTGGCGGTGGCCGCGCATCACCGCACGCCTACCGATCCGCGCCTGCATCCCGCTCGGTGCCGTCTATTCCGTCGGCTTCGCGTTCCGGCGCTGGCAGACATCGCTGACCTTCCGGGACGACAACACCCGCCGGACTCGTAACATGTTGATTTTATTGGTAGCGGGGGAGGGAGTTGAACCCCCGACCTTGGGATTATGATTCCCCTGCTCTAACCAACTGAGCTACCCCGCCGCCACGGCGCCGCATATAGGCGTCGGCCGGCTCGCACGTCAAGCTTCGGGCCGGCGCCGGATCCAGCCGCCGCCCAGAACGCGCGCGCGGTCGTAGAAAACGCAGGCCTGGCCGGGCGCCACGCCCAACGCGGGCTCATCGAGCGTGGCCTCGCCGTAGCCGCCGTCCAGATCGAGCGTCGCGCCCACCGGCGCCTGCGCCGAGCGCAGCTTCACGTCGCAGCGCAGTCCCGCTTCGGGCGCGCGCGCGCCCAGCCAGTTGACGCCCGAGAGCGCCACGAGCCGCGCGCCCAGCGCCGCGCGCGGCCCGACCACGACGCGCCGCGTCTCGGGCTCGAGCCGCAGCACGAACAGGGGCTCGGGTCCGGCGAGCCCCAGCCCCTTGCGCTGGCCGACGGTGAAATGCGCGATGCCGCGATGGCGGCCGAGCACCGCGCCGTCGCGGTCGACGATGTCGCCGGGCTCCGCCGCCTCGGGCCTGAGCCGCTCCACCAGCGCGCCGTAATCGCCGCCCGGAACGAAGCAGATATCCTGGCTGTCGGGCTTCTCGGCGACGTCGAGACCGCACTCGCGCGCGAGATCGCGGGTCTCGTTCTTGCCGAGATCGCCCAGCGGAAAGCGCAGCATGTCGAGCTGCGCGCGCGTGGTGCGGTAGAGGAAATAGCTCTGGTCGCGGCTTTGGTCGGCGGCACGATGCAGCTCGGGTCCGTCCGGCCCCATGATCCGACGCGCGTAATGCCCGGTGGCGAGCGCCGCGGCGCCCAGGTCGCGCGCGACGCCGAGGAGATCGCGGAACTTCACCGTCGCGTTGCAGGCGATGCACGGCACCGGCGTCTCGCCCCGTACATAGGCGTCGGCGAAGGGCTCGATCACCTCGTCGCGGAAACGCTTCTCGTAGTCGAGCACGTAGTGCGGGATGCCGAGACGCTGCGCCACCATGGCCGCGTCGCGCACGTCCTGGCCGGCGCAGCACGCACCCTTGCGTTGGCGCGCCGCGCCGTGGTCATAGAGCTGCAGGGTGACGCCGACTGTGTCGAAGCCGGCCTTGGCGACCAGCGCCGCCGTCACCGAGCTGTCGACGCCGCCCGACATGGCGACCACCACGCGCGCGCCCGGGGCGAGATCGAGGCGCATCAGCCGTTGAGAAGGTTGCGCGTCGCCGCCGGCAGCTTGACCGTGAGCCCGTCGAGCTCCTCGGTCATGATGATCTGGCAGCCGAGGCGCGAGGTATTGGTCAGGCCGAAGGCGAGGTCGAGCATGTCCTCCTCGTCCTCCTTGGCGTCCTTCAGGAGGTCGTACCACTCGGCATCGACCACGACGTGGCAGGTGGAACAAGCGAGCGAGCCTTCGCAGGCGCCTTCGATGTCGATGTCGTTGCGCCGCGCGATCTCGAGGAGCGACAGCCCCACCGGCGCGTCGACCTCGTGCGGCGTGCCGTCGCGGTCGATAAAGATCATCCTGGGCATGGCGCGAGAATCCGTCGCTCGCCTAGGGCACGGGCGCCAGATCTTCAGCCGCGATCGCCGCGCCGAGCACCGAAGCCTCGTCGGGCGCGGCGCCCTTGGCGAGCGCCGCCGCCTCGGCCAGTGCGACGAAGCGCAGGATCGCGATCCCGGCGTCGGGCGCCGCGCGCTCGATCGCCGCGCGGTCGCGCTCGTCGGCGGCGATCACCGCGTGCGTGACCGGCCGCGCGAGCTGCTTTTCCGCCCGGCCACGCAACCCCAGCAACAGGTCATGCGCAGGCGTGCGCGGGGGCATGGCGAGGCTGCGATTGCCGTCCGCGTCGGGAAGGATTTCCGGGTTGCCGCCGACAGCGATCGCCACCCGTCCCACGTTTCCCGCCGCGATGGCGATGCCGACCGACGCGCCGGGCCCGTCGCTGTCGTAAAGAGCGCCGTCGGGCTCCTCGATCTGGAACAGCTTCATGCCGGCTCAGACATGGAAGGATTCGCCGCAGCCGCAACGGCCCTTCTCGTTGGGATTGCGGAAGGTGAAGCCCGACTGGATCTTGTCTTCGACATAGTCCATCTCGGTGCCGATGATGAACATGGTCGCCTTGGGGTCGATCAGGATGGTGACGCCCTTGGCCTGGACGACCTCGTCGAACTTGGCCTTCTCGTCGGCATATTCGACCGTGTAGGTGAGGCCGGAGCAGCCGCGCGAGCGCACGCCGACGCGGATTCCAACCGACGGCTTGCCGCGCCGGGCGAGCAGGGCCTGGATGCGCTCCGCCGCCGCATCCGTGACGGTCATCGCCTGCTTCAGCGCCATGCTCGCTTCTCTCCTTGCCTCGCTAGATACCACCGGCTGCCCGACCCGGGCAACCGCACGGGCTTTATGTGGCCCCGGCGGCCGCGCTTGTCACCCCACCCGACCGTATGCGCCGCGCCGCCGCGGCGATGGTCTCGACCGCAAAATCCACCTCCTCCGCGGTGGTGAAACGGCCCAGGCCGATGCGGATCGAGGCGCCAGCCATGGCGTCGCCCACCCCCAGCGCCCGCAACACATAGGAGGGCTCGATTTCGGCGGCGGTGCAGGCCGAGCCGGTCGAGAGCGCCAGCGCCGGACACGACGCCATCAGGTCGTATGCCGGCACACCGGGAAAGATCAGGTTAAGATTTCCCGGCAGCCGCCGTTCGGGATGGCCGGTCAGCACCGTCTCGGGCAGGCGGGCGCGGATGCCGGCGAGGAAGCGCCGCCGGAGACCGACCAGCCGCCCGGCCTCCTCTTCCATCTCCGCTCCCGCCAATTCGGCCGCCGCCCCCAGCCCGACGCAGAGCGGCGTCGGCAAAGTGCCCGAGCGCATGCCCCGCTCCTGGCCGCCGCCGTCGAACAGGGGCGCGATCCGGGCGCGCGGCCGGCGCCGCACATAGAGCGCGCCGACGCCCTTGGGTCCGTAGATCTTGTGGCCCGAGATCGACAGAAGATCGACGCCCCAGGCGCCAACATCGACCGGTATTTTGCCGACCGCCTGGGCGCCGTCGCTATGCAGCAGGATGCCGCGCGCGCGGGTCAGCGCCGCGATCGCGGCGATCGGCTGCAGCACGCCGATCTCGTTGTGCGCCGCCATCACCGACACCAGAAGCGTGCGCTCCTCGAGCGCCGCCTCGAGGCGCGCGACATCGACCAGGCCGTCGGGCTCGACCGCGAGATAGGTCACGCGGAAACCCTCGCGCTCGAGCGCGCGGCAGCTTTCGAGCACGCATTTATGCTCGGTCGCGAGCGCGACGATGTGGTCCTTGCCGAGCGGGCGATGGAAATGCGCCGCGCCCTTGATGGCGAGATTGTTGGATTCGGTGGCGCCCGAGGTGAACACGATCTCGCGCGGCTCGGCGCCGATGAGCGCGGCGAGCCGGGCGCGGGCGCGCTCGACGGCTTGCTCCGCCTCGCGGCCGTAGGCATGCGTGATCGAGCCGGGATTGCCGAACTTCTCGGTGAACCACGGCAGCATCTCGGCCAGCACGCGCGGGTCGCACGGCGTGGTCGCGTGGTAGTCGAGATAGACCGGCGCGCGGTTGCGGCCGCTCATGCCGCGTGCGCCCGGACGCGCGCGTGAAGCGCGCCCCAGGCCTCCACGAGGTGGTCGATGTCGGCGTCGCTCGTGCTCCAGCCCAGGCTGATGCGGATGGCACAATCGGCGAGGTCGGGCGCAACGCCCATCGCCTCGAGCGTCGGGCTGCGCCGCACCTTGCCGGAAGAGCATGCCGCACCGGCGCTCACCATCACGCCGGCGAGATCGAGCGCCATCACCTGCGTCGCGGCCGGCACGCCGGGCATGGCAATGCAGAGAGTGTTGGCGAGGCGCGCGACATCGCGCGCGAAGATGCGTGCCTCGGGCGCGACGGCGAGGAGGCGGCGCTCGGCCCTGTCGCGCAGCGCCGCGATGCGCGCCTGGTCACCCAGCCGCGCGCACGCGAGCCGAGCGGCGACGCCGAAGCCGACGATGCCGGCGACGTTCTCGGTGCCGGCGCGGCGGCCGCGCTCCTGTCCGCCGCCGGCGATCAATGGCGCGAGCGGCAGGTCGGGCGACACCACCAGCGCGCCCACGCCTTGCGGCCCGCCGATCTTGTGCGCCGACAGGGTCACGAGATCGGCGCCGAGCGCGTCCTTATCGAGTGCGATCCTGCCCGCGGCCTGGACCGCGTCGCAATGAATGAGCGCGCCCGCTGCATGGGCGATGTGCGCGGCCTCGGCCACCGGCTGGATCGCGCCGGTCTCGTTGTTGGCCAGCATCAGCGACACCAGCGCCGGCCGCGAATCGTCCGACAGCATGCGCTCGAGCGCGGCGAGATCGACCGTGCCAGCGCCCAGCGCCGGCACCAATTCACATTCCGCGACGGCGAGGCGCACGGAATCGTGCTCGAGCGCCGAGACCAGCACGCGGCGGCCGGGAAATCCCCGGAGCGCGGTCTGGTTCGCCTCGCTGCCGCTGCCGGTGAAGACGATCTCGTCCTCGGGCGCGCCGGCCAAGGCCGCAACCTCGCTTCGCGCCTGCTCGATCGCCTGGCGCGCGGCCCGGCCCCAGCGATGGACCGACGACGCGTTGCCGCAGCGTGCGAGTGCGTCAGCCATCGCGTCCGCCACTTCGCGCGGCACCGGCGCGGTGGCATTCCAGTCGAGATATGCGGGACCGATTTCCGTCACGGTGAACGCTCGCGCCTATTGCGCCGCGACCGCGTCCTGGCGCTGGCGATGGAGGGCGCCGCTGCGGCCGAGGAGGCGGCGCTCGCACACGTCCGCGAGCGTCACCGAGCTGAGAAAGATATGGATCTGGTTGCCGAGCTCCTCCCACAGATCGTGGGTGAGGCAGCGGCTCTGCTGCCCGGAGCAGCCGGTCGGTGCGCCCGGCGTGCAGCGCGTGGCGCGGAACGGCTCGTCGACGGCGATGATGATGTCGCAGATGCGCGTGCCCTCGGCACCGTGCGCCAGGCGATAGCCGCCGCCCGGGCCGCGCACGCTCGTGACCAGGCCGCCGACGCGGAGCTTGGCGAAGAGCTGCTCGAGATAGGAGAGCGAAATCGCCTGGCGCTCGGCGATCTCGGCCAAGGTCACGGGGTTTTCGCCGCCATGCTTGGCGATGTCGACCATCGCCATCACCGCGTAGCGTCCCCTGGTGGTGAGCCTCATCGCCCTCGCTCCTTCGCTCTCAGCGGCGCCCGCCGGCGGCTTCCTCGCGCGGCTCCTCGCCCGGGACTTCCATCGGCAGCGCGACCGGCTTGCGCGGCGCCTCGCGCCGGCTCTCGAGCTCCTCGAGCCGCGCCTTCAGCACCTTGATGTCCTCGGCCATGACCGCGACCATGCAGGCGACCGGATCGGGGGAGTCGTCGCAGGGCGTGCCGTAGGGCAGGAATTGCGGCGGCTTCTGCTCGACCTTCTTCTCCTCGCCGACCTTGCGCGCCGGGATCCCGACCACGGAGGCGCCGGCCTCGACCGCGGACAGGACCACCGCGTTGGCGCCGATCCGCGCCATGCGGCCGACCGTGAAGGCGCCGAGGATCTTGGCGCCGGCGCCGACGATGACGCCGTCCTCGAGGGTGGGATGGCGCTTGCCGCGATGGAGCGAGGTGCCGCCGAGGGTCACTTGCTGATAGAGGGTCACGTCGTCGCCGATCACCGTGGTCTCGCCGATCACCACACCCATGCCGTGGTCGATGAACAGGCGGCGGCCGATCTCGGCCCCAGGATGGATCTCGATGCCGGTCAGGGTCCGCCCCAGATGCGACACCCAGCGGCCCAGCACCAGCCAGCCGTGCCGCCACAGGAAGCGGGCCACCCTGTAAAACAGCAGGGCGTGGAATCCTGGGTAGCAAAATACCACCTCGAGCGTCGAGCGCGCGGCGGGGTCGTGCTTCAGGACGGTGTCGATCTCTTCGCGCAGGTTTTTGAATACCATCGGAATCGCTGTGCTAGAATCGGGGTCGTTGGCGCACCGGCGCGCGACTGCAAAAAGCGGCAGACACCGGCAAGGACGCGAAATTAACAGACCGAGCGTGGTAGTCAAGTATATGGGTAACTCCACCGTGGCTACATCACCGAGTGACCTAGTCGCCTACACGGTTATTCCGGGGTCCGGCCTGAAGCCGAGCTGCCGCGATGCCTGAGGTCGTGATCAACGGCCCGGAAGGCCGCCTCGAGGGCCGCTACCATCATTCCAAGGACGAGACCGCGCCGATCGCCCTGCTGCTGCACCCGCATCCGCAGCACGGCGGCACCATGAACAACAAGGTGGTCTACACCCTCTACCATGCCTTCATGCAGGGCGGGTTCTCGACCCTGCGCTTCAATTTCCGCGGCGTCGGCAAGAGCCAGGGCATCTTCGACCGCGGCGAGGGCGAGCTGTCGGACGCCGCCTCGGCGCTGGATTGGCTGCAGTCCTACAACGCCAACGCCGCCGCGTGCTGGGTCGCGGGCTTTTCGTTCGGGGCCTGGATCGCCATGCAGCTTTTGATGAGGCGGCCGGAGATCGACAGCTTCATCGCCGTTGCGCCGCCGGCCAACATGTTCGATTTCGGCTTCCTCGCCCCCTGCCCCGCCTCCGGCCTGATCATCCAGGGCGACCAGGACCAGCTCGTCGCCGCCGACGCGGTGCAGCGCCTGGTGACCAAGCTCGCGCACCAGCGCGACATCCGCATCGCCCACGCCGTGATCCCCGGCGCCGACCATTTCTTCCAGAACCATCAAGAGCCGCTCGCCGCGGTGGTGGAAAAATACATCGCCGGCAACCCGGGCAAGCGCGCGGCGGCGGCGGGGCGGTAGGGCGGCGGAGGCGGAGCTACGCCGACCCTGCCTCTTGATGCAAGACAGAGAAGTATACTCTGACCTATTCTCTTGAGTGTGGACGGGTTGAGGAGAGCGCTACTCAATGAGCGATAGAGACACGGGGATGGATATTGTAAAATTTATCGTTGAGCAGTGGAGCCGGATTGGCGTTTACACTTGGCACGTCAATGCTCCTGCCGTAACTCCTTTGCATGCTGGCTGGAACATAGAGCTGGCCGGCTTTGTCTGTACAGGATTCGCCGCGGGATAAGTGAAGCCCCTGCCGGTTGCCGTTGCGGTGTGACGTTTTCGGGGCGTCACGCAGGGAGGGCGTACGTGCGAATTGGGGTCGGCGTTGGATTTATCGCAAGCTAAAGTAACGCGACAAGTTGATCGACCGAAATTCCGGCCTCGTGCAGGATCGCGCGCAATGTGCCTCTCTTAACGTCCTTGGCATGGTACGGGACGGTTACCCGAAGGGCCGGATGATCGGGATGCTTGAGGTAGTAATGACTGCCGCGGACGTGGTGGACGAAAAAGCCGGCTTTTTGCAGGGCGCGAATGAGCTGGCGAGGGGCAACGACCGGCAGCTCGGTCATGCCGCTTTGACTGAGACGGCGAGGGTCTCTTTCAGGATTTGTTTGGCCGGCTGAGGATCGTCTTCCGGCGGCATGGGCAAGCCGTCCTTGGCAAGACTCTCCAAGTAACCGCGAATTGCTTCCGCGGCCATCGCTCGTGCCTCATCGAGCGTGTCGCCTTCGGTCACCAGACCGGGCAACGCCGGACAGGTGACGACGTACCCGCCCTCCTCGGCAGGTTCAAACAGCACGACATAGCGGTAATCGGTCATCGCGTTCGTCCCAGGCAATAGCGGCGATCTTACCACATGACCGCTCAGTCCTCGAACGGGTCCTTCACCAGCACCGTGTCGTCGCGCTCCGGGCTGGTCGAGAGCATCGCCACCGGCGCCTCGATCAGCTCCTCGACGCGGCGGATGTACTTGATGGCGAGCGCCGGGAGCTGCGCCCACGAGCGCGCGCCGCGGGTGCTTTCGCTCCAGCCTTCGATGGTCTCGTAGATGGGCTCGAGCTCGGCCTGGGCGCGGGCGTCGGCCGGCAGCCGGTCGAGCGTGGCGTTGCCGCGGCGATAGGCGATGCAGACCTTGATCTCGGGGAACCCGTCGAGCACATCGAGCTTCGTGAGCGCGATGCCGTCGATGCCCGCGACCTTGACCGCCTGGCGCACCATCACCGCGTCGAACCAGCCGCAGCGGCGCTTGCGCCCGGTGACGACGCCGAACTCCTTGCCGCGCTCGCCCAAGGTCTGGCCGATGCGGTCGGTGAGCTCGGTCGGGAACGGGCCGCTGCCGACCCGCGTGGTGTAGGCCTTGGTGATGCCGAGCACGTAGCCGACCGCGCCCGGCCCGATGCCGGAGCCCGAGGCCGCCTGGCCCGGATGGGTGTGGGACGAGGTGACGTAAGGGTATGTCCCGTGATCGACGTCGAGCATGACGCCCTGCGCGCCCTCGAACAGGATGCGCCGCCCGGCGCGACGCGCGTCCGCGAGCAGCTGCCACACCTGGTCGGCATAGGGCAGCACCTTGGGCGCGATCTCGAGGAGCGCGTCGAGCAGCGGCTTTGCCTCGACCTCGGCCGCGCCCAAACCGCGCAGCAGCGCGTTGTGGTGCAGGAGAAGCTGGTCGAGCTTCTCGGCGAGCGCGTCCTTGTCGGCCAGGTCGCAGACGCGGATGGCGCGGCGGCCGACCTTGTCCTCGTAGGCCGGGCCGATGCCGCGGCCGGTGGTGCCGATGCGCTTGTCGCCGCGCGCCTCTTCGCGGGCGCGGTCGATCAAGGCATGCGACGGCAGGATCAGGGTGGCGTTGTCGGCGAGGCGCAAATATTGCGGCGTGACGTCGACGCCGCGCACGCGGATCGCCTCGATCTCGCGCATCAAGGCCCAGGGATCGACCACCACGCCGCTGCCGATGATGGCGAGCTTGCCCGGCCGCACCACGCCCGACGGCAGCAAGCTGAGGCGGAATTCCTCGCCATTGATGACCAGGGTGTGGCCGGCGTTGTGGCCGCCTTGGAAGCGCACCACGACATCGGCGCGCTGCGACAGCCAGTCGACGATCTTGCCCTTGCCCTCGTCGCCCCACTGGGCGCCGATCACCGCGACATTGGCCATGAAAGGTGCCCCGCTTTCAGCCGACCGGCACGATCATGTCGCCCACCAGACGATGGGCGCAGCCGAGCCGGTGCGCCTCGGCCGCGTCGTCGGCAACGGGCTCGAGCCCAGCGACCGTGATCCAGGCCTCGCCGCGGCAGCGCTGCGCCGCCTCGGGCGCGGTGCCGGCGGGAACGAACAGCCGCCGCAGCGCCGGCTTGGCCGGGGCCGCACGCAGCATCGTGTCGGTGTAGAGGGTGAAGCCGGTGGCGTGCTCGCCCGCCTCCGCCGTGCGATAGCGCCCGCCGCGTCCCAGTTCGCCGGCGAGCCCGCGGGCGAAGAAGGCGAAGCTGATGCCGGTGTGATACTCGAAGCCGCGATTCTCCACGGGATCGACGGTGACGGCGAGATCGGGCACGCGCGCCTCGAGCCCCGCCACCACGGCCTCGAGCCGCGCCCGCTCCGCCGCCGCCGCCGGCGGCAGGTCGAGCGCCGCCAAGGCCCTGAGCGCCGGCCGCGCCGCGCCGGCGGCCTGCAGCAGCCGGCCGAGCATGGCGCTGGCCTTGCCGCCGATCGCGGCGGTGGCGGCGGCATCCTTGTGGTCGAGCGGCCCGCGCACCGCCTCGATTTGGGAGTCGCCGAGGCCGAGCGCGCGGCACAGCGACGGCACCAGGGTCGGCAATGTCAGATCGACCGAGAGCCCGGCGACGCCGATTGCGGCGAGCCCCTCGGCCGCGACCGCGACCACCTCGAGATCGGCCGCGACCGCGTCCGAACCGATCAGCTCGGCGCCGACCTGCCCGACCTGGCGCTCGGGCCGGATCTGGCTGCCGCCGACGCGCAAAACCTGGCCCGCATAGCACAGCCGCAGCGGCCGTGGCGCATGCTCCAAGCGCGAGGTGGCGATGCGCGCCACCTGCGGCGTCATATCGGCGCGCAGCCCGATCATGCGCTGCGAAATGGGGTCCATGAAGCGGAAGGTCTCCTTGGCCATGGCGGCGCCGGCGCCAGAGAGGAGATTATCCTCGTACTCGGCGAGCGGCGGCTTGACCTGCTCGTAGCCGTGCCGAGCCAGGACCACGGTGAGGCGCTGCACCACCTCCGCTTCCCATGCCGCGTCGGGCGGCAGCAGGTCGCGCAGGCCGTGCGGCAGAAGCGCCGGATGGAGCCCTTCATCCATGCGGCCGAAATAGCCGGTTTGCCCGATGCCGGCAAACGAAAAGGGCCGGCGACCAGCGGCGCGGTTGACAGGGCCGGCTTCATCCTTCATGCCCGCGCCAAAGAGGAGGCGCCGCCATGAAGATCATCGCCATCGAGGAGCATTTCTCCACCCCGCTCTACCGCCAGAAGGTCTCGTCCAACGAGTTCCGCAGCTTCTACATCGCGTCGCGCAGCGAGCAGATCGGCCACGACATCCCGAAGCAGCTCGGCGATCTCGGCGCGGAGCGTTTGAAGCACATGGACGCGCACGGGGTCGACGTGCAGGTTCTGTCCTTCACCTCGCCGGGAGCGCAGGGCTTTCCCGCCGCCGAGGCGATCCCGATGGCGCGCGACGCCAACGACCGGCTTTATGAGACGGTAAAAGCGCACCCGACCCGGTTCGCGGGCTTCGCCGCCCTCGCCACCGACGCGCCCGACGCCGCGGCGCAGGAGCTCGACCGCTGCGTCAAGCAGCTGGGCTTCAAGGGCACCATGATCCACGGCCACACCATGGGGAGCTTCCTCGACGACAAGAAATACTGGCCCATCTTCGAGCGCGCCCAGGCGCTCGACGTGCCGGTCTATCTCCACCCGACTCTGCCGCCGCCCTTGGCGATGAAGGCCTATTTCGAGGGCTTCGAGGAGATCGCGCGGGCGGGCTGGGGCTTTGCCGTGGACACCTCCATCCACTTCCTGCGCATCCTGTTCTCGGGCGCGTTCGACGCCTATCCGCGGCTCAAGATCATCCTCGGCCATCTGGGCGAGGGCCTGCCCTTCGCCATGCACCGGCTCAACGACCACACCTGGCGCGCGGCCCAGCGGCGCGGCCTCAAGAAGACGCCGCTCGAATACATCCGCGACAATCTCATCGTCACCACCAGCGGCAACTGGTACGAGCCGGCCTTCGTGTGCACGCTCCTGGCGATGGGCGCCGACAACATCATCTTCGCGATCGACTGGCCCTACGAGCCCAACAGCGCCGGGATGGAGTTCTTCCACAAGCTGTCGATCAGCGACGGCGACAAGGAGAAGATCGCGCACGGCAACGCCGAGCGCATTTTGCGCATGTGAGGGGGGTCAGTTCCGCCTGAGCGCCTTCGCCAGCCTGAGGCGCAGCGCGTTGAGGCGGATGAAGCCCTGGGCGTCGCGCTGGTCGTAGACTTGGTCTTCCTCGAAGGTGACGTGGGCGAGGCTGTAGAGCGAGTTGGGCGATTTGCGCCCGACCACGCGCGCGAGGCCCTTGTAGAGCTTCAAGCGCACCGTGCCGGCGACATGCTCCTGGCTCTTGTCGATCAAGGCCTGCAGCATGTCGCGCTCGGGCGCGAACCAGAAGCCGTTATAGACGAGCTCGGCATAGCGCGGCATCAGCTCGTCTTTGAGATGCGCCGCGCCGCGGTCGAGGGTGATGCTCTCGATCCCGCGATGCGCGGCCTGGAGGATGGTGCCGCCGGGCGTCTCGTAGATGCCGCGCGACTTCATGCCGACGAAGCGGTTCTCGACGAGGTCGACGCGGCCGATGCCGTGAATGCGGCCCAATTCGTTGAGCCGAGTCAGCAACGCTGCCGGCGACAGCGCCACGCCATCGACCGCGACCGCGTCGCCGCGCAGGAACTCGATCTCGACATATTGCGGCTGGTCGGGCGCGGCTTCGGGCGCTTGCGTGCGGCTATAGACGAATTCCTCGGGCTCGATCCAGGGGTCCTCGAGGATTTTCCCCTCTGCCGAGATGTGGAGGAGATTCGCGTCGGTCGAGAACGGCGCCTCGCCGCGCTTGTCGCGCGGGATCGGGATCTGGTGCTTTTCGGCATAGGCCACGAGCTGCTCGCGCGAGCGCAAATCCCATTCGCGCCACGGCGCGATCACCTTCACATCGGGCTTGAGCGCGTAATAGGCCAGCTCGAAGCGCACCTGGTCGTTGCCCTTGCCGGTGGCGCCGTGCGCGACCGCGTCGGCGCCGACTTCGTTGGCGATCTCGATCTGGCGCTTGGCGATCAAGGGCCGCGCGATCGAGGTGCCGAGGAGATAGCTCCCCTCGTAGAGCGCGTTGGCGCGGAACATCGGGTAGACGAAGTCGCGCACGAACTCCTCGCGCAGATCGTCGATGAAGATCTGCTTGACGCCGAGGAGCCTGGCCTTCTCGCGTGCCGGCGCCAATTCCTCGCCCTGGCCGATATCGGCGGTGAAGGTCACGACCTCGCAGGCGTAGGTCTCCTGCAGCCATTTCAGGATCACCGACGTGTCGAGCCCGCCGGAATAGGCGAGCACCACCTTGTTGACCTTGTCCGCCATCATTGCCCCGCGCGCGTTCGTCCGGCAGTCTAGTGAATGGAGCCATAGTTGTCATTGCGAGGAGCGCAGCGACGAAGCAATCTCCCGAAGATTGCTTCGCTGCGCTCGCAATGACGGAGGAAGCGCCCCATGCCGGACGTCACCATCTATCACAACCCGCGCTGCGCCACCTCGAGGAAGACGCTGGAGCTGTTGCGCAAGCGCGGCATCGAGCCGCGCGTGGTCGAATATCTGAAGACGCCGCCCGGCGAGGCCGAGATCAAGCGGCTGCTGAAAATGCTGGACCTCGCGCCGGGCGCGCTGTTGCGGAAAAAGGAGGCGAAGGAGGCCGGGCTCGACAAGCCCGCGCTCTCCGACGCGCAGATCATCGCCGGCATGGCCAAGCACCCGATCGCGATCGAGCGCCCCATCGTGGTGAACGGCGACCGCGCGGTGCTGGCGCGCCCGCCCGAGGCGGTGCTGAGCCTGCTCCCATAGGCGATCGACTTCGCGCCTATTTCGTGGCAGCGGCCTCGGACAACATCGCGATGCGCCGTTGTTCGGCGTCGAGGTTGAGCTTGCAAGCGGCGAGCGAGGCTTCGATGATCTCGGGCGTTGGCCGCAGCTCGGTGAAACGTACGAGCCATACTGCCACTTCATAGAAATGCCAGAGCGGAGCGGGCCTGCCGGAAAAGGACGGCGCCGGGAACGCGGCATCGACCGTGCGAATTTCACCGGCGGCGTATTTCCTGATGTTCTGGCGCGACATGCCGACGAGATCGGCGATGTCGGACAGGTTCACGAGGTCGGGCTTCGCTTCGATCAACCGCGCGCCAGGTATCGCACGCTCGACCCCCGTGATCGCCGACCGGATTGCCTCGTCCGCCGACGGCGCCTCGCGCGTGAATTCCAACGCGATCATGCCGCGCCGGCCCGCGCCGACCGTGGCGTCGTCGCACCCGGCGTCGAATAGCGCATCGAGAAACCGCTCCGGGTCGGCGTCGGCGTCAGGCAGGCAGAACGTCAAGCTGAAGTCGTAATTCGCCATTGCCTACCTCTCACGCGTCCGCGTCGTCGGATTCGTCTTCCGGGTCCCGCGGCGCGACGTGGATGCATTTGTCGACCACGCGTTCCAGATGGCGCGCGTGGTTGGTCGGGTTCCTCGGCGTGCTCCATATCGACGCCTGGCAGAACGTGCCGTTGCGGCAGGCGCGGTCGTTCCACGGACAGCGGATGATCCCCCAGGCATGCCCGCCGCCCTTGCGCCAAGCCCAGCCAAGCGCCTCCGCATGTCGAACCGCTTCCTCGATGACCCGCTCCGGGTGCTTCTGGTCGCGCGCCACGCAGTATCTCGATCACGGGCTAGTTGTCAAGTGACAACTGGGCTTCCGCCTCCCGCTTCAACCGCTCGCTCGCACGCTCCTTCACGCTCTCGGACTTGAGCTGGCCGCAGGCGGCGAGGATGTCGCGGCCCCGGGGCGTGCGCACCGGCGAGGGGTAGCCGGCCGCGTTGACGATGTCGGCGAATTCCCCGATCGCCCGGTCGCTCGAGCACTCGAAGGGCGCGCCGGGCCACGGATTGAACGGGATCAAATTCACCTTGGCGGGAATGCCGGCGATGAGGCGCACCAGGGCCCGCGCCTCGGCCGGGCTGTCGTTGACGCCCTTCAGCATCACGTACTCGAAGGTGATGCGGCGCGCGTTGGAGGCGCCGGGATATGTGCGGCACGCCTCCATCAGCGCGGCCAGCGGATATTTCTTGTTGAGCGGCACCAGCACGTCGCGCAATTCGTCGGTGACGGCGTGCAGCGATATGGCGAGGTTGACGCCGATCTCGGCCCCGGCGCGGCGGATCATCGGCACCACGCCCGCGGTCGAGAGCGTGATCTTGCGCCGCGACACCGACAATCCCTCGGGGTCGAGCACGATCTGCATCGCCTTCGCCACGTTGTCATAGTTGTAGAGCGGCTCGCCCATCCCCATCAGCACCACGTTGGTGATCTGGCGGTCGTCCTTGGGCGAGGGCCACTCGCCGAGCGCGTCGCGCGCCGCCATCACCTGGCCGACGATCTCGGAAGCGTCGAGGTTGCGCACCAGGCGCTGCGTCCCGGTGTGGCAGAACTTGCAGGTGAGGGTGCAGCCCACCTGCGAGGAAACGCACAACGTGCCGCGATCCTCCTCGGGGATGTGGACGCATTCGGCCTCTTGCCCGTCGGCGAAGCGCAAGAGCCACTTGCGCGTGCCGTCATCGGAGGCGAGCGCCTTCGCCACCGTGGGCCGCGCCACCACATAGCGCTCGGCGAGGTCGGCGCGGAAGCTCTTGGCGAACGTGGTCATGGCGGCGAAGTCGGTGGCGCCGCGGTGATAGATCCAGTGCCACAATTGGCGCGCGCGGAACGGCTCGGCGCCGATCGTTGCCAGCTCGGCCGCCAGCTCGGCGCGGGTCAATCCCACCAGGTTCTTGCGCGCGTGCGCTCCGCCATCCATGACGGCGGACTATAGGGCGTCTCAGCGCTTGACGCCGCAGCTCTTGTCGATGGCGGCGAGCGCGTCCTTGAAGCCGTCCAGCGCATAGCGGTCGGTGGTGTTGGCGCCGCGCGCCGAGCTTGCCTTGAGACTGGCGCGCTTGCCCTTGTTCAGCGCCTCGGTCACCGCCTTGTCCTCGGCCGGATCGCTGGCCCAGGCGGCTTCTTTGTCAGTGAAGAGCGGGAATTTGCGGCCGTCGATGTCGAGTTCGGCGGTCGAGCCCGGCTTCAGCGCATAGCCCAAATCGAAATGCACCACGTTCCAGGCCTTGTCGGCCGTGCGGTGGGCGACATAGGCGTCGATCCGGCCGCGCGTGAGGCCCTTGGGCTCGCTGGTCTCGGGGGTTCCGACCAGGTAGCACACCTTGGCGCCCTTCTCGGTGTAAGCGAACGCGTCCCAGCCCTTGGCGCCGCCGATGCGGGCGGTGTCTTGAGCGGGTTGCGCGTGGGCGGGGAAAGCGACGAAGACAGCGAGCGCGATCGGGGCCAGGCGTTTCATCGCGCCACCATAACCAAGCGCCGCGCGTCGTGCCAAGCGCCGCAGCCCCCACCCCAGCCCTCCCCCGCTCGCGGGGAAGGGAGGGACCCGTCGCGCAGCGATGCGAGGGTGGGGGCCGCCGCCGTCAATTCGACGGGCGCTTGTCGAGGCGGACGATGTCGGGCAGGCCGGGAAGCGCGGGGAAGCGCTGCATCACCTCGGGATCGTGGCCGGGGATGACGTGGTCGGGGCCGTCGGCGAGCTGCTCCATCAGGCGGAACCCCTCGAGCATCTTGCCGACATCGAGCACCAGCGGGAACGGGTGGCGCTCGCGATAATTGGCCCAGTAATGCGCGGCGTCGCTCGCCAGCACCAGCCAGCCGCGCGAGGTGGGCACCCGCACGATCTGCATGCCGGCGGTGTGCCCGCCGACCAGATGGATGGTGACGCCGGGCGCGATCTCGGAGGTGCCGTCATGGAAGCGCACCCTTCCGGCATAGACGTTCCTCACCGTCGTCAGCACGTCGTCGAGCTCGGCGCGCGCGGCGAAGAACTGGTGCGACATGTGGCGCCCGGTGCGGAACGCGATCTCGGCGTCCTGGATGTGGAAATTGGCCTTGGGGAAGAAATCGGTATTGCCGGAATGGTCCCAGTCGAGATGGGTCACCACCACGTCGCTGGCGCTCGCCGCCTCGATGCCGATGCGCGCGAGCGCCTTGTCCGGCGCCTCGAGCAACTGCCAGTCCGGGCGGCGGCGCTGCGCCACCGCGGCCTTGAAGCCGGTATCGACGACGATGGTGCGGCCCAGCCCGACGATCGCCCAGACATAGAAATCCATCGCCATCGGCCCGTCATGGGGGCCGGGAAGGAGGAAATGGCGAATGGCGCTCTGCGGCGCGTGGGCATAGCGCAGCGCGTAGACCTCGTATTCCGGAGCCGGCATCGCTTTCCTCCTTCACCCAAGGGTCCGCATTCGATATCGGTAAAGCCGCAGCGAGACAAGAGCAGGGCGCGATGGCAGAGCCCGTATCCCCCGTCCTGGTCGAAGTGACGCGCGGCGCGCTGGTGGAGAGCCGCCATCGCGGCGCGGCGGCGGTGGTCGATGCGGCGGGCCGGATCGTGCATGCGTGGGGCGATGTCGAGCAGCCGATCTATGCCCGCTCGGCCCTGAAGCCGCTGCAGGCGATGCCGCTCGTCGAGACCGGCGCTGCCGACGGATTCGGACTCGGCAATCGCGAGCTGGCGCTCGCCTGCGGCTCGCATCACGGCGAGGGGCGCCACGTCGCCGCCATCGGCGCCTGGCTCGCGCGCATCGGCTGTTCCGTCGCCGATCTCGAATGCGGCGCGCACCGGCCGTTCGATCCCGCCGCGGCGGACGCGCTGGTGCGCGCGGGCGCGGCGCCGACGCCGCTGCATCACAACTGTTCCGGCAAGCACACGGGGTTTTTGACCGCGTCGCGCTTTCTCGGCGAGGCGACGCGCGGATACGTCGCGCCCGATCATCCGGCACAGCGCCGCGTCCTGGCGACGCTCGAGGCGATGACCGGACTCGATCTCGCGCGCGCGCCGCGCGGCACCGATGGCTGCGGCATTCCGGTGATCGCGGTGCCGCTCGCGAGCCTGGCGCGGGCGATGGCGCGGATGGTGGACCCGAAGGACATGCCGGCGGAGCGCGCGGAGGCGGCGCGGCGCCTGCTCGACGCGATGGCGGCCGAGCCGCTGATGGTCTCCGGCACGACCGGCTTCGCCACCGCGCTGTTGCGCGCGGCCGGCGCCAGCGTGCGCGCCAAGCCGGGCGCGGAGGGCGTGTTCGCGGCGGCGTTGCCGCAACTCGGGCTTGGTCTCGCGCTCAAAATCGAGGACGGCGCCGGGCGCGCCGACGAGGTGGCGCTGGCGGCGATCCTGATGCGGCTCGGCTGCCTCGACGCGGCGGCGCTCGCGGCGCTGGGCGAGCGCGCGCGGCCCCATGTCCGCACCATCGCCGGCGCGGATGCCGGCGAGATCAGGCCGGCGGCGGCGCTCCTGGCCTAGCAGGCTGTTGAAAATCCCGTAGCGGCGGCGTCGTTTGCATGATTCACTCGACGGGTGGATTTCGTCGAGGG